>Ga0209749_1001872_pt1 | contig 16193 bp, 13 predicted proteins | sample EPASupsiteSAE347_FD_187267 | JGI IMG/M metagenome (GOLD analysis project Ga0209749, IMG submission 187267) | Bioremediated contaminated groundwater from EPA Superfund site, New Mexico - Sample SAE3-47 (SPAdes) (version 2) | ecosystem: Environmental > Aquatic > Deep subsurface > Groundwater >... | reverse complement strand
CGATATGCAGTGCCATAGTTCTTGATCATTTCATTTTAATTGGATATTGTTGAAGTATAAACTAAGTCTACCGCATTTGAAAAATGGTTCAGTTTAACATAGTTACTAAATTCACCGAAATCCAGGTTTATATAATCTATTAGCATCAGAATTTCCTCTTGCTGGATATTACCCGTTCCTTCAGTTATAAAACTTATGCTGGAATTCCTGTATAGTATACGTGATTTTTTATCCCGCCTACCTGCCCAGCACCCTCTCAAGCATCTCAAACCTGCTCGCGGCAAGCTCCCTGCCTCTTATGCGCCTGATTATGGCGCGACCGCTGTTGAAAACTATCACTTTTTCCACGGGCGGGTTGGTGAGCACCAGCATCTCGTTATCAGGCGTCACAGCCACGCTCTCGAAATGTTTTTTAAGCTCTTCTAAAGCCTGCGGGGTTATTCTTACATCCCCAAGCTCAGCCTCACCGCTGAACAGGTCCTCCTCGTCTCTTGTAAAACAAGGCTCGATAGTGACTATCCTCATTGCGCTACAGCATCGCCTCCACTTTATTCATTATCTCTTCAGCTATCAGGCGTTTGGTGCCGCCGACATGTCTTACGCCGCCGTTGATAATATAGACATCGTTCTCCTCTGTTCCCATGCCGCCCGAAGATACGTCGTTGGCCACTACCGCGGCAAGATTGTACCTCTCCATCGATTCCCGCGCCCGTTCAATAAGCTCGTCTTTTGTTATGCCAGTTTCCGCCTTAAAACCTATTATCTTGAGTTCGGGGTATCTCAGGCGTACCTCTTTGATGAGCTTCGTAGCAGGCACCAGGGTAAGGGTGACCTCTTTATCGGATTTTATCTTTGCGCCGGCAGGAACAACTGTGAAATCCGAGATAGCGGCAGCACTGATGAGAATGTCGTATCCTTTGCTCAATTCACCAAGCACAGTCCCTGTCATGTCCTTTGCGCTCTCAACATTTAATTCGTATATTCCCTGCGTCCCGATGCAGCCCCTGTGCACCAGCGTTACGTCAGCGCCCCTCCTGAACGCTTCCAGCGCAAGCTCAATACCGGTCCTTCCTGAAGCGCGGTTGGTGATAAGCCTGATGGGGTCCATTGCCTCCGCGGTCGCGCCGCCTGTGATGAGTATCCGCTTGCCCGCCAGTTTTTTACTTCCCAGAGTTCTCTCCGCCCTTAGCACTATCTCCTTCTTCCCTGCTATTTTCGCAGCACCCTCTTCAACCGGGGGATTTACGAACTCAACCCCCAGTTCTATGAGCTTTCCTATGTTCTCAATGACGACAGGATGGTTGTACATGGATTCGTGCATGGCAGGGACTATGATAATGGGAACCCCTGAGCCAAAAGCAGTCGTTGCGAACGTTGTCACTGTCGTATCATCGATACCGTGCGCCATCTTGCCTAGGGTATTCGCCGTGCACGGCGCTATGAGCAGGAGATGCGCTTTCCCGTCCACGCCGCAGAATTCCACATGCTCGACACCGCCCGTGATCTCTGTTATCACCGGGTTGCCTGTGGCATAGCGCATCGCCTCGGGATGGATGATCTTCTGCGCCTCCCTGCTCATCACGGCATGCACTCTGGCTCCATGCCTCATAAGTTCACGCGCAATCTCCACGCACCTCACAGCTGCGATGCTGCCTGTGATACCGAGGACGATAGTTTTCTCTCCGAGGGAATTTGAGGACTGGATAACATGTGTCATCACTTTCTCTTTTAGTGCAAACAGATAAGAACGTTTTGATGCGAGGGAGACCATTCGCTAATTCAACATATCGATTAATAGAAATGGTATCCACATGGCTGACATATCTGCTCTTCTTTACATCTTGGATATTTCCTGCACATGGGGGGTTTGAACCTATGAACGGTACATACTGCCTGATGGGAAGTATTACCTTCAAAATCCAGGAAAGGGCATTTGTATAGAAACATACAACATGCACCGCAATTTTTACAGTTTCCTTTTCTTGTCTCATCCACCGGAAGTAGCAAACTGGTTGCTGCTCTTTTAATTTTTGCAGATAAGTGATTCATTTTCTGTTCGATTTGTTTAAACCCACATAAATATTATGGTTATATACCTGATTTTCAGGCTAAAAAAGCATCATGGGATGAGCTGCTGAAACGTTGAATAATGCTTAAACTAATGCAAAAGTTATAAGGATTTAGCGTATGGTCTCGATGCAAGGATAAGACCAAAATACTAAATAGACAATTATAAGCTAATGATATCTATCGGCGTAATCACAAGAGGAAAATACGGCAGGCGCCTTATCGATAATATAAAAAGGAACTCAGATTTCAGGGTTTACTCTGTAGAGCTTCCGGGATCTCTCCCTGACTTTATAGATGACCCTGAAGATTTCGTGGACTCCCTGAACCTGGAAAAGAGCATGTTCTCAAGTGACCTCATCATCGCATATACCCTGCACCCCGACCTTACGCCTGAGATAGTCCGCCTTGCCGGGGAGAACGGGGCAAAAGCCGTGATCATAGCAGGCGGCATGTCAAAAGCAGGCGGGCATTCCCTGCTGTCAGAGCTGGCAAAGAAATATAACATGCACATCGAGATACATGAGATATGCTGCGACATAGAAAGATGCGGCAATAACATAGTTGACGAATTCGCCTCGTGTTTCGGGAGGCCGAAGGTTAAAGTGACCGCGAGAGGCGGCATCATCGAAAACGTGGAGGTGCTGCGAGGCGCCCCTTGCGGAAGTACGTGGCACATGGCAGGAGCCCTTGCCGGGGTGAGCGAAAAGGATGCGCCTGCAAAAGCGGGGCTGCTTGTGCAGCAGTACCCTTGCAGGGCCCTTCGCGGGATAAGCGGCGGAATACATAAGGCTGCGGAGCTGCATAAAAGAGCAGTAGAGGAAACTTTGAGGGAGGAAACGATGAAAGAATCTGTATATGAACGATCGCTTCAATTCCATGAATCCCACCAGGGGAAAATAGCGGTGAAAAGCAAAGTGAGGATAGAGACAAAAGAAGACCTGAGCCTTGCCTACACGCCAGGCGTGGCAGAGCCCTGCCGCAGGATCTATTCTAACAGGGACGATGTTTACCGCTACACTGCGAAAGGGAACTTTGTGGCCGTGGTGAGCGACGGCTCATCCATACTGGGCATAGGTGACCTCGGAGCACTGGCAGCCATACCTGTAATGGAGGGGAAAGCGCTTCTTTTTAAGATCCTCGGGGGCGTGGATGCCTTTCCTGTCTGCCTCGATACGAAAGATGTTGATGAGATAATCAATATAGTAAAGAACATAGCGCCCTGCTTCGGCGGCATCAACCTCGAGGATATAGGCGCGCCGCGCTGCTTTGAGATCGAGACGCGCTTAAAAGGCTTGCTCGACATCCCGGTCTTTCACGACGACCAGCACGGCGCTGCTGTGGTAGCTCTGGCAGGGGTAATAAACGCCCTGAAGGTGGTCGGGAAAAAGTTCGACCAGATAAAGGTGGTCATAAGCGGCGCCGGGGCGGCGGGAACTGCGACCGCTAAACTGCTGCTCAACATGGGCGTGAGGGATATGCTCATATGCGACACTGCAGGGATCATCTATAGAGGCAGGGACGGGCTTAACAAATACAAAGAAGAGCTTGCCAGGCTTACGAACAGGAACAACGAGAAAGGGACGCTTGCTGATGCCATGAGAGGTGCGGATGTTTTTATCGGTCTGTCCGTAGGCAGGATAGTCTCCCGGGACATGGTGCGTTCAATGGCTCACGATGCCATTGTTTTTCCTCTTGCCAATCCCGTGCCTGAGATAATGCCGGAAGAGGCAAAACAGGCTGGAGCGCGCATTGTCGGGACCGGACGCTCCGACTGTGAGAACCAGCTCAACAACGCACTGGGTTTCCCGGGCATATTCAGGGGAGCACTTGATGTCAGGGCCAGGGATATCAACGAGAATATGAAAATGGCTGCTGCAAATGCGCTGGCTTCACTTATCGAGCCTGAAGAGGACATGGTCATACCGAGCATTTTTGACCCGCGAGTGGCACCAGCCGTGGCATCTGCCGTGGCGCAGGCTGCCCAGGACAGCGGCGTAGCCAGGATTCGTGTGGATGCCCGGTGGGTCGCGGAACATACAAGGGAACTTGTCAGGATGCAATGAAGCTTACGGATTTACTTATACTGGTGTGCATTGCCTTCAGCCTGTACGTATGGAGCCTGCCGGATAATGCAGGTTTCACCAGGTATGCCTTCAGCGGATACGCCCTCTTCCACGGGGGTTATTATACCCTGCTCACTGGCATTTTCGCCCATGGGAGTTCGGTCCACCTGTTCGGGAACATGCTTTTCCTGTATATGTTCGGCCACATCCTTGAGGATGAAGAAGGGGCACTGCGTACAGCCGCCGTTTTCTTCACAGGCGGCATACTCTCGTTCATCCTCAGCATACCTTTTTACCCCGGCACGAGCATGGTGGGCGCATCTGCTGCTATATTTGCGGTCATGGCCGCGGTACTGCTCATCAGGCAGCCGGATTTTTCGGTCCAGTTCATCTCGCCGGCGGGACCTCTGGCACTGCTGTTTTTCATCTTCAATATAATCGCTATCCAGAAGGGGTCTATTGGGAATGTGGCCTATATATCACATGTCATTGGCTTTGTTATCGGGCTTTTTTTTGGGGCCAGATGGAACAGGAAATGGAAGGAAAGCCTGCTGTACACGCTTATACTGCTCGCGGTATATGTCGTACTATATAATTATTTAGTGACTATAATATGAAAAGCCTTTTAATCTCCCGGCCCAATTAAAATATATGAGAAACGCTGAGGTTGCTGCGCTTCTATACAGCGTCAGCGAGCTCCTGGAGCTAAAAGGGGAGAATACGTTCAAAGTGAGAGCCTACGCCAGGGCTGCAAGAGCCATTGAGGGCATGCTGGAGGATATTGAAGAAGTGGCAGCGCGCGGGGGTCTTATGGAGATACCAGGCGTGGGTGAATCCATAGCCCAGAAGATAGAAGAATACCTTGCCACAGGAAAGGTTGGATATTACGAGGAGCTGCTAAAGCAGGTGCCTGCTGAACTCCACGAACTCATGAAGATCCCTGGTATAGGGCATAAGACCGCGCTCGTACTGAACGATAAACTCGGGGTAAGGACAATAGACGAACTGGACAGGGCGGCGAAACAGCACAGGATAAGAAGGCTTCCTGGATTTGGAGCAAAAAAGGAAGAAAACATCCTCAAGGCTATCGAGAGATACAGGCAGAGGAGCACCAGGATCCCGCTGGGTACTGCGCTTCCCCTTGCCAGGAGAATTGTAGAGGCTCTGAAAAGCTCCGGGGTCATAGACAGGATAGAGCCTGCCGGGAGCCTCAGGCGGAGAAAGGAGACCGTGGGGGATATCGATATCCTTGCGACCTCAAAGGATGCGAAGACTGCTATCGAGGCTTTCGTGCATCTGCCCGTAGTGAAAAACGTGCTTGGGAAAGGCACGACAAAAGCCACTATTGTCACAAGGGATGCGATACAGATCGACCTTCGGATACTGGAGGATAAGTCCTTCGGGACATCCCTGCAGTATTTTACGGGCTCAAAAGAGCACAACATAAAACTGCGGGACATAGCCAGGATGAAGGGACTAAAGCTCTCAGAATACGATCTTGAGGAAGTCGGAACGGGCAGGAAGGTATACTGCAGGACCGACGATGAGGTGTATCTCAGGCTCGGACTTCTCCCTATCCCGCCCGAGATAAGGGAGGACACGGGAGAGATAGAGGCGGCGCTTTCCGGAAAACTCCCGGAGCTGGTAGAAATTAAAGATCTAAAGGGGGATTTCCATGTGCACACTGACTGGAGCGAGGGCATGAACACGCTTGAGGAGATGGTGGAGGCTGCCAAAAAGCTTGGGTACGAGTACATCGCCATCACGGATCACTCAAAGTCCCTGGGGGTGGCGCACGGCTTGAGCGAGGAGCGGCTGCTTGAGCAGATAGACAGGATACACAGATTGAATGATACGCTTTCTGATTTCCACGTATTCACAGGTACCGAGGTGGATATAAGAGCCGATGCGAGCATTGATTTCCCTGACAGCGTTCTCCGGCAGTGCGATGTTGTGGTCGCTGCGCTGCATGTGGGGCAGAAGCAAACAAGGCGGGAGATCACAGGAAGACTGATAACTGCTATGGAGAACGAGAATGTTGATATAATAGCGCATCCTACCGGCAGGATCATAGGGGAGCGTGAGGGATACGATGTGGATATGGACGCACTGCTTGACGCTGCGGCCAGGACAGGTACGGCCCTTGAGATCAATGCCTATCCGAGCAGGCTTGACCTGAATGATACCAATGCAAGAAAAGCAAAGAGCAAAGGGGTAAAATTGACTGTTGATACGGACGCACACAGCACAGAGCAGCTCGGCTTGATGGAATTCGGGATGAACGTGGCAAGGCGAGGCTGGCTTGAGAAAAATGACCTGATAAATACCAGGCATGCCAGGGACGTCAGGTTCAAGGGTTAGAAGCGGTATGTCCAGCCCTGTGATAAAAAGCAACCGATAGTAAGTTTTTTAACATAAGAGTGTTATTAACATATTAAAGATATATTTGAAGGAGATATAAGCAAGAAGAGTTGTTTGCGGGTCGAAAAAAGATGTGCATCAATAAGAGAACAACTCGGAGAGGATAGGTCAATGCTGCTCAAAGCTGCAGGATTACCGGGGGGTATAATTGAATAAGAGATCAATCCATGTATTTCTGGCTATTATACTGCTGGCAGGGATTACCGGGTATTATTTTAATATAAGATCATCTGCCGATGTAAAGGAAAATTTCCAGGAAAAAATACCTGCAACCCCAAAAATAACAAAGACGATAAGCATTGGAGTTATCTCGGATAATGCAGTCAAACATATCAAGCTATTCCAACCCACTGCGGACTATATCGCGGCAAAGCTCAGCGATAGCAGGGTCACGTACGAGGGTAAGGTCATAGTTGTAAAATCAGTCGACAACATGACCGAACTCTTAAGAGAACAGAAACTGGATTTATACATGGAGAGCCCTTTTGCAACCGTGATCATTGCCAATAAGAGCGGCGCAGTACCATTTTTAAGAAGATGGAAGGATGGAGCTGCCGAGTATTACTCTGTTTTCATAGTCAGGAAAAATTCGTCTATAAATACGCTGGCGGACTTTGCCGGGAAAACTATTACTTTTGAAGATCCCGGGTCTACTTCAGGATATCTGCTGCCAAAAGCATATCTGATCCAGAATGGATTTAATGTCAGCCAGTCATCTGGAAAAAACAATATCAGGTATGCCTTCAGCGGGGAGGATGAAAATACCCCCCTGTGGGTGGTTGAAGGGACTTCTGATATTGGCGCGATATCTAACCTGAATTTTAAAAACCTGCCTGATTCTATCAAAGTTAATTTGAGAATGATCGACAGAACTATCGATTTGCCCAGGTTTGTGGTCTCCCACAGGTCCGGGATGGAGCAGACTACAGTGGAACAGATCAAGCAGATACTCCTGGATATGGACCAGGACCCGCAGGGGATCAAGATAATGAAGGATTTCCAGAATACGGCAAAATACGACGAAATATCCGGTGAGGATGAGATCTTTACCAGCATCAGAGATATGATCAGATCGTTAGAATAGAGAGGGGGAGATGTCTGTAACCCGGAAATTAATCTATAAGTTAACGGTTCTCGCCATAGTGCCTGTTATCTTATCAATGATAGTATTTGGAAGCATATCTTATTCTATTTTCAAAGAGAAGCTGATACAGGAGCGCATAGAAGAGGCAGAATCCCTGATCGACCTGTCTTCAAAAGAGATCAGCAACCCGTTATATTTTCTGGAATTGAACAAATTAAATGATATTATAAAGAATATCAAGAAAAACCCCAACGTCCTGTCGGTATACATAATGGACTCAAGCGGGAGGGTCATTACGGACGGGACGCCAGAGAACAGGTTTTATAACCAGACACTTGAGGATGAACTCAGTAAAAAATCCATACAGTCCAGCGAGTTACTGGCAGAAATCAAAAACGATACGCTCCAGGTCTCAGCCCCTGCTGTCATTAACGAAAAAATAGGGATAATAAGGATGGATTTTTCACTGAAAGAGCTGGACCAGCTTTTAACCGACCTGATATTTCTCCTTTTTATCATCGGCACTGCGATATTCATCGGCGTTGCCGCTGTTGATGTTTCCGTTTCACGCTCCATCTCAAGACCGGTGACGAACCTGAGGGATGTTGCCCTGGAGATCGCCAGAGGTAATTTCGATACAAGGATAGAGATCAAATCAGAGGACGAGATCGGCGAGCTGGCTGCTGCGTTCAACAGGATGGCGCAGGACTTGAGGAGATCGCAGGACGGCATAATAGCAGCCAAAGAATATACGGACAATATCATGCGCTCCATGAGCGACACCCTTATCGTCGTTTCTCAGGATGGGATTATCAAGACCGTTAACCCTGCAGCCTGTACACTCCTCGGTTACGGGGAAAAAGAGCTTATCGGCAGGCCTTTCAGCTCAGTGCTTGCAGATGAGAGGGAATTACGGTCCGGCGGATTACATAAGGATGAGCTGGTTAAAAAAATGACCGTCCAGAACGTTGAAAAAACATACCTGACAAAAGACTCAAAAAAGATACCTGTTGTTTTTTCATCCTCGGTCATGCACGACAGCAGCGGCAGTATCCAGGGAGTAGTATGCGTGGCGCGCGATATCACCGAGCGCAAGATGGCTGAGGAGGAGCTGTTAAAATTCAAGCTCGGTATAGAGAGATCTGATGAGGCGATGTTCATAACCAATATCGACGGTACGATAATCTATATCAATCCGGCGTTTGAGAAAATATACGGGTTCGGCAGGGATGAGGCTCTGGGGAAAAAGCCCAGCATCCTGAAGTCTGGACTGCTGTCGTCAGAGGCATATAAACCGTTCTGGGACACGCTTCTTGCAAAGAAGGTTTTTACCGGGGAACTGGTCAATAAGACAAAGGACGGTCGCCTCTTAAATATTGAAGGTTCAGCCAACCCTATCCTGAACGACCGCGGGGATATCATCGGCTTCCTGGCAATCCAGCGCGATATCACTGAGCGCAAAAGGATAGAGGAGGAGCTTAAGATAAAGGCGGAGCTTCTGGACACAGCAACTGATTCCATCTTTGTGTACGATCTTGGTGGGAATTTTATCTACCTGAATGAAGCCGCCTATAAATCGCGCGGCTATACCAGGGATGAACTGATGAAGATGAAGCTTAACAATATCGTAACCCCGGAATACGGCAGCCTGATAAAGCAGAGGATAAGAGACCTGGTTGAAAAAGGCGAGATAGTGTTTGAATCCGCGGATGTGACTAAGGATAAATCCGTAATTCCTGTTGAAGTGCATGCCAGCATCATCGAATCCGGCGGTAAAAAGCTCATTCTCAGCGTGTCGCGCGATATCACTGAGCGAAAGAGAGCTGATGAACTGCTGAAAGAAAAAGCCAGGGCAGAACTTTACGGTTTCATTGTAAGCGCGCTCCCTGTGTTCGCATCCGGCGTTCCCTCGCAGGTCAGGAACAGCCTTGTAAAGAACTTTGCCGAACGCTTTGAGAGAAATATCATGCCGAGGTTCCAGGAGGAAATAGAACGATTCAGGCATAACCTGAATGCCGGAGGCGAAGGCATTGAGAACGAACAGGAAATGCTTGATATCTACATGGTATGGCTGCAGGGTCTTTTCTCCAACTTTGGCATAAGGTCAAGAAAATTCCCTGTTGGTACGAAAAGATGCCTGGAATTCCTGAACTGCCCCTGGGCAGGCGAGGCAAAGGGCAATCCGGTATTCTGCTTCATCTGCAGAACGATAGTGATACGGAGCTTTACATGGACTGGACTTAAAGGGAACGCAGACCAGAGCGCCAGCATAGCGAACGGTTCGCCAACATGCAGGTTCGAGGTTCATGTTTAATATTTTTTATAAGAACTTAAAACTGACTACTAAATATATATGAAGTTACAATAAGGATGTATAGATGGAGAGACTAAAGACAGGCGTATCTGATCTGGACGTAGTAATTGGCGGCTTTCCGGCCGGTAAAACGGTTCTTGTCACAGGCGACCCGGGCACCGGAAAGACCATTTTCGGGCTCCAGTTCGCAATGACCTGCTGTACCCAGGGCATGAAAACCGCATATCTCTCTACAGAGGAGAATGCAGGTGATCTTCGCCTGCAGGGTGAGTCTTTTGGCTGGGACATTGAGGGTCTTGAGAAGGAAGGTCTTTTCAGTTTCGTAGAATTAGCAGGGTACAGGGCGGAAGAGATAAAGACGGCTTTAAGCATAAGCCTTGAGGCTGTCAAAGGTAACTTCTCAGAGCTGCTGGACAACCTGCCCGAGGATATACAGGTACTCGTTATAGACAGCCTTGGGAACCGTGCGGCTAATCTTACTGTTTTTGAGTTCAGGGACAGGTTTGATCTCCTCGTCCATAATCTCGCCTGCAGGGACATCACTGCCATGGTGATACTTGACAGCGTCACATCAAAGGAGCTAAACGATATTGCCCTCTTCTCAGCATATGGCGCGATCCAGCTCCTGAAAAGGGAAAATCCCTATACCGGGAGAAGAGAGAGGGTCATGGACATCGTAAAGATGAGGAACACGAAAACCCCGATCCAGCTTCTTGCCTATGAGATAGGCTTACGGGGCATTGAGCTGACGCTGCCAGGCGAATTCTCAAAGTCGCTCTGAGAATTCACACTTTTCTCACAACTTCGTTTATATTGGGGTGAATCATACCATATTGCGGTACTGATAATTATATGTCTATGAAATGGATCTCGAACCCAAGCCTTTTAACCAAATTTACGGTAATCAGTTTTCTGATCACTGCCTCAATCGGCATCGCTCTGGCATGGGGCATCCAGCAGCAGATGGAAGATAATGCGCTTCACCATGCCGCAGAGGATGCTGCTAACCATGTTGCCACACTTCTCAACCCCAACCTCCGCTCGTCTGACCTTTCAGGTCCTCTTGCTCCGGCCAGATACGAACTGATAGATTCTCTTGTCAGGCAGAGCGTTCTTAATGAACAGATCGTCAGGGTCAAGATATGGAGCAGCGACGGGCTGCTGCTCTATTCAGATGATAAAGACCTGATTGGCAGGAGCTTCCCTGAAGATGATGAACTCAAGGAGGCTTTAGCCGGTGAGACAATAACTATCATAGCTCCGGAGAAGGAGGAGAACGAGGGCGAACGCGAAGAATTCGGCAGGTTGATAGAAGTATTGGTTCCGCTTCGGCCACCCGGTTCAACCGATACAGCAGGGGTGTACGAGATATATAACGACCTGAGCGTTCTTGAACCTGGCCTGGCTAAGATCCGCAACTTTATATGGGGCAGCGTCGGCCTTGGCTTCCTCATCCTCTACGGCTCGTTATTCGCTTTTGTGCGCAGTGCATCGCATGAACTCATCCAAAGGAGCGAGGAGAACGCACGGCTCTACGAAGAGGCAAAGCAGCAACTGGCAGAGCGAAAACGTGCGGAAGAAGAGCTGATCAAGCGCACAGCGCAGCTTGAATCTGCCAACAAAGAACTTGAAGCGTTCAGCTATTCGGTCTCGCATGACCTCAGGGCACCGCTGCGGGCGATCGATGGTTTTTCCCGCGTACTGCTGGAGGACCACTCACCTAAACTTGATGATGAAGGTAAACGGCTCTTAAACATCGTACGGGGCAACACGCTCAAAATGGGACAGCTCATCGATGACCTCCTCACGCTCTCCCGCCTTGGGCGCAAGCAGATGGAGCTATCGAGCATAGATATGGCTAAACTTGCAAAAGTGTCATTCGATGAGCTTAAAGCAACTGTTCCTGAGCGAACCGTCATGCTTGATATCAGGAAGCTTCCACCTGCGTACGGCGACCAATCGATGATCCGCCACGTTTTTGTCAACCTCCTGTCCAACGCCATAAAATTCACGCGACCCAGGGAAAAAGCAATGATCGAGGTCGGGAGCAGAACTGAGGGCAGGGAGAACATCTATTATATTAAAGACAACGGTGTCGGGTTCGACATGCAGTATGTAAATAAGCTGTTCGGGGTTTTCCAGAGGCTGCACAGTGAAGAAGAATTCGAGGGAACAGGCGTCGGGCTGGCCCTGGTACAGCGCATCATCCACAAGCATGGCGGCAGGGTGTGGGCTGAGGGGAAGGTCAATGAAGGGGCGGTATTTTATTTTACACTCTTAAATGGAGGAAAAGTATGATGGATATAAGCGAAGTAGAGATACTTCTGGTGGAGGATAATCCCAACGATGCTGAGCTTACCCTCAGGGCGCTTAAGAAAAACAACCTTGCTAATAAGATTCACCTGGTAAAGGATGGAGCTGAGGCACTGGATTATATCTTTGCGACAGGCGCATATGCCGGGCGGAATATTGGAAATAAGCCAAAGGTGATATTCCTTGACCTGAAGCTTCCCAAGGTAGATGGACTGGAAGTTCTCCGCAAGATCAAATCCGATGAGAGGACAAGAACTATTCCCATCGTTGTACTGACCTCTTCCCATGAAGAGAGGGATATGGTGGAGAGCTATAAGTTTGGTGTTAACAGCTACATCGTCAAACCTGTGGATTTTGATAAATTCATCCAGGCAGTGGCGCAGCTTGGCATGTACTGGATGTTGTTGAATAAACAGCCTCTATGAATAAACAGCTCCGCGTACTTATACTCGAAGACAACGATGTAGATGCCGAGCTGATGGAGCGCGAACTGAAAAAAGCGAACATTACATTCCAGTCAAAGCGTGTGGGAACCGGGGAGACCTTTCAGAAAGAGCTTAAAGATTTCTCGCCGGATATCATCCTTGCGGATTATACGCTCCCGGCTTTCGACGGCTGCTCTGCGCTCAAGATAGCAAAAGAAAGATACCCTGATGTTCCTTTCATTTTCGTCTCAGGAACTATCGGTGAAGATTTTGCGATCGAGTCGCTCAAGAGCGGAGCGACTGACTATGTTATTAAGGATCGCATATCCCGGCTTGCGCCTGCGGTGCACAGGGCATTGAGCGAAGTCGAGGAGAGAATCGAGTACAGGAGAGCGGAGAGGGCGCTAAGGGAATCCGAGGCGAGGTTTCGCTCGCTGGTCGAATCAGCCAACGATGCGATCATTCTGACGGACGGGAGCGGCAGCATCATCTCATGTAATAAGAGTGCACAGAGGATTTTTGGCTATTCTGCAGGAGAGATGCTGGGCAAATCGATCCTGCACATCATGCCTGAGCGATACAGAAGCGACCATCAGATGAAAATGGAATATATCTGTTCGAACAGTAAGCTCGGTATCAACGGAAAAACGATTGAATCGTATGGGCTCCGAAAAGACGGCAGCGAGTTCCCTTTAGAGATTTCCATAGCAACATGGGGTATCGAGGGGGGGACTTTTTACAGTGCAATCGTGCGCGACATCACTGAACGCAAGAAGGATGAGGAAGAGCTAAAGATAAAAGCGCAGCTTCTGGATGATTCTACCGACTCGGTATTTGTGCATGACCTTGATGGGAATTTCATTTACCTGAATGAGAGCGCTTATAAATCTCGCGGGTTCGATAAAGGCGAAATGATGTGCATAAACCTTCACGAGCTTGTCACCCCGGAGTATGAAAGGCTTCTTAAGTCCAGGTTCAAGGCACTGGTCGAAAAAGGAGAAGGCACGTTTGAATCCGCCCATTTCCGTAAGGACAGATCTGTGATCCCGGTCGAATCGCATGCCCGCATCATTGAATCAGGCGGAAAAAAACTTGTTTTGAGCATTATCCGGGATATTACGGAGCGCAAGCGCGCTGATCAGGCATTACAGTACAGGCTCGATTTTGAAAAGTTAATAACGAGCATATCAACGAATTTCATCAATATGGCATCGGATAAGATAGATGAAGAGATAAACCACGCGCTTGCGATAATCGGGGAGTTCACAGATGTCGACAGAAGTTATGTTCTCCTGGGCCCAGCAGGTGGAGCCAGGACCGGTGTCACCCACGAATGGAACTCCGGTACAATCGGCTCCCATCTCCAGGAACTCAAAGAGGTACCGTTTGAATCATCTCCCTGGTTCGTGGAGAAGATGAAGAACCATGAGACTATTTATATCCCCAGCTTCACCGACCTTCCGCCGGGAGCAGGTATCGAACTGTCGAAATACCAGGATACCCGGATCAAATCAATCATTGTAGCCCCCATGGTCTATGGCGGGGTTCTTTTCGGATACCTCGGTCTGACTTCGGTGCGAAAAGAGATAACGCTTGCAGAAGACCTGATAGCCCTCCTGAAAATAGTTGGAGAGATCTTTATGAGCGCACTTGTGCGCAAGATGGCTGAGGAAGCTATCTGGGAAAGTGAGACGCGGTTTCGGGCGATATTCGAGAATGCTGCCATAGGGATGGCGCTCATGAATATAGAAGGGCATACAATCGTAAGTAACCCGGCCCTTCAGGAGATGCTCAGATACACCGGAGAAGAGCTTCGCAGTATAGTATTCACAGGTCTTACACATCCGGATGATATGCCTGCTGATACTGGCATGTTCAAAGACCTGATGGCCGGTGAACGCGATAACTACCAGATAGAGAAGCGATATATCCGAAAGGACGGAAGCCAGTTTTGGGGCCGCCTGACGGTTTCCCTTGTTCGTGGCGATGGCGGTGAACCGCAGTTCGGCATCGGCATGGTGGAGGATATCACCGAGCGAAAGCGGGCTGAGGAGCTGCTGAAGGAGAAAGCAAGGGCAGAACTTTATGGTTTCATTGTAAGCGCTCTGCCGGTGTTCGCATCCGGCGTTCCCTCCCAGGTGAGGAATACACTTGTGAAGAATTTCGCTGAGCGCTTTGAGAAGAACATAATGCCCAGGTTTGAAGAGGAAATGAGGCGGTATGATCATGACCGCAACATCAGTAGTGGAGCGATTGAGGCCGAGCAGGGTGATCTTGATTTCTTCGTATCATGGCTTATAGGAATGTTTTCCAATCTCGGGATCAGGACCAGAACAGCACCCCAGGCTACAGGGCGGGTCTTTGAGCTGTTGAATTGCCCCTGGAAAGGTGAAGCAAGCGGTAACCCGATATTCTGCTTCATCTGCAGGACTATTATGAGGCGCAGTCTTACATGGACGCCATTTAAAGGCAGCGCAGACCAGAAATCAAGCATTGCTAACGGTTCGCAGGTATGCAGGTTTGAAATCCATGTTAAATGTTATGAGAACTATTGTTAAATATACAGGGAATATATGGAGGTATAATAAAAATAATGATGGAACGAATTAAGACCGGTATTCTGGAACTTGATAAAATCCTGGGAGGTTTTCCCGCAGGGAAAACTGTTCTCGTTACAGGTGACCCGGGCACGGGCAAGACCATTTTCGGACTCCAGTTCGCAAATGCCTGCTGTGCCCAGGGCTTGAGGACGGCATATATCTCTACAGAGGAAAATGCGGGCGATCTTCACCTCCAGGGTAAGTCCTTCGGCTGGGACCTTGAAACTTTTGAGAAAAATGGCGCACTGAAATTCATGGATCTGGCAGGGAACAGAGCAGTAGAGATAAAGACTGCCCTGAGCATAAGCATGGAGGCTGTAAAAGGCAACTTTACGGAACTGGCAGATCATCTGCCTGAGGGCACAGGGGTGCTCATCATAGACAGCCTCGGAAGCCATACAGCCAACCTTTCGCCCTATGAGTTCAGGGACAGGTTCGACCTTCTCGTCCATAACCTGGATAAAATGGGTATTACTGCCATGGTGATACTGGACAGCATCACCTCAAAGGAATTCAACGATATAGCCCTCTTCTCAGCCTACGGCGCGATCCAGCTTATGAAAAGGGAGAACCCGTACACGGATAGAAGGGAGAGGGTCATGGACATAGTGAAAATGAGGAACACTAAAACGCCGATCCAGCTTCTCACCTTTGAGATAGGCCTTCGGGGCATTGAGCTTACTTCGCCTGGTGAGGTGTCTGATACCCAGTGAGCCAGCGGAGTTGTACCGATAATAGTCTCACATATGTAACTTTTTATAATAATATTTAATGATTTTAAACAAGCAGCTATCGATTTATAAGCTTTTTTCTCTTTTGTAATTATTTGAGACTTTGATAACATGATTAAAAGATTGAAAAGGTTTGAACGTCTATGATATCATCTTATATACGTCTCCTCAT
>Ga0209749_1001871_pt1 | contig 16194 bp, 11 predicted proteins | sample EPASupsiteSAE347_FD_187267 | JGI IMG/M metagenome (GOLD analysis project Ga0209749, IMG submission 187267) | Bioremediated contaminated groundwater from EPA Superfund site, New Mexico - Sample SAE3-47 (SPAdes) (version 2) | ecosystem: Environmental > Aquatic > Deep subsurface > Groundwater >... | reverse complement strand
ATTGCCAGAGTGTTTGCCTGGATTCCACAAAGCGCGATACCAAACATCATGCAGAGGTCTGCCGTGCCGCAAATTATCAACGCCTTGACTGCGGTACGATGTGCATCCGGATTGCCTATGGCAATCATGCCGAAAAGCGTCAATAAAAGGCCTTCCCAGAAGAAAAGCAACAACATCAGGTTGTCGGCCAAGACCGCGCCGTTGACCATGGCTATGGAAAAGAAAAGATAGGCGTAAAATTGAGAGGCATGTCGGTGTTTGGCCAAGAACGGCATACAATACAGGCAAATGGCCGCGCAGAAACCGGCGGTGGCCAGCAGGATAAAACCGCTGAAATGATAGAGCCGCAGCGAAAAATCCATGCCGAAGGGAGCCCAAGGCAAGGCCAGGGAAGCGCCATTGGCTCTGACGCCGAATAATTGCCATGCCAGATACAGGTCGGCCAGCGCAGCCGCAACGACGACAACGCCCTGAATGGTGCGCGGCAATTTCGCCAGGGCAAGAATCAGCAGTCCCGCCAGGGCGGGCAGCACGATTATACTCAAAATCATTGCGCTCATTTGACAATCAGTCCCAACATTTGTTGCGCGGCCGAACCGGCAAAAGAAAAGGACGGCATGATCAGCAAACCGCTGATTATGGAAAGAAAAGCCAGCAGCGCCACGGAAAACACCATGACCGGCGAACCCTCAACCGCGTGTTTTTTTGCCTGCCCCATGAAGACCATCACAAAAACCCGCAAAAGGTAAATGATGGTCAGAACGGCCGCGGCCACATAGGCGAGCGCGGCCCAGGAATGTCCGCTGGAAACAGCGCCGGCAATGACGGAATACTTGCTGAAGAAGCCTCCCAGCGGCGGAAGCCCCATCACGGAAAAGGCGCAAATCAGGAAGGATATTGCCGTAACCGGCATTCCGGAAATCAAACCGCCCAGTTTGGTGATATCCTTTGTGTGGGTTTTCTGTTCCACGATGCCGGCGCAAAGAAAGAGCCCGCCCTTGGCCAGACCGTGCATGAGAATATAAAGAAGCGCCCCGCTTACGGCCAGTTCGCCGCCCACCGCAAATCCGAGAAAAATGAACCCGATCTGGCTGATGGTTGAATAGGCGATGATGCGCTTCAAATCCGTTTCGATCAGGGCGGCTCCGGCGGAAATGATCGCGCTTAAGCCTGCCACGACCGGCACGATCGTGTGCCAGATTTCCGCAACCGGCAGGGTCACCACCAGGAGCCGAGCATACACATAAACGCCTATTTTAACCAGCACGGCCGCGTGCAGCAGCGCGGTCACCGGCGACGGCGCAACACCTGCGTCCGGCAGCCAGGTTTGCAGCGGCAACGTGGCCGATTTGGCGAACAAGCCGGCCAAAATCAGGAAAACAATATAATTGGGCACGGGCTGATTTTTGAATGCCTGTTTTACCACCGAAAGATCGAATGAACCGGCCAGCGGCAAAATTGCGACAAAGCCTATCAACATGCACAAAGCGCCGAAGAACGTGACCATGAATGCCTTGTCGGCGCGGATGACGTGCTCCTTTTCGCGGAAAAAGCCGATCAAACGCCAACTGGCAATGGCAGTCAGTTCCCAGAAAATATAAAGAATTATAAGGTTGGCAGCAAATACCAGCCCCATCATGGAACCGAGAAACAGGACAACCATGAAATAATATTCGTTCTGGTTGGGATAATGGCTGATATAACCGAATGAATACAGGACGATCACTGCGCCGACCAGCGAGGAGACGAGGGCCATAAATACGGCCAGTTTGTCGGCAAAAAATATTTCCCGGCCGAAACCGAAGTCGAGATTAATTAGCGGTCCGTTGCCGGCCAGTACGCCGGGAATCAGGGCCAGCGCGCAGCCGAACGAAACCGACACCGCCAGAAGGGCCGCCAGATTGCGTGTCCGCGGCGAAAATCCGCCGATAAGCGGCAATAAAAACGACGTCAAAAGCGGTACGGCGATGAGCAAGAGCAATATGGTGTTCGGAGTCATAAATATTCCGCAAAAAACACCGCGGGAGGCGTTTTTTGCAAAACAAACAGGGTACCTTACAAAAGAGCGCCACGGTATTCAATAAAATTTAAAAATTTATTTTGAGGTTTATATTTCCGCCTTTTTTGTTATTCTTTTTACATGGCTGATTTTCCAACAACCGTGGCTGCCGACGAGAAAGGCGCGATCAGGGACCTGCCCGAATTGGCCGCAGCCGGACGGAGCGGGCATGAAATCCATCAGATTGACCCGGCCTCCCTCATTCCACTGCCTTCGGGCAGTTGGCTATATTTTCTGCCCGGCCGGTTTGCCATCGGTTTCAGCGGAAATGCCCTGCATACCTGCGGCAGGAACCTGGCCGTGGCCGCATTTCTGCCCCCCGGCTACGTTGCCTTGGCGCTCTCCGCTTTTAAGAGCGAAAAAAATGCGCCCCACCTGCCCCTTTTCTGTTACTGCGCTGTCTGCTGGCACCGCAACGGGTTTTACGTGCCCGCCTTGCGCGTGGACAAGGATCCGAAACATGATCTTTCCAGCCTTGACATGAAAAAGGTTTGCAAGGAGGTCAATCGCTGGATCAGGAGGCATCCCGGGAACCGTCTTGTTGCGCATCACGGCCTGCAATGCGTCAAAAAATATGGCTGTCCAAATGCCGTCAACCTTTTCCTGCGACGCTGGGAAGCGCCGATTTCCGTCTCAGGACACTGTAACGCCGAATGTCACGGCTGTATTTCCAAACAGGACAACAACTCAATCCAGGCCCCGCAGGCGCGGATTGATTTTCAGCCGACCGTGGAAGAAATAGTCGAAATCGCGGTACCTCATCTGAAAACGGCGCCCAAGGCCATGATCAGTTTCGGGCAGGGCTGCGAGGGCGAGCCGCTCCTCAAGAGCCGCCTGATTGAATCGGCCATAGTCGCGATACGCAAAGAAACAAAGCGCGGCACAATCCATCTCAACACAAATGGAAGTTTGCCCGATGCCGTCAAAAGACTTGCCGAGTCCGGACTTGACAGCATAAGAATTTCCCTCAACAGCGCCAGGCCGGAATTCTATTCGGCTTATTACCAATGCCGCGCTTATTCATTTGACGACGTCATGAAATCATTCCGCATCGCCCGCCAGGCGGGACTCTGGGTGTCCATCAATTATCTTACCTTTCCGGGTGTCACGGATACCCGGGCGGAATGCGATGCTCTTTGCCGATTACTTGAAGAAACCTCCCCGCAAATGATTCAATGGAGGAACCTTAACATTGATCCTGATATTTACATGGCCACGCTTGAGCGCGCCCGTCCGCCCCTTTCGCTGCGGCGTTGGCGCCAAAGCGCTCGGAATGCAACTCTTTCTTCCGCAGACCGGGCAAAGCCCCTGGGCATAGTCCCTATGATGGAGCAAATACGCCAAAAATTCCCGGAGATCGGCTTCGGTTATTTCAATCCCCCAGTTGCCTGAAACGCCATGATCGTCAAACCGCTCAAAATCGGAAACGTGACGGTCGCTTTTCCCGTAATGCTGGCCCCTATGGCCGGATATACCGATTTGACCATGCGCATGCTGGCCAGGCGGCATCGTTGCGGCATGGCTTTCACGGAGGTTGTCAGCGCTGAGGGAATTGTCCGCGGCTCAAAGCTCTCTTTCAATATTCTTGAAACCGCGCCCGACGAACGGCCGGTTGCCGCACATATTTACGGCGCAAACCCGCATGCGCTGGCCCAGGCCGCGATTATTATTGAACGGACGGGAAGGTTCCAGACCATTGACCTGAACTGCGGCTGTCCGGTTTCGCGAATAATGGCCAAGGGGGCCGGCGCGGCCCTGATGAGACATCCGGAAAAAATCGCGCAGATCATAAGGGCTATGAAGCAGGCGGTGTCCCTGCCCATAACAGTAAAGACCCGGCTTGATCTATCGCCCGAGCGCGCGAACATCTCGGAAATTGCCCGCGCAATTGAAGAGAGCGGAGCAAGCGCACTGACCATTCACGCCCGCTCTGCCAGCGGGAAACATACCGGCCATACCGACTGGGAAAGTCTGGCACGGATAAAATCGGAATGTTCGATACCCATCATCGGAAACGGCGGGATAAATTCGGCGGACGATGCGATCAGAATGTTTGCCGAGACCGGCGTGGATGGAGTAATGATCGGCAAGGCCGCGGTGGGCAATCCGTGGATTTTTCTGGAAACTTTTTCCCTCATGAATGGCCGGCGCGCCAATCCGCATTCCCTCATGGAACACAGGGCAATGATCGAAGAACACCTGCGCCTGCTCATAGAACATGAGGAAAAATCCCGAAAGACGAGAAAAAATCCGCCGTTAAGCGCCGAAGAAAAAGCCGTGCTCAACTTTCGGGGACATCTGCTGGGATATACCCGTGGATTCAAAAACAGCGTTGAAGTGAGAAGGAAATTGCAGGAAATGCGCAAAACAGCCGATGTAATGGCGGCCGTGAACAGTTTGATGGATCACACGGCTGATTCGCCTGTCAGCGTAAGCGCTTGATTTTCATGGGCGTTACAGCAGGGTTGTTTCCAGAGAACCGCAGATTGACGAATAATGAACCGCAGAATATCGAAGTTCTGAACTTCGGCGTTCGATATTCGCTATTCGATGGAGCCAGTTGCAAAAGTCTTTTCGGAGCCCACCCCGGCCTTCCGCCGTCGCTCAAGGAGCTATGGCGGACAGGTCGGCCACCCCTCCACGGGAGGGGAACCCAAGATATTACGGAACAAGACGTTATGATCCCCTCCTTGGAGGGGTACGCGAAGCGGGGGGTGGGTCCGAAGTCGGCGGAAAAAGACTTTTGCAAACAACTCAATAATAAAGGAATTATGAATATACCGGCAACTTGGCATGCAACATGCTTTAATTGAGATGACATTAAGGAGAACTATAATGGCTAAAGTATTAGGCATTGATTTAGGAACAACGAATTCATGTATGGCTGTCATGGAAGGCGGCCAGCCCGTTGTCATACCGAACACGGATGGGGCGCGCACAACGCCTTCGGTGGTGGCCTTCACAAAGAGCGGGGAACGCCTGGTCGGGCAAGCGGCCAAACGCCAGGCCATAACCAATCCCACTAATACGGTTTATTCAATCAAGCGCTTCATGGGCCGCAAATATGATGAAGTGGCCCACGAGATATCGCTTGTGCCCTACCAGGTGGTGCGCGCCAAAAACGGCGACGTCCACGTGAAAATCGGCGACAAGATATATTCGCCGCCGGAAATATCGTCAATGATTCTCCAGAAAATGAAAATGGACGCCGAGGCCTATCTGGGAGAAAAAATAACCCAGGCGGTCATCACCACTCCGGCCTATTTCAACGACAGTCAGCGGCAAGCCACCAAGGATGCCGGAAAAATCGCCGGGCTTGAAGTTTTGCGCATCATCAACGAGCCCACGGCCGCCTCGCTGGCTTACGGCCTCGAAAAGAAAAAAGACGAAAAAATCGCGGTTTACGACCTGGGCGGAGGCACTTTCGACATATCCGTGCTCGAAATCGGAGACGGAGTTTTTGAAGTCAAGGCCACAAACGGAGACACCCATCTGGGCGGCGACGATTTTGACCAGGCCATCATCAACTGGATCGTGGCCGAATTCAAAAAGGACAACGGCATCGACCTTGCCAAGGACACCATGGCCCTTCAGCGCCTGAAAGAGGCCGCCGAAAAGGCCAAGTGCGAACTGTCGACCTCGCAGCAGACCGAAATCAACCTTCCCTTCATCACCGCCGACGCCTCAGGTCCGAAACATTTGAACCTGACCCTGACGCGCGCCAGGCTGGAGCAACTGGTCGACCAATTGATTGAAAGAACGGCGGGTCCGGTTCGTTCCTGCATAAAGGATTCCGGATTGGACATCGCGCACATTAATGAAGCGGTGCTGGTGGGCGGCATGACCAGGATGCCCAAGGTCCAGGACATGGCCCGCACGCTCTTCGGCAAGGAACCGCACAAGGGCGTAAATCCCGACGAGGTCGTGGCGGTTGGCGCAGCCATCCAGGCCGGCGTGCTGAAGGGCGAAGTGCACGACGTGCTCCTGCTGGACGTCACGCCGTTGAGCCTCGGCATTGAGACCCTGGGCGGCGTTGCCACCACGCTCATCGAGCGCAATACCACCATCCCCACCAGAAAGAGCGAAATATTCAGCACCGCGGCCGACAACCAGTCATCCGTGGAAATCCACGTGATCCAGGGCGAGCGCAAGATGGCCGCGGACAACAAGTCGATCGGCCGCTTTCATCTGGACGGCATCCCGCCCGCGCCGCGCGGCGTGCCCCAGATCGAAGTGGGATTTGACATCGACGCCAACGGCATCCTGCACGTCAGCGCCAAGGATTTGGGCACGGGCAAGGAGCAGAAAATCACCATCACCGCCTCGAGCGGACTCGACAAATCGGAAATCGAAAATATGGTTAAGGACGCCGAGCAGCACGCTTCAGACGACAAGTCCAAGCGCGAACAGGTGGAAACCAGGAACAAGGCGGACGCTCTGGCCTATGAAACCGAAAAGCTTCTTAAGGAGCATGGCGCCAAGATCGATCCGGCCAAGAAGGCGCGCGTGGAGGCCGCGGTCGAAAAATTGAAATCGGCCGTGAAAGGCAGCGACACCGAAGCCATCAAAGCCGCCATGGACGCGCTCAATGCCGAAATGCAGGCGGTGTCGTCCGACCTCTATTCGCAGGCCCGCAGTTCCGGTCCGAAATCAGGCGGCGGACAGTCCGAGCCGCCCCCGCAGTCCGGGGAGGGCGAGCCGCGCGGTAAAGAACGCGAAACGCGCGACAAGTCAGCAAAAGGAAACGACGACGTCATCGACGCCGACTTCGAAATGGTAGACGACAACAAAAAATAGCAACTGCGCAGGTAGATAGACTGTAGGCAGTTAGGGTTTAGACTAACAGACTACAAGCTAAAAACCTGTGTATCAAAACACAAAGGAGGCAAGATACATGAAAATTCAACCATTGGGAGACCGTGTGCTGGTTGAACCCCAAAAGGATGAAGAAGTCAAGAAAGGCGGCATTATCATTCCCGATAGCGCCAAGGAAAAACCGATGCAGGGCAAGATCATCGCGGTCGGCCCCGGCAAATACGACGACAACGGCAAGCTGATTCCGATGAACGTGAAGAAGGGCGATTTGATCCTGCTGCCGAAATACGGCGGCACCGAGGTCAAAATCAACGACCAGGAATACCAGATCGTGCGCGAAGACGACATCATGGGCATCGTGGAAGGCTGACCGGAAAATTGAACCTGTAAAAGAAACAAGAAAGGAACAGAACATGGCAGATAAAGGCAAGCAATTGAAATACGACGCGGATGCGCGCCAATCCATTTTGCGCGGCATCGAGAAATTGAGCCGGGCCGTCAAGGTGACGCTTGGTCCCTGCGGACGCAACGTCATCCTGGACAAAAAATTCGGCTCGCCCACCATCACCAAGGACGGCGTGACCGTGGCCAAGGAAATCGAACTGTGCGATCCGTTCGAAAACATGGGCGCGCAAATGATCCGCGAAGTGGCCAGCAAGACGAGCGACGTGGCCGGAGACGGAACCACCACCGCCACCCTGCTCAGCGAGTCCATTTTCCGCGAAGGACTGAAAAACGTGACGGCCGGAGCCGATCCCATGGCCCTGAAACGCGGCATTGATTTTGCCGTGAGCGAGGTCGTGGATGCCCTGGCAAAACAGAGCAAGAAGGTCAAGGAACACACGGAAATCTGCCAGGTGGCCACCATTTCGGCCAACGGCGACAAGAAAATCGGCGAAATTATCGCCGACGCCATGGACAAGGTCGGCAAAGACGGAACCGTGACGGTTGAGGAAGCCAAAACCATCGAAACCACGCTGGACGTTGTGGAAGGCATGCAGTTCGACAAGGGCTACCTCTCCCCCTACTTCGTGACCGACGCCGAAAACATGGAGGCCATGCTGGAAGACCCGTACATCCTGATCTACGAGAAGAAAATCTCGAGTTTGCAGGATTTTCTGCCCCTGCTGCAGAACGTGGCCAAGGCCGGCAAACCATTCATGATCATCGCGGAAGAAGTCGAAGGCGAAGCGCTCGCCACGCTGGTGGTCAACCGCCTGCGCGGAACCCTGCAATGCTGCGCGGTCAAGGCGCCCGGATTCGGCGACCGCCGCAAGGCCATGCTTGAGGACATCGCCATCCTTACCGGCGGCAAATGCTTCACCGAAGACCTGGGCATTAAGCTCGAGAACATAAAAATCGAGGACCTCGGCCGCGCCAAACGCATCACGGTCGACAAGGAAAACACCACGATCATCGAGGGCGGCGGCAAGACCTCGGCCATCCAGGGACGCGTCGGCCAGATCCGCAAGGAAATCGAGGAAACCACCTCCGACTATGACCGCGAAAAACTGCAGGAACGGCTGGCCAAACTGGCCGGCGGCGTGGCGGTCATCAACGTCGGGGCGGCGACCGAAACGGAAATGAAGGAAAAGAAAGCCAGGGTCGAGGATGCCCTGCATGCGACGCGCGCCGCGGTCGAAGAAGGCGTGGTCGCGGGCGGCGGCGTGGCCCTCCTGCGCTGCCAGGCGGCGATCGAGAAACTCAGCGCCAAGGGCGATGAAGGCATCGGCGTGCAGATAATCTTGCGCGCGCTCGAGGCCCCGATCCGTCAATTGGTCGGCAACGCCGGCGTCGACGCCTCCATCGTGGTCGCGGACGTGAAAAAGAACAAGGCCGGTTTCGGTTACAACGTCGCCACCAGGGAATATACCGACCTGGTCAAGGACGGCGTGATCGATCCCACCAAGGTCGCCCGCACGGCCATCCAGAACGCCTCCAGTATCGCCGGGTTGCTGCTGACCACGGAATGCATGGTCACGGAAATACCTGAAAAGGAAAAACCCGCTCCGATGCCGCACGGCGGACATGGCGGCATGGGCGGCGGCGACATGGATATGTATTAAATCATAAATTGCGATAAAATCGTAATTTATTTAGCTTGCAAAACGAAAACGGGGCATATAGAATATGCCCCGTTTTTTTTGATGATAAAAAAAATGAATGTCGAACTATTAGAAGCTGCCAAACACCGGGTGCCGAACATCTCCGTGCTGATCAATCTGGTCTCAAAAAGATCCAGGCAATTGATCGCCGGCCAGCGCCCCATGGTCAAAGTCGAGTCCCGCCAGCCCGAGCTTGAGGATATCGTCCTCAAGGAAACAGCCGACGGCAAGATAATGGCTGAAATCGATCTTTCGGGCGAATAACGGAAATCATAGGATCCTCTTCCGTCATTCCCGAAAAACTGATGCGCTTTGACCTCGCTTTCGCGGCCCAAGCCGTCGGAAAAGATTTGATTTTGTTTCCGGCCCGGTGTTTTTAACGGCTCCACGCCCATGAAGGATGTTTTCGATGCCTAATTATTTAAGCAACAGCAGACCTGACTTTTCCCCACGCCAGATAGATTGCGGAAAAATAAATTGTTATGCCTTTAAAAGCGATCTGGCAAAAGAGCTCTCCGCGAAGCGGATAGACAATGCGACGGCGCTCAATCTGCTGGAAGACATGCTCACGATCCGCGAGTTTGAGGAAATGATCGTCAAACTTCGCTCCGGGGCCTACGACCCCCTGCCCGCCTACAATTACCGCGGGCCCACCCATCTTTCCATCGGCCAGGAGGCCGCCTCAACCGGGGCCTGCCACGCCTTGAAATGGACCGATTATATCACCAGCACCCATCGCGGCCATGGAGACAGTATTGCCAAGGGATGCATCGCCCTGCGCCAGATGCCGGATGACGCTCTCCGCAAGCGCGTGCCTTCCTTTAAAGCCGCCGACCGCAATGCCCTTGTCGAGGCGGTTCTCGAAGACCATATTTTCCGCACCATCGCCGAATTGTTCGGGAAGGAAGGCGGCTATTGCAAGGGACGCGGCGGCGGAATGCACATCGCCGATTTTACCATGAACCACCTGGGCGCCAACGCCATTGTCGGCGGCGGCGTCCCGATCGCAACCGGAGCGGCCACCGGCTGCCGCTACCTGAAAAATCATGGCGTGGTCTGCTGCTTCGCCGGCGACGGCGCCTACGCCAACGGCGTGGTGCTGGAGTCCCTGAACTGGGCCGCCATGGGCCAGTTTACCAATGAAATGGCCAAGGAAAAATTCGGTCTTCCGATTATTTTCGCCATCCACAACAACCACTACGGCATGACCGGCCGGGCCGAAAAGGAGGTCACCGGCGTCAATTCCCTGACGCGCCGCGCGGCCGGTTTCGCGGACAACAACATGCACGCCGAACTCGTCAACGGCATGGACGTCCTCGCGGTCCGCGACGCCATCATGCGCGCAGCGGAAGGATGCCGCAAAGGCCAGGGACCGTACCTGATCGAACTGAACACCTATCGCTATTACGGCCATTCCCTTACCGACCCGCGCAACGAATATCGCACCAAGGACGAGGAATCCGCCTGGAAAAACGTGGATCCCATCGCCCTCTATGTCCGGCAATTGAAAGATTGCGGTCTGCTCGACGACAGCTCCTTTGCCGAACTTCAAAAGAAGGTGACCGAACGCAATGCGCGCGCCGCAAAACAGGCGGCAGCCTCACCGGATCCGGCGGCGGCGGATGTGATCAAATACATGTATACGAACACGAGTTGTAAAACAGTTCCCCCGGCCTGCCGTCAGACCAGAATAGTGAAGGAAAAGCCCCAGTTCAAAAGAGTCAACGGCGAATTGACCTACAAGGACGCAATCAAGGAAGCGCTCTTTGAGGAAATGCTGCGCGACAACCGCGTGGTCATTTACGGCGAAGACGTGGCGGATTACGGCGGTGCGTTCAAGGTGACCAAGGGCCTTCTGGAGGCGTTCGGCCGCGACAGGATTTTCAACTCGCCCATCTCGGAGGCGGCAATCTGCGGAACCGCTGTCGGAGCGGCCATGATCGGCCTGAGGCCGGTGGTTGAACTGATGTATATGGACTTTGCGCTCATGGCTTCGGACCAGATCAGCAACCAGGCCGCAAAATGGCATTACATGTCCGGAGCCAACGTTGAAATTCCGCTGGTCATCCGCGCCTCGGTCGGCGGCGGCAAGGGATACGGCGGCCAGCACTCCCAGACGCTGGAAAGCATGTTTGCCCACATTCCCGGGCTCTACGTCATCTACCCTTCAACGCCGGCCGACGCCAAGGGACTTTTGAAAGCCTCAATCCGCGACAACAACCCGATCATGTTCGTGGAATCCCAGATGCTCTATCCCCTGAAGGGCCAGGTTCCGGAAGACGCCGATTTCCTTGTGCCGATCGGCGTGGCGGATATAAAACGCTCCGGTGAAGACGTCACCATCGTGGCCTGGGGCCCGGCCGTGCATGATGCGCTCAAGGCCGCCGATCTCCTTCAGAAGGAAAAAATCAGCGCCGAGGTGGTGGATATCCGCTCCCTGGTGCCGCTCGACATGGAAACCATCCTGCAATCGGTTCGCAAGACCGGACGCTGCGTGGTCGCGAGCCAAAGCGTAAACATCGGCAGTTTTACCGGAGAAATAGCGTCAAATATCGTCGAACAGGCGTTCGATTATCTGGATGCGCCCGTGATGCGCGTCGGCGCCAAAAACGGCATCGCTCCCCAGTCGCATATTCTTGAGGCGGCATTTTTGCCGAACGCGAATGATATTACGGCAGCAATCCGAAAATTGTTCTAAGGAGGAAAGGGACAGAGTTCCAAAGGCGCAGAGGCACAAAGTAGAAGCGGCCATTATGTCATCCTGAGCAACGCGAAGGAGCTCATCAGCATTGTTGGCAGGTCCGTTCGAAATGACAGTGTAATTCGAACTTTGTGCCTTTGTCCCTGTGTGCCTATGTGCCTTTATACAATATGCCACATACCGTCATAATGCCGAAATTGGGCCAGACCGTCGAGGAATCCAAAATATTGAAATGGCACAAGAAATCCGGCGACCAGGTAAAAAAGGGCGACGTATTGTTCGAAATTGAAACCGACAAGGCCGTCCTGGACGTTGAAAGTTTTTTTGACGGCACCTTGCTTAAAATCATCGTCAATGAAGGCGAAACCGTGCCGGTCTCCGTGCCCGTGGCGTTCGTCGGCCAGCCGGGCGAAGCCATACCGGATATCCCCGTTCCCAAGGCGTCACAACAAGCCGATACTCACCCATTCCCCGTGACGACATCAGCCCCCCACCACGCCGCATCACGCCCGTCCGCCGCTCCGACCGCAGTCGTTTCGCAGCCTGCCCAGGCCCAAACGCCGGGCAAACCCGCCAGGAAAACGATCTCGCCGCGCGCGAGACAACTGGCGAAGGATTGCGCGATTGATTATGAAAAAATCAACGGCACGGGGCCGGAAGGCAGAATAACGGAAAAGGACGTTTTGAATTATCTGGCCGCGAAAAAATACGATGATTTAAAAATCACGCCCGCTGCCAAAACGCTGGCGGTCAAGGAAGAAATCGACCTGCTCTCAGTGCAAAGCGACGAGCCAGGCCAAATTTCGGTGGCGGACGTTGAAAGGGCCGTGGCTGAAAAGCCGAAGGAAATGAGCAAGATGCGGCAGATCATCGCCCAGAGGCTCACAAAGAGTTTTACCTCAACGCCCCATTTCTACGTGACGGTCGCGGTCGACATGACCGGCCTGCTGCAACTGCGCAAACAATTGAAAAAAGAGGGCAAGCCCTACTCGGTCACCGATTTTATCCTCAAGTCCTGCGCCCTGGCCCTCAAGGAATTCCCGGCGCTCAACAGCGCCATCCACGATGAAAAGTCCGTCAAATGGCGCTCCAAAGTGCATCTTGGCCTTGCGGTGGACGTCAAAGAAGGCCTGGTTGTGCCCGTTATCAGAAATGCGGACAGCATTTCACTCTCCGAGCTTCACGAGCAATCAAAAGTCCTTGCCCTGAAAGCCAGGGATGGAAAGCTTACTCCGGCTGAAATGTCCGGCAGCACGTTCACCATCTCGAACATGGGCATGCTGAACGTGGAAAGTTTCACGGCCATCATCAATCCCGGCGAAAGCGCGATCCTGGCCGTTTCAAGCATCATTCCCACGCCGGTGGCAATGAAAGATCAGATCGCCGTGCGCGACATTATGAAGATAACCGTTTCGTCGGATCACCGCCTGGTGGACGGCGCTTGCGCGGCGCGCTTTGTCAATCGCATCAAAGACCTTCTTGAGGACACTACAACATGGACAAATATGATATAGCTGTAATCGGCGGCGGGCCCGGCGGATATCCGGCGGCCATTCGCGCCGCCCAACTGGGCGCTTCCGTGGCCCTGGTCGAGAGGGAACACGTGGGCGGCACCTGCCTGAACTGGGGATGCATCCCGACCAAGACGCTTATTGCCGCGGCCGCTTTCCACGCCAAGGCCGCCCATGAACCGCCGCCCGGACTGAAAATAAGCGGAGTTTCCTTTGACTACAAGGCGATGATCGACCATAAAAACAAGGTCGTCGTCAAGCTCAGAAACGGCGTTGCGCACTTGCTGAAGGGCAATGGCGTGGAGGTTTTTCCTGCAACCGCCTCGTTTGCAGGAAGAAACCAACTACTTTTAAAAGATTCTGACGGAAAAGAAAATACGCTGGAGGCAAAATTCATCATCATCGCAACAGGGTGCGCCTCGGCCCTGCCCTCCTTTCTACCGCGCGATGAAAAAATCGTCGAAAGCCGTTCCTTCCTCGATCTTGAAAAACTGCCCCGGCGTCTCCTGGTTCTGGGCGGCGGGATAATCGGCTGCGAAATAGCCTGCCTGGCCGCCCAACTGGGGAGCGAGGTCACGATAGTTGAAATTCTCGAGGACGTCCTCTGCGTCCTGGATTCCGACCTGCGCGCCGAAGTCCGGCGCAGCATGGAGAAGAAGTTGAACATAAAAATTTTGACCGGCAAGCCCCTGGAAAACATTGCCTGCAACGGCAACACCGTAAAGGGACAATGCGCCGGCAACTCCCTGGAGGCCGACATTCTTCTTTGCGCGGCCGGCCGCGTCCCGGCCACCGCCGGCCTCGCGCTTGAGCGATGCGGCCTGAAAACGAACGCAAAAGGATTTATCGAAGCGGACCGCGAGCAGCGCACGAAAGCGGCGAACATATTCGCCATAGGCGATGTCAACGGCAAATACCAGCTTGCGCACGCGGCCACGGCCCAGGGCATTTCCGCCGTGGAAACCGCGCTCTCCTCCCGCCGGCAGGGACGGGAACAAATCATACCCGCCGGCATATTCACCTCGCCTGAAATAGGCACGGCGGGCCTGAGCGAGCAGGACGCCCTGAAAAGCAACCGCAAGGTAATAACGGGGAAATTCCCCTTTGCCGCGCTCGGCAAGGCAATTTCCTCCAACGAAACGGCCGGTTTCGTAAAATGGATTGTTGACCAGCAGACCGGACAACTGCTGGGCGCTGCGGCAGTCGGCGCCCACGCCACGGAATTGATCAACGAGGCGTCCCTGGCAATCCAGGCGGAACTGACTTGCGAGGCGCTCGGGCGCACAGTGCACGCCCACCCCACGATGTCCGAGGCCTGGATGGAGGCCGCCCATGCTGTTTCCGGGCATTGCATCCATCTGCCCCCAAAAAAGTCCTAAATTCGAATTTTATGAATGCAATTCCAGCCACAATGCTTGCCGTGCGTTTGCACGGCCAGGGGTTCGAAAACATCCGCGTCGATGAAATCCCCGTGCCTGAGCCGAACGACAACCAGGCCCTGGCGCGCGTGGACGCGGCCGGCGTCTGTTCCTCCATTTTAAAACTCGTCGCGCAGGGAAACGAACACACCTTTATCAACGGCTGGGACCTGGGCAAATTTCCAATTATTCTGGGAGATGAAGGCTCGCTGACCATTGTCAAGGCCGGCAAAAACGTCGCTAAAAAATATCCGGTCGGAAAACGGTTCGTGGCGCAGCCGGCGGTAGATTCGCCGCCGCTCAATTTCCGCGAGCGCTACGCCCATAATGCCGAAGGAATGAAAAAAGTGGCCATCGGTTATTCATTGCCGGGGCACATGGCGCAATACATGCTCATAACCGAGGAAACCATCGCAGCCGAATGCCTTTTGCCTCTGCCGTCGGATCCGGCCTCAACGCGGCCGGCCACAGCGGCGGACATCCCCTATTTTGCCGGAGCCTTGTGCGAGCCCCTGTCCTGCGTGATCTCGGCCCAGGACCGCCACATTCATATTTATCAAAAAACGCCCACGGCGCCGCGCGAGCCAAGCCTCGGCCTGCTCAAAAACGGAGTATGCGTTGTCATAGGCGCCGGCCCCATGGGCCAGATGCATGCCGAGGCGGCCCTGCGTTTCAATCCCAGCCATTTAATCGTGCTCGACATCGTTCCGGAACGCATCCGGCAGATCGGGTCAAAACTGGAGGCCAAGGCAAAAAAAGCAAAAACCAGCCTGCACGTGGCCCTGGCGAACGAAGGCCCGGAGCTCATCAAAACCCTGAGCAACGGCAGGGGCGCCGACGATATCATCGCGGCGGTAGGCAGCCGCAAGGCGCAGACTGAAAGCCAGCAGTGGCTCGCCAAGGGCGGCGTGTTGAATCTGTTCGGCGGTTTGAAACGCGGCGAGCACATCATTGACCTCGACACCCTGCGCGTGCATTACGATGAAATCCGGCTCTGCGGATCGAGCGGCGGCAGTCCGGCCGACATCGTCGAGGCGCTGCGCATGGTGGCGCAAAATCAGTTCGATCCGGGCGACTACCTGGACATGGTCGGCAGTCTCGACAAGTTTCCGGCGGCACTGGAGATGGTAAAAAACATGGTCACCGAGGGCAAAATCGTTCTCTATCCCCAGATCAAGAGCACGGAATTAAAACGGGTGAAGGCATGGGACCGGCGGGCGGAAAACGAATTTATCGCCGCCAACGGAGCGGGTGGTGCACCCGAGAGGATTTGAACCTCCACAGCCTTGCGGCCACTAGGACCTGAACCTAGCGTGTATGCCAGTTTCACCACGGGTGCTTTTTGAAACCGGAAGTCAGAATAAAAACCAAATCATCAAGAGTCAAGGTCATAGTATAATGATTTTTTCCGACTCACGGCTGATTCGCCTGTCAGCGTAAGCGCTTGATTTTCATGGACGTTACCAGCAGGGTTGTTTCCAGAGAACCGCAGATTGACGAATAATGAACCGCAGAATATCGAAGTTCTGAACTTCGGCGTTCGATATTCGCTATTCGATGTTCTGCGGTTTCCTGTAACCTTCTG
>Ga0209749_1001867_pt1 | contig 16217 bp, 13 predicted proteins | sample EPASupsiteSAE347_FD_187267 | JGI IMG/M metagenome (GOLD analysis project Ga0209749, IMG submission 187267) | Bioremediated contaminated groundwater from EPA Superfund site, New Mexico - Sample SAE3-47 (SPAdes) (version 2) | ecosystem: Environmental > Aquatic > Deep subsurface > Groundwater >... | reverse complement strand
TGACTGCCGTAACCACAATATATAGCATGGATTATTGCAAACATAACTCAATATATAGTTGTTACGGCACCTATGGAGATAGGCCTTTTGATTTTTTAAGCCGGAGGCAAACAGATGCCGGAATTGGAAAAATACGAACCTTTACTGCAGCTTTTGCTTGATCACCGCGTTCTTTCCAGGGAACAGATTGCAAAGGTGCTGGAAGAACAGGGAAAAACCGGCAATTCCGCGCGCCGGACCGTGATCGATCTCGGTTTTGCCAGGGAGGATGACATGCTGGTGCTGATCGCCAGCCATCTCGGCACATCGGTGGTCAAACTGGCCGACCGGGAAATTCCCGATGAATTGGTCAAATCCATACCCGCCAGCGTGGCGCGCATGTACAACGTCGTTCCGGTCTCGGCCGACTCCAATTCGGTGGTCTTGGCCATTTCGCAATTGTTGGGACCGGAAGTGGTGGATGAAATCAGGTTTGTGTTGACCAAGGACGTCACTTTTGTTCTGGCGCGCGAGGACGAACTGAAAACGCTGGTCAGCCGTTTTTACGGCGAGGACAGCGCCTCCATGAACGAGATGCTCTCGGCGCTTGAATCGGACATCGAAACCGACGGCATTGTCGAGATATCGGAAGGCAAGGAGGACGAGGCCGGCATTGAGCAGGCCGCCAACGCCAAGCCGATCGTGCGGTTCGTCAACGTCGTCCTCTATGAGGCGGTCCAGGCCAAGGCTTCGGACATCCATTTTGAGCCGTTTGAAAACGACTTCAAAATCCGCTACCGTGTTGACGGCGCGCTTTATGAAATGTCTCCGCCGCCGAAAAAGCTGGCCCTGCCCGTGATTTCGCGCATAAAGGTCATGTCTAACCTTAACATCGCTGAGCGCCGCCTGCCGCAGGACGGACGTCTCCAGATGACGGTGCTGGGCCGGCAGATCGATTTCCGCGTTTCGACCCTTCCGACCCAGCACGGCGAAAGCGTGGTGCTGCGCGTGCTCGACAAGTCGACGGTTTCGCTCGAACTCGAGAACCTGGGCATGCCGTCCGATATTTACGATGGTTTCAGCGCCGACGTCCGCAAGCCGAACGGCATCGTCATTGTGACCGGTCCGACGGGCTCTGGAAAAACCACGACCCTTTACTCCGCCCTGCGGCGCGTCAACACCATAGACATGAAGCTTCTGACCGCCGAGGACCCGGTGGAATACGATATCGACGGCATTGTCCAGGTTCAGACGAACGACGCCATCGGCGTTCATTTTGCGCGCCTGTTGCGGGCGTTCCTGCGCCAGGACCCGGATGTGATCATGGTGGGAGAAATTCGCGACCATGAGACCGCCCAGGTGGCCATCCAGGCTTCGCTCACAGGCCATCTGGTATTGTCCACCCTGCACACCAACGACGCGTCCGGCGCCATTACCAGGCTGATTGATATGAACGTCGAGCCGTTCCTGATTTCATCGACCATGGAGTCCATTCTGGCCCAGCGCCTGGTGCGCCGCATTTGCTCGAAATGCAAAACGCCGTATCAGCCTGATAAAACATTGCAGGACAGGCTTAACCTGACCGAGGAAATGGTGGGCGGCCGGCCGTTTTATTACGGCAAGGGCTGCCATGAATGCCTTGACGTGGGCTACCGGGGCCGCAAGGGCATTTACGAATATCTGGTGATCAGCGAGCCGATCCGCGCGCTGATCAACGAAAAGAAACCGACCAGCGTCATCAGGAACAAGGCGATCGAGCAGGGCATGCGGCTCCTGCGCGAGGACGGCGTCCAGAACATATTTGACGGCTACACCACCGCCGACGAAGTGCTGCGCTACACCTGAGCGTTCCTCGTATCTCGTGAGGCGTGAATCGTCGGAAAGGGGCGAGATACGCTTCTCCGGTCCTGTCCACGTCTTTCAGATATGCCTGCTGTCGTCTTCGTTTTTCACGGTGTAGCCGGAATTCTGGCGCTCAACGTTCACCTTGTGCTTTTGGCGGTAGGTGTCAAACACGTCCTGCGCGGACATGCCCAGGACCTGGGCCAGCGAAATCAGAAAATGAAACATGTCGACCACTTCCACTCGCGCGTTCTGCTTGTCATAGGTCTGGTATTTCGCCCACCATTTCCAGGGCACGCTGTCGGTCAGTTCCGCTATTTCCTGTGAAAGCGCCCGGCAGTAGTTTAAGACCCATTCCGGCTGTTTTGGTTCGGGCATGTTGACCGTGTCAACGCCGATTTTTTTGTTGAGTTCGCCCTGCAGTTTGAATAATTCCTCAAGCATGTCGGACATAGTGATCGCCTTTCAGTTATTTTGTTTTTGAACTCTCAAGTTGTTCCTGCTGTTTCCGCCACTTCATGAAATAGCGCTGCATGATGACCAGGCCGTTTGGACGGCGGGGTTGCGCGAATCTGGCGCCGATATCGAGCAGGGTATCGGTATCGGAAGGATTATAGGTCATGTTTTCAAAAAGAGCCTTCATTTCCCGATTTCCTTGATCTCAATCTACACTATCTGCGCGTCTTTTGCCAGCTTATTTGCTCAACCGGAAGTGGCTTGCCATGTGCTTGATTCTCGTGTTATATCTTATTTCGTTTTTCATCGGGGTGTAGCGCAGCCTGGTAGCGCGCCAGCCTTGGGCGCTGGAAGTCGTGGGTTCAAATCCCACCGCCCCGATAAAATTGGGTTCTCAGCCGGAGGCTGATCCGCCTCTGGCGGAAAATCCGACCGCCCCGATTATTCGCGTTCTATTCAATCGGCAGGCAGACAATCCTGCTGATCAGCACTCCCAGGTCTGAGGGAAAATTGGGTTTGCCGGGATTCCAGGCCGGCTCAACGTTCAAGCCAACCCATTCCGTATCGTTGCCGTCGTCTGATGCCAGGGCCGGTAATTGCCAAATCTGCCATTGCCATTGTTCGGATTTTATCTTGCGTTTTTCATCCTGATTTTTCCCGTCCCGCGTCAATTGCAGCGAAACAAATCCGGAATTGTCCGGATCCGGAGCCCGCAGGTGAATCATAAGCAGAGAAGGGGTCTTTCGGGAGGCCGGCAGCAACAGTTCGGAATGCGCGCGCGCCCAGCGCGCCTGAATTTTTCCCCGGCTTTTTCCGTCAGAGGCGGGATCCATGAGCGCTTCCGCATTTTTCCGCGATTTTTCCGGCAGGAGGGAAAGATCAGGCATCTTGTTTTCCTGATTTGAAATCGGCTCAAGGCGGACGTTGGCAAAATTGCGCATTCCCATGTTCCCGGCATCCGGTTCAATGACCAGCGCGGAAAAATTTGCGCATTCAGGCGAAGGAACGCTTTGTTTCAATTTCATCCGGAACAAACGCCAGGTCATTTTAGATCTTCCGATCCTGGCCGGGAGGCTTTGCCGGGACTGTTCCAGCCGACAGTCCTCGAACGAATCGGAAAAAACCTGCTCAAAATCGAAATATTTGCTCAGCGGCGCATGAAAAGGGGTCATAAAAAATGCGTCGCGGTCCGGCATGGATTTCATAACGCCGGCCCAGGCTTTTTCGGCTTTTTCATAATCGGATTTTCTTTCATTGTCGAGCCCAAGGGTTGGAATTCCGAAAAAGTGTTCCATGGGCGCCGCGACGCGCGAGTATTCGCACAGCAGCGTCCCCCGGTTGGTCCGGATCGCTTCCGCATAGTGACGCAGAAAGCGGCAAAGTCCTTTATGTTCGACCGTGGCAATCAAATGTGTCCGATCGTTCAATCCCAGCGCGCAGATGATGGCGGTTAAAATCAATACCTGCCAGAATGCGGCCCTGGGCGTGAGAAAGGCGATGAGGGCCGCGAGGCATAGCGCAACGGAAGGCACAATGGCAACCATCAGGTAACGCGTCATCATGAAATCGGAAATATTTCCGGTCAGCATGATCGCCGGGAAAAAAATCAGCGCCAGAAGAATGCGCCATTGACGCCTTTCCGTCCGGCCGGTCAGCCAGATTATAAATCCGGCCAGAAACAGGACCATGTTGGGCAGTGAAAGCATGTTGGCCATGACCTTGAAATCTGTAAGGTAAAGGTAATGTTGAACGGGCTTGCCCAGCACCGGCAAATCGCCAAAAATCTTGCGGTCGAAAATAAGGACTGCCAGGAATGCGATGATGATCGCGCCTAGGAATATGCCGGAGCAGAGAGAGAATGATAAGGGTTTTAAAAAGGTGGTGCGAGGCGTCCCTGGCCTACTCCGCCGAAGCAAAGCTTCGAGCTGCGAAGGCTGGACCGAGCCGTCGAGCGCTTTATTCGCCATGGTAGATTTTTTAACCACCAGCGAAATGGCCGCCAGCATGATAAATCCGGTTGCGATCAGCCAGGGATGCGAAAAAATGATTTCAAAAAAACGCCGGACGGTGTAATAGTCCGTGACGTGTATTGTCTCCAGATAAAACACGCCTGCGGTCAAAACGGCGATCAGGCCGTACGGCAGAAAGTCATTCCTGCCTTTCAGGACGGCTGCCAGGACGGCAAGGCCGGCGGGAATCACCAACGCCCAGGCCGTGATGTGAAATAGGGGGGCCAGGCCGATGCAAAGCGCGCCGATGATGAGGTCGGTTTTTTTCTCCCAGCTTCGATTCTGCCAGGCGTGCAGCGTCAGGGAAAGGCCGGCAAAAAACATGAACGACGCAATTATTTCCGGCCGCGCGCAACGTCCATGCCAGGCGGTCAGCGGATTGAAAACATATAGCAGGAAAGCCGCCAGGCCGGCCCAGCGGTGCGGAATTGTCAGCAGCGCCAGGGCGCGCAAGGCCAGGGCCGTGAAAATCGTGAAGAGCGGCACGACGAACAACGCCCAGTATGAACTGCCGATCCGCGCGGCAACGGAAATCAGGAGTGGATAGGCCGGCTGAAAATGGGGGCCGACCATGGCGAGGTCGGCGTTGCGTATCCAGAGGCAGGCATCCTTTGTGGCATCATATCCAGCGTGGCCGTAGTAAAAATCCGGACGAACTTCCAGGGGCACTTTGGCGAGCAGTTCGTCGATGAAAAACAACTGCTTTTGCCTCTGGTAACTGACGCCGGAATTGATGTAGGAGCCCGGGTCTTCGCCGCCGAATATGTCTTCGTGCGGCCGGAACAAGACCAGGGCGGCGCATAAGGCCAGCATGGCAACTTCCAGCCATTTAAACCGCGCTTGCCCGGCGTCAATCCGCAGCAGGCGGTAAACGGCCGCCAGGGCCAGAACCCAGAAAAAAGTGCCGACGGCGATGATCATGGAAAACATGCCTTATATAGCTAGGCATTACGCAATGCCGGTTTTGACGCTTGTCAAAGATACTAATGTGTAATATATTCGCACGCAAATGAAAATTTTGGTAACCGGCGCGGCGGGATTCATCGGGTATCACGTGGCCTCGCGCCTGCTGGCCGAAGGCTGCGAAGTGGTGGGCCTGGATAATTTCAACGATTATTATCCGGTCGAGCTCAAGCGGCGGCGCTTCAATATTTTGCGGAGGCAAAAGGGCTTTGCGGGCGTGCGGGGCGATTTGTGCGATTTTGCCTTGATTAGCGGTCTTTTTCGCCGGCACAGGTTCGAGAGAGTCTGCCATCTTGCGGCCCAGGTGGGCGTGCGTTATTCCCTGATCAACCCCTTTATTTACCAGAAATCGAACAACGAGGGTTTTTTGAACATTCTTGAAGCAGGGCGTTGTTCCGGACTGAAACGCCTGGTTTATGCATCCAGCTCAAGCGTGTACGGCGGCAATTCCGCGCTCCCGTTCGGCGAGGGGGACAAGGTGGATAATCCGGTCAGCCTCTATGCGGCCACAAAAAAATATAACGAGCTTGCCGCCCATGTTTACTCCCATTTGTACGGTCTGCAAACCATAGGATTGCGGCTTTTCACCGTTTACGGTCCGTGGGGCCGGCCGGACATGGCGGTCTGGCTTTTCACCGATGCGATCTTGCGGGGCAGGCCCATCAAGGTTTTCAACCGCGGCAATATGCGGCGCGACTTTACCTATATCGACGACGTCGTGTCCGGCATCCGGAGCGCCATTTTTTCCCGGGGCCTGCCGCAAAACGGAATTTATAACCTCGGGAACCATCGTTCGGAACGGCTGATGGATTTGATAAGGATCCTCGGGAAAAACCTCGGCAGGGAGCCGAAGATCAAATTTCTGCCGATGCAGCCCGGCGACGTGCGGGACACGTATGCCGACATCCGAAAGGCGCGGGCCGACTTGCATTTCCGGCCCAAGACGAATCTGGAACGGGGCATACCGGAATTTGTGGCCTGGTATCTGGAATATGGAGCAAGCATAAAATAAGGCTCTCAGTGGCGGCCCGTTCGACCCGTTGTAAATAAAAACATGAAAACCGCCGACCTGATTCTGCGTCTTACAGCGCATGATCTCCGCTGCCGCTGTCTGGGTTCCATGCTCGGCTTCGCCTGGTCCTTTGTGCAGCCGTTTGTAATGACGGTCATTTTATGGTTCGTTTTCGCGTTGGTTGCCAATGCAAACGCGATGCGCGGCGTGCCGTTCGTGGCGTGGCTGCTGGCGGGAATGAGCGTGTGGTCGTTTTTTTCCGAAGCTTTGAGCCAGGCCACGTCCGTTTTTTGCGAATACGCCTTCATGGCCAGGAAGGTCAATTTTCAGCTTGCGGTTCTGCCGCTGGTCAAAATATTCGCCGCGCTGGCCGTTCATCTTGTTTTCCTCCTGATTGTTGCCGTGGTGCTTTTGTTGAACCATGTTGCAATTTCATGGAGCTGGCCGGCGGTTGCATATTATCTTTTCGCCACCGTGGCCCTGCTGGCGGGGTTGAGTTATATCACCGCCAGCATGCATGTTTTTTTGCGCGACGTCGGCCAGATGGTCAACGTTGCGCTTCAATTCGGCTTCTGGATAACGCCGGTTTTCTGGGATTTCGGAATGCCGCCGCTCCAGGCCCATCCGGTTCTGGTTTTCATTCTGCGCCTGAATCCCGTGGTCTACCTTGTCGAAGGCTATCGCAACAGCCTGCTTTTTGACGCGCCGTTTGCCGCGGGACTCTGGGAAACGATTTATTTTTGGGCGGTTACGGCCGCCATTGCCGCGGCCGGCAGCCTCATCTTCCGCAAATTGCGGCCGCAGTTTGCGGACGTCTTGTGATTTTTCCATATGAATAGAATCGCTTTTCTTCTCTTCAATTCATCGCTCTTTGCGGCGGCGATGGGATGGCTGGAAGGGGTGGTGGTGGTTTACCTGCGCTCCATGCATCCCAGGCTTGCCGGATGGAAGACGATCGAGATATCCCGCGAAGCGGCCACCCTGGTCATGCTGATAACTTTCGCGTTGTCGGCCGGCGGCAACCGGCGCGAGCGCTGGGGAATATTTCTCTGGCTGTTCGGAATCTGGGACATCGTCTATTATGTCTGCCTGTGGACCTGCACGGGCTGGCCGGCGAGCCTGGCGACCATGGACACGCTCTTTTACATTCCCTGCGTCTGGTCCGCGCCGGTCTGGGTGCCGGTATTGTTTTCGTTGATCATGATGCTGGCCGGATATTGCCTGGCGGCGAATCGCGGCGCTGATTGTCTGGCCGAAAGCGCCTGGTGGGCGCTCATTGGCTGGCTGGCCGGATTGCTGATCGGCCTGGCCAATGCCCGGCTGATGGAACTGCCGCATTGCGTTTCGGCCATGGGCATGTCGGTTTGTCTGGGGCTGATCGCGTTCGGCGCCGGCCTCGGGTATGCGATCAGCGCAAAATCTGCGGAGGGAGTGCCGCTAAGGAATCTTTGCGTGGTGATAGTCTGCGGCATTGCCGGCGGACTGCTGGGGCATTTGGCGCGGAGCATGTTTTATGCTTCGCCCCATTCATTCTGGTGGCCGGCCGGCGCGGGATTGGCGCTGGGGGGCGTCGCGCTGATTCTGCGGAAAAGAAAGCGGAATGTTTCAGTGCCGTAACGTCCTCACAACGGAACGAATGGTCGCCTCCGGCGTGGAGGCGCCGGCGGTGATGCCGATTCTTTTCACGTTTTTGAGCCATTCCGGCCTTAATTCGCCGGCCGACTCGATCCAGCGGGTGCGCGGATTCAACTTGCGCGAGATTTCATAGAGCCGCCGCGTGTTGGCGCTGGTGCGCGAGCCGATGACGATCATTAGATCGTGATTAAGCGGCATAATCTCCATTTCCGCCTGTTTCATGGTGGTCGGCCGGCAGATGGTGTTGAAGAATTTCACCTCGCCGATCAATTCCCGCAGCCTGGCCACGACCGGGAGAATGTCCTTAAGGTTTTGCGTGGACTGGACGACAACGGCCGCCCGTTTTGTTTTTTTTATTCCGGCCGCGGGTATGTTTTGGACCTTGTCGATCACAAAGGTCTTTTTATTGATTTGTCCCACGATGCCCTGGACTTCCTCGTGCCGGCGGTCGCCCAAGACAATGATGGCGTATCCTTTGCGGCTCATTTTTTGCGCGATTTTGTGGATGGCCTTTACCATGGGGCAGGTTGCGTCGACGATCGTGTAACCGCGCCGCCGGGCCAGGTCGAGCGTTTTTTTGCCTGTGCCATGGGCGCGGATAAGGAGTGTCCGGCCGCGGCCATGCCCCAATTTTTTGATTTTTTTGATCCCTGACTGTTCAAGTTCGCGAATCACGTCCTGGTTGTGAACAAGATCGCCAAGCATGCGGATTTCCCGTCCGCTGCGGGCCAGTTCCTGGGCCAGATGGATGGCCCGCCTTACGCCGAAGCAAAATCCGGCGGTTTTGGCCAGGTGAATGACGTATTTTTTTTTCATGGATTAGTCTGGTTTGCGCGTTTGACGCTGTTGAGATACGTCAATATTCCCTCGGCAATGCCCCGGGCCAGGTTGTCGAGGTAGACGGCATTGGCCAGCTTTTTTTGTTCGGCGGGGTTGGACAAAAATCCGCATTCGATCAGCGCGGCCGGGCAGGAAATGTTTTTAAGCACCACGAAACGCGAGCGCCGCACGCCGCGGTCTTCCGCGCCGGTGTGCTTCAGCAGGCTCTTTTGCAACAGATACCCCAGCACCATGTTGGCGCGGTCGTGCCGGTTGGCGGGATAATTTATCTGATCGTCAACGCTGAAAATGCGGCCTGCCGTGCTGGCGTAGCCGGCCGGAGGCAGAATATGGGTTTCAATGCCTGAGGGCGAGGAGTTCGGGGCCGAGTTGAGATGGATGCTGACGAACACCGAGCTTTTCCAGGCGGCGGCTTTTGCTGGGCGGTCGTCCAACTCCACCTGTCCTTCGCTGTTGCGGGTCAGGCGCGTGTCGATACGGTATTGCAGCAGAATGGCGCGTACCTTGCGCGCCAGGGCGAGGGTGACGTTTTTTTCGATCAGCCCGGAACGCGATTCCGCGCCATTGTCGTTTCCTCCGTGGCCGGCGTCGAGCGCCACGATCTGATACGGCTCCGAAGCCAGAGCATTATTCGGATTCATGAGCGGCAGAATACAGCGATCAATGTCGTCCTGCAGAATATGCCATGAGCCCCAGCGCCGGCTGATGGGCGCATTGAGCCAGATATCAATGCCGTTGAAGCCGGCCTTGCGGCTGTCGCCTTCCAGCGTGACCGTGTTAAACCTGGTCTGCATGGTTATTTGTTTGCCGTTGACGGTGATCGAGCGAAAGCCGTAGATTTCCGCCATTTTGCCCACCGAGAGCGTTGTTTTGCGGCTGATATCCGAATAGGCCCGGTTCGCGCGGGAGGATGCCGGCCAGGCCGGCTGGGTTATTGCCAGCGCGGCGGCAAGAAAAACAAGCGATGAATGAACGGTGTTGTTTTTCAGTGGGTTCAATATGACTTGACAGTGTAACTCCTTCATTATAAATTACCAAATCAAAAAACAAGGTTTTTTGCATAATGAGCGAAGTATCGGAAGCCAACATTTCGCGCCGGGTGAGGGAGCTTTTCGACAAAGGGCTCGTGGCCATGGAGCGCAACAACATGCCGTATGCCATGGATATGTTCATGGCCGCGCTTGAATTGGAGCCGCGCTTTTTTAAATGCCGCAAGTTCCTGCGCGCCGCGAGCATCAGGTACCTGAATGAAACCAGGGGCGGCAAGGTTTCCCATCTTGCGACTACGCTGGCCGGGTTGTCCCTGTTTCTCCGCGCCAAGTGGGCCCTGCATTCGGGGGACGCAACCAAAGCGCTCGATATCGCCGAAAAACTTTTGCGCACGGATCCGCTCAACATGCAGTTCGTGCACTTATTGTGCGAGGTCGCCATGAAAATGGATATGCAGGAGGTGGCCCTCCATGCCTTGACCACCGCGCGCGAGTATTATCGAGAGGACGTGGCGCTCCTGCAGGAACTGGGCAACCTGTTTGTGGAAGTAAACCAGCCCGGCGAGGCGCGTAAATGTTTTGAGGCGGTGTTGGCCTTGCGTCCCCATGACGGCAAGGCAATGCAGGCCTTAAAAAACGCCATGGCGCGCGATACCATGATGAGGGGCGGATGGGACGAGGCTGCGACCGGCAAGGAAGCATCCGGCTACCGGAAAATCATCAAGGACGTCAAGGAGGCGACCGTGCTCGAGGCGGAGAGCAAGGCCTCCCGCGATGAGCACAACACGGAGTTGCTTGTTCGGGATACCGAGGCGAAAGTCAAAGCCGAACCGGAAAACGTGAATTATCGCCGGGCCCTGGCCAGGCTTTACGTTCAACTCAGCCGCTTTGAGGACGCCGTTCATGCCCTGGAGGAAGGCCGCCGCCTTGGCGGCGGGGCCGATCCCCAGCTCGATCAGGCTTTGACGGAGGTCCGCCTCAAACAATTTGACGCCGAAATCACGCAGTGCCGCGAGAACGGCGATCTGGCCGGCGTTGCCGCAAAGGAAAAGGCCAGAAGCGAATTTTACTTCAAGGACATCAAGGGCCGCGTGGAACGTTATCCCAACGATCTGGTCCTGCGGTTCGAATTTGGCCGGCTGCTTTTTGAGAACGGGCAATACAACGAGGCCATCCAGCAGTTACAAATGGCCCAGCGTAATCCGAAATATCACGGCCAGGCGCGCTATTATCTCGGTATGTGTTTTATGCAGAAGGCGCAGTATGACATGGCCAAGGAGGAACTTGGAAAGGCGGCCGATGAGTTGCCGCAGATGAACGACCTGAAAAAGGAAATTTATTACCAGCTCGGAACCTTGCTTGAGAAAACCGGAAATTTCACAGAGGCGGCCGAGAAGTATTACAAGGAAGTCTATCAGGCGGATATCGGCTTCAAAGACGTGGCCGCCAAGATTGAAAGAGCCTACAAGAAGAATTAGAGATCGGCGGTCGGAGATCAGAACGTCACATAAGCCGCGGCTTTTTTCAGTATTTTATTCGGCTTTCGCAAATCCTCAAGCGACCTTATTTTTGCGTTGTTTTTCCGGAAGGCAAATATCCGCCCCACCATGCTCTGGCCCAGTCCGGGCACGCGCAGCAGGCGGAATTTGTCGGCGCGGTTTACGTTCACGGGAAAGAATTCCGGATGCCGTCTGGCCCACATTTCTTTCGGGTCGAATTCCAGCGAAAGATTGCCGTCAGGGCCGACCGGTATTTCGTCGCCGCTGAAACCGTATTTTCTGATGAGCCAGTCCGTCTGGTAGAGTCGGTGTTCGCGCGTCAGCAGGTCTTTGTTGGCGGCCCCGGAATGTTCGCCCGGAAGATCGGGCGTCCCGGCGCCGCGCTGGTAGGCGCTGAAATAGATGCGGTTCAGGCGCAGCTTTTTGTATAAGCCGAAGGAGTAATTGATGATTTCGCGGTCCGTTTCCCGCGCGGCCCCGACCACGAACTGGGTGGTCTGTTTCACGCCGGCGTAATCGGCCCCTTTCGCGGTCAGGCGGCTGATCAATTGCATCGACTGAATGATGTCGCGAATATAATCCTTGGTCGTGCTCAAAAGTTTAAAATTGTTTTCGCCGGCGGTTTCTATGTTCAGGGAAACGGTCGTGGCCAGGGAGAGGCTCTGGCGGATAGCGGCCTCGCTCGCGCCGGGAATGATTTTGAGGTGGATATAACCCCGGAATTGCATTTTGCGCAGGATTTGCGCCGCGCGGTTGATGCGTTCCATGGTGGCATCGGGATTACGGGTGACGGCGCTGCTCAGAAAAAGGCCGCTTACCCTGCGGGCCCGATAGTAGGCGAGGAACGTTCTCACCAGCTCCTCCGGGGCAAGCGAGCAGCGGTTCTTTTCCGAATCGGCCCGCAGCGGACAGTACTTGCAGTTGTTGACGCAATCGTTGGAGAGGAGCGTTTTGAAAAGGTAGGTTGTGCCGCCGTTGGGCAGAATGACCGGATAGACCCATTTGTCGTCGGGCGAGCGGCGGCGGTGCTCGGCGTCGTTCGTGCCGCAGGAACAGGCCAGGTCATAGCGCGAATCGCGCGACAAAATCGCCAGCTTTTCGGAGGCATCTGGTGTTTTTTTGATGAGCAGGGTCATTTTTTTTGTAAGGAAAGAATACAAATTTTTTTCATCTCAGGCGAGTCAATTTGAAAAAAAATTCAACTGGGCGATTGCGGGGCAACGGAATTCATGCATAATCACTCGGAAAGAACGGTACAGAACTGGTTCTCGGGAACCTGCGGCGGATAAACGAGGTGCGTTCGGTCATGAAAGACCCGTTCCGGCATTTTATGGTTTTTACGCATTGCCAAGAGGGCAGAGTATACGAGCCCCACAGGCATGAATGGTTTGAAATCATATATTTTGTGCGCGGCAGCAGCAAGGTGCTCGTCGACGGCAAGTACTATACGGCCACGCAGAATAATCTGGTTATTTATTTTCCGGGCGTCGTTCATGAGGAATGGTACCATACCGGTGATTGCTGCGTGGTAACGCTCTGGGTGCCGAAAGAGTGCCTGCGCGGAATGCCGGTCCTGCCCGGAAAGAATCGCATTCCGCCGGTTTTGTGTTTGCCATGGCCCAATCGCTTCGGGTATCTGTTCGAGCAGTTCGCGCTGGAATATGCTCACAAGGACAGGTGGAGCCGCGCGCTGATTTCAGCCTATCTTGAACAATTTATTCTCCTCCTGCGGCGGGCATTGACATACCGTTTGCCATTCTCCTGTTCGGCTTCCGGCCAGGACAACTCCCGGCGTTTTAGCCATGTGATGGATATGATTCACCAATCTGCGCTTCGAACCATGACGCTTCATGATATGGCCCGGGCCGCCGGATTAAGCGAAAGCCATTTCAGCCATCTGTTCAAGCGGCATATAAAGATGCCGCCGCGCCAATATGCCATCCATGTCAAGATGGCGGAGGCCATGACCCTTTTAAGTACCACGGGAAAGCCGGCGGCCGATATCGCCGGAGCCCTTGGATACGGCAATCCCTCGTATTTTTTCCGTCTCTTCAAAGCCAAATGCGGCTGCACTCCTCTGGATTTCCGCAAAAAAGCAAAAAAATGCACTGATTTTCGCAGAATCGTGCATTGACCGCGGCTTTGCCTAATGGCATCATCGGGGAAATCATGACTTCACAGGAAAGAGTTATGGCGGCGTTGAGCCACGCCAAGCCGGACCGTGTTCCCCGTTATGAAATTTTTTTCAAAAGTTTTGCCGACAATTGGCGCAGGGCCAAGCAACTGCCGCCTGAGGCTGATATCGCCGCCTATTATCAAATCGATATCCTGCGTTTAAACGCAGTCCAACAGGGTCCTTTCCTGAGTAAAGTTATACCGGAACAAAAGCATGGCTCTGATTATGTCTCGCGTGACAGTTGGGGCAGAACACGTCGCCGTCTGCCCGGCTCCGACTCGTTTGAGGTCATCTCCGCCTTGATTAACGAAAGAAAAGACCTTGATTCGATAAAGTTCGATGATCCGGCCGCAGATGCTTATTACGGGTCGATTTCCGGCATGCACCGCTCCGAGGACGAAGGTTGCACCCGTGTGGCCGGGACAATGGGGCTTTTTCAGGCTTGCACATGGTTGCGCGGCGAAATTCCGTTCATGATGGATCTGCTCTGTGACGAGGAATTCTGCCGTGATCTCGTGTCGAAATTGAAGGATTTCGTGCGCGTGATGGGGGAACAAACGGCGATCCGGGCCGATACGTTGAATTCCGCATTTTGGGTCTATGACGATTTCAGCATCAACACCGGCCCGATGGTTTCACCGGACATATTTGAGCGGATATTTCTTGAGCCTTATCGTTCTCTGTTGCGTTATTGGAAGTCAATCGGCATTCAACATCTGATACTGCACCATGATGTCATGACGGAAAAAACCTATCCGATAATCGACATGTTTCTTGACGCCGGCATAACGGGAATACAGGGCGTTTATCCAACCGGAGGTTTGTCGCTAGCGGATTTTAAATCCCGCTACGGCAGACGGCTGGCGGTCATCGGCGGGATGTGCAATACGCATACGCTGCCCTTTGGTTCAAAAAAAGAGATCGAACACGAGGCGGCGGCCATTGTTGAAGTTGCCCGTGATGGCGGGGTCATTATCGGATCGCATTCCATTGAAGGCTATATTCCGGTGGAAAATTACGACTGTTATCACAATTTTATCGTAAAATACGGCCGATTCTATGACGAGTAACCCAAATATTAAGGAGAAAAAATGCAAATAGGAGTGCAGTATTATCGTCCGCCATTCCCGGAAGAAAAGTATTGGAAAGAAGACTTGAAAAACATCAGGGCCGCCGGTTTCAATACTCTGCAACTGTGGGTGTTGTGGAGCTGGGTTGAGGCGCGGCCCGGGACTTATGATTTTGCCGACTACGATCGCTTGGTGTCGCTGGCTGAAGAAACGGGGTTGAAGGTGGTTTTGAGCGCGATTGCGGAAGTCCAGCCGCTCTGGATTCACAGGGAAATTCCAGGGTCGGAAATGGTGAATCACCTTGGGCACAAGGTTGTCTCGACCAACCGGACGGAATGTCATTTTGGGGTCAGTCCGGGGGCGTGTTTTGACCATCCGCAGGTGTGGGAACGGATGCAGTCCTTTTTTCAGGCCGTGGTCGGCAGATACAAGAAGGCTCAAAACCTGTACGGCTGGGACGCCTGGAATGAACTGCGCTGGAACGTGCACGCGCAGGGGCTGGTATGCTTTTGCGAACATACCATGAAATATTTCCGGGAATGGCTTGGGAAAAAGTATGGAGGTTTGGATGGTTTGAATTCGGCCTGGAAGAGGCGCTATGTTTCGTGGGATGACGTTACGCCAGGCTGGTCGGCCAACCGTCCGTTCACGGAAGCGATGGCGTTTCAGCATTTTCTGACCGAGCGGGCCAACGAACACGCCCGCAAACGGTATGAAACCATAAAGACCGCTGATGCGGTCCACCCGGTGACCATGCACGGCGGCGCGCCGACTCTCTATTATTGCGGGGAGGAGCGCGATGGAAGCATCACCACGCCCATGGATAGGTGCAATGACTGGGATCTGGCCTCCTGCCTGGACGGGATCGGCTGCTCCAGTTTTCCGAAATGGGGGCAGATGGATTGGGCCGACTATGCGGTGCGCATGGAAGTTATCCGTTCTGCGGCAGGTAAAAAGCGTTTGTGGCTGAGCGAATTGCAGGGCGGCCGCGCCGGGCACGGCTTTTCGCAGCAGGGGCCGGTGCGTGCCGTTGAACAGCAGCACTGGCTCTGGAATGGAGTTGCGGCCGGAGCGGAAACGATTTTATTCTGGTGCTGGAAAGATGAGGTGTTCACGACCGAGGCCGGCGGGTTCGGAGTTTCAGGGTTTGACGGATACGCCGCCGAGCGGCTGGCGGCTTTCAAGGCTACATCGGCGGTATTGGCAAAGAACAAGGATGTTTTCGATGAATATCGTCCGTCTCGTCCGGAAATAGGCGTTTATTTCAGTCCGCAGTCTTTTTACCTGCACTGGTGCAATAATAAGAACGGCGGAACATATATGAGCGCTCTGCATGGGTATTGCAAGGCATTGATTCGCAAAAATATTCAGTTCGAGATGGTCGAAGAAAAACATCTGGACGATTTGAGGCGGCTGAAGGTGCTGTTCATGCCCAGGACTCTGGTGGTGGATAAGGAGGCGGCCGTAAAATTGCTGGAATATGTTTCCGGCGGCGGCACGCTCGTGACGGAGTCTGAATGCGGTGCGTTCGATGAATGCGGCATTTATCATTACCCGGATGAGCGTTTTCTCGGTAAGGCCGGCATTCGCGAGTTGGGGCGCAGGACCATTGAGGGGGAAACTGCCCTGATTCAGGCCGCAGTCGGCGGCCGGCGCTTTGCCTTGAGCGGCTCGCAGTGGCTGACTCCTTTTGCGGCAAAAGGAGTTCAAAGATGGGCCGGATACGGGAAGGACACTTTGGCCGGAG
>Ga0209749_1001866_pt1 | contig 16229 bp, 15 predicted proteins | sample EPASupsiteSAE347_FD_187267 | JGI IMG/M metagenome (GOLD analysis project Ga0209749, IMG submission 187267) | Bioremediated contaminated groundwater from EPA Superfund site, New Mexico - Sample SAE3-47 (SPAdes) (version 2) | ecosystem: Environmental > Aquatic > Deep subsurface > Groundwater >... | reverse complement strand
GTTTACGCCATCGACCAACGCGACACCGTCGTCAAGAGCGGTTTCGGCCTGTGCTGGCGTGATGGCTACTGGACCCCGGCTGCTGCCGCCAAGGACAAGGCCGGTTGCGAATGCGACAAGGACCTGCTGCCGGCTGAAGCCTGTGCCGCCCCGGCCGCAAAGACCGCCGCTGCTGCTCCGGCCGTTGCCGGTGTGAAGCCGTCCGGCGAAAAGATCACCGTCGCTGCCGACGCCCTGTTCGACTTCAACAAGGCTGTCCTGCGCCCCGAAGGCAAGGCCAAGCTCGACGACGTCGTTGCCAAGTCCAAGGCCATCAAGCTCGAAGTGATCCTGGCCGTTGGCCACACCGACCGCATCGGTGGTGACGCCTACAACCAGAAGCTGTCGGAAAAGCGCGCTGCTGCCGTCAAGGAATACCTGGTTGCCAAGGGTATCGAAGCCAACCGCGTCTACACCGAAGGCAAGGGCGAAAAGCAACCGGTCACCGGCGACAAGTGCAAGGGCAATGCCAAGACCAAGGCCCTGATCGACTGCCTGCAGCCGGATCGTCGCGTTGACATCGAAGTCATCGGCACCAAGTAATCTGCCGACGCTTCAACAAAAGCCCCGCAGTGCGGGGCTTTTTCTTTTCAACCCTTTTTTTGTGACTCCCATGCTCAACGCCGACCCTGCCGAACTCGATAAATTTGGAGACCTCGCCCATCGCTGGTGGGACCCGAACAGCGAATTCAAGCCGCTGCACGAGATCAATCCGCTGCGCCTTGACTGGATCGACCAGAACATCGGCCTGGCCGGCAAACGCGTACTCGACGTCGGCTGTGGTGGCGGCCTGCTCTCCGAGGGCATGGCGGCACGTGGCGCCGAAGTCACCGGTATCGACCTCTCCGAAAAGCCGCTCGGCGTCGCCAAGCTGCACCTGCTCGAAACCGGCCAGAAGGTCGACTATCGCAAGATCGCCGTCGAACAACTGGCGGAAGAAATGCCCGGCGCCTTTGATGCGGTGACCTGCCTCGAAATGCTTGAGCACGTACCGAACCCGTCGAGCATCGTCAGCGCCTGCGCCCGCCTGGTCAAACCCGGTGGCCAGGTCTTCTTCTCGACCTTGAACCGCAACCCGAAGTCCTACCTGTTCGCGGTGATCGGTGCCGAGTACATCCTCAACATGCTGCCCAAGGGCACGCACGATTACGCCAAGTTCATCAAGCCGTCCGAACTTTCCCGCTGGGCCAAGCTGGCCGGCCTGGAGCCGGAAGAACTGATCGGCATGAGCTACAACCCGCTGACGCAGCAGTATTCGCTCGGCCGCGACAGCAGCGTCAATTATCTGCTGCGCACCATCCGGAATGTTTGAAGCGGTTCTTTTCGACCTCGACGGAACCCTGGCCGACACCGCCCCCGACCTCGGCGGTGCGGCCAATATTTTGCTGCTCCAGGAAGGTCGACCGGAACAGCCGCTCGCAGCCCTGCGCCCGTACACGTCGCAAGGGGTACGCGGCATGCTGCACGCCGGCTTCGGCATCGACAACACGCACCCGGATTACGAACGCCTGGCTGCCGCCTTTCTCGCGATCTACGCCGCCCGCCTGTGCGATGAAAGCCGGCTGTTCGCGGGCATTCCCGAACTCCTCGACCGGATTGAAAATCTCAAGCTCAGCTGGGGCATCGTCACCAACAAGCGCATGCGCTTCACCGATCCGCTGGTCGAATTGCTGCAACTGTCACCGCGCACGCGCTGCGTGGTCAGCGGCGACACGACAGCCGCAGCCAAGCCCTCGCCACTGCCCATCCTGCACGCCTGCGCCCTGCTCGACTGCGCTCCGGAGAAAGCAATCTACGTCGGCGACGACCAGCGCGACATCATCGCCGGCCGCGCCGCCGGTTGCTTCACCGTGGCGGCCGCCTACGGCTACCTCGGCAACGGCGAAGCGCCGGATGCCTGGGGGGCCGACCTGGTCATCGAACAACCGGAACAACTGACGACCTACCTCAGTCAGCGCGTTCAGCCGAAATAAGCAGATTGCGCGGCGTCAAGCGCTGGTCGCAAAAACTTTGCAGGTTGACTGCATAGCCCTGCTGCTCGAGATAGACCGCGAGGTCGAGCACCAGCCAGATTTCCAGCGCCCGCCGGAAGGCCTGGCGTGGCAGGGAAAGGCGCATGACCTCACGATGACGCTGCCAGCCGGCAAGCTCCCATTGCGCACAATCCGCACCAACCGGCACCGCCAGCCCCTCACGCACTGCCATCCGCTGCAGGAATCCGGAAAAATCACCGGCAAACCAGGCCGATGGCACCGGCTTGAAATTCTGGTACGCCGCTGCCGACAAGGCATGACGATAGGCATCGAAGCCCAGCTTCCAGGCCATCTCCCGATCGCGACGCCGGGCCAGGCGGGGCGAAGCAGTCACGGTCTCGGTCACGGCCAGACGCACATCGTCGCGCGTCAGCGTCAGGCCGGAACCACTCGACAAGGGCTGATAGAAATCCCCCACCCCGCGGTGATAGCAGCACGGCGCCACATCGAAACGGCGAACGCCCTGCACCACGCCACGTTGCAGCAAACGCCGGTGCAAGTCGCCGCAGGCATGCAGGGCCACCGCATGCTGCCCTGGTTGCGGCCACGCGGTGGTGGCCAGCGCATCGGCCACGACGAAATGCTGCCCCGCTGCCTGGCGTGAGGCCAGTCGCTCACCAGCGGCACAGAGTACGGCATCGATTTCCAGCGTATGCACGGTCTGGCCCCACTGTCCGGCAAGCAGGCGCCCAAGATGTCCCTTGCCGCCGCACCAGTCGACAACCGGCTGTCCACAGCATCGGGCAGAAGCTGCGAAAGCCTCGATCTGCGCCCGTTTGCGCCCGGGAATCTCCCAGGCCCAACGCTCGCCTGCAGCCGAGACCGGCGCTGCCGGGGCCTGCGCCAGGCGAATCAGGGAACGCAATTCGCCAAGCTCGGGCAGGTATGGCGTCAGCCAGGCCAGCGCAGCGTCGTTGTCGGCACTCAGGGCTTCCAGCCCGGACTGATCGAGTGCCAGCAAATCAGCGGTCAGGGCCGGATAGGCATGACACCAGTCCGGCCGCAACTCGCGAAAGGGTTGCGGATGCCAGCAATCGCGATAGTGCCGCAGGAGACCTTCGAGCTGCCGCTGCTGCTCGCCCGGACTCACGTCAGACCTGCCCGCCGCTCACGCCGGCGATAAGCAAGCAGGGCGGGCAGCAAGGCTGAAAGAAGCAGCGCCAGGCCGACAACAAAGGGCCAGACCACCGGCGCATTCCAGGCTTGCCGCGCCGCCATGCGGTCGACCGCATCAATTCGCTGATATTTGAGGATATTGTTGCCGACCTCGCTTGGCTTGCGATTCTTCAGCCAGCGGTGGGTCAGCGTGTAGCTCTTCGGATGCAGCCCGAAGACCCAGGGTGCATCGTGCTGCAGGATGTGGTTCATCTGGCGAACGATAGCCAGCCGCTCCGGCGTGTTGTCCATGTTTTTCATGCGCAGGAAGAGGCGGTCAAACTCGGGATTGGCATAGTTCGAGGCATTCTCGCCGCCGTGCGCCACCTTGCCCTCGTTGCCATCGAGCAGGAAGAAGAAATTTTCGGGATCGGGGTAATCGGCATTCCAGCCCAGGGAATAGAGCTGGACATTGCCCTTGCGCAACTTGTCCTGGAAACGGTTGTAATCGGTGCCCCGGACAACGAGCTGGATGTCGATGCCAGCCAATTGCCGGGTCAACCAGTCAAGGTAGGATTTGTCGCCACCACTACCGCCCGTGCTGTCGAGATAGACAACAAGCGGCTCGCCAGTGCGGGCGTCGCGGCCATTCGGATAGCCGGCCTCGGCAAGCAGCTTCTTTGCCGCTTCGAGCGCCTTGCGTTTCGGCTTGCCATCGATCCAGTCGTACACGACGCGATTGATCCCCGCCTCGTCGTTTTCGTAGCCGAAGATGCCGGGCGGCAGCGCACCTTGCGCGGCGATGCCCCGCCCATTGGCGAAAATGGAAATGTATTCTTCCTGATCGATGGCGATTGAAATTGCCTGCCGAATCCGGGTCGACCGCTCGGACAAGCCTCCCACCACCGGGTCGAGCATGTTGAAGCCCATGTAGAAAATTGACGCCTTGACCGTCGTCAGCAGACGGATGCCCCTCGCCTGCATCTCGTCGCTGAGCGCCACATCGCCGCCGACATTGACGCGCACCGCCTGGTCGAAGCTGTCGGAGGAAATCCCAGAGGCATCGTAGTAGCCCTGCAGGAACTTGTTCCAGTAGGGAATCGCCTCCTTCTCGCGGGTGAATACCGCCTGCTCGATGAAGGGCAGCGCCTTGCCACAATCCGCAAGGAGGCCGGCGGCGCGGTCAGCCGCCTCACCGTCGCAGGGATAATGCTGGGCGTGGAAATTCGGATTGCGGCTGAGCACCATGCGCCGGTTCGGATCGTTCTCGCTCAACATGTACGGGCCGCTGCCGACCGGCCACCAGTCGAGCGTCAGGTTCTTTTCGGCCATGCCGGGCTGCGCATAGAAACGGTCGGCCTCGCGCGGCACCGGCGCAAAGAAGGGCATCGCCAGCCAGTAAAGAAATTGCGGATACTTGCCCTTGATACGGATGCGCCAGGTGCGCTGATCGACCTTCTTGACGCCGGCCAGCGGATATTGATCGAGATCCAGCCACTCGCCGGCCGGCGCCTTTTTGGCGGCCTGCCCCAGACTGGCACCAAGCTCCTTCAGGCCAACGATCTTGTCGGCCATCATGCCGAAAATCGGCGAATGCAGACGCGGATGCGCCAGGCGCTTGATCTGGTAGATGTAGTCGTCGGCCGTCACTTCGCGACTGGCCGTTTGCGCAAAGTCGGCCAGTGTCTGGCGCCCCTCGGCAGCATTTTTGCCCAAATACAACGGTCGACCGTCTGGCGTCTGCACAAATGCCGGATGCGGCTGAAAACGCACACCGGCCTGCAACTTCAGTTCATAGACGCTTTCGGCAATGCGCTCGGCCGGCGCATCGGCGGCCAGCTCACGCCCCGCCGCATCGAAATAACGTGGTACGGGAACCTGTTCGACAGTCGCCGGCTCAAGCACGTAAGGGCGTTTCAGGTAGTGATACTGCAACGGCGGCTCGTAGATCTGGCCGGTGAAAACCAGCTCATCCTCGCTGTAGGACTGGGCCGGGTCGAGATGCTTCGGCCGCTCGGTAAACGCCGTGTACAGGATGTTTTTGCCCGCATCGGCCGCTGGATAGGGATCATTCCAGGACTGGCCACAAGCCGACAGGCAAGCAAGGAGAACGAGACTGGCGCAAATTTTTCGCATGGGCAGGAGTTTAGCAAATGACCGGTTGACCGTTCTGCCGGGATTTGCCGACAATGAGGCCAATCCGACGACAAAAGGCAGGCACATGCTCGATACCAAAATCCCCGACTTCTCACTGCCCGCCACCAGCGGCCAGACCTTCACGCTGTCGGCCCAGGCCGGCAAGATCGTGGTGATCTACTTCTATCCCAAGAACAGCACGCCGGGCTGCACCACCGAAGGCCAGAACTTCCGCGACCTGTACGCCGAGTTCTCGGCGGTCGACGCCGTCATTCTCGGCATTTCCCGCGACAGCCTGAAATCGCACGAAAACTTCAAGGCCAAGCAATCCTTCCCCTTCGAACTCGGCTCGGATGCCGATGAAACGGTATGCAACCTGTTCGGCGTCATCAAGCAGAAGATGATGTACGGCAAACAGTGCCGCGGCATCGAACGCAGCACTTTCGTCATCGACCGCAACGGCGTTTTGCGCCGCGAATGGCGCGGCCTCAAGGTCGCCGGCCATGTTCAGGAAGTACTGGATTTCGTCAAAACCCTTTAAACCTCCCAACCCCAACCAAAGGCCCATTTCATGCCGCGCAAACCCGCAGCCGTCAAGAAGCCCGCCGTTACCAAACTTTTCGTCCTCGACACCAACGTGCTGATGCACGACCCAAGCAGCCTTTTCCGCTTCGAGGAACATGATGTCTTCCTGCCCATCATGACGCTGGAGGAACTCGACAACAACAAGAAGGGCATGTCGGAAATTGCCCGCAACGCCCGCCAGACCTCGCGCATGCTCGACGAGTTGCTGGCCGCCGGCGATGACATCGATGAAGGCATCGATCTCTACCCGCCGTCGAACAAGCTCGCCAGCGGCCGCCTCTTCCTGCAGACCGAGGCGATCAGCAGCGAACTGCCGCAAGGCCTGCCGACCTCCAAGGTCGACAATCAGATTCTCTCAGTAGTCATCCACCTGCAGAAGAAATTCCCCAAGCGCCCGGTCATCCTGGTGTCGAAAGACATCAACATGCGCATCAAGTCGCGGGCGCTGAACCTGCTCGCCGAGGACTACTTCAACGACAAGGTGCTGGAAGACACCGACATCCTGTACACCGGCACCCGCGCCCTGCCCGAGAACTTCTGGGACAAGCATGGCAAGGGTATGGAATCGTGGAAGAAGGAAGCCAAGACCTACTACAAGGTGAATGGCCCGCTCTGCCCGCAAATGCTGGTCAACGAGTTCGTCTGGCTGGAAAAGGACGGCTTCTCGGCCATCGTCAAGGAAACCGCCGGCAAGAGCGCGGTGCTGGAAACCCTGGTCGATTACACCCACCCGAAAAATGCGGTGTGGGGCATCACGGCGCGCAATCGCGAACAGAATTTCGCGATGAACCTGCTGATGAACCCGGATATCGACTTCGTCACCCTGCTCGGTCAGGCCGGCACCGGCAAGACCCTGCTGACACTGGCCGCCGGCCTGACCCAGGTGCTGGAAAGCAAGCAGTTCGCCGAAATCATCATGACCCGAGCCACCGTGCCGGTCGGTGAGGACATCGGCTTCCTGCCCGGCACCGAAGAAGAAAAGATGGCACCGTGGATGGGCGCGCTCGAAGACAATCTCGACGTCCTCACCCATACCGACGAAGCGAGCAGCGGCGCCTACGGCGGCGACTGGGGCAAGGCGGCGACCAACGACATCATCCGCTCGCGGATCAAGGTCAAGTCGATGAACTTCATGCGCGGCCGTACCTTCCTCAAGAAGTACCTGATCATCGACGAGGCGCAGAACCTGACGCCGAAGCAGATGAAGACGCTGGTCACGCGCGCCGGCCCGGGCACCAAGGTGGTCTGTCTCGGCAACATCGCGCAGATCGACACGCCCTACCTGACCGAAGGCAGTTCCGGCCTGACTTACGTCGTCGACCGCTTCAAGGGCTGGCCGCATTCCGGTCACATCACGTTACAACGTGGCGAGCGTTCCCGCTTGGCTGACCACGCGGCTGAAGTGCTATAATCGACCGCAATCAAGCAAAGGGGCCGTGTCAGTGACACGGCCCTTTCGTTTCAGCCACGGGCTGTCTCTGCCGGAGGAATTTTTTGAAACGCCGCACTTTTCTCGCATCAGCCGCCGCCCTTTCAGCCATCATTTCCGATGCCTGGGCTGCCAAGAAATCAAGCCCGGCCAAGGCGTCGACCGCCAAGCCCGGAACCGCGAAAGCCAAATCCGGACGCAGCGCCAAGCCCAGCCGCAAACCGTCGAGCCGCTCATCCCAGCGCTACGCGCCGATTTCGGCGCCGGTTGCGCACACGGCCGACGACCCTGTCATCGAGAGCCCGCCGCCCGGCACGACAGCCAGCCGACTGCCCCCGGTCAAAGCGGCCGAGCCACCCAGCGAATGGCGCACCTACGAGATCACGACCACGGTCAACCTGAAAAGCGCAGGCACCAGCAAGCTGTGGCTGCCTCTGCCACTCAACCAGGACACCCTGTTCCAGCGCACGCTGGGCCACTCCTGGGAGGGCAACGAGAACAACGCCGGCATGCGCCGCCTGCCCGATGGCGATCTGGAAGTCTTTCATTGCGAATGGCGGGACAGCGGCGAAGGCAAGTTGCAGCTGAAAACCCTGGTCACGACGGCCGACCGCCACTTCGACGTTACCCGGCGCACGGTTGCGCCGGAGCGCGAGGACATCCTGCGCCGCAACCTGCAGGCCTCGCGCCTGATTCCCAATGATGGCCTGGCTTACCAGCTTGGCGAGCGCATCCTCGGTCGTATCAAGGATCCGGTCGCCCAGGCCAAGGCAATTTACGACTGGGTGGTGGACAACTCGATCTATGACCCATCCCTGCCCGGCTGCGGCACCGGCGATGTCCGGCAGCAACTGGTACGAGGTCAGTATGGCGGTCGCTCGGCCGACATCAATGGGCTGTTCGTCGGCATTTGCCGCGCCATCGGCATCCCGGCACGCTGCGTCTATGGCTTGCGGGTCGGTCCGTCACGCCTGTTCCGCAGCCTCGGATTGACCAGCGACGATGCAACGCGTGGCCAGCATGTCCGTGCCGAATTCTACATTCCGGGTTACGGCTGGATTCCGGTCGACCCCAGCGATGTGCGCCGCGCCATCTCCATGGAAGTCCTTTCGGATCGCGACAGCAAGCTGTCTTCGCTGAAAAAGATCCTGTTCGGCGTCTGGGAAATGAACTGGATCGCCTACAACGTCGGCAGCGATATCACGCTGCCCGGCAAGAATTTCAGCCAGCCCTTCCTGCTGCACCCGCAAATGGAGTCGCGCGAAAGTCTCTACCGCGATCAGGGCACAGCACAAGCGCCATATACCATCAGCGCACGCCGGGTCGAACTCTGAAGCGGTCCGGTTTCGTCAGTTCTGTGAATCGACGAAACCGCCGCTCGCCAGATTCTGGAAGCGGGTAAATTCGCCAACGAAATTCAGGCGGACCGTACCGGTCGGACCGTTACGCTGCTTGCCGATAATCACTTCGGCCAAGCCCTTGTTATCCTGGCTTTCCTTGTTGTAGTACTCGTCGCGGTACATCATCAGGATCACGTCGGCATCCTGCTCGATAGCGCCGGATTCGCGCAAGTCGGACATCATCGGGCGCTTGTCGGTACGCTCTTCGACCTTACGCGAGAGCTGTGACAGCGCCACGATGGGCACCTGCAACTCCTTGGCCAGCGACTTGATCGAGCGGGAAATTTCGGAAACTTCGGTCGCCCGGTTCTCGCCCTGCTTGTTGCCGCTCATCAGCTGGATGTAGTCGATGACCAGCAGACCAAGCTTGCCACCATATTGACGCGCCAGACGCCGGGCGCGGGCGCGCAGGTTGGCCGGACTCAGACCGCCGGTCTCATCGATATAGAGCGGTGCCTCGTGCAGCTTGCCAAGCGCAAAGGACAGCTTGGACCACTCCTCGTCGTTCATGCGCCCGGTACGCAGGCTCTGCGAATTCAGGCGGCCAATCGAGGCAAGCATCCGCATCGCCAGCTGGGCGCCGCCCATTTCCATCGAGAACACGCCCACCGGTAAACCACTTTCAACGGCCACATTTTCGGCAATGTTCAGCGCGAATGCCGTCTTTCCCATCGAAGGACGACCAGCAACAATGATCAGATCCCCTGGCTGGAAACCCGAAGTCTTCTGATCGAGGTCGATGAAGCCGGTCGGCACACCGGTGATGTCGGACGGATTATCGCGATCATGCAACTCCTGGATACGCTCGACGACCTGCGTCAGCAGCGGATTGATGTGCACGAAACCTTCGTTGTGACCGGCCCCGGCTTCGGCAATCTTGAAAATTTTCGACTCTGCTTCATCGAGCAAGGTCTCGGCATCACGACCAAGCGGATTGAGCGCATCCGCAGCAATTTCATCGGCGGTGGCGACCAGCTGGCGTAGCACGGCACGTTCGCGCACGATTTCGGCATAGCGCTTGATATTGGCCGCCGAAGGGGTATTCGCTGCCAGTTCGCCAAGATAGGCGAGGCCGCCGGTCTGTTCGCCTTCCCCTGCCGCATCGAGCGCTTCGGCGACGGTAACGACGTCGGCCGGTTTGGCGCGCTCCAGCAGGTTGCGGATCTGGCGAAAAATCCGCCTATGCTCATCGCGATAAAAGTCACTGTCGGTCAGCAAATCGCCGATCCGGTCCCAGGCCTGGTTATCGAGCAACAGACCGCCCAGCACCGACTGCTCGGCTTCAATGGAATGCGGCGGCACGCGCAGATGGGCGAGCGATGGATCGATGGCTTTGGGTTTTTGCGGGCGTTGATTCATGGCGGACAGTTTAAATTAAAAAGGCCCCGCCTTCGCGGAGCCTTTTTGAGTGGGCAGCAACCGGTATTAAGCGGCAACCACAACCACGGTGATGTTGGCCAGCACATCGGTGTGCAGGGCAACGTCAAGCGGGAACTCGCCAATTGCCTTGAGCGGACCTTCCGGCATGCGGACGGACGACTTGTCGACAACAAAGCCAGCAGCCTTGAGGGCTTCGGCGACATCGGCATTGCCGACGGAACCGAACAGGCGACCATCCATACCGGCCTTGCGGGCAACGGAAACGGACAGACCGGCCATCTTTTCGGCAACGCCCTGGGCAGCGGCCAGCTTTTCAGCAGCCAGCTTTTCCAGTTCGGCGCGACGGGCTTCGAACTCAGCCATGGCAGCCGGCGTGGCACGCTTGGCCATGCGCTTCGGGATCAGGAAGTTACGGGCGTAACCGTCCTTGACCTTGACAACTTCACCGAGGTTACCGAGGTTAACAACCTTTTCGAGCAGAATGATTTGCATGTTTCGTCTCCCCGAAAATTATTGATGGTTATCGGTAAAAGGCAGCAGGGCCAGGAAGCGGGCGCGCTTGATGGCGGTGCCCAGCTGGCGCTGATAGCCGGCCTTGGTACCGGTCAGACGAGCCGGCATGATCTTGGCGTTTTCCTGGATGTATTCCTTCAGGACGTCAACATCCTTGTAGTCGATCTGTTCGACCTTTTCTGCCGTGAAGCGGCAGAATTTGCGGCGCTTGAAGAGACCACCACCGCGTTTCTTTTTCTTGTCGTCATCCTTCTTCTTGAAGAATCGAGCCATTTTCGTTTCCTTCCAAAAATTCTATTGAATTCACATGCAGCACGGGCAGTTTGCTGGTGCGACTTTTTGCAGCCAGAAATCCGGTAATTTTTACCGCCCCGCCAAGGGGGGCTGCCTGAAGCCAGCGGGCAGATTCACCCAGGGCCAGCACAGCAATTTCCAGTTCTACTTGTCGCTCCGCACCGTTTTCAGTTTGCGGGGCGCTGTGTTGCAGCCACCCTTCGCTTACTGGAACCCCGGCTGGCGTGTAGCGCAATGCTTTGCGCTCAACCAGGTTGCCGGAGAGTTCGATGCGGTTCAGCCGTAATTCCCGTACAAATATCCGTTAGGCAGCCGGGGCTTCGGCAGCAGCCGGAGCAGCAGCAACTTCACCACCAAGCAGGGACTTGGACTTTTCTTCCTTCATCATCGGGGAAGGAGTCGTCACGGCAGCCTTCATCTTGACGGTGAGGTGGCGCAGCACGGCGTCATTGAACTTGAAGGAATGTTCGAGTTCGTTCAGCGTTTCGCCGTCGCACTCGATATTCATCATGACGTAGTGGGCCTTGTGGATCTTCTGGATCGGGTAAGCCAGTTGACGGCGACCCCAGTCTTCCAGACGGTGAATCGTACCGTTCTTGGCGGTGACGATGGCACGGTAACGTTCAACCATGCCGGGCACTTGTTCGCTTTGGTCCGGGTGGACGATAAAGACGATTTCGTAATGGCGCATGCAAACTCCTTTTGGCAAATACCCCCCGTCATGCGTTCGCGGTGGGGCAAGGTGGAAAAGCCCGCGACTATAACAGAAATCGCGGGCTTGCGGGCAAAACAAAGAGGGAATCAGAAGCTGTCGTCAGCTATCTCAAGTGCACCGGCCGCGCCGGAAATCACGGACTCAGCCAGACCAGCCGCCTGGGTCAGGAAATGATCGGCATAGAAACGGGCTGTTGCCAGCTTGGCGGCCCAGAAGGGGTCATTCTCTCCGGCAGCGATCCGGGCACGCGCGATGACGGCCGCTCGCCCCATCTGCCAGCCACCGGCCACAATCCCCAGCAGATACAGGAAAGGAACCGCGCCGGCGTGAGCCGCCTTGGGATCACTGGCAAAATTGGCAACGATCCAGGAAACCGCCTTTTCCAGGGCGTCGACCGCTACGGACTGACGCGCTCCGATAGCCTGTAAATCGCCATCCAGGGACAGCAACGCGGCACGCATGTCGGCAATCACCGCCGCGATCGTGACACCCTTTTCACGCGCAATCTTGCGGCCGATCAGGTCATTCGCCTGAATCGCTGTTGTACCTTCGTAAATCGCGGTGATGCGCGCATCGCGCAGATGCTGGGCCGCACCGGTTTCCTCGATATAACCCATGCCGCCATGCACCTGCACGCCCAGCGAGGCGATATCGATTGCGCTTTCCGTACTCCAGCCCTTGACGACCGGAATCATCAGATCGGCAAATGCCTGCCCGGCCTTGCGCCCGGCTTCATCCGGATGATTGTGGGCATTGTCCTGCGCGGCAGCGGTAACGTAGGCTAGCGCCCGCATCGCTTCAATGCGCGCCCGCATCGACATCAACATGCGTCGCACGTCCGGATGCTTGATGATCGGCACCTTAGGACCGCCGCGCACACCCACCTCTGTCCCTTGCACCCGTTCCTTTGCATAGACAACGGCGCGCTGATAGGCACGCTCGGCATCGCCCAGACCTTCGAGGCCGACATTGAAGCGGGCGGCGTTCATCATGATGAACATGTACTCAAGGCCGCGATTCTCCTCGCCAACCAGCGTACCAATCGCGCCACCATGATCACCGAATGCCAGTACCGCCGTCGGACTGCCGTGGATACCCAGCTTGTGTTCAATCGAGACACAATAGACATCATTGCGTTCGCCCGGTGTTCCGTCCGCCTTGAGCAGGAACTTGGGCACCACGAACAGGGAAATCCCCTTGACGCCTTCAGGCGCCCCCGGGGTACGGGCCAACACGAGATGGACAATATTGTCCGTCATGTCGTGTTCACCGTAGGTAATGAATATCTTCTGCCCGAAAATCCTGTAGCTGCCGTCGCCCACAGGCTCGGCGCGACTGCGCACCGCAGCAAGGTCCGACCCGGCGGAAGGCTCGGTCAGGTTCATGGTACCGGTCCATTCGCCGGAAACCAGATTCGGCAGGTAAGCCGCCTTCTGCGCATCGGTGCCGGCAATCATCAGCGCCTCGATGGCACCTTGCGTCAGCATTGGACACAGCGAGAAGGCATGGTTGGCGGCTTTCCACATTTCACTGACCGCAGTGGACAGCAGCTTGGGCAAACCCTGGCCACCGAACTCCGGATCACACCCCAGGCCATTCCAGCCATTATCGACGAATTGCCGATAAGCCTCCTTGAACCCGGGAGAGGTCGTGACAACCGTATCTTTCCACTTGGCCCCGTCGCGGTCACCCACGCGATTCAGCGGCGACAGAACCTCTCCGGAAAAACGGGCCGCCTCTTCGAGAATGGCATCCACCACATCCGGCGTAGCCTCTTCATATCCGGGAAAGGCGACGACCTCCGCCAAGCCGGCGAGATCCTGCATGACAAAACGAATATCCTTGAGCGGTGCGATGTATTCACTCATGACGCGACATTTTCCTTTTCCATACGATGAGCCGTTTCCTTCAATTCGATGAGGAACAGGATTTCCTCAACGACAGGAAGTGCAAAGCCGACACGTTGGCCACCCCGGTTGTCACGCAGGAGCTGATAGAGGTAACCGACCACATCGCCTGTGCTCCAGAGATCACAAACCATGCCCATCAAGCGCGGCATGTCCTCCAGACACTCCGGCTTGGGGGCCTGCGGCACTGCCGCCGCAGGCTCGGCAACGTCATCGAGTACCAGATCCAGCGTATGCGAGCCAGCCGCCGCATTGGCACCACTCCACTGCTGAACTTCGACGTTGAAATTCTGGTTCAGGTTGCGCGAGACTGCCTCGAACTCGTTACGCATACCCGCCATGCGATAGACATCCATCAGGCGAATCCAGGGTTGCAAGGCTTCCTGCGGATTATTGTCGATGTACTCCTGGAGGGCCTGCGCAGCACCCTTGACCCGTCCGAATGACAACATGATGTCGGCCAGTTCCATGACAGGATTGGCCTCAAAATGTTCATCCAGCGTCGTTGCCGAAATGGAAAGCACCGAGTCCATGGACTCGGAAGATGACGACGCCGCAGCTGCGGGGGAAACCGCAGGCGCCTCGCCGCCATCCAGCTCAAGATCGACGGCCATCGGTGCAGCAGAAACATTCGGCTCGACCGCAAGATCAACCACACCGGACTCTTCACGCTCATCTTCGCGTTTCGGATCAATCTTCAGATCGGGAGCAGCAACCTGATAGCCAGCATCAGCCTCATCCAGACGTCGCTCCTGGTATTTCCGCCAGCCAAACCAGCCACCAAGACCAAGCACCACGCCGAGAATGACGCCATAGAAGCTCCAGTCCGAAATACCGGAGGAATCCTCTTCCGGATTTCCGACTGCCACCGACGGCACGGCAACTGATGCCACCTCAGGCTTCGCAGCGGGGGCCTCAGCCGATGCTCCTTTTTCTACTCGCTGGGAAAACTCGGCAGCGCGTTGCTGCAAGTCTCCCAGGGTACTTTCCATGTTGCGCAATTTTTCCGCCGTCGCCAACTGGCTTGTCGCCTGCTCATTCATCGACAGCAACATGCGGAACTCGAGGCGCAGAATTTCGCGCTGAGCTTCTGTCGCCTCAGCCGCCTTCGCCCCGACCGATAGCGAAAGAAGATCTGTCGCCAGACGCAGGGATGGCTCACCAACATCTTCGCCATTGGACAGCAACAGACGATCCGGCACCGGATTGGGCGCCATCCGTTTTTCCGCAACGCGCGGCTTCAGGCGCTCCGGCACATCGGCCTGGCGCGGTGCCAGATTTCTCGGCCGAACAACCGGCGTCGGCTTTTTGGCAGACGCCCCGGGGTTCGACGAGAGAGGGACTTCCTGGCGAACAGGCAAATCCGGCGGGGCCGCCTTGGGCGGCGAAGCGAATATCACATACTCCCGCCCCACCTCATGCCCACAAGCCATTTGCAGCGCAAGCACCGTCACCGGATCGCGCAACGGCGTCTCGGAACTGATCTCGAGAATGGAGGGGGAACCCTTGCGAATACTGAGCGAAGCTTTTTTCAGCCAGGGAAGATCGCCACCACTTGCAGGTGGTATCAGACGAAAGCAGGAAGGATCCACCGCCGCCTTGCCATCTCCAAGGATTTCAACCTCAAGCCGAAAACGCTCTCCCAGGCTAGGTTGACCGCGCAACTCTCCCAAGCCGAGCGCATAAGCAGCGCCCGACAAGGCAAAAAGCAAAACGGGCAACGAATACCGAAAAGCCAAACGATTCAACGAGGGACTCCTTGAAAACAAGAATTCGCCTTAATTGTAATCGTTATTTATCCGCAAGATAACGGGAATCATCAAAAGTAATAACCCAATCTGGTCGATAAACGACAAATAGCGTCATTAACATCCCCGAAAGCCACGCCTCGGAAAAACCCAAAAGCATGAAATATGGGAAATACTCAGCAATCAAGTACTCCCAAGTATAAACACCGGAAAAAAATAGAAAAACAGTAATGGAAAAACCAACCGCAATAATCGTCAGCGCCGCCCCCAGGAAAGCATTGACGAAAACAAACACAAAAAAATGCGGCGGCAGCAAGCGGACAATCATGCGGTGACAAAGCTGGGCAAAGACAACGCCACCACCCGCCAGCAACAAGGCATTGGCCGCATAAGCAAAAGGACCGGCGGCGCCATTTAGGGTAATGCCGGCAAGTACCAGACAAAGCCCGACGAAGGCCAGGTGCGGACCAAAACTCAGGGTAAAAACGGTGGCGCCGAGAAGATGGAACCCCAAGCCCGGTTTGACCCCGGCTTTCAGGCTCCAGACCAGGGTCAGCAAGACAACCATGCCCAGCCAGACATTCAGCAAATCAGGAGACTTCAATCGCCCCCATGGCGCCCGCAAAAGACTGCGGGCGAAAAGCGGTATCCAGATGACCCAAGCCATCCAGTACCACGTTTCGCCCAGCAGGTTATCCGGTAGATTCACCCGGCTATTCTAGTACCAGCTTTCGGCTTTGGGGAATCAGCCGAGCGCGGCACCCAGTTGCGGCACAACGTCGAACAGGTCACCGACCAGGCCGTAATCGGCGACCTGGAAGATCGGGGCATCCGGATCCTTGTTGATCGCGACGATCACCTTCGAATCCTTCATGCCGGCCAGGTGCTGGATCGCACCCGAGATGCCGACCGCGATATAGAGCTGCGGCGCGACGATCTTGCCGGTCTGGCCAAC
>Ga0209749_1001864_pt1 | contig 16246 bp, 15 predicted proteins | sample EPASupsiteSAE347_FD_187267 | JGI IMG/M metagenome (GOLD analysis project Ga0209749, IMG submission 187267) | Bioremediated contaminated groundwater from EPA Superfund site, New Mexico - Sample SAE3-47 (SPAdes) (version 2) | ecosystem: Environmental > Aquatic > Deep subsurface > Groundwater >... | reverse complement strand
ACCCAATCTCCTCCTTTGTTGACAACCCTGATAAGTCCTTGGGTGGGGTGCGTAAACCAGCCTTCAGAATATGTGCCGTCCATGTGCCTGTCTTTCTCCTGAGTGTTGCGTCTGTGTAATCCCGTCTGCCATATTGCTATTTTTTAAGGCAGTGAGCAATACATTCCTTGCATTTCTTGTCGGTTTTTCCGGTCTGACAGTATTTGCTGAATCCAGCGATCAGATCACTGCCGCCCCGTGGGCATTGCTCCATGAAGCTGACAAACTGGGTCAGCCGTTCGATGATTTCCTTGGGCGCGGCATGTTCAATCTTGCAGGCCCCTTCTTCCGCAACCGTTTCCCCGACCGCGAGAACCTTGATGAAGAAATCCTTGAGCGCCCGGTGGCGGAGGATAACATCCTTGGCCATTTCCTGCCCGGCTGGAGTCAGAGTGATGACCTCATAGGGGGCGTAATTGATCAAACCCTTCTGGGCTAGGGAGCGAAAGGCCTCGGTCACGGAGGAACGGCTGACCTTGAGTGTGCTGGCAATCTCCTTGGCTCTGGCCACCTGTTTTTCGGCGATGATGTGGAAGATGGTTTCCAGATAATCTTCCAGGCTGGCGCTGAGTCGTTTGGCTGGAGGCATGGGTTTGAAAGGGCGTCCTTTATGGGTGTGGGATAGAGGGAAAGAGGTGTTGTGGGTGTCAGGCAAACAGGGGCGCACCTCTTTTCGTATTGTGATAATATTCTTAGGACGGACTAACAGTATTAAGGCCTGAGCCTCTTGTCAAGATTTATTGGCTGGGAGCGGAGGGAGGGAAAGGTTCCGAAAGATATTCGCGGCGACGTGGATACACAATGTTCCCTCTTGCTAATATCCACAAAACCATTTATTTTTATTGTATATTTTTTGGAACACCTCATTGTAATCAAAGATATGGAGGAAGGTATGGAAGAGTTGAACAGGCAGCCCCGGCAGGGCTTGATAGTTGGAAATCAACGTGGTTTCACTCTGATAGAGCTGGTTGTCGTGATCGTTATTTTGGGAATCCTGGCGGTTGTTGCGATCCCAAAATATGTGGATATGAGAACTGAAGCCGCCGTGGCTCAGGCCAATGGGGTTCTTGGCGCGGCAGAAGCAGCGACGGCCCTCAATCTTGCCGCCGGTCTTATAGGTAAAGCTGCTACTGCTCGTCCAGCCTATGATGCAACAACTTGTCCTACCGGAACAATTATTGGTATTACTAATACTCCCGCGACCAACGCCGGTGCCTGTCTGTTGAATGCAATAGATGGTACACCAGATGGCTGGGCCGTGAACGCTGATACGATTCTGGCAACAATAAATGGTGTGACGTACACTATTACCGTTACCGCTGATGAGACTACAGCAAATAAGGCTACCTTGTCAAAAAGTTGGTAAGTTCTGTTAGTTAGATCAAAGTTGTTCAAGGTCGGTTCTTCCCCAAGAGGAGCCGACCTTTTTTTATGTCAATCTATCTTCCCCGCACCACATTCAGCATATCCCACATGGGGGTGAAGATGGCCAGGGCAATGAGTCCCACCATCACGCCCAGTACCAGCAACAGGGCAGGTTCAATCAGGGTGGAGAGGTTTTTGATGGTGTATTCGCTCTCCTGATCGTAGTAATCAGCCACCTTTTCCATCATCTCATCCAACCGGCCGGATTGCTCGCCCACCGCGATCATCTGGGGAACCATGGGCGGGATGGCGTGGTGTTTGGCCATGGCCTCGTGCAGGCTGACCCCTTCTTCAACCTCGCTGGTGATCTCCTCGACCATCTGGAACAGAACCAGATTTTCCAATGCGTTTGCCGAAAGTTGCAGGGTTTTGATGATGTTGATCCCGCTGGAGGTGAGCACGGAGAAAACCCGGCAGAATCTGGCCATGTAGATCTTGGTGGCCAGCGGGCCGAAGATCGGCACCCTCAGCAGCAGCCGGTCGCGGAAGAGCACGAACTCGCGGGAGCCCAAGGCCAGCCGGTAGGCGATAAACAGGGCCAGCGCCGCCCCGGCGATGCCCAGGGTGTTTTCGGCGAAAAAGGTGCTGATCCCCATGAGAATCCGGGTGGCCAGGGGCAGCTCTACCTTGGCCGTGGCAAAGAGCTTGGCGAATTTCGGCACCACGAAGCTCATCAGGAAGAAGACCGCGCCGGTGATGGCGATGATGACGAACTTTGGGTAGCGGGTGGCGGATTTGATCCGTTCCTTGATGGCCTTTTCGTTTTCATAGAGGGAGGCCAGATAGGCAAAGGCCTTGTCCAGGGAGCCGGTTTCCTCTCCCACCTTGACGATGTTGTAGAACAGCAGGTTGAAGGCCTTGGGCTGGCGGCTTACGGCGTCGCTTAGGCTTGCGCCGCTTTCCACCTCGGCGGTCATGGAGAGGATGATCTCCCGGAGGATGGGGTTGCTCACCTGAAGGGCCAGGATGGCGAAGGACTCGATGATGCTCACCCCCGCAGCCAACAGGGTTGCCAGTTGCCGGCAAAAGAGGATCTTGTCTTCCAGGGTGATCCCGAAGAGCCGCTCGCCGAGCGTGGGCCCAGCCGCTGCCTGGGTGCTCTCTTTTATCCCGGCGGACTGTTGCTCGGAGAGAATCTGGATGTTCACGGGGCTCAAGCCCCCTTTTTGCAGCCAGTTTTCCACCTCCTGCATGATCTCGGCGGGATGGGTGCCGGAAACAATACGGCCGGCGGAGTTGATGGCCTCGTAGCGGAAGATCGGCACCGGTTACTCCTTCAGCTCCATGGTGACGCGGAAGGCCTCATCCACCGAGGTCTGGCCGCTGAGAACCTTGGCGATGCCGGATTGCCGCAACGAGGTGAGGTCTTCTGCCTGCGCCTGCCGGAAGATCTCGTGGCTGGAGGACTTTTTGATGATCAGCTCCTCGATGTCTTGGGAAATGGGCATGGTTTCGTAGATGGCGATCCGTCCTTTGTAGCCGGATCCTTCGCATTTATCGCAGCCCACTGGTTTGTAAAAGCGCCGGGCCGGGTCATAGGCAAGGCCCAGAGCCTCTTGGAGTTCTTCCGGCGGAGCGAAGGAGCCTTTGCAGTATGGGCAGAGCAACCGCAGGAGCCGCTGGGCCACCACCAGCCCCACGGCCGAGGCAATGAGAAAGGGGGGGATGCCCATGTCGATGAGCCGGGTGATCGCGCCCGCCGCATCGTTGGTGTGCAGGGTGGAAAGCACCAGATGGCCGGTAAGGGCAGACTGGATGGCGATCTCCGCTGTTTCCGTGTCCCGGATCTCGCCGATCATGATGATGTCCGGATCCTGGCGGAGGATGGAGCGCAGGGAGTTGGCAAAGGTGAGGTCGGCCCGGACATTGACCTGTACCTGATTGATCCCGGTTAGTTCGTACTCCACCGGATCTTCCACGGTGACGATGTTCTTCTCCACCGAGTTGAGATAATTGAGGGCGCCGTAGAGGGTGGTGGTCTTGCCGCTGCCGGTGGGGCCGGTGACCAGGATGATCTCATGGGGCCGGGAAAGATGCTCCATGAACAGGGCGCGCTGGTAGGGTTCGAACCCCAGCTCCTGCAGATTGAAGCGCATCGTGCCCTTGTCCAGCAACCGCATCACCACCTTTTCTCCGGCGCTCAGGGGCAGGATGGAAACCCGCACGTCGAACTCCTTGCCGGAGATGGGCAGTTCAAATCGCCCGTCCTGGGGTTTGCGGCGTTCGCCGATATCAAGGTGGCCCATGATCTTGATGCGGGAGACGAGGTTGGGGTGCATGTCCAGGGGGAAGGAGTTGGCCTCGCGGAGGATGCCGTCCACCCGGGTGCGGACCCTTACCCGCTCATGGTCCGGCTCGATGTGGATGTCGCTGGCCCGCTGCCGCACGGCCTTGAGAAGGATATCGTTGATGGCGCTGACCGTGGCGGATTCTTCGCCGGTCTCTTCAAACCGCTGCTCCACTTTACCCACCGAGGCATACAACCGTTCGATGGTGGAGACGATCTCCGCTTCGATTCCCACGCAGACCACGGTCTTGTCGGTAATGTAGCGGCCGACCTCGTCAATGGCGAAGATGTTGAGGGGGTCGGCAAAGGCGACCAGTACCTCGCCGGGACGTCGGCCAAGGGCAAGAACCTTGTACTTTCTGGAGACGGCTTCCGGAATGATCTGGGCCACCTCGGGATCCACCACGATTTTACTGAAATCGATGAAGGGGATTCTCAGCTGCCGGGCAATGGTGTTGGCAACGGCGGTATCGTTGACAAAGCCGAGTTCGCGCAGGGCCTCGCCCAGTTTTATGTCGCAGTCAGTGCTGTAGGACAACGCCTGTTGCAGCTGGGTTGCCGTGATCAGCCCGCCTTCCACAAGAATGTCGCCAAATTTTCTTCGTTTCGGTTGTATCGTCATCGAGAGCGTCACGCTTGGATGTTTGGCAAGGCGTTATTGCGCCCGGCAGAGTCGCCGGATGTTTTTTTGTCGTTCACTGTGGCCCTCTCCCGGAGGGAGAGGGGAGTACGGGATTCACGGTTTCTCCCGCTGGTTCCATGGCCGGGGCTGTCTTATTTTCCTCTCCCTCCGGGAGAGAGACAGGGGGAGGAAGCGGTGGTTGCGATGGCCTCGCCTGTTGCATCTGAACTGGTTGGCTGGGTTTGACATCTCTTGCCAGGCCCGGCCACGCCGATTCCAGAGCAGACCACGGGGGCAGGGCGATGGTGTATCCAGACCAGCGCGGGGAAAGGGCGACCCCCAGGAACAGGAGCAGAACGAGGGAAACGCCCGCGCCCCACCGGAGGGCAAGGCTGGAAAACAGCCCTCCCTGTTTGGGGGTATTGAAGGAAACGATCGCCTCCCGGACGATTTTCCGGGAGATCCGGGTTTCTTTCTCGGCGAAGGCCACCAGGAGCGCCCTGCTCATGAGTTTGTTGATGAGACGGGGATAGCCCTTGGTGAAACGCCAGAGAAGATCGGTCGCGGCAAAAGAGCGCGGCAATTCAAAAACCCCGCTTTTCTTGAAGCGGTGGAGGATATAGCTGACCATTTCCTGTTTTGAAAGTGGGGAGAGGGTCTCCATGATAGTAACCCGCTGGACAAGCTGGCGCATGTTGGTTTGGGCCAGCTTGTCGCGCAGTTCTGGCTGGCCGAACAGCGCAATCTGCAACAGCTTTTGGGTATCTGTTTCGAAATTGGAGAGCAACCGGAGCTGCTCCAGGCTCTCGTCGGGAAGATTCTGTGCTTCGTCGATGACAATGAGCAGTTTTTTGCCCTGCTGGGCCAGAGCGTACAGATGGTCGTTCAGTATCCGCAGCAGCGAATCGAGGCTGGCCGGGTGGTCCGGTGGGACGGAAAGACCGATGTCCTGAAAAATGGCCAGGAGCAGTTCAAGGCGGGAGAGATGGGGCGAGAGGATCAGGGCGGTTTCAAATCTGTCGGGCAGATCGTCCATCATCAGGCGGAGCATGAGACTTTTGCCTGTGCCGATCTCGCCGGTAACGATGATGAACCCTTCATCTCCCTGAAGGCCATAGCGGATAACCTCACGCAGGGCGGCGTGCCCCTTGGTGGGGAAATAATAATTCCTGTCCGGCGTCATGCGGAACGGGTCATCCTGTAGGCCGAAAAACTCAAGATGATTCATTGCGGCGATGTTGTGTTCCCCTGGGGCGTTTTTGCCGGTTCCTCGGCGCCAAGCGGTTCTTCCTTATGATTTTCGGAGGGAGACCCGGAAGGAGCCGGTTCCTTGGCCGCTGTCCCGTTGTTTTGTTTTTGGTTCATATTGACAACGCGGGGGGTGATAAAGACCATGAGTTCGGTTTGGTCGTTGTATTTGTCGGAATTTTTGAACAGGTTGCCGAGCAGAGGGATATCGCCAAGGCCCGGCACCTTGCTGTTGGCGTGGCTTTTGTTCTGCTGGAGAATGCCGCCGATGACCACGGTGACTTTGTCTTCCAGAAAGAGATTGGTGGTGATCGACTGTTTGTTGATGAGAAGTCCGCTGGTGCTGGTGGTTGATTGGTCAACGCTGTCGTTGGTGACCCCGACATCCAGGATAACGTAGCCGTCCTGCAAGACGGTGGGTTTGACCTTGAGGCCGAGATTCGCTTCGCGGAAGGAGGTGTTCACGGTTGTGCTGGTTCCGGTCACATACGGGATCTCCTTGCCCTGCTTGATTTCCGCCTCCTTGCCGTCGAGCACAAGGATGCTCGGCGAGGAGAGGATTTCCAGCAGGCTGTCCGATTGCATGGCCTGGAGTTCCACGTTGAGATTGACGTTCTGGCGGATAAAGCCGAAGGCCAGGCTGGTGGTGGGCTCGCTGACGCTCAAGTCCGCGCTGGTGGTGATGGGGTTGATCTTGCCGGCAAGGGCGGCGGCATCGCGGTAGTTGTTGTAGCCCCAGATGATGCCCAGCTGTTTTTTGGCCTCGTTGGAGATGGAGACGATGCGGGCCTCGATGTGCACCTGGGGTATGGGCTGATCAAGCTCGGCGAGCATTTCGCGCAGACGGGGGAAGTTGCCGCTCCGGTCCTGGATGACCAGGCAGTTGCCCCGGTTGGTGACGATGATCGAGCCGCTCTGGCTCAGGAGAGGCTTCAGCTGATCCACGTAGGCGGTGGCATTGCCGAACTTGGTGCAGAGCCGCTCGCTGACGAGGTCGCGCTTTTCTCCCTGGAAGTCCGCCTTTTTCTCGACGAAGATGACGTTGTTCTTTTGATAGTAGTGCAGCTGCTTGGCATCCATGATCACCTGAAACGCCTCGTACAGGTTCAGCTTTTCCACGTCGAGATTGATGGTGTCGGTGATGTTGTCCGCCACCAGGATATTGATCCCGGCCTGCCGGCCCATGCCGCGCAAGAGCAAGGAGACCTGCAGATTTTCCGTCCGGAGGGAGGCGGGGAAACTTTTCAGGGCTTCCAGCAGCGGGGCTTCGTTTTTCGGTTCCGCCGGAGGAGCCGCCAGGCCTGATGCCGGGAACAGCCCCTGCGCCAGGACAAGCATGGCCGAGAAGAGTATCGCTTGCAGGGATGGGATTCGCATTACTATTTTTTATCCTTCATGGGCAGAGGCCTGGGCGAGGCCTCAAGCCATAGTGTATGGGCGACGCCATTTTGCTCGAAAATAACCAGATCCTTGAGGATTTGCCGGATAGTCGAGTCGCCCACCGTCTCCCCCTTGGTGACCAAACGGTCATTGACAACGGCCTGGGGATTGTTCTTGTCCCAGATTATACCAGAGAGGGTCAAGCCGCCAATGGAATTGCTTTTTTCCCGTGGTTCCTGGCCCTTGAAAAAGCTGATTTGCTCGCGGCTCCAGTTAAAGGGGTCTCTTCCCAGTGGCGGGCTGGCGGTTTTCTGGCCCTGGACCGCCTCGATTTTTTCAGGCCGCACCGTGAGAACCTTTGGTTCCCCTGCCTGAACCGGGAGGGCGTGGCCAAGGAGCAGGGCTGCCAACAGCAGGGCGCCGCCCGCCCTGGGAGGCGGCAGGACGGCGGCAAAGGCCCTTGACGGCATGGGGGGGCGTTTTTGGGTCATGGCTTGTCCAGGGTTGTCCTGCCGACAACCATGCTGAATTTAACCTTGGCCTGCTGATCGTAGCCCGCGCTTTTCAGCCGTTCCACGGTAAGATCCTCGATGATGCCGATTTCGGGCCTTCCTTCGATATATTGCAGATACCGGTAGAGTTCTGGAAAGGGGACCTCTCCGGCCAGGCTCACGGTATTGAGGGTGAAGCCGTTCACGGAGCGGTCTTCAAGCTGGCTCATCTGCCGCAAGTTGTTTTCCATGTTGATCGGGGCGTTGGCCTGCAGGGTGAACAGGGTCTTGGAGAACTGCTCGCGGTCTGTCAGCGAATGCCATTGTTCCTCGATAAGCCGGATCTGCAGGGCCAGGGTCTCCGTCTGGGTCTGGAGGGATTTTTGTTCGACCTCCAGTTGGGAAACCTGCGCGGCAAGCGCGCTGGCCAGCTGGGCGGGAGCGGTGCTCTCGATTTCTTTTTTTTGGCTGGTTTTTTGGTGCAGCTCCTTTTTCTGCGGAGCCAGGAGCAGGGTGGAGCCGCCATAGAGGATCGCAAGGCAGACCAGGATCCCAAGGCATAATTTTCTTAGCTCGGCAAAGGCCTCCGGATCGCTTTTCAGCAGGAAAAACCATTCCTTCAGTTTGTTCCCGATGACGATGAGTTGCTGGGCGTTCACGATGGATCACTCTCTCGCTTCAGTTGAAAGGCGATGGTGAAGGTGAAATCGGTTTTTTGTGCATCCGGGCTGCGGTCAAGGTCACGGAGGATCACATTGGCAAAGAGAGGACTGTTGCCCAGTTCCTTGACAAAGGCGGGCAGCTCTCGATATTGGAGGGCACTGCCGCTGATCTGGCCCCCGTCTTTGGTGAAGACGATTTTTTCGCAGCGCACCGAAGCGGGCATTGTCGTGGTAATGGTTGCCAGCAGCCTGGAAAAATACTTTTTCCGCTCCTGAATGCTGGTGAGTTTTACCGCCTGAGCGCTCAGCCGTTCTTTTTCGTCTTTTTGCTGCTTGATGTTGCTGGAAAGTTGCGCAATCCTTGCCTGGGTTATGGTTATTTCTCCGGCCCGTTGCTGAGCCGCGGCAATGTCCCGGCTCAGCGAGCTGATTCTGGTTTTGAGAATCCGGTCGCTTGCGGCAAGAAAAAGAAAGACAACGGCCAAGAGCAGCCCGACAACGGGCAGGGTCGTTTTTCTGATCCTTTCGGCCAGGGGCAGCTGGGGGACAAGGTTGATCCGCTCAAGCATGGCTCACCACCTCGCGCCTGTGCCGAGGGCCAGGACATGCAGCAGAGCCGAGCAATCCGGGCCTCCGGCGGTGGCGGTCAAGGATTTGCACTGAACGCCCAGGAGATTGTTGCTGCTATCGGAAAGTTCCGTCCAGAAACCGTCGGCTCCCCCGATAAAGATGTTACGGATGGCCGCGCCTTTTTGGATGGAGGCGTAATAATCACGGGTGCGCATGATCTCCAGGGAAATTCTGTGCAGATAATCCGGCCAGGAGGTGGAGTCCGTCGTCGCGAAGGCTGTTTCGTCCGGAGAGGGTTGCGCGGTGGCGCTGGCCGATGGGGCGGATTTTGTTCCGGTCCGTGCGGCGTTATTGGCTGTCAATATGGAGAAATCGGCAAGGATCGAGGCTGTGTCGATGTGCTCGTCGGAGTGCGGTTGGTTGTCATCGAAAATGAGCAGATCCTCTGGCGGCTCGGGAACAGGCGAGGATGGCAGCTCAATATCCTCCGGTTGGCGCAGGCAGATTTCTCCCTGTGGCTGCAAGGCTTTCACCGTGCGGATGAGGGGGAGTTTGCCTTTTTCATACACGGCCAGGGAAATGCTGTCTTGCCAGAGGAGCACGCAGAGGGCGGCTTCGCTTGGCGGCAGCATTTTTTCCTGAAAAAGAAAGGTAAAGGAAGCGAAGACGTCCGGTTCAAAAAAGGAGAATTCGATCTGTTTCCGGGTAAATTCGCGGCGTATTTTATCAAATACCCCGGCGGGAAAAAGGTAGACCGTCACCTGGAGCCGATCCTTGAAGCGGCCCGTGATCTGCCAATCGTAGATGAATTCGTTGAGCGGACGATGCAGGGCCTTGGCAAGATGGTAGGGCAAGGCCTTGCCCACCGCGCCATCCGGCATGACGGGAATACTGGTGCTGATCACTTCAAAAAAGGCAAGGGGCAGGGACATGGAAACCAGCCCATGGAGATTGCCCACCCCCGCAAGCAGCCGAGGCAGGGTGACATCCGCGGTGATCGGGCTGTCGGTTTTGGCAAGAATATGCAGCTGCGCCACGCCTGAAGGTGCCTTTGAGATCTCGGCCAGCATGGTGTTCTGGCTGTCGCCGGTCAGGGCGAGATATCTTTTGGTGCTGAAGGGCAGCTTCATAAAAAGGTTGGTTCCGTCCGCTTCGTCATTTTGGTTGCGTTGTCTGGCCAGGCGGGTTTTGGCCAGCGGTCAGGGTAGAGAGCCATTGGGGGTCAAGAAAATCCGCCTGGCCGAGGAGTTCGAGGTTCGCGCGGAGCAGGGGGTTGTTTGGCGCAAGGGCGTGGGCCTCGCTGAAAACCCTTTTGGCCGGCGCGCGCAGCCCAAGCTCCGCCAGGGCAACCGCCATGTTGATCAGGGCCTCCGCCCTTTCCGGCTGTTGCTTGCGCGCCTGTTCGAGATAATAGATTCCCTGCCAGTGTTGATTTTTTTGAATAAGGGCAACCCCCGTATCGTTGAGTTGCCGGTACAGCTCGTTGCCTGCCGCACTCGGTGCTGTCGCCAGGGAAACCGGTGGCGCCGGAGGCAGCTTTTGGAAATCATCCGCCTTGGGTGCAGGCGCAATGGGCGTATCCGGTATCCGCGCCGGTGTAACAGCGGTAGCGGGAGGCCCGGTCTCTTTGTGCTTCGGTCCGCTAAAAAATACGACCAGACCCAGGACCAGAAATACGGAGGCGCCCAGCAGAATTGTCAGGCGTTTTTTGCCCGTGTCGGCTTTCAGGCCAATGCGCGTGGCAGGAGCTGATTTTTTTCCGGAAAAACCGCCCTGTTCACCGGTGCGGATCTTTTCCAGGGTATTGTAGAGTTTGCTCACGCGTCCGCTTACCACTCAGAAGGTCGTTTGTCGGCGGAATCCACATTGTCGGTGAGGGGCCGGTCGTCATTCACATAGAAGACGGCGTCAACCCCACGGCCGTTGACATCGCGCTGATTGCCAGGATAGTAGGCCCAGCCGGTGGATTCATCCGCCGCCCTGGGGTTTACCTGCACATCGGCCATGCCCTTTATCGAAACGCCGGAGGGGCTGGCGTACATGCCAGGCGTCTGGTCCGGCAAGTTGCAGAGCGGCAGGGCCTTGTTCTGTTCGGTGGAGTAAAAATCGCTGCGGACAATGCGCAGGCCGATTAAAGCGGCGGGCCGGGTGCTCAGGCGCAGTTCGTTGAATTGCAGCTCTTCCAGGGTGGGCCAGTCCGGATTATCGCCGTCGGGTCCGGTGTTGATCCCGGAGGCAAGAATCTTGGCATGGGCCAGTTCGATGCCCCCCCGGATGGCGGCAAGCTTGCCTTTGACCACCGAGATCTTCGCTTCTTTTTGAATGTTGAGATAGTAGGGGATCGCCGTGGCGGAAATGAGCCCGAGGAGGATAATGACGATGATGAGCTCGATGAGGGTAAAGCCTTTGTTGTTGAGCCTAAGCAATGGAAAACCTCCTGTGCCTTGGTGACTGTTCAGGTACAACATCGCTTCCGTCAACTTTTTTGCAGAGAAATCATTTCCTTGTAGCACAGATTTTCGTGGGAGCAAAGAAATAACATATTGTTTTATTGGGAAAAAATAACAAAAAGCATGGTTTTTGGATGCATTTGGACCGAGATCTGGATGGTGGTCCGATTAAAAGATAATATTTTTGGATAGTTATGGTTGGTTTTGGAGTGAGTACCATGGGGAGGAGGTGGTGGCAATGGGGAGGACTCTGTATTTTTGAGAGGGAGGCTAGAGGATGTATTTCGCCTCCACCGTGCGGCTGACTCCGGTGCCATGAAAGCCGCGCACCTGAATGGTTACGGTTGTGCCTGGAGCAGTAAAAGCGAATGGGGTTCCGGGGATAACTTCCAGCAATGCCGAGTTAATCCCTCCCACCGTGGGAGTTACCGGGGCGGCAATTCCTCCGCCGCCATCATCGCCAAGGATATTCAGCCGCATGACGGATTCGGCGCTGTACAGGGACTGGGCCCAGAGGTAGTCCTCGGCCGAGGAGGTCTGGGTGGTCACGGTGTACCGGGCGATCAACAGGCCGAACAGGGAGAGGATGACAATGACGAACATCGCGGTAATCAGGCCGATGCCGCGCCGGTTGGCAAGGGGGGCAAGATATTCAGGGCACATTGCGGATCTGGACCTCCTTGTGGAAATTGACGGTTTCCCCGGTCTCGGGACGCTGGATGGCGAAATGGATGATCACCACGCTGTTTCGGGTGGAGGTGCCGGGTGCGTAGGTGAAGAATGGCAGGCCATTGCTGGGAATAACGTTTTGGGCCAGTGTTTGCGGATTGCCGAAAGCCCCCAGGGCAGCGCCTGCGTTTACTGCCCCGGTGGAGCGGGACAGGGTGGTGCCGGTCACCTCGAAACGAACGGCTTGTGGGCGCACGGCGTGGAAACGTTGATAGGGCGAGACCGCGCCGATGTTCCGGTCCAGGGTCATGGGGTTGGTCCCGTTGCTAGTCACCCGGTATGTTCTGCTGCCGTTGTTGAAAATCGCCCATTCCGTGTTGTAGATGGAAACCAGGGTGTTAAGCGGCAGTCCGGCGGTCCGGTCGGTGATGGTCGTGTCCCCGCTGGGGTGCTCTTCCGTGTATTGGCCAAAAATCCCGGCCATGGCATTCTCATCGATCACGCCGAGATCAATGCCGTTGCCATTGATCTGTACTCCATTGGGCAGGGCGATGTGTATCTCCCGCTCCATCCGCACCAGGGCGGACTTGCCTTCCTCGTACATCTCCATGCGGACATCGGCGGCAAAAAACCCCCTGAACGCCTCGCTGATGAACCCGGCTCCCATGGCGCCGATGATGCCGAGCAGAACGACGACGATGATCAATTCGATCAGAGTGAAGCCGCGCTGTCGCCTTACCTGCCGGGGCACGTTTTTTGTCTTCATATGTTGCAGGCGACCCCTATGAAGTTGAAGGTCTCCCCAAGAGGCGAGGTGATGCGCACCACCACCAGCTTCGTGTCGGTGATGCCTACGGCTGCCGGGGTGGTCTGGTCTATGGGATCGGTGTTGCTGGCGATATAGCGCACCGTCACCTGACGGGTGTAACCGGCTAAGGAAAAGGCAGTGCCGTCCTGGTCCGTGAAATTATCAACTTCGTTGAGCCCGTTGTAGTCGTCCACATCATCAAAGTCACTGCGGGTTTCAGTCCCATCTGGTCCGAAGGCTACGGCTGGCGCCACCGTGCCGCGTGTTGATTCCGCGGTGTTCAGCGGCCCTCCCCCCATGGGGGTGTTTTCATCCCACCGTTTGGCCATGATTTCGTCCATCATGGCCTGTCCCAGGGAGATGGCCCGTTCGCGGATCACCGGGTCTGGGCTGTGGGTGATGGCATCAAAGAACGGCACCAGGATTCCGGCCACCGCGCCGAGGATGACAATGGTGATGACAATCTCGATCAGGGTGAATCCCTGTTTTTTTATGGACATACGGGTTGGCATCTTCAGTTCACATACCCGGTCTCAGGGGTTACCGTCACGGTTACGCTGTTGGGCGCCGCGCCAATGGTAAAATTCGTGGCCGCAACGATCGGGGTTCCCGCGCCATCCATCGGTTCTCCAAGGCCGTTAAAATAGATCGAGCCACCGGCAAGGGGGATGTCGCACGGCGGAGGATTGTCGGAGTTGAGGCATCGGTTGACATACTCAGGCTCGGCCTGTTCGCCTCCCCCGATCCGTTCGAGGGTATAGCTGGAATCGGCGTTGACGGTAAGCCCCCATGCTGCTGCGTTGTTGGTGAAACGCCGGGTCATGGCCTTGTGCTGGGCATAGCGCACCGCCCGGCGGAATTCTTTTGCCGCGGCCTCTTCCTCCATGCCCACGGGCCAACGCACATAGACAACGGCGGAGAGGATGCCGAGAAGGACGATGATCATGATCAGCTCGATCAGGGTGAAGCCCTGTTGCCGGCTTATGCGGTATGGATAAGGGGGCATGGTCATGGCTCAGCGGATGATCTCCCGCCAGTTGATGATCCGGTCGTTGCCGCGATAGAGGCCGAAGTTGACCCGGCCAGTGGGGTCGTCATCGTAGTTGGTTTCAGACCATCTGCCTTGCAGCCAAGGCAGATTCGCCGAAACAGCCACGCAGACCGGGGCTGTGTTGAGCGCGGGCGGCGAACCAACCGAGGGGGTATCCGGGCCCAAATCGGCGCAGACATCCACGCTGCCGACGTATCTGCCGTCTCCTCCGCTTGGCCGGGTAAGGTACAGGCTGCCCCTGCCGTTGTTGACCGTGAGGATGGAGAGTCCGGCTGTGATATGGGTGCTGTTCATCTCGTCGGCGGCCAGCTGCTGCAGGTAGTTGCCAAAACCGAAATTGGTGGTAGCCAAGGCGGTGCAGCTGTCTTGGGGATTGATGGCCCACTGACCGGTATTGTTGAAGAATTGTGTCAGAAAAGGCACCCGATGGTCTTCCGCTTCGGTGCCATAGGCGTTCTGCATCACGAGACGGCCAAAGCGGAGTGGGGTTGCGGTGGCATGCACGGCAACAGCCGAACTCATGGTTACCCCGTCCGTGTCGACCGGCTGGGCGCTGACCGTGATACTTGCCGGGGCAACGGGAGCGGCAGGGCGGCTTGCCTGATGTCTGGCTGTTATTGCGGCTGCGCCATTGAGCCAAACCCCAGCTGGCGCTGTGGTGCTTGCCAAAAGCGTTGAAGTCGGCCCAGGGGCAACAGGCAGTCCTGATGCGGTGAAGTTGTAGTTGTTCCATGCGGTCAGGTCGAGCTTGGCAAAAACCCCTCTGTAGTTCTGGGTGGCCGCATTTGCCGTATTTTGCGCGGTCAGGGTGAAACCGGTGGAGAAGCCGTCCTGGCCGAAGTAGGTGAAATTGCCAGCATCGCACCCTTCGGTGACGCTCCCTGTCGTGATGGCGAAATGATCCGGAATAAAGCGGCCAAAGGAGACACCGGTCTTGTTGCCAATGGTGCAGCCGTACTTGCCTCCGGAAAGACTGTCTGCGAGGTTGGCATCGCCCGTGGTGCTGGAAACGCAGTCATTGGGCTGATCCACACTGGTGTAAGTATTGTCCCGGTAGGCGCCTGGGGCGAGGTAGAGATGGCCGACGTCGCTGTAGCTGGCGTTGTCGCTGGGCGTGGGACTCTGGTTGGCGGTCAGCGAGGCGGGCGATAGTGTTCCCACCGTACCACCGCTTTGCTGGGTGGAGTCCTGGCTGGGATCCTGCGAGGTCAATTTGGTGGCATCCAAGGTCAGCGTGCCGGTGTAAGTGTCTGCGGCCGCGGTTGAGGTTGCCGCGGTTACGGTGAAGCCGGCTCCTGCCTTGATAATGGGCAATGCCGCAGCGGAGGGCGGTGTTGCCGAAGCCGTGGTGGAGAGGGTCACCGCCCCAGGCCGCACGGAAAAATTATCGGAGGAACAGCCGACAAGGATGGGACTCTGGCTGGTGTCCGTCACCCGGCAACGGATATCCGGGTACGCCTTGGCCACGGTCATGGGCGACGTACTCTTGCGGCCCTGTTCCGTGGGCTGATTTGCCTGGGTGAAATTCAGCGTCTGGCTGACCGCCGGACTGAGCGGGGTGCGAGCGGTGCAGGCGGTGGTTCCTGAGCCGTCCACCAGCTCCACGGTGACGCTTTTGTCGGCATCGGCGGCATAGGCTGTTTCCACCGCATCTGCTGTGCCGTCGTTGTTGGTGTCTTTCAGCGCCACCACGTCGAAACTGAAAGCTGTGCCAGCGAGTTTGGTAAAGAGATGTCCGGTCAAAGCATCCACCCCGGCTTCCACGCAGTTGAATCCCGAAGGCTTGCTGCAGGAAGAGAGAACAAGCGGCGGATCTTCCAGGGCGCTTTCCGTAATCTGGCCGTCGGTGACATTGATGTTGACGGTGCCGGGAAGGGTATGCGACAGACCGAATATTGCTTGGTATTCACCGTTGAACAGGTAAGAGGCTGTTCCGTCATCCGCCGTGCCGTTGTTTAGCACCCCATAGCCGTTGAGCAACGACCAATCTCCCTTGCCGGTGGAGGTGGAGAGGGTGATCTGGGTGGTGTTGTTGGGCATGATGACCTGCGCGTGCATGCTGCTGTGGGCCGTAATGGTCACCGGCGTTTCCTGGCAGGTTGTGCCGGTGCCGCTGTGGGAAATCGCGTAATGGTCCAGGCAGACTCCGGCCTGGTTCATGTCCCGCTGGATCAGGGCCAGGCCGCCTTCGTAGTTGTAAATCCGGAATTCGTCGAGCACGCCATTGGTGGAGCGGCCGGTGCCGTTTTGTCCTATAAATCCGCTGCGATTGTCTCCCGCATAGAGGGTGCCGATTTGTGTGGAAAGTGTGCCATTGGTAGTGAAAGCCGAGGTTGTTTGCAACACGCCGTCCACATAGATGCGCATTCTGTCCTGATTGGCGCCACCAAGCGCGTTGAAATTCCACGATATGGCGATGTGTTTCCAGGTTCCGGCTGCCACGGCAATTGCACCGGTCTCGGCAACCCGGTTGTTGCCCCCGCTGTCGGTGATGACGAAGCGCAGCCGCCCATTGCGCCGTACAAGGAAGAACCATTGGTTGTC
>Ga0209749_1001863_pt1 | contig 16258 bp, 15 predicted proteins | sample EPASupsiteSAE347_FD_187267 | JGI IMG/M metagenome (GOLD analysis project Ga0209749, IMG submission 187267) | Bioremediated contaminated groundwater from EPA Superfund site, New Mexico - Sample SAE3-47 (SPAdes) (version 2) | ecosystem: Environmental > Aquatic > Deep subsurface > Groundwater >... | reverse complement strand
GCCCGTGTCGTCATACCCATGCACTTTCTAACGGGGCAGATCGATCGCGCCCGTTTTCCGATCGAGGGAGTGGAGCGTTTCACGGAGGGCCGGAAGAATGTCCGCCTGGTGCGTACCTCCGAGGCGGATCTCTTCGCCGCCAGCCTTCCTAAAGAGAGGGAGCTCCTGGTTCTTACCAATTCCTGTTAATCGTAGGGGCACGTTGCAACGTGCCCCTACGAAATACACGGCATCATAGATTCCCCGCACTGTTTGTTATTTGGCGGGTTTCTTTTTGTTTTTGGCCCCAGCAGGCTTTTTTCCGGCTTTCGGAGTCGCTTTTTCTTTTTCGGGGGCCTTCGTCTTCGCCTTGGGAGTTTTAGCAGGAGCGGTCGTTTTCTCCGCCTTTACCGCTTTTTTCCCGGGAGCGGCCTTTTTGACCGCGGCAGATTCTTCAAGCGACTCGCCGGAGATCCGGGCCAGGTTTTCCCTGGCCCAGGCCCGCTCCTCCTGTGGCAGGGTGTCCATTTCGAGGAGGTTCATCAATATGTGCGCCGCCTCATCGATATCCCCTGTTTTTTCGCAGATGACGGCCATATTTCTGGAAGCCGGAATGGAGTCTGGTTCCAGTTCAAGTATTTTCCGGTAGAATGGGAGAGACTCGCTGAATTTTTCCTGGGCGAAGAGACTGTCCACCAGACGAATGGCTTTTCTAAGAGCCGGGGCGGCATCGCGTGCGCGGCCTGCCTTTTGATAGAGATCCGCCAGGGCCAGGTGAGGCTCGATAAAGGCGGGGAAGATCCCTGCAATGTCGTTGAGCTCACGTTCCGCCTCGTCGGACTTGTCCAGTTCCATGTAGGTCAGGGCCAGTTCATAGCGAAGCTTGACTTCCGGCGGCGGCGCCTCGGCTGAAACGAAAACTCCCTCCTCCGCTTCGGCGGGTTCGGGTACCGGCGGTCTTTCAGCGGCTTTCTTCGGAGCCGGGGCTTCTTTGTAAGCCAGTTTCTCCATTTCCTTGTGTATCAGCATCTGGAACTCAGGGTCTCCGGCGTCCAGGGCCAGCTTAAGACCTTTTTCAAAATATTCTCCGGCTACCTCAACATTGTCGTGCAGGCTCAGGGCGAGCAGACCCAGGTAGTAGTAGGCATGGAAGGAGTTGGGTGCCGATTCCAGGACGTCCTGGAAGAGCATCTCGGCCTCGCTGGGGCTTCCGGAACCATGGAGAATGATCGCCTTGGATAGAAGGATCGCCGTCTCGTCGGGTATATAGGAAGGTTCTTCCAGCTTCCTTTCAGTCAATTCATCCAGGCCTTCGGCAGGAGGAGCGGCGGCCGCCTCAGGAGGCGTTTCCGGCGCGAAAGCAGGCGGTGCAGAGGTTTCCGGAGGCGCTTCCGGAAGTGTCTCCGGCAGTTCCAGGCGTTCTTCGATTTCGGCTGTTTCAGGAAGCGCCTTTTCCTCTGCTTCGGCCACTGCCTCGGTCTTATCTTCCGGGATCTCCGCTTCAGCTTTCGCACCCGGCGTCTCTTCGATTATATCGAGCGTCGTCATTATCTTGAAAGGCTCGACTTCAAAAGCCATCAGGTCGTCCATGACGCGTTCTTCGCTCACCGGGGGAGGCCCCTCCCATGGCTCCTTAAAGAGCTGGGACAGCTGGTACTGAGCCTCAAGGTCGTCAGGATTGACCTCGCGGATTTTGTTATAGATTTCCTTGGCCTTGTCCTCCCGTCCGTTCTTGATATACAGGCGGCCGACCCGGTGAAGGATGGCGATGTCGTCGGGGCGGAAGGAAAGGACGGCCAGGTACTGCTCGATTGCCTTTACAATCTGTTCACGGGACTCGTAGACATATCCCAGGAGGGCCCGCCCAGCGATATTTTCAGGGTTGATCTGAATGGCCTTCTGGTACTCCTCCATGGCCTTGGCAAACTTGCCGACGCGGTTTAAGGCCCCTGCATAGCGGGTCCTCAAAAGAGAGTTTTCAGGCGCAAGACTGATCGCATTTTCGTAGTATTGCAGGCCCTCTTCAGGATTGTTCCTGAGAATAAAGGTAGCTCCAAGATCAGTGAGAGCAGGCAGGTAATCAGGCTTGATGGCCAGAGCTTGGCGGAAGTGATCGGCTGCAATTTCAACTTTGCCTCTGAAGCGGGCGTATATGATGCCGAGACCGTGGAGAGCGCGGTAGTGACGGGCGTTCATCCTCAGCACCCGCTGGAATTCTTCGAAGGCGTGGTCGGACTCATCCAGGTTTATGAAACAGAGACCGAGCTGGAAGTGGGACTCGGAGTTCCCTGGCTTCAACTGGTTTACTTTCTGGTATTCCTCGATGGCCGGGGCGATCTGATCCGTGATGGAAAGTACCTGGGCCAGAGCGAAATGAAACTGTTCATCGTTAGGATTCAACTGGACTGCTTTTTTCAGGTGGGCCAGTCCCATGTCGAAATCGTCGGACATGGCGTAGGTCATGCCCAGTTCATAATGGTAGTGTGGATCGCTGGGATTCAGCTCAATGGCTTTGGAGAGTTCGGGGATGGCCTGCTTTTCTTTTCCGGTCTTGGCATAGAGCTGACCGAGGTGGAAGTGCGCGTAGGCGTCACGCGGGTTGAGTTCAGCCGCATTGAAAAAGTGCTTTATGGCGGCGGAATGGTTTCCCATGCGTTCATATATTTCTCCCAGGTAGTAGTGGGCGTAAGCGTCGGCCGGATTGATCTTGAGGCTTTTTTCCAGATTATGGAGGGCTCCCTTGGTGTCGCCTACCTGTTTTAAGACAAGGCCCAGCGAGAATAGTGCCTCCACGTACTGTCCGTCGAGTTCCACGGCTTTCTGATACTGCTGAAGGGCGAAATCGGGACGGTAAATTTCCTCACAGACTTTTCCAAGGGCGTAGTGGGCTTTGGGGTTGTAGGGATCCAGATCGAGAGAGTGCTGGTAGGATTTCATGGCGAGGGGGAACTTCCCCTGTTTGGAATATACCCTTCCGAGCGCGAAGAGAATTTTCGGGGAGTCCATGTCCAATTCCAGGGATTTTTCCAGGTTTTTCAGAGCCAGGCCGATCTGGTTTTCTTTTTCGAAGATCAGGGCGAGGTTATAAAAGGCGTCTGCATACTTTGGGTTGGCTTCGACCGCTTTCTGAAAGTGCAGGATGGCCTGCTGGTTCTGCCCCAGTTCGGCCAGGATCTGTCCGGCCCGGCTGTAGGACTCCCAGAGGCGCGGGTTGATGGACGAGGCCTTGCCGAAGGCCTGGAGGGCCAGTTCCTTCTTTCCGAAAAAGCTGTAGGCTGTGCCGAGCTGATAGTAGTTCCAGGCATCGTCCTGCTTCAATTGGGTCTGCTTCTCGAAGGACTCGAGGGCCTGATGTATGGCGTTCCGGTAAAAACGCATGACGGAGGGATCTTCCATGTAGTGCCGGATGTTCGGCGCGATTTCGAAGGCTTTTTCCCAGGAGGAGATGGCGTGGCCATAGTCCTGAACTCTGGCGTAATTGAACCCTATGTTGAGGTGGGCTTTGGCCAGAAGAGGATTAAGCTTAAGGGCCGCCTCATATTCCTTGAAAGCTTCCGTAAATTCCTTTACCTCTTCGTAGGCCATGGCCAATCCGAAGTGGGCGTCGGGGTCGTCGGGGTTGAGACGAACCAAGGTGCTGAATTTCTGAAGCGCATGAGATGTGGTTTCTGGCATTTTCTCATCTCCCTATCAAGACAATCACAAATCTATTCGTCTCTTTGGCCGCCGACTCCTCCTCCTTCATCGGAGGGAAAAAAGCAGATTCGTTGAATAACATTCAGCAGGGAGGGGAAATAAATTGATAGAAGGCAGAAAAATTAATCTCTGGGCGTTGGAGCGCACCGATTTCATGAAAAATTATGCCTGGGGCAATGATCCGGATCTGATCTTCCTTACGGGCATGTCTCCCTTCCCCAAATCGAGCTGGGAAATTGAAAAGTGGTTTGAGACTGTCAGCAACAACATCAACGGCAAGGTCTATTCAATTCGGACCAGGGACGGGGAATATATCGGGAACATAGAACTTGCCGGCGTGGACATGAGGTGCGGAAAAGGTGAAATCGGCCTCATCATCGGGGAGAAGAATTTCTGGAATAAGGACTATGGAGAGGAGGCCATCCTGCTTCTTCTCGGGTTTGCTTTCCGGGAGATGGGCCTGCACCGGGTTTCGGCCATGGTTCTGGAGCACAATGAGCGGGCTCTGGCCTGTTTCAGAAAGTGCGGCTTTCAGGAGGAGGGCCGCCAGCGCGAGGCATTCTTAAGCCGGGGGAAATATTGGGACATAGTGCAATTGGGTATTTTAAGAGACGAGTTTGAGAACTCAGCCGGCAAGGGAGATCAGCACGTTGAAGAGCATTGAGTGGTGCGGTGATTTTGTCCGGATTCTGGATCAACGCAAGCTTCCCCACGTGGTGGAGACTATAGACTGCTATGACATGGAGACCCTGGTGGAGGCCATCGAGTGCATGGCCATCCGCGGGGCGCCGGCTCTGGGCATAGCCGCCGCCATGGGTCTGGCGCTGGCGGCCCTCCAGGCTCGCAGTGACAACGAGGTTCAGCTTCTGGCGGAGATGGCGCAGGCGGCCAGAATTATCGGTTCCACCCGCCCTACGGCGAAAAATCTTTTCTGGGCGCTGGAGCGGACCTTGAGCGCCGGGCGCCGGGCCGTGGGAAGAGAAGGCGTGGTGGAGGCCATTGTTGCCGAGGCTGTCGAGATTGCCCGGGAAGACGAGGAAATGTGCCGTCTTATCGGTGATTTCGGGGCTCCTCTCGTTCCGGAAGGGGCCACTATTCTAACCCATTGCAACGCCGGTGGACTGGCCACGGGAGGATACGGGACGGCCCTGGGCGTCATTCGCTCGGCGGTTGCGGAGGGGAAGAGAGTTCACGTCTTCGTGGATGAGACCCGTCCGCTTCTTCAGGGCGCGCGCCTGACCGCCTGGGAATTAAAGGAGGAAGGGATTTCTTATACACTCATAACCGACAATATGGCCGGATGGATGATGAAGCAGGGGCGGATCGACCTGGTCATCGTCGGAGCCGATCGAATCGCAGCCAACGGGGATGTTGCCAACAAGATAGGAACCTATTCTCTGGCGGTGCTGGCTCTTGAGAACATGGTTCCATTTTATGTGGCTGCGCCGTATTCCACCATCGATTTTGCCATCTCATCCGGGGATGATATAGTTATAGAGGAGCGCTCTCCGGAGGAAGTGACGATGTTCGCCGGGATCCAGGTGGCGCCCGAGGGAACCATTGCGGCCAACCCGGCTTTCGATGTCACTCCAGCCAGTTTTATCACGGGAATAATAACGGAGAAGAGAATCCTCTGGCCTCCTTACGAGGAGTCTCTGAGTGATTTCCAGTCGTCCCGGGAATGAACTATTCCTATCACGAATTCTGCCAGCTTAAAATTTTACCCATCTTCCGTTACTATCTGGTATTCTGGGGAGACTCCTTCGCCGCTTCGGATATTCTTAGAAGGATCAAGGACGAATATCTCCCCAGGGATTTTCGGGAGTTTAATTTCAGCCGGGTCACGCTGTCCCGCGGAGATTCGATCGATTCTCTGATCGCCGTGGCCGAGGAACTGCCGCTCATGGCTGAAAAGCGCCTCGTCCAGGTCCTGGGAGCCCAGGACCTTTTACTGGCCGAAAAAAAGAGCCTGGCCGCCTATCTCAAGGATTTCCCCCCTTCGACCGTGCTGGTGCTCGGGGTGGAGCACAGGGAGGAACGGCAGTCCAAAGACAAGGAGCGCATTCACATAAGCAAGGAAGTCGATGAGATTCTCAGGAAAGATGGTGTTTTCATCAACTGCAATCTTTCTGAGGGAGAGGCGGAGAACTGGCTCAGGGAACGTTTCAAGAGCACCGGAAAAGATGTCAAGCCCGAGGTGCTGCGCCTGATGCGTGAGCGGGTCGGTGACAACCTGGCCCTGCTGAACAGTGAATTTGAAAAATTGGACTGTTACACCATGGGGCGCAAAGAGGTCCGCAGAAAAGATGTGGAAACCATAGTCACCCGCTATCCCAACGCAAAGATATACGACCTTGGAAACAGTCTGGGCACCAGAAATACGTCGCGCGCGCTCTCGGTTCTTGAGGATCTCCTCCGTGAGGAGGGAGCCATTGAAAGCGCCGGCAAGGCCAGGGGCCCCGGATTGAAGATTCTTGGGTACATCAATTCCTATTACCGCACCTTAAGCTCGATTCTCAAGTATCGGGAGAAAAAAATTCCCGCGCCGGAGATGGCCAGGGAGCTTAAGATGCATCCCTTCCGCCTGAAGAAGCTTCTGGAGGAGAGCGCCGGACTCGATGGGCGGCAGTTGGGCCTGATTTTCCATCTGTTGCACCGTGCGGATCTCGGGATGAAACAGGGGAAGGATTCCCGTCTTATCCTTGAGACCACGGTTATCCAGATTTGCCGGGGGCGATAAGTAAGAATTATGAAGTAAGAATTATGAAGAAAGAAGAAAGAAGAAAGAAGAGTAGGGGAGTGGAGATACTTATATTTTGAAAGGAAGGCGAACATGAAAGAAGACAAAATACTTTTGAGCGAAAAAGAGATTCCTCAGGCCTGGTACAACGTGCAGGCGGATCTGCCGGAGCCGGCCCCACCGGTTCTTCATCCGGGCACCGGCCAGCCCATAACCCCTCAGGACCTGGCCCCGCTATTTGCCATGGAGCTCATCAAACAGGAGGTTTCGCAGGAACGGTGGATAGAGATTCCCGACGAGGTCCGGGAAGTCTACCGGGTCTGGCGTCCCACGCCGCTTCAGCGGGCCAGACGCCTGGAAAAGGCCCTCGGCACTCCAGCCCGAATCTATTTCAAAAATGAGAGCGTAAGCCCCGCCGGAAGTCACAAGCCGAATACCGCCGTTCCCCAGGCCTATTACAATAAGATGGAAGGGATCAAGCGGATCGCCACCGAGACCGGGGCCGGGCAGTGGGGGAGCTCCCTGGCATTCGCCTGCACGCTCTTCGATATGAAATGCACGGTCTACATGGTGCGCTGCAGCTATGACCAGAAACCATATAGAAAACTCCTGATGAATACTTGGGGAGCCGAGGTGTTTCCCTCTCCCTCAGATCACACGAACACCGGTCGTGAAATCCTTAAAGTCGACCCGGATTGCCCCGGAAGCCTGGGGATTGCCATCTCGGAGGCGGTTGAGGACGCTGCCACCCATGAGGACACCCATTATTCCCTGGGGAGCGTTCTCAACCATGTCATGCTCCACCAGACCGTAATCGGGCTGGAAGTTAAAAAACAGCTTGATCTGATTGGGGAGAGCCCGGATGTGCTGATAGCCTGTGTCGGCGGCGGCAGCAACTTCTCCGGTTTTGTCTTCCCCTTCGTACCCGATAAACTCGGGGGGCAGGAGATCCGCATGGTGGCCGTAGAGCCCTCCGCCTGTCCCACTCTCACCCGGGGGCCTTACCGCTATGACTTCGGCGATTCCGCCAGGCTGACCCCCCTGGTCAAGATGTACACTCTGGGACATAACTTCATGCCCCCGGGCATTCACGCGGGAGGCCTGCGCTACCACGGGGACAGCCCTCTTCTTTCTCTCCTGGTAAAAAAAGGAATAGTCGACGCGGTCGCGGTGGCCCAGCGGGGGGTCTTTGAGGCGGCGGTCCTCTTCGCCCGCACCGAAGGTTATCTTCCGGCCCCGGAATCGGCCCACGCTATCCGGGTGGCCATTGACGAAGCCTTGAGATGCAAAGCGCAGAATAAAAAAGAGTGCATCGTCTTCAACCTGAGCGGTCACGGGAACTTTGACCTGACCGCCTACGACGAATACCTGAGCGGACGCATGGTGGACTATGAGCTGCCCGATGAAGTTATCAGGGAGGCCCTGAAAGATTTGCCGGAGATCGGCGGGTAGGGGCGGTTCGCGAACCGCCCTATCCTCACGAACCGCCCCTACGCGAGCGTGATGTTGTATTTCTCAGGCCAGGGCTGAAAGAGGGGAAGTTCGAAGCGTTCCTCCGGTTTTGCCTCTGGTGAGGCGGAGGGGCTCTGTTTTTCGATGATCTCCATCAGCTCCCGGACGTGCCTTAGGGGAGGCGAGGGGGAAGAGAGGAGCCAGAGCGCCCTTCTCCTGAAAAGGGAGACCAGAAATTCTTTTTCCTCAAAGCCTGGCTCCGGAAGCAGGTCTCCCAGGGCCGTCGTTCCATCCATCTGCATGAGAAAGCGGCGGCCGCGCTCCGTGAGCGGGATGACCAGGTCCCTCAATACGATATTTCCTCCATAGGGGCGGCTTACGAAACTGACTGGTTCCAGGCAGGGATAGCGGTTTTTAAAAAGAGTGACATTGAATTTTTTAAAGGGAATATTAAGATTCTGGGTTTCAACCGGGATGAACTCGTTTGTTCCGAACCTTTCTGAATATGAACGGTCAAATCCCCGGCAGGTGAAAAAATAGAGGCATCTTGCGCATCCGGGCGCCTTTGTTCTTTCGCCGATTGAAACGATTTCAGAAGAAGTGAATTCGTCCAGAGTGGATTCCCGCCCCCTGAAGAAGCAGGGGGGAAAATTTTCCAGGGTAATTAGTTCCCTGCTGTCAGAGGAAAGCGCGCTTTCGAATACATCTTCCATTCTGGAAAGGCAGTCGCCATACCTGGGGATGAGGGCGCTTTTAATCTCCGCGGCTCCTCCCGGCGCCGTCGGGAAAGCCAGATGGAGGCGGCTGACCCCGCGTTCCAGAAGCATCTCCGTCATTTCGACCAGGTGGACGAGGTTGAGAGGGCTGAGCACGATCTTCGCGCGGATTTCCTCATCGAGTTCAAGAGCGTTTCGAAGATCAAGCATGGCCCCATCGAAGGAGCCCGGGATGCCTGTTATGGAGTCATGGATGGTGCTGTCAGGGCCGTGGATGGAAAAAACAAAGGCTGGAACTGTCATTATTCCAGATGTTCTTTCACATCGGCTGAATCAGCGGGTTTGAAGTTCTGCTCCTTATAGTTGAGAGTATCACGGAGCCTCTTGACGGCCCTTGCGTGCATCTGTGAAATCCTCTGTTTGGTCACTCCCAGGCGGGTGGCAATCTGCTCAAACGGGACTCCCTCAAAGTAATGCTCCCGGATAAGGAGCTGTTCCCGTTCGGAGAGTTGCTCCAGGGAATCTCTAAGGGATTTTTTCTGCTCGGCGAACTCGACTTCGGCCGAAGGATCGACCATCTGTGAATCTTCGACGGTGTCGAGGATGGTGGTTTCATCATCCTCAGAGGAGGAGAGAGGCTGATCGAGGGAAAGCAGGTAAATGCAGCCCATGTCGGTGATCAGCTCATAGACCTCTGTCGCCGATATTTTGAGTTCTTCCGCGAGTTCATTTTCCGTACCGGGCCTGCCGTAAATGAGGGTAAACTTGTCCATGGCCTTCTGCAGCGCCCGGGCCTTTCCCCGCGTTCGTTCGGGGACCCAGTCCAGCTTTCGGAGACCATTATAAATTGATCCCCTGACCACGGGGGTGGCGTAAGTTTCAAACTTCGCCCCCCGCAAGGGATCAAAATAGTCAATGGCCTTCATCAGGCCAAAGACACCATCGCTTATGAGGTCTTCCAAGTCGAATCCAGGACGCAACTTCCTAACGATTCCCGTCGCGATATAGCGCACGAAAGGAAGGTAGGCAGCAACCAACTCATCTCTGGAAAACTTATCTCGATGCTCTAGAAATCTCTTCCAGAGTAAAGAGACCTCCTGCATCTTTTGAGTCACCTCTCAGGCGGACTCTAAAGGGTATTGCGCATCTGCTGGTAGAGGATGTTGGCAAGGCCGATCCCATCGGTCTGGGACCAGGCCTTGGCCCGCTCCTCGTCGAGCATGCCCTGGAATGTTTCCTGATTTTTGCCGTCCCCGAAGACCCCTCCCTCTTCACTCTTGGGAACAGTCTTTCTCATTTCGCTCAAGAGCTGGTTTAAGAAGAGAGATTCAAACTGCTGGCAGGCCTCCTTGAGTTTGGCGTCCTCCCGCTGTCGGGTGGGGGACATCTCGGCCGCCACGAGTGGGCTCTTGGGGGTGATTCCTTCAATTTTCATCTATTTGCCACCTCCTTTTGGGGGCTGGGAAAGTTGTCAATTAACCTTTCTGGAGCTGGTTGGCCTGCCGCATCATCTCGTCAGCGGCCTGTACGCCCTTGGAGTTGATTTCATAGGCTCTCTGCGCCTGGATGATATTGATCATCTCTTCGACGACGTTGACGTTGGATTTTTCCAGAAAGCCCTGGGCCAGGTTTCCCAGGCCGTTGTTGCCGGGCAAATCCGTGGTCTTTTCGCCGCAGACGGGCGTCCATCCGTAGAGGTTGCCGCCCAGTGACTTCAAGCCAGCCGGGTTGAGGAAGCGGGTCAGCTTGATCTCCCCGATCTGGACGGGCTTTGTGCTGTTGATGGGGGTGCCGAAAACCTTGCCGTCCTGCTTGATCTGGATGTCGGTGATATCCTTGGGTATCCGGAGCCCGAGTGAATAGCCGGAACTGGTGGCCAGATTTCCGTGCCCGTCGAGCTTGAAGGCTCCGTCTCTCGTATAGGCAGCCGTCCCGTCCGGGAGGGTCACCTGGTAGAATCCGTCACCCTGGATGGCCACGTCGAAGTTGTTGTCGGTCTTTTGGAGCGATCCCATTGAAAACATCTTCTGGGTCGAGGCGGAGCGAACACCCATTCCGATCTGAGTTCCGGCGGTTGCCTCCGTCCCGGGATCGCTCATGTGGGAATAGAGAAGATCCTGGAAATCCACCCGTCCCTTTTTGAAGGCGGTTGACTGGACGTTGGCCAGGTTGTTCGAGATGTTGTCAATGTTCAACTGCTGGGCCATCATGCCTGATGCCGCTGTGTAAAGAGCTCTCATCATATTAATTCATCTCCCTCCAAATTATTGCGCTTTAGCGCACTTTTCCTACTTCACTGGCCTTTGCCAGAACCTGATCCTCGGCGTGGAGAATCTTCTGGTTGGCCTCATAGGCTCTCATGATGGAGAGCATATCGACCATTTCTTTTACCACGTTGACGTTGGACATTTCCACGAAGCCCTGCTTGACCCGGTAGTCAGAGGAGGATCTCCCTCCCCCGGCGGTGACAAAATTGTTGTCCCCGACCTTGGTCAGGCCGTTCCTGTTGTCAAAAGTGGTGATGAGCAGGCGGTCTGTCTCCCGCCCGTCAACGGTGACGACCCCTTCGTTACTGACCGCAAAGTTCTGCCCCTTGACGTGGATGGGGCCTTTCTGCCCTACCAGCAGGGAGCCGTCCTGGGTCACAATGTGTCCGGTAGGACTCAGCCTGAAGGAACCGTTGCGGGTGAACTTGAGCCCTTCCTGGGACTGAATGGTGAAGAATCCCTTCCCATTGTCATCGAGGGCCATGTCAAAGGAGTTTCCCGTCTCCTTGAGCGAGCCCTGGGAAAACATGGTGGCATTCTTGTAAAAGAGCTCCCCCTTGGCCTCAGGGCCGCCGCCGGCCTGGAAATAACCGCCATCTTCATCGGATCCGCGGAAAGCCATTTCCTTCTTGAGCACGTCGTTAAACGAGGAAACCAGCATCGTATCTTTCTGGAATCCCGCCGTTCCAACGTTAGCCAGGTTATTGGCAATGACTTCCTGCTTGGCCATCATGGCCAGCATCCCCTGAGTCGCCATCTTCATTCCGTCTAACATCGTTCTTTCACCTCCTCAAATATTGCAACCAAATCACTTAATTTGATCTTTTGATTCTCCTTTGTGGGCACCTTCCCCTCCTTCCGATTTCAATCTATCTTGCCATTCTTTATTAACAGCGTATGTAAAAGACAGGATCTCCGCGATTACCTCGTATAACTGTCTCGGGATGATGCCCTCCAGACAGAGCTCCTCTCCAATTTTTTCGTTATCATCAGGCTGTGACATTGATTCGCTCCATGTATTCGAATGCTTTTACAGGTATGCAAGCCATGTGCTGCGGTGCCGGATTCACCAGGCACACCAGAAGGCCGATCTCGTAGCCCAGGTCTTCCAGCCTGGACTTCAGGGCCGCAAGGCGGTTCTCAATGAAGTCCTTTTTTTCCTGGTCCTCGACTCCTGCCCGGACATGGATTCTGCGGTGCTTCATCTCTATGGCGAAGGTCAGGTTTCCCAGGTGCTCGGTGTTTACCTCAAATTCGACTTTGGCGTCTTCCGGGTCCACCCGGCGTGACTCTTCGGATTCCCGGCGGTAGCGGATTCTGATTTCCCCGGTCTTTCCGTCCTCATCAAGGCGGAGAGGAACCTGAAAGTAGAAGAATCCAGGATCGTCGCCGTCTCTGGCCTGGTTGATCAACCCCTGAGCCGACAGGTTTTTCCCAACTTCCCCTAAGAGTCTGAATATGGCCGCCAGGGAGGTTCCCTCTTTCAGGTCCGCACCCTTTCCGAGCTGTTCCTGAAGGGAGGCCAGAGAGGGCTCCTCCTCGGTATTCCCGGAGGGGGATTTCTCAACCCGGTTCCTTCCAGCCATCTTGAAGAGAGATTCCGCGAGCTCCCGGCGGCTTTCCAATCCGGGGTCCAGGACGTATCCGGTGAGGAGAGCGCGTATTCTGTCCAGTGTTTTGAGCGTCTCGGGCGGCAGGCCTGCCGCCTCCTTTTTTACCAGCTCCCTGAAGGCCTGTTGGAGTTCGAGGATTTGGGAGCCGACCATCGGCTGATTCCGTATGAAGGAAGCGAGGGTGGTGATGTTTTCTCCCGTCAATGGGAGACCGCTGTATTTCAAGAAGGCGGCGGAGGTCAGGTCCTCCGGGGTGGCTCGGGGTAGAGCGGCCAGGGCTTTTTTCAGACTCTGGAACTCCGGGGCCGTCAGAGGCAGGCTGCATTCCATCATGCGCCTGGCCAGGGCCAGGTTCTCCCGAGAGACCGGCAGTTTTAAATTTTCAAGGTGCTGCGCCACGTCAGCCTCGCTCATCCTGGCGAAAGTTGTCGAGCGGGGCAGGCCGGAAGTTCCCAGGTTGCGGGCGCCCATCTCGGGGGCGCCGGGCCTTATCCCCGTTTGCTCGCTCGAACCGGCGGGCACCCCTCCCTTCTGCATCCCTCCCGCCGGAAGAACCGGCGAGGGGTTCAGGCTTTGGGGCGGCGCCTGCAGATTCTTTGCAGGGATGCCTGGAGAGCCGAATACTTGCATGGCTCTTGTTCTCCTCGTCCTCGGTTTCATTATACAGGGGAAGATTTGCCAGAGTGTGAACAGCTTGTTAATATTTTGTTAACATTTTGTGCTGAGCCGCGGATTATTCAGGATTGGCGCGGGTTTTTTAAAAGCAGGGGTGACGCATGCGTCGCCCCTGCGAAATTTCTTTTCAGGAAATTCTGAAGGTAATGCAGGCGGGGTGCAGAATTTCTAGAGATGATGATTAGGCGTATCGGAATTGTTCCCAGGACCATTCTATTAGGTTTTTTCCTGGTTGCCTTTATGGCTGCGGTTTCCTTCTGGGGGAAGGATTTCATTTCCGGCCTGTTCCCCAACGGGGAAGTAGTCCAGGGGTATATCAAAGTCGTCGTTTTTTTTCTGATGGCCGGAATCTCCGGAGCGCTTTTTCTGCGCCTCCCCAAGGGGAGAGAGATAGTGGTGGCCGAACCGGTATATTACGCCTCAATCATTCTTCTGGGACCCCTCTTCACCGCCTGGCTCACCTTCTTTGGAGAGTTTGCCGGCATTCTCTTCAGAAAGACGGCCAGCCTCAGGACTTTCTCAAGGGCGGCCCAGAAAACGCTTGCCTTCGGGGTGGGCGAAGTGGTATTTTATGCCTTCACCCACACTTCGGCCGTCTGGACTGACTGGGATAAGTTTTTTTCGCATCTTTCCTCTTTTTTTATCAGCGTCCTGGCCTGCGTTCTGGTGGAACAGCTTCTCAATTACTTCGTCTATGGATACCTGCATTTCACCTGGTCTTCCATCTCCATCTCCATCTTCATTATGGCTCCAGTGGGGTTTCTGATCGCCGTCCTCGCACAATTTCAGCCTCTGGGGCTGGTTTTGCTCGTTCTTTCGCTGGCCATGCTCTACCGGGCTGCACATAACTATGTTAATCTGCTGGCGGAGACCAGGGAGGTAGTGGAAGTGCTCGCGACCACGGTGGATGAGCGCGACCAATACACCGGCCCGCATTCTCTCAGGGTGATGGAATACAGCGAAAAAATCGCCAGAGAACTTTTCCTGGATGAGGAAGAAATCGAGGTGATCAAGCTGGCCGCGCGAATCCATGACCTGGGCAAGATTTGCCTGCCGGACATGATCCTGTGCAAGGAGAGGCCTCTGGATGAAGAGGAGTATGGACTGGTGAAGCGGCACCCCGAGATTGGGTGGCAATTGACGAATAAGCTGAGCGTCTGCCGCGAAGAGGCGGAGCTCATTCGGGCTCATCACGAATGGTATGACGGCGGGGGGTATCCTTCCGGACTGAAGGGGATTGAGATTCCTCTTGGAGCAAGGATCCTGGCGGTTGCCGAATCCTTTGAATCGATGATCAATCCCCGTCCCTACCGGAATGCCTTCACGCTGGAAGAAGCGCTCAATCGCCTGAGAGAAGGGGCCGACCGGCAGTTTGACGCGGCGGTTGTCGAGGCTTTTCTTAAGATCGCCGATAAAGAGCTGAACCTCTTTTCAGAGTTTACCTGATCTGCTATAATACTCCCGGTTGCTTCCTGACTGGCTAAGCAGAAATTTATGGGAAGGGGTCGATTATGTCTAATCCGATAGAGGGTGTTCTGAAGTTTATGAATTCCGGCGGCTTCGTAATGTATTTCCTGGTCCTTTGTTCCATCATTATGGCGGCCGTGATTTTTGAGCGGTTTTATACCTACTGGAAACACTCCACTGACTCTCAATGGATGCTGGATCAGATGGCCGATTTCATCCTTCAGGGAAAGATCGCCGAAGCCCTGTATTTTGTCAGGGGCATACAGGGGACGCTGCCCCGGGTCTTTGAGATAGGCCTGCTGCGAATGAGCCAGCCCAGGCAGGAAATTGAAGAGGCCATGGCCGCCTCGATCAGCGAGCAGAATCTCTTTCTGGATAAGAATCTCGGAATCATCGGTACTCTGGCCGTCATTTCTCCATTTGTCGGGCTGTTCGGGACCGTGCTGGGAATCATGCGCTGTTTCTCCGACATCGCCCTGAAGGGCGCCACCGGTCCGGCCGTCGTTTCCAAGGGCGTGGCTGAGGCGCTGGTCGCGACGGCGGCAGGGCTGTTCGTGGCCATCACGGCCGTGATTTTCAATAATTACTTCAAGATTCGGGTAAAGGGCATGACCTCTTCCATGAATGTCGCCTCCTCCAAGCTGGTGGAGATGATTGAGCTTTACAAGGCCGGGAAACCTTTCCCGGAGGACCTCCTTCCTCCTTACTATGCGCCCCAGGAGAGCGCCCCTTCCCAGGCGTTCCAGCCGGCTCAACAGGCGCAGCCTTATTCCGACAGCGCTTCACGCAGGCAGGAACCCGTTTCCGCTCCGGCGGCGCCTGCCGCAAGAGATCCCTACCTGAGACGCGGTGTGGGCGGGCAGAAAGTCTATGATCCCAGACAGGGCGTAGAGGTGCCCAGATACGCCGACAAACCATACGAGCAGGGAGGTGGCCGCGATGGCTATGGCGGGCGGTAATAATGAAGAGGTCATGGGCGATATCAACATCACGCCCCTGACCGATGTGCTCCTGGTTCTTCTCATCATTTTCATGATTGCCTCGACGGCCATTGCGCAGACCGGCTTCAATATAAGGCTGCCCAAGGTGGTTTCCAAGGAGCAGGCCAACCCATCTCAGATAATAGTGAGCATCGATACAAGGGGCGGTGTTTTTGTGGGGGCCAACCGGGTGGATTATCCGGCTCTCCAGCCGTACCTGGCCAAACTGGCGACCACCCGCCGCTCCAACAGGGTCATAATAAAGGCCGATGAAAATGTCCTCTATGGCGTTGTGATTCGGGTCATGGACGCCGCCAAGACGGCGGGACTCCACGAAATTGCCCTGGCCACGGAGCGCAGCACGGGAAACCGGTAGACGGCGTAACTGAATTTATCCGAACATTTTTCTGAAGCGTATGGCGCCCAGCCAGAAGATGCCCCCGCCGAGGGCGGCCAGGGCCAGGAATTCCTTCCACATGTAAAAGAGGGAGTTCCCTTTTATAAAGATGGCAACGCCGATGTCCAGGTAATATTTCAGCGGCGAGAAGACGATGAGGGTCTGCATCCATCCCGGCATGGCCTCCGGCGGCACCCAGGCCCCGGAGAGAAACATGATGGGGAAAAGCACCAGGAGGGTCAGGAGAACGGTCTCTGAGAGATTGTTGGAGACCGT
>Ga0209749_1001862_pt1 | contig 16260 bp, 14 predicted proteins | sample EPASupsiteSAE347_FD_187267 | JGI IMG/M metagenome (GOLD analysis project Ga0209749, IMG submission 187267) | Bioremediated contaminated groundwater from EPA Superfund site, New Mexico - Sample SAE3-47 (SPAdes) (version 2) | ecosystem: Environmental > Aquatic > Deep subsurface > Groundwater >... | reverse complement strand
ACCCCTGAGCAAGGAAAAAATCTATATTCTCCATATTGACGCCCCGGTCTCTCGTAGAGAAGCCAACAAAAGGAGGAAGGCGGCAACCATGCCACAGACGGGTATCTCCCGTCGGGAACGTGGTCAAATTACCGCCTCTGAAAAAAATGTTACCTGATTTCATGTTTTTTTTCAAAAAAATCTTGCATTTCAACGGAGTATCTTATCCATTGATAGCGGGGTCTCCCCGATATTGTATCCATTCCGCCAAGGAACCACTCATCCCCAGATAACGTATCCAAGCATCTTTTTTAAAAACCTTTCATCGTCTGAATTCGCAACTCCTCATCCGAAATGAGTCACCGTCCTCCATCGCCAAAGGCACAATCCCAAAAACATGCTATAAGACAAACTCCGCTATCAATCATCCGCAACGAGAAATCATCATCCGCTTGCCGAAGCCGCTATCCATATTCTAAACAAATTTTCAAAAAAGCTTGCTATGTCATTATCCCTTCGAGCGGGTCTTATCCACCCGCTGAAACCACTATCCCCCAACATCAAACGAAACGAGCTCGTCATCCGACTTGGGGCGAGTGGGTCAACACGCGGCTCACCTGCGACCGAAGGGAGACAGGTTCACCGACTGGTTGTCGTAATCCTCCGATTGAAGACAACCGCTGCGGAAAATATCCAAGCCCCTGAGGGGCATCCAAACCGTTTAGGAAAAACTATTTTTTTGAACTATCGGAGGTTACTGGATCGATAGTTTCCAAAATTATTCGGTCTCGAACTTTTTTCCCTCGGATGACAACGATGTCATTCCATAGAGGTTTCACAATATCAACCATCATTCCCGAAGGAACTTGAATTTTATGGTCATTTCCACCTTGGTCGCGAATTTTAATTAAATCCGTCTCGGTGGTAGAATCTGCATAGAGAAGGTTTCCAATAATTTCTTGCGACTTTGTTTCCCTTTTCTTTCTGGGTTTGGGTTTAAATTCTTCAGAAGACTGAAGAATATCTTTTGCAGGTCGGGTCATAGCAGTGATTCTTTCTTTTCCCCCCCGTACGGTGGTAATTCCTACTGTGGTCACTTTTTCCCCGTCAGGAGATATTTGTTTTGCCAAAGCAATGAAATTTCGGAAATACGCCTGGTCAACAATTCTTAATTTCAGTTTATCAAGGTTAGCATTGGAAAAATCGTCCAAACATTCCGATGTTTCATCAATTACCTCATCCTGATCGATCTGATCAAAATGCATTTGTTGAATTGGTGCCCCAATTTGAACGGTTAAAGCAAAAGATTGAGAACGAGGAACTCCTACAAACATTTCAAAATCTGACCTGAATGGCCTGGGAAGGGTTCCGGCATCATCGAAATCTTGGTTGAGCTTTCTGGCTGCGGTTCTGCCAATAAGTCTCTTTAAGGAATTTAACCGACTGAAAACAACATCGGTTTCGGCAATGCCCTGACAAATAGCCGGTCCTGCAAAGGATACCTGGAATTGACGATGAGCTAAAATAATCCCCCGCAATTCAAGGTGTTCAAGATATGTTACCTTTTGAAGAAGTCCCTTTAATTCTTGTCTAATTGACTCAGGAGGTTGCCCAGAAAGAGCGATGTAAATCAGGTTTTCCGCCTCTCTCCAAGCTTTACAATCAACCCCGAGGGTGACCGCACTCCGGAAAAGAATTGACCTCAAAGGCTCTTCTGCAATCTTTGATTTGAGGGCTACCTTTTTTTCCGCATCAAATGCTTCACGAAAAACCAAAAGGGCTTCATTTTGACGGCCTTGAGATTGAAATAGTAAGCCTTTTTGGGCCAACTCCATTGCTCGCTCATGCAAGTTCATGAATTCAGGCATCTTTCCACCACCTTGGAGACGGGTTTTCCAAATTCTACAACCACAATATAAACAGGAAAACCTAAGTCGTCAGACACTTTCACTTGATCCTCTTTTTGTCGGACTCGTCCATTGATTTCTTTACTACCACCTTTCAAAATCCCTGAAACCTCAAGTCGGGCTTTGAATTTCATATCGTCAAGGGTCTTGGATTTTTGATTTCCGAGGAAATAATCGAAGCCACTTCCTTGCCTTGATTGAAAGACAGGAACAAGCTCTCTGAAATGTTCCAATAAGAAAAAGGCAACAGCATAGGCACCGTTTTCAGCGGCTTTTCTCAAATCATTATGCCCCCTACGGATCTGTTCGGTGACTTCACTCCAAAATATTTCTGCTTTGGAATCGAAACTTCCAGAAATTGTCATCAGGCAAGGCGAGGAATGATCGTTATTTTCCAAACAAAACGATGCAGCTTCAGCCATTGTGGCACCTTGTGCGGGGGTGTTTCCGGGGAACCCCTTTGTTTTTAAAGAAGCGAGATCAAACTTTGGGAAAATATCTGTTTTTTTTGGCCTCATGAAACTTTTCTCTGTTCGTATTATTTTTGGATTTATTCCATTTGGATATTACCACCAATAAGATTAGGAAACCAAAGATTTTGTTTGCTACCCCCGACAGGGTGTGACCGTTTTCGTCCCATGCTTGGAATTCCCCGCCACGGAAAGTATCCCAGGCCTCAATCACACGTCCAACCCCTCGGGTCAAAAACTTGGAAAAAGGGAAACCACTTATCCCTTGTGGAGAAATAATATCCCCTCGGGAAAAATCCCATCCCTTGATAGCGGGTTTTCACCGATTGTGCAACCATCCCCCCGAGGAACCACTCATCCCCCAATCGCGCATCCAAACATCTTTTCAAGAACATTTCACCAGCCGACTTGGCTACCTTTCATCCGCTGCGGATTACCGTTATCCTTTGCCGAAGGAACTATCCAAAGAACATACTATAAGACCAACTCCGCTACTCATATCCGCCGCGAGCAACGATTATCCATTGCCGGAGCCGCCTATCCCCCCAAACAGAAACGAGCCCGCCATCCGACTTTCGAGCGGATTGGAACGCTTTAGGTTAATACGACGCGAAGCCGCCGTATTAACCTTGTTGAACAAAACCGGCACGCAGTCACGCTTGCCAGCTATGGGAAAAATAGGCTGATCGTATGGACAGGTCATGCTTTTATCTTATGCGGACTTGATGAAAAAATCAAGATCCGGACATGACCCGTCAGGGTCTCCCGTTCGGGATGACCCTTTGCTTCTTTTATTCTCTTTTTTTGTCAGGTCTGCGTGGATTACACGTGCGTTCCGTTACACATATTTCTTTCTTTTTATTGTGGTGGAGATCGTTTTGAGGGGAAGCGAACCTCTGTCAGACGCAATTTCACGCTCCCACAATTTGTACATGCCAAGACGGGTTTCTTCTTTTCTTCTGTCGACGGAACCGGATATTTCGAATTTTGGTACAAAAACATCCGAATTCGAAGGAGTTTTTTACGACTGCCGGGACTGAAAAAACCGTAATACCGCACCTTGTGGAAACCACTCGGAAGAACATGCTGTAAGAATCGTCGCATGAACTCGAACACAGGCAAAGTCATCCGCTTTTTTCGACCGCTACGGTAATCCTTATAGACGAAAGTCACCTTCCCATCTTCAAGGGAAACCAATCGTCCATTTGAAATAGCGATTCGGTGAACATAACGACCCAGATATTTCAAGAGAGCCTCCGGACCCTGCATGGCCGGTTTTATAAACACATTCCAGTCTTTCTCCCGGACCGCAGCGGGAATCTCATACTCCGGCATCAATTCCTTCAGTCCCGACAGAAAAATCCCACGAAACAGCTTCGACAAAGGCCGAACCGCTACCAGGAACTTCTGCCGGGATTCTCGCCATACCGTTCCCTTTTCCGTTACCGCTCCGCCGGGAATCAAGCAATGGACATGTGGGTGATATTCCAGTGTCGAACCCCAGGTGTGAAGGACCGCGAGTATTCCCACCTGCCCGCCGAGAAACTTTTTGTCGAGAGCGAGCTTTTGCACTGCCTCTGCCGAGCTGCGCATGAGCAAACCCAGCAACTCTTTTTGCCTCGACCGGATGATCAGCGCCAATTCGTGAGGAACCGTGAAGACTGCATGGAAATATCTCACCGGCAATATTTCTTTGGCCCGGGCATCCAGCCATTCATTCCGGGCTTGGACCTGACAGCGCGGACAGGCTCTGTTTCGGCAGGAATGCAATATAACGTGCTCCGCCCCGCAATCTTCGCATTGATACACATGGCCGCCGAGTTCCGGGGTCAGGCACGAACAGATAGCTTCGATTGCGCGTTTGTGAGACCCGAGCATGTTTTCGCTGAATTGATCCAGGTAGGCAGGTCCATATCGACGAAATATTTCATTGAGGGTGATCATGACCGGCGGCTTTTGGAGATAACAGGCGCTGAATCACATCCCGGGCTTGAGCGGTGATCACATCGGTCAGATGGGTATAGATGGTGGTAGTTCGAACATCGGAGTGTCCCAGAAGCTCCTGGATGACACGTAGATCCACTCCGGCCTCAAGAAGATGCGTGGCATACGAATGCCTCAGACTATGTACCGTAGCGTGTTTCGAAATACCGGATGATTTCCATGCCTTTCGAAATGCCGTTTGAATCGATGCGACATCTATGGGACGCCTATAACTTTGTCCGGGAAACAGCCATTCTGAGGGCGATACATGTTTCGGTTCCGCAAATTGCGTTAAATAGTCGAAATCGGGAGGGCGCTGGAGATGAACAGCTCGATAGTGATCCCGCAATTCCTCCAACGCCGTTTCCGGCACGGGAACCCGCCGTTCCTTGCCTCCTTTGCCTCCTCGGACAATGACGCATTTCTGCTTCCCGTCAATGTCCGCAATCTTCATATTCGCGCCCTCCGACACACGTAGACCGCATGAATAGATAAGTCTGAGGCACATGCGATACCGGGGTGACTTGACCTGGGATAAAATGCTATGCACTTCTTCGATGGTCAAAACCGTGGGAAGCTTTTTCGACGGTCGAGGTCGTGCGAGGTCGAGGATTTCCCATTTTTTTTCGAGAGTCCTTTCGAACAGAAAACGAATTCCTGCAAGACAGGGCCGAAAAGTGTTGGCGGGCATTTTTAGCTTCCGAACCAGGTGTAGGAGATAAGTGCGAACCTCTTCCGAGGACAAAAGATCGGGGGATTTTTGGTAGAACTTGGCAAGCTTGCTGACTGTACCGAGGTAGGCCTTCTGAGTTTTTGGGGCAAGGCCACGCAACTGCATGTTCTCGGTCATTCGCTGACGAAGCGGTGTTGTACTCATGACAAAACCTCCTGAAAAGATTTCCGGAATCAGATTCCGGTCTCTCCAGGATGACCAATGGGAAGGCAAAAGAAAACGAAAAAAAACGAACCTCTAAAAGTCTCTCAGGAAGCCAACCACCGCGAAGCGGTTTAGTTCAACGCGCGGCTCACCTGCGAAGTCAGGTGAAGCCGTCTTGTTGGCACTATCCATGGCTTGAAAACATCCGCTGCGAACAATATCCCATCCGGTGAATACGCATCCAACACTCTTGTCCAAAAAATAATTCAAACGAGAAACCCACTAATCCCTTGAGGAAATCCCAATTCTGATCGCAGGAACCGGTACCGTGGTTGCCCCTATTTATCTTCTCTTAAATCGACCCAAAAATGATGTAATCGAATTAACTCGGATTTACAGCCGGTTTGGGGGCGGCGATTGCGTGAAGTGGAATAAGCCGTTTTCCCGTTTTTTTGGAATGACTCAAGAGTTTCCTCAGAGCCCTGTTCATGGCCCACATCCGCAGGAAACATATCCTTTATCCAAAGGTTAATCGTGTAAAACCAGTGCTTGAAATCATGTTTTTGAACGTAACCAACCAACCCGGCTTCATCAAGCGTTCCTCCATGTTCACCCAATTTAAAGCGTTGAATTCCGCCTGTAACTTCATCGTTTTCTCCAGAAACATATTCTCGTTCTCGGCCAGTTCCAGGGGTAGGTAAACGTTTCCCCTCAATAACGAAAAAAGGTTCATTTTTCGCGTAGGTGTATCCCTCCACAAAAATGGGTTTTATGGTTTTTGCTCCCAAATCAACTTTTCGTCGACCTTTCTGGGGAATCTGGTTTTTAAAGTGAAAAAGGGCGGAATGCTCCCGAGCCTGGCCATCAAGGAAATCACAGAGGGCATCATTCAAACAATCTTCCGAAGATTTTTTCGGCAATTCATTTTCGGCCAGCCAAAGCGGAAGTTGTTCCTTCACAAAATTAACCACTTGCAGAATGGAAAGAGATGGGGCTAAAACACCACTGCTCAAGCACCCGGTAGCCTTTCCTCCACTTTCCCAATGCCCAGACATTGCTTGATCAATACCCCTGCTCTCTAAGCTCAGCAAAGGTTTCATCAGCATCACGAAGGGCAATCGATCGAAGCCAATATCGAAGAGATTTTGGTTTTATTAAAAGAATAACATTTTTCTCGTAGAGTCTAATAATTCGCGAAACATGCAAGGTTTTCTTGTGTCGACGCAGAACCAAAGCCTGAATGTCTTTGGAAAATTTTTCCTGATCGCCGAAATCCATGTTCGGCTTTTTTCCAAAATAAAAAGGAAAGCAAACGAACTCGGAAAGGAAGATCGGCACATGAGGCCTTATTGCTGAGTAAACAGAACCAAGCAATTCGCAAAAAATATCGCCAAACTGTTCGAGCTGCTTTTCAGAAGCGGAGGACTTCAATAATTTGGAATCCTCCCCCTTTCGAACAAATTCTTCAATGTAATCAAGAATATCATCCCGAATGATTTCTTCAAACTTGGAAAGGGAAAGTTGTTCCGGTTTTTCCGGAAACGGAAGATTCCCGAGATCCATTTTATTGACCGCTGTTGTTCGACCAGTAAGGGCTTGAGAACCAATCAGAGAAAGAAAAAATTGGAAATTTCGATGATTGGTTTTTATTCGGTCATAAACACTTTTTAATTCACACTCGTGACCATTGGAAATACTGACAATTTTATCCCGAAAGGTAAGATAAGATTTCGTCCAGAATTCTATTGGCAACGCAGAGTGCTCTTTGATTAAAATCATCGGGGGTGTATAGCGGGATTTTGTATACGGGCATTTAAAATTTTCTTCTTCCGCTTTTTCAATTTTGGTTTCATCAATTCCATTATCAGTAAAAGCATTAGTTGGAAGAAAATTTTTCCCAGTAATAAATGGGGCTTTTTTATTTGCGCCTTTTTGGGCTGCAATAAAGCCTTCTCCAAAATCCCAACCTTTTGCGGAAATATACTCATCTAGGGTCCTTTGGCAGGTAACCCGTTCAATGATGGAAAAAACTCGAGCCCCTCCTAGAAGATTTGCTCGCCAAATTAAACGTTGCGAGATTGCCAAATCTCGTGGAACCTGATGAATGTCGTAATGGTCGATTTCAAAAAATAGTTTTTCCTGAGTGTTTTTATTTCGTCGAAACGTAATATGAGTTACAGGTAGTTCGTGGTCAGGGCTACAATTTTGAACGACAAAAGCGCAAACCTTTGCGTCCGCTGAAAATAGATGGCGAATGGAGATGAAATCAAAAACTTCTTCGACATGCCACGAGGAAAAAATGTAGCCCCTGAATTTTTGGACATTGTAGTTATATAACATCCCGTGAGGGAGAATCAGACAGAGCTTTCCTTGATTCTTTAAAAATCTCATCCCATGTTCAAGAAAAAGATAGGCTATCTGAGTATCGGGAAGAGCACCTCTAACCCTTTCATACTCTTTGTTAACTTCTTTACTTCCTTGGGTAGACAACTCTGAAACAAAAGGAGGATTTCCAATTAACAGATCAAACTTTGCTTCGATCCGATGTTGAAAAAAGTCTTTTTCAAAGATGTTGTTGTCTTTTAGCTGGTCGAACTTGAGCTTTTTCCAGATTACATCCGGTTTAAGGGAGTCACAAAGAGCTAAGCAAAGACTAAAGGAAGTCAATTCCACCGCCGTCTTGTCGCAATCAACTCCAAAAATATTCCTTTTTAAAAGGTTTTTGAGGGTTTTCGGGTCCGGCTCTTCCCATCTATTTCGAATGCGCCAGGAAAGGATTAACCGTTTTAAAGCGCCCACGAGAAAAACACCGGAACCACAGGCAGGATCAAGGATTCTAAAGTCATCGCCCAAATCTTGAAGATTCATGTTTTCGTCAAGAAGGAGATCCACAAGGAAATGGGGAGTGTAAACAGCACTTTTTTCAGAAACAAAATTTTCGTAAATATAGCTGATAATCTCAACCGGGATGTCCTCAAAGGTATACAATTCCCAAAAATGCATTTGGCCCTTGTAGGTTTTGGCTTCGATAAACTCTGCAAATTTTTTCAGATTGGCATTTGTGAAAGCCTTTTTTTCATCGACCGAAAGGGAAAACACATCCCCGTTGAAATGGTTTTCAAGGTTTTCAAAAAAGCGAATGGTTGACTCGGCCTTTTGAAGAACATCAAAAAAACACTTGGCCGTGGGAAGAAACCTTTGGAAAAAAGCCGTTGGAAACACCTTCCGATCCTCTAGATACTTCACGAGAATACAAAGAATTAGTAGACGGCGACCAATTTCTTGCGGGAGGCACCCTTCGGCCACCACCCTGGAATCCAATTCAAAAATGGCATTAATAAGGCTTTGATGAGATGCTTTGTCCCTATTAATAAAAAGAAAATTTTCCGGATTAATCCAAAATAATCCGCTATCAAACATTTGCCCGGAAAACCGATCGAGCTCGTTTTGTGTTTCTTTTGCCAATTCCAGAGTTTTCGCGGGATTAAAAATGACTTCTCCGTCGGGGGAGAGAAAATCGGCCTCCCGGGCGCAAGAAAAAATATCCACGGATGCCAGAGAAAAAACATACATTAACGGAACCTGACCACGATTCCAGACCTTTTGATGGATTTTTCCGACTTCTTTTGGGGTGAGCCGTTTTTTCGTGTTGTCATACACGTAAACTTGCGGGAGGGATGGCCGGCCATCCGCGAATCTTCGGAAATAAACATAATCGGCTTGACAATCTCTCGCCGAAATAAGGGCCACAATTTCATGCGGCGAATTTTTTGAAATCCCGAGATCAATCACGGGGAGCAAACCGGAATGTCGTTGGGGTGACCCCGACATGCCCAGTTGGGCTAAATGTTGCTGAATTGTGCCTGTCATTGGTTGATTTTCCGGTTTACTTTTCTATGTTTTTGGAATAATACCTTAACAAATTTCTTTTTGAAAGAGAATAATATCCTTTGTCGAAGACACTACCCACAAAAACAAACTATAAGACAAACTCCGCTACCAATCCTCCGCTGCGAGGAACCATCATCCGCATGCCGAAGCCGCAATCCATATTTTAAAAAAAATTTTCTAAAAAGCCCACTGCCTCGTAATCCTTGCGAGCGGCTCTTATCCACTCGCCGAAGCCACTATCCCTCTTTGAAACTAACAAAAAAGCCCCGCTATTTTTCATCCGCTGCGAGCTACGATTATCCATTGCCGGAGCCGCTTAACCCCCCAATCTGAAACGAAACGAACTCGCCATCCGACTCGGAACGTGACAGGCCAACAAGTTATTGAACAATTCTGTTAATCATGTTATTTTTCAGGATATACGAAAAGAGATGTCTAACCTGCCTGTGGAAAACCGCGTCAAGTCAAATCTTCAATCAATTCAACTTCTTTTTTTACAAGTTGGTTCACAATATCCCCAATTTCTTTACCAACTTTTTTGGCTATACGCTCAACCTGAGTCTGTAGCTTTGCATCGAGATAAATTGGCAAACGCAACTCCGCACCCTTGTGGTAAAATTTCCCCCGAACGGCTTTAGAAAAATCGTATTCTGGTTTCATTGTTTACTTCCTTCCATACTGCTTTGCTTCGGTTTTGGTCGCTTTTCGTGCTGAAATCAATCGAATCAAAGCGCTCGTCTCTTTTTCTTCCCCATAAGTGTGACCCACAACCAATAAAGTTCCGGTTTTGTCCAGCCCAAGAGTGAGCCAACGATCTTCCTCCTGACTGTGGCCCTCATCAGGTTGGGATAAAGCAAACGAATCCAGGAAAATCGTGGCAGCCCGCTCGAATGGAACACCATGTTTTTTCAGGTTCCTTTTGGCTTTTGTTGGATCCCACTCAAACTGATATTGGAATGTTTTGACCATGGTAATATGTTACCACAAATTCAGATCTTGGAGAGAGCTCAATCTGAAAGTCCGAATTCAGCAAAACTTCGCATTTGCCCGCAAATTGCTTGTCCCGGCGGTCCATTCCGTATGTATGATTGCCCAGTCCTGCCTGTCCGCGTGCCCATTGTCTGATTTTTTTGGGCATGGAAGTCTCCTCCCGCCCGGAATGCAACGGACAACAAGGCATTAAAACCCGCTGACGATTATTTCAACCGTTTACGGGTGAATTCTTAGATCGATTGATGAAAGCCAATGCGTAATCGGTGTCTCCGTCCATTAAGATTGAAAGGGTGGCTTCGGGTGTGACTGCGGGAATACTTATGACCTTGACGACTTTTTCAAATCGTTCGTCTTCCGGAAGAAATTTTCTTAGAACATTTGGGGAATTTCTTAGAAGTGTTTCATTGAAAACTATGTCCGGGTCGTCAGGATAGAGAGGAAGGTATCTGATATTAGCTTCCACCAGATCGAGAAAGAAATGAGTTCCGAATGATAATTCCGGTATGTAGCCCATCTTCGCTCGCGCGATCTCGATCAACATAGCCGTGTTGTTGATGTCGGAATACGCAACTTTTACTCCCAATTTGATGTCGCCTCGGCTTCCCCATCGTCCCGGGCCCATGAGAATGAATTTTCTTTGCGGCAATCTTTCATTGAGACCGCTGACGATAGTGCCGATTCGAGACATGTCATCCAGTGTCGATAGGCGATCGTATTCCATCGGATCGACATAAACGATGTATTCGATTTGATGTATCTGAGCCGTCGTCACGAATTTGCGAGCCGTAAAGAGTTGATCGTCGGGCGCTATATTTTGGGGAACGACGACCGTTCCCTCACATTCGCTGTAGCTTTGAGGTCGGCATTGCAGTAGACAGATGGAGTCGACATCGCCGCTGCATGCAAATTCAATATCAACCGGCCAACCGAGGGTTTCTTTCAATATTCCCAAAATAGTTTTTATTTGCGCGATAAAATCGGAGTTTTGCAGAAGATTCGCGAATGAAACGAACGGTGTTCCACGCTTAAGATCGATCATCATGCCGACCGGTGAATATATTTGTCGATCTTCATAAAACGATATCAGATGCGACAAAGAAGGGAATTCATAACCAAGTTCGTTCAACAAATCGCTGATTTGCAGCGTCTCGAAACGTCGTGTTTCAAGATTAATGACGTCGATTTTTTTTTGGGAATACCGAAGACAATCATCAGGAGTTTGATTAACGCGCAAACCGGGTTGCCCTGGACTTATCAAAAGAGGATAGTCGTCGCCGATCCGATCGACCGCCCGCGTTCCAAACCCCGTTACCAACCTAATAATTCCATCATTGCGCCCGATGCGCGGGGACCAGCGGAACTCATTGCAACTAAAGGCTACGCCTGAGAAAGCGGGAAAATAATATTTCCCCGCTTTTTGCCCGACGACTTCCTGAATCATCATCGCCATCTCTTCATTGAAGTCCAGCAAGCGCCGTTCGCGCCGATATTCGATCGGGTCGGGCCCGAAAGTGCTGGCAAAGACTTCCAGAATAGCGTCGGTAAGGCCGTCGAGGCGTTCCTGTTTGGTGCCCTGATTTGCGACGAAAAGACTCTTGTATTTGCCGGCAAAAGCTTGTCCGCGTGCATCTTCCAACAAACTGGAGGAGCGGACAATCAATGGTTTGTCGCCGGCTTCGTCCAATATTCGTTTTACGCCATCCAATATTTCGGGGGGGAGCGCGGAGTTTTTAAACATTTGCCCCAGATAGTTATATTCTTGGCGGATTTCAAGCGGATCGCGATATTTAATGGTTTGCATTTCTTCCAAAGCGTTGTAATGAAGAAATTCGGGCAAACTGTCGGATGCTAAAAACCATGTTTTGGGAACACGAAGATTTTTGAGCAGACTGTTGTGATGTTTGGCTGCCATGATAATCTTCTCGGCGCGGAACAATCCGGCCGCTTTTCCGCCAAGCTTGCCGTTTCCTTTTGCCGGACCGATAGTTCTGCTAAGGAGATCCGAGAAGTCCGATGTGGAAACGAAATGCTTCATCGTATTGACGTAATCCAAGTCTTCGCTCAAAAAGCGTCTGATTAAAGCCGCGCGAATACCGATCCGTTCTTCATGTGAAAAACTGTTGTGGGCTCCCGGAGTTGAACAGAAACGATTTAATGCCTCGGATATTTCGGAAAGAGGAACATCGCGTCTTTCGGATGCCAATGTCATGTATCTGAACTGATCTTCTTTTATCCAATAGCTGAGCATTCGAGAAATTTCGGATGACTGCAAAACTTGAGCTGCGAGTTCAAAAATTTCGTCTACGAATTTCTCAATTTGCGAATTGTCAACGCGGGGTGAGGGTTGGTTGTCGCCGTTGTGTGTTGTGGCAGTCGCCATCGATTGCGAAATATTCAACCGTAAAATCAACTTCTCCATCTGTCGAGGTTTGTGCTTGAACAGATAGTGCATCATTTTTCTGGCGATTCTGTTTAGAACAACCGGGTTTGCTTCGTGTAAAAGGTCAATAATTACTTTCCATTCCGGTTTTTGGTGAGACAAGAGATTCCTCCGAGTTGATTATGATTTGACGCCGCTACACCGGGGAACATCGTAATAATCGGAGTTAACGGTGATTTTTTTCAAAGATGAATGCATGAGGTTTAAGCTGATGAACGGACTCGATAACAGCATGAGCCGCTTTCAATGCTTCTTCGGCATCGGCTTTTTTAACCGGTTCCCAACCATGAACCGATATTTCGTTTAAAACCCATAGAAAACGAAAATTCTTCTCAGCGTCCGGAGTGAGACTGCCCACTTTTATATATTCCGAATGCAGGAAATTCAACTGTTCCGTAGGGGTTTCGCGAAAAGATTTTCCGTCAAACAACAGCAACGCCGAAACGGCATGCGATGCCGCACAAAATGCACGCGACACGGAGGAATCGGGATCAATATCCGGAAGCATCATAGCCGCTCGTAAAGATTGCACGGATTTTCCCCACCGGATTTCTGAGATCTCGCTCAAGCCCATATCCCGTTTTCCTTGGCCGATAAAAATTTGGGAAATTCCAAAGCCTGAAATTTATTGTTGTCGATTGGAATTGCCATGACCGGTCTATCACGGTAGTAACCTTCGTCAATAGCCAATATCACTCCGAGAATTGTTTTTAATTCACGGCATATGGAAATGGGGGAATCGATTAAAACCAGCAATTCGATATGATTCGGAAGATCGGGGGAACTCTCATCGGCCGGGCGCGTTGCAACTATACCCCGAAGCCGGCTTCCCATCGCTTTTTCGAGATGTGCCTTGACCCTCGAAAGATATACGGTAAAATCTCCGGAAGCATTAGCTGTATTCGACAAAATTCCCTCCACTTGCCAAGTGTTCAACATAGCAGGAAACACGCGATCCCGCAACAGTAATTACTTGATTTATGCCCGGCTTTTATGTATAATGAAGTTATGAACACTTATTCATGTATTCACATGAAAGAATGGAACGAGCACAACAAAATCGAACACGTAGCGGAGTTGTTCAAAACAATGGGTGATCCGACGCGTCTTGCGATTTTATGCCACTTGCTTGCCGGTGAACAAATGGTGGGCGAGCTTACAATGAAATTCGAAATGACGCAATCAGCGATATCCCATCAGTTGCGCCTTCTGAGGAATCTTCATCTCGTAAGAACCCGCAGGGTGGGACGCAATATTTTCTATTCGCTTGCCGATCAACACGTGGGTGATTTGATAAATTTGGCGGTCATTCATGCGCAAGAACCCGCCTCAGTCCGTCCCCGCGATAACGATAACGATGGCGAATAGTTCGCATGGCGGTTTCTTTCATTGCTCTCTGAATGCCTACAACTTGAAATTATTTTAAGGAACGTAAAAAATGGAAAAGGGAAAACCGCACACACACGTATGGCGCGTCGTTGGCTTGGATTGCCCGACATGCGGCAAGGAAATCGAAAGCGAAATTCGTGCCGTGGAAGGCGTAGCATCGGCCGATCTGGATTTTATGGCCGGTGTAGTGAGGGTTTTATGTAATATTGAATCGGGTTGCGAAGAATCACTTGAAGGAATCAGTCGCGAACATGGTGTAACTTTCCGCGATGCATCCCCTAAAAAGGAAATCCAAGTTGCAAAAAAGATACCGGCGGAAACCCGGATCATGATATTTTCCGCCGCTTTCATTATCGCATCCTATCTGATCGGCGCACCTCTTTTACTGCTGGCGGCGCTTTGCATATCAGGCTACCCTGTGGCCGGAAGAGCATTGAGTGAGTTGCGTCGTCGTCAAATCGGAATGAATCTTCTAATGATGATAGCCGCGCTTGGTGCGGTAGTTATCGGTGAATGGAGCGAGGGTGCCATGGTACTCTTCCTTTTTTCCATTGCGCGATGGCTTGAAAGACTCAGCAGCGAAAAAGCTCGATCTTCGATTGAAGCGTTAAAACTGCAACTTCCCAGCATCGCTCATGTAATATCCGAAAAAGCCGGTGAAATTGATTTCCCCGCATCAGCCGTGACTGTCGGCGATCGAATTAAAATCAAGCCGGGGGAAAAAATTCCTCTTGACGGAAAAGTTCTCGATGGTCGATCCGGAGTCGATGAAAGCGTTCTTACCGGAGAATCGGAACCTGTAGCAAAATCACAGGGTGACGATGTCTATGCGGGAACCATAAATCAAACCGGTGTCTTGACGGTTGAAGTTACTAAAATGGCCGCCGAATCGCATTTTTCAAGGATCATGTTGTCCGTTCAACAGGCTCAAAGTCGAAAAACAAAAATTCAAACGTCGATTGAAAAATTTGCCGAGATTTACACTCCGGTCGTTGTCGTTTCGGCTGTCATCGTGGCGCTCTTGCCGCCTTTGATATTCAATTACTCATTTGTTGTCTTTTTCCATACGGCTTTAGTTCTCCTTGTAATTGCGTGTCCGTGCGCTCTGGTTTTAGCGACCCCGGTTACGCACGTTGCTTCCATGGTTTCGGCGGCGCAATCGGGAATTTTATTACGCGGAGGAGACGTGCTTGAAGCGCTTTCAAAAATCAAGGTTGCCGCCTTTGATAAAACCGGAACCATAACCATCGGTGAACCGCGTATTCTTGAGCTTATTCCCATCGATCAGCATGAAGGGAAAAAGCTGTTGCGCGTTTCGGCGGCGCTTGAAGCTTGTTCCGAACATCCGCTGGCCGGTGCATTCCGCAAGAAAGTCGTCGAGGAAAATATTTCATTACCGGAAGTCGCATCCTTTCAAGCGGTAAAAGGTCATGGAATAATGGGAATCGTCGATAACGTCGCATATCGTCTGGGGCATGAAAACTGGGCTCTTGAAGCATGCTCTCAGTGGAAAGGCCGTCTTCCTGAAGTTTCCGCAACATGTGTCACTGTCTCGCTTTTGTGCGACGAAAGTGGCCCGTTGGGCATAATCACGCTCGGTGATGCCATTAGACCCGAGGCGAAAGAGACAATCAGCGCCATCAAGAAATGCGGCATACAAGAAACCCTTTTATTGTCGGGAGATCGGCACGAGGTTGCAGACGAATACGGCAAAAGCATAGGAATAGACCGAAGTTTCGGTCGTCTGACGCCCGCCGATAAAAGCGAAAGGCTGACGGCCGCAGCGAAACAAACAGGCCCGACGCTTATGATTGGCGATGGCATCAATGATACGGTGGCATTAGCCTCCGCGGACGTGGGAATTGCCATGGGAAAACGTGGTGCGGATGCCGCTCTTGAAACCGCAGGCGCGGTGCTGCTTCACGATGATCTCTCCGGTCTCTCGCGCCTTCTGGAGATCGCTGCTCGATCCAGGAGAATCATTCGCCAAAACATAGCATTGGCCGTAGGATTGAAATTAACGGTTTTTGCTCTTTCATGCGCGGGTATTGCGACGCTGTGGATGGCCGTAATGGCCGACACCGGCGCTTCTCTTTTGGTGGTCATCAACGGCTTGCGGGCACTTAGAGCCTATTAAAAAATAACCATTACAAATAGTTGTTTTCTTACCGAAAACCGACTTTCATTTTGCAGTTATCAATAATCGGCTTTCGTAAAAATCGGGTGGTGTCCCATGCCTACTTATTTCGCCAAAGCGGCGCTGTACAAGTTCGTCATCTTAGGTTATGATGGGAGAAATCTTCTCTGGAGGCCAGCGTGACTGAATTTTCG
>Ga0209749_1001860_pt1 | contig 16283 bp, 8 predicted proteins | sample EPASupsiteSAE347_FD_187267 | JGI IMG/M metagenome (GOLD analysis project Ga0209749, IMG submission 187267) | Bioremediated contaminated groundwater from EPA Superfund site, New Mexico - Sample SAE3-47 (SPAdes) (version 2) | ecosystem: Environmental > Aquatic > Deep subsurface > Groundwater >... | reverse complement strand
CTGCATCCTGTCGCTGATTTTCTTTGATACATCTTTCTCAATTTCTTTTTTGCTCTTGAGTGCCAATTGATACGTTAAATAATTATTGATAGAAACAAAAGCCGTCCCAAAAAAGGCCGCATAAAGCCATAAAGCAGGGTAGAATTGCCAAATAAAAATAATCGGGAGCGGCCAGAACAAAGTACAAGCTCTCATCCATATATTAGTTAATTTACCAAAGCTCCCCAAACCGCTTGAGTCTAAATAACTAAATATCTCGAGGTAATACTTTAAGGCAACAAATGAGAACGACAAGCAACATATAAGTCCCGGCAGGTAATCTTGTACTGGAATTTCCGTTTGTTTAGTATATTTATTCAAATAGAAAATGAAACCTGTAACCACAATTGTATGCATAAATACTGCCCAAAGATTCCAGAGACCCAAACGCCTATGAATGGACCTGAAAGATAATTTCTCTTCGATGGCTTCAACATCATCACCCTTTAGATAGCTATATTCTTTTAGACTATTAACAATTAATCTATAATCAGTTGTTATAAAATTCATTATAAAATTAAAAATATTCTCTAACCCAGATTTTGATTTTTTCTTCTTTAATAAACTAATCTTATATTCAACATCAAGGTTGGTTTGAATATCATTGTATAAAGAGGACGCTTTAACGGTCGACTTCATGTCAAGTTTTGCCTGGAAATCAAACAACCTCATCTCAGGCTCTTCAGACAGCAAATCGTCAAGAATGGATGCCGTGATGGGTTCATTTAACCTAAGCTTGTCCAGGAATGTGTCTATTTCCCTGTAGTTGATTTCCTGACCGGGATTTAACAATTGAAGAAAAATAACTCCAATTGAATAAATATCTGATAAAACACTGGCTTGTTTGGAATCCGTTAAAACCTCATTGGCGATGTAAATCCTTGCACTAGCCAAGTCTTTGCTGGATCCTATGCGTTCATTTAAAATATAATTGACTCCAAAATCAATAAAGAATATTTCAAGATTTGAAATATTATCCTTGCTTTCAGACAATTTTTCCCAGTTCTTTATAATTATATTTGAGGGATTAAGATCAGAATGAATAATGTTCTTTTCCCCAAAGTACATCAATGCGTTACATAAATTCTTAATCAAGGTATGGGCAACCAGGTTTTTATTGTGTAATTGCAGAAATTTTTTGTGGAAACAGAATTCCTTAAGAGTCAGGCCATCAATAAACTCCATAAGTATCCATCTTTCACTACTTAAATAAATCTTTGCTACGTATTCCTGAATGCCACAATAATTGGTTTTATAATTTTTTGTTGAATTCTCAATGGTATTATTTTCGAAATATCTGCATTTCAAAATCTTTAAAGCTAGCCAGTTATCCTTGTGGGCGGTGTTTTGGTAAAACCCAAACTGAATTTTAAGGAGATACGATGTGGTGCCAATTCTATGTAAAATAATTTCTTCCGGAATTTCAGGCGTATTTATGTCTTTCGCATAATCTTTGAAAATGAATTCTTTCTGAAACATGAATTTTTTAACTTCGGCATGCCTGAGAATTCCATTGCATTGTTCAAACCAGCCATCAGTCTTTACTGTATCTTCCTGATTAAAAGAAATTTTATCAATGTAAAGATGAAATAAAAAGAAGCCCAGACCTCCAATATAAGCTTGTGAATATTTGACATCACCTTCACATACATCAGTAAAATGCTCATGGACTTTTTCAATATCGCTTTCAGAAAAAGGATCACTCAGATATTTTAATACCAGTGGCAAAATAGCTTCGTCATTCAGAACAGGTTCTGATGTTAGCTCAACCAGGAAATTTTTATGGGTCATGTTGGTTTTGGGATAGCCCCATCAATTATGGGATAAATAGTATCAAAGAAACTGATCTGGTCTGAATGGTCACAAAATGTCTTAAAGACAGCCTTCATCCCTGAAATGGCTCCTTCTCTGAGCTTGAGGGGATTCTTCTCGAGCCGTTTAACAATTTTATCGTTAGAATCCGGACAAATCGAGTATGTTGAAAATCCGGAGTTGCAAGTAAGATTATTCTGAATTAAAATAGTAATCAGGTTATTGTATTTTTCGATCTGAGCCGAATAATCGTCATCCATCCCTCCCTTTAATTTTCGAAGCTTTGGTAGAATAAAAACCTTCTCGAAGAAAGATAATTTGTCGCGTAATTGACCGAATGGTTTTGACATGAGTACTAAAACGTGTGTGCATCCGTCTGTTTGTGCGCTATTGACTGGAATAGACTCATAAATTGATGCATCAAGGAAAAGATCATCCTCAAAGGGTATCGGAGGTCCTGCGATAAAAGGGATATTTGCACTGGCTTTTAATAAAGTAAAAACATCCTCTTTACTTTTGAATCTGTTATAAACTTTTTCTTTTCTCTCGTTAACTGATGAAACAACAATATTCAAAGGGATATCTGATTCCATGACCCCTCTCCAATTGAGAGGCTTGGTCCCCTGAAGCACATATTTAATCAGATGATCCAGATTCATTACATAATCGTTTGTTATCGCCCTGAACAGGTTGATAAACCGTTTTGATGTCAATTCTTCATAGTAAATCCCGGGTCCAAGGGGAATCATATCGGTTATAAAAAAAGAACCCGTCAGCGCTCCGGCAGAAGCTCCATAAACAGCATCGAAAGTATCTTTAAGACCAAGAATGTGCAGAGCGGATGCCATTCCGGTACTGACAATACCCCGCATACTTCCGCCTTCGATAACCAAGCCTAATTTGAAATTGTCGTTCCTTCTTTTTGGTTTACTGTTTTCTAAGTAACGAGTCCTGATCAAATTGATAACATCATTCATAAAATCGGTTTAGTTCAAATTGTATGAGCACAATGTATAAAAGTTTATCATACGATTTAATTCCATCCTAAAAAATCCCTTTTCGCGAATAACAGAATGAGAGGACCTTTCAATATCAGAATGCGAACGTGATCTTCCGACATACCGGCCACCGGGAGTCCTGGTTAAGGTTCCCACTATGTAATATGGTATAGGTTGTACTGCTCTTCAATAAAGGTGATGAAGAGATCAGCGGACGCTTATTAATTAGATCTGGGTTTATTTCTGCGTATACCTCAGCTTGATACCCTGAGGGTTCTTCGTTTTCAGGGCTACAAGCCCGATTTTAGTTTCCCCCGGCAACAGCCGTTGATCCTGGAGATCGTATTTTCCCAACTCCGTTCTAAGTTGTTTATCTATTTTCCCATTCCGGATTAACAGGAACGGTGCAGCAGCGGTTAATAGCCACGACGGACTGTAAGGGTTAAATAGTATTCCGGCGGACCCATAAGAAAACATGAACGCTCCGCCCAACAAACCAGCCAGGATCTCATCATACGGTTTGTTTTTCATCTTTTTATAAAAATCCTGTGGTGAGAATACCGGAATCAGTTCAAGCTTATTCGTTGAGATTGCTTCGATCTTACGATAATTGATCATCATTTCTTCCGGAGTGAAATTCTCAATACGGAACATGACCAGCTGGAGATCCTTACGGTGAGCCCGCCGGGCCAACCGTTTAAAGGAAATAACGGAATCGGTGGACGTTGTCAGTACAATTCCCTCACGGGCTTGCTGATCGTCTGTACCATAGAACGATTGCCTTTCGGAGAGCTGGTATTGCGGCATGCATCCGCATAACAGTCCGATCAGGATCAGGGATAACAGATTTTTTTTCATATTGGTCGGGTTTTTACCGTATGACGGAAGAAGGGCGGGATTGGTAACAGGGCTAAAGATTAATTGCCAGTTTGATAAGTTTAATCCGAAATCTTTTTCCCCGCATTTATCAGCTCCAACGCTTTATCGAGAGTAGGATCTGCTTCGGTTACCAGCTCAGAAAATTTCAAGGGAATCTCATGATCGGGAATTACCCCTCTTCCAAAAGGCATTCTATCCTGTGGCAAGGTGTCAAAAACGATTTTGACAAGCGGAATGTGCAGCATTACTCCCGAATGAGGAAACCTAACATCAGCATAGTTTTCAGCAAACATCTGGTGATAGGGATTTCCGGTTTCACGACCGATGATTAGTCCCCGATGATATTTGTAAATCAAGGCTGCAAACAAAGAGGCAGCCGAGGAGCTGTGTTCATTGGCCAGAACATACACATTTCCAGAGAAATTGGCACTGTCGTTCGGGAAATACAGGGGAAGACTGTCGGCCGGTAAATAATACTCTTCCCCATTTTCCAGCTTTAGAAAATTATCAAAAATGCTGTTGAAATCCTTGCTATAATTGGTTGCAAATTCAAAGAAAGGATAGGTGCTTTTGTAATTTACGATCTGCTTTTCTGCCTGTCGGAAAGGCTTTTGGGCCACAAGAGCAAACAAGTCCGCCAAAGTAATTGATGAACCACCATAGTTATATCGGACATCGATAATCAGGTTTTGAACCGATTGTTTCTCGATTTGTCTGATAAATTCAATAATTGAATCCCTGGCTACAGTGGAAAGGTCAAATGTGCTGATATCAACGAAAGCTGTGCTATCATTGAGCATTTTATAACAGGATGTTCGTCTGAACTTGTTGTTGTAAACAGACATGTTTGGCAAAAGAGGTCCGTTTGCTTTTTTATAAGCATCTCTGTTTTTCGAAGTTAATACCGTACCCGTTACATTTATGCTGTCACCATCCTGGAAAGTAAAACTGTATGACATAGTAGGAGAAGGGAAAAATCCATGAAGGATATTTAGCCAGACAGTTATGAACATGAAATCATCAAAGCTTTGTATGTTCCCTTCCCCGGCATGCCTTCTTTCCGCAACCTTTTGTTTTAAAACTATCGCCGGTACTCCATTTATCCTCTCAATGGCTCTTCCGAGATAGGATTGATACTTTTTGATGGTACGTGTAACCCTTAATGTATCCTCTTCCCATCCGCAATATATTGGAAACAGAGTCATTTGGTCATTTAGATAGGCTTTGCCCTGATCAAAATCCTTGATAAAATAGAGATGATGATCCCTGATCCTGGAAGTAACCTGGCTCAACAAGTTTCTAAACTCAAATGCGTTTAACGGTTCTTTGATATCTGTAAGGGCTTTGTCAAACAGGCTGTCAAGTTCCTGTTTTGTGATATAATCATAAAGCCCAGGGTGCCCCTCTTCCAGGCTTTTTCGAAAAATCGCAAAATCCTCTTTTAAGTCAACAACGGTTCGTTTCTTCAACGGATCCCACTCAGCCGGGTTGATGAAGGTGGTGATTAATCCCAGAGGGGTCATTGGATCTGCATCTCTACTATTTAAACTCCTGGCAATGCTTATTGACGGTTCCCGGATTGCTTTATACGAATAGGATAATCGGCCCAGCGTGTCTCCTTTTTTAATCATCATTCCTGATTTTAGATCGTGAAACTTCTCAAGACCATCAAAAGAAATAATCTCGTTGGGGGAAACTTTTATTCTTAAGCTCAGAGAGATATATTTATAATCATTTATCGAAATCTTATTCATCACTCCACTCTTTTTGAAAGTACCCTCTTTAATAGCCTTAACCGCCTCTTCGTTAAAAGCTTCACTCGCCTCAAGGGAATAGTTATAGGTGTAATGTACAAAGCCAAGCTCCCCGTCGAATGGGGATACCACAAATGCTCCCTCTATTCCGCCAAGAAACAGATAGTTTTTGTTGAGTTCATCACCCAGATACATTTGGGGTTTGCAAATGATGTGACTACCATGCTGTTCACCGGCAATTGGCCAGATGGGTTTATCAGGTTCTTTTTGAGCCGGAAGTGTTAACCCTGGCATCAGGACAACGAATGCCATTAAAACGTTTTTCATGATTTTCCTTTTTATAATTCAAAGTTTCTCTCTATCAGTACCATTTTTCTGGCCGGTTAGGGGAACTTCTACTATAAAAGGAAAGTGGGGCAAATCTATCTTTAAAGATAGCAACTATTGTGTTATCAATCTGCCTATTCCCTGTTTTTCATACAGCGGACCGGGTTGGCAATGGAAAGGCATCTATGCAAATACCTACTTTTGGAGGACTCATTCATAACAGGAAATCAACTGATAATAAGCTACTTTTAAAAACCCTAAAACTCCCGAACTATGAATAGTAAAACTATTTTCCTTGTGGTAGCTGCTTCTATTCTCTACGGGCCAAGTTTTTCACAGTCCCGGCCCGACAAGATCGATATCCCCGATCCCCTGATCATGGAAGCCTATGAAAAGGCCGCCGTTCAAAACATACTATCGTCGGTCAATGCCAAAGTTTTCTACGGATATTTTTCCGTCAGCGCCGACGGCATCGATTTTGGCTACGGATATTCCTATCCCTCCCTTGACGGGCACCAATTGTCTGACGCACTCCTGTGGCTCGACCAGGTTGACGTTGTAAAAGCAAACTGGGATTACATAAAATCCTTTCAGAAGCCCGACGGGCAACTGCCTATTGCCATCCAGCCCGATCAGGCTGGCCAGCCTTTTGGCCCTGAGAGAGCCCAGTCAAAATTTGAACAGAACGGCGGTCTCTACCGTCACTTCGTTCCGGGTGATCCGCTAAAGGCGCTGGCCGGCCCGACTTATATCCAGAATGCTGATGTGATCTTCAGGCATACAAACGACCTGGAGTGGCTCCGGAAAGAACTTCCCTCCATCAACCTGACCGCCAACCATTTGGCAACCCTGGTTTCCAGCGAAGGTGCAGTATCAGGATCAGGCTATTACATTGAACGCCCCACGCGGTTTGAATATGACGGTGTTGCACAATGCCACGTTGCCGATGCCTTTCGCCGGGTTTCGAAGTTGAATGAGGTAGCCGGCAATAAAAAAGCCGCCCGCAACTACCTGGAGCTCGCACACCGGATTGAAACCAATTTCCGTAGCCGGTTCTGGGTGAAGAATCAGTTTGCTGAATATATCCACCCCGACAGCGGAGCCATTCATAAGCATGGTCTCAGCGATACCGACTGGAGTTCCATCGCACTCGGATTGGCTGCTCCGGATCAGACAACCATTCTCTGGCCCCGGCTGAAAGATGAGAAACGGTTTTACCAGGGCGGGATGCCCACGTGCATCGTCACGCAGCCAGAAGCTTATGAAAAATGGGAATCCACCTTAGGGGATTTTTACGACATGGCTTCCATGGGACGGGTCTGGTATGTCGAAGCCACGGCACGAACCAAAATGCACGATGCGGACGGACTCATCGAAACCATCCGGATGGTTTGCAGGCAAGGCCAGAAAGATGGATACTACTGGCGTGAACGCTACACGAACGAAAAAGGAGGATACGGGGGGCAGAAATATTGTGAATATCCCGCCAACCTGATCCGGATCGTTCAGCGGTACCTGCTGGGAGTGGAACATGGCCTCGACGGAACCTTGTCCATCGCGCCAACCGTTCCGGATGAATTCTGGAAAACCGGTTTCGGACAGACATTATCCTGGCAGGACAGAACCCTGTCCTATAAAATGCAGACAGGCCGGATCAAGGGAGAATATTCCGGAGCCTATCCCCAAAAAATATCCATCCGGTTCGCAAACCCGCCGGATAAAAAGAACTTGCATGCAATCATGAATGGTTCCACCGTAAGATTGGCTGTGAAAGACGGCTGGATCAGCCTGGTTCTGCCCGCTGCCTCAGCCGGGGAACCTTGCAGGTTCGAAATAATGCAGTAATAGCACGGGTTCCGTTACGGGGCAAAATCCCGATCCCTCATCCAACCTTTTTGACTTCTTTGAGCTATCTACTCAATCATTCGAAGCAACATTCCCGTATTTTTAAAATGGATTCTTTAATTTACGGGGATAATCGTGTAACCATTTATATAAGCCGAAGCCAGATCAGTAATTTCATTGAGTATAGCCACATAGTATCCAAACCTGAGTCATGAAAACCATACACCTTTTATCAGCATCAGTTTTGATGCTATTCTTTTTCTTGTCTCTGAATGCCAGAGGCCAGGATAAGACTTATGCAATTGACCTGTCCAAACCGGAAGGTAAAACTCAGGAAGTAAACCTCAGTTCTATCGCTGCCGATATCAACTACATTGCCCTGGAAACAACTCCGGATTCATACATTACCAGTGTTTTTAATGTAATTAAAACCGATAAAAACCTGCTGATCTTGGACGATACCGATATGGAACGTAAACGACTGCTGATCTTCGACCTGAACGGGTCATTCAAGGCACAGATCCATAGTGTCGGTAAAGGACCAGGTGAATATGTCGGAATCAGTGATGTCGCGTATGATCCTGTCAATCTATATATTACAATCCTGGATGCCTTCCAGAAAAAGGTTCTGCAGTATTCTTTGTCCGGCAAGTTTATCAGAGAAACACTTGTAGAAAACAGGCCTCAGAATCTCTGTTATATTGAACCGGGATATTTCGTAATCATTTCACCCTTACAAATGGTAAAGCCTGCACAGGACGGTAAGTTTTACAATATCATCGTTTACGATCGGAACTTTACTGTCAAAAAACGAATTGCCTCACCGGTAAAATCGGCTGTAAGCGTTGACAGTCCATACTTTTTTGTTGGAGGTGTTTTCAACTATGAAAACCGGCTCAGGTATAAACAGCCATTCGTAGATGATATTTATACACTCGATAACAACTTGAATTATAAGGTATTCTGTAGAATGGATTTCGGCAAATACAGGATGCCTGAATCTGTATACGCCAGTACTGAAAGTTCCCATAATCGTCCTTCACATTACCGTGAATTTCACAGCCTGATCGAATCCCGAGATTTTTTCTTCATCAAGTATGGTTCAACCGGGAAGACTCCTGTATGCCTGTTGAATAAACACAATGGCCTGATGTCCTATGTTTCGCTCGGCATTGAGAAGGTAGGGTTCGGAAATGATTTTGACGGCAGCATGGCGTTCTGGCCCAGATCATCATCAGGACCGGATGAATTAATCAACTATTTCAATGCCATTGATTTAATCGACTATTGCGACAAGAATCATGTCAGAAAATTTAAGTCGAAATTCCCGGCCCAGCAAAAGAAATTGTTTAATCTGTTGGATAAACTGGATCAGGAGAGCAATCCGGTTATACAAATTGTTACTCTGAAGAAAAACTAACCCGATCAACTATGAGGAGCCAACTTTCAACTGTTTTATTAGCGATTCCTTTTATCTGCCTCCAGGGCTATTCGCAGGATCCGACTGATAAGATCGACATCCCAGATCCGCTGATCATGGAAGCCTATGAAAAGGCTGCCGTTCAAAATGTTCTGGCATCGGTCAATGCCGAAGTATTCTTCGGATATTTTTCGGTTTGCGCCGACGGCAAAGATTTTGGGTATGGCAATACCTATCCGTCACTCGACGGGCACCAGCTGACCGATGCGCTCCTTTGGCTGGGTCAGGTGGATGTGGTCAAGGCAAACTGGGACTATGTGAAATCCTTCCAGAAGCCGAACGGGCAATTGCCACTGGCAATTTTTCCGGCAGAAGGCGGCAAGATGATCGGCCCGGAAGGCGCACAGTCACAGTTTGACGCGAACGGCGGTCTTTACCGCCACTGGGTTCCCGGGGATCCGTTGCGGGCTCTTGCAGGGCCAACCTATATCCAGAATGCGGATGTGATCTTCCGGTACACAAACGACCTCGACTGGCTTCGGAAAGAACTGCCATCCATCAACCTGGCAGCCGACTATCTGGCAACCCTGGTTAGCAAAGCCGGTGCCGTAGCAGGAGCTGGCTATTACATTGAACGCCCCACACGGGTCGAATATGACGGGGTGGCGCAATGTCACGCGGTAGACGCATTTCGCCGGGTGGCGGGATTGAATCAAACCGCAGGTGACCAGACTGCAGCGCGGAAATATATGGAACTCGTATCCCGGATCAGCATGAACTTCTTTACCCGGTTCTGGAGGAATGACCAGTATGCTGAATATATCCACCCCGAGAGGGGAGGCGTTAAAAACCACGGCCTTACCGATACCGACTGGAGTGCCATTGCCCTCGAAGTAATTACCCCGGAGCAGAAAGCCATTCTCTGGCCACGCCTGAAAAATGAGAAACGGTTTTACTATGGCGGAATGCCCACAGGCATCGCCACATTGCCAGACACCTATGAAAAATGGGAATCCACTTATGGTGACGTGTTCGACCTGGCTGCTATGGGTCGCGTCTGGTATCTCGAGGCCGGAGCCAGAGCTAAAATGCACGATGCAGCGGGCCTCACCGAGACGATTCGCATGGTTTGCAGACAAGGCCAGAAAGATGGATATTACTGGCGGGAACGCTACACGGATGAAAAAGGCGGATACGGGGCACAAAAATATTGTGAATATCCGGCCAATCTGATACGCATCGTTCAGCGCTACCTGCTGGGAGTGGAACATCGTCTCGACGGAAGCCTTTCAATTGGTCCAACCGTTCCGGACGAATTTTGGAAAGCCGGTTTCGGACAATCATTATCATGGCAGGGACGAAGTATCTCGTATAAAATGCAGACGGACCGGATCACAGGGGAGTATTCCGGTGAGAATTCTCTGAGACTATTCATCAGATTTGAAAATCGGCCGGATCAACAGAACATTCATGCCACAATAGACGGAAGTCCCGTAACATGCTCTAAAACCGGAGATTGGATCAGCATTGTTCTGCCGGCCGCAACTTCAGCGAAACCCTCAGGGTTTGAAATAAATATAATCAATGAAATACAATAGAATCTTTCTTGTTGCTGCCTGCATCCTGTTTGCAGGAGTTGACAGCTTGTTTTGCCAGTCAAGCCTGACGGATAAAATGGTTTCGGTGAAGTGGGAGCAAGGTAAACCCAAGGGAAGTATCGAATATCTGAACGGAGAATTCAGCAAGGCTGCCATCAGTGCCGGCAAGGGGAAAGTCAAGGAAAATCGCTTTAGCTTCTCCTCCGAAGGAAAGGCGCAGATTGATATTTCCATTACCAAGGCAAACTGTAATCCCGGGAGCGGGGCAACGATTATCAGCATAATGACCGACGGTAATCCTTTCTCTTTTCTCCTCCGCGATGTGAATACAAATTTCCCGATCTATATACCGGACTATGGCGTGGCTGTTACTGAAGCTTCAGACCAGCGATCTTATCAGGAAGTAAAAAAAGAAATAGAAAGCCGGAAGCTGATTACCAACCTTGCAACGATTGAATCTCTCCCGGAGCAATCCTATGATTCAGCCGCCAAATTTACCCGCGACCATGCTCTCCCAACGTGGCTCGGGATCAGTCGTGATATCCGGATTTTCGAAGTGAGCAATGGCCGGAGTTCATTTGGCAGGACAAGCGACCTGATCAGGCCGCTGAATGCCTCTGCTGCGGTAAACCGGCCGGAGATCAGCAATATGGATATCCAGTACCAATACATTGCCGGGCGCGGGCAGGGTGTTGAACTGGACGCCACCCGCAGTCTGGAAGAGGGAACCTTGCCGATCCTTCATACCACCCTGACTGATGATGATATCCGGTACCACACGATCTCATTTGTTTCCCCGGAATATTCACCCTTATCCGAACCCATAACCACCGGTACCCATTTTCTGGTTGCCGACCACTACAGCATCGGACACATGTTTACTCCGGAGCAGGAAGAGAGGCTGAAACCGCTCCTTCAGGAGGAACGGAAAAAATCCGAAGAAACCGTCCTCTATAGCCGGACCGAGGCTGTCAATACAGCCTCAGTTCCCCGGTATGCCTGGTTTAAAACCATAAGGCCTTACGGCATCAGCTATACCTTCGATAATCAAACCGGGATTTCTTCTTTTTCTTCCGATACGGTTTTCGGCATTTCGAAACTCAATGGAAAACCATTGCCAAACGAAGAAATTGCCGTACTGCTGAACCCGGGTGAAAAAGCTGTTTTTGAGTTTTTCCTGCCGCACAGTCCGGTTTCGAAAGAAAGAGCCGCCAGGCTTTCCGCGCAGTCATTTGACAACCGGTATGCCGAAAACAAAGCTTTTTGGAAGGCCAAACTGGCTTCGGCAGCAAAGATTGAGGTCCCCGAAAAAAGGATTGACGAAATGATCCGGGCCGGCTTGCTGCATCTCGATCTGATCACCTATGGCCAGGAGCCCCATGGAACGCTGGCCCCTACAATCGGGGTTTATTCACCGATCGGCACTGAGAGTTCACCCATCATCCAGTACTATAATTCGATTGGCTGGCACGACAACGCCCGGAGATCCCTGATGTATTTTCTCGATAAGCAGCACGACGACGGGATGATCCAGAACTTCGGCGGGTATATGGTCGAGACCGGTGCTGCGCTCTGGAGTATGGGTGAATACTATCGCTATACCCGCGATACAGCCTGGGTCAAACAGGTGGAGTCCAAATTGCTGAAAGCGTGCAGTTTTCTTCTGCAATGGCGTGAACGGAATAAAAAAGAAGAAATGAAGGGCAAAGGCTATGGTATGATCGACGGGAAAGTAGCCGATCCCGAGGACCAGTTTCACCAGTTTATGTTGAACGGGTATGCTTACCTCGGACTCGACAGGGTAGCCGAAATGCTGAAAGACATCGACCCGGAAATCTCAATTAAAATAAAGCTGGAAGCGGATGCCTGGAAATCGGATATCAGGACATCATTCTTTAACTCAATGGCTCATTCACCGGTCGTTCCGTTGGGCGACGGCACCTGGTGCCCCACGGTGCCGCCCTGGACCGAAACCACGGGACCGCGAGCCCTTTTCCTGAAGAACGAAACCTTCTTTTCCCACGGAACCTTTACCGTACCCGATGCCCTGCTGGGGCCTCTGTACCTGGTGTTTTGTGAAGTGCTGAGCCCCGGTGAACAGGCATCAGGAATGATGCTCAACTACCACACCGAATTACTCTATCAAAATAATTCCGTAATCAGCCAACCTTACTACGGCCGCAATAACTGGCTCCAGCTGAAACTCGGAATGGTCAAGCCCTTCCTGACAACCTACTATAACACCTTCTCAGCCCTGGCCGACCGCGAAACATATACCTTCTGGGAGCACTTCTTTAATGCAAGTGTGCACAAAACCCACGAAGAGGCCTGGTTTTTAATGGAAACCCGGTGGATGCTGTGGTACGAAGAGGGCACAACGCTTAAACTATTACAGGGCGTTCCGCGCGCATGGCTGGGGGACGGCAAAAAGATCGCTCTCACCCATGTGGCCAGTTATTTCGGACCCGTCTCTCTTAAGGTAACATCCAATATCGATAAAGGTACCATACAAGCTGTTGTCGAATGTTCATCCGACCGCAAGCCCGACCAGGTTGCCATTCGTTTGCCCCATCCCAACGGATTAAAGGCAAAAACCGTTACAGGCGGCAAGTATGACCCGGCAACAGAAACCGTACTGATCGAAAAATTTACTGGGAGATCGGAAATCAGGGTGGAGTTCTGACAATCCGGAGTTTTGCTACTTTAGAGCAATTTTCCGCCAGGGATTACTTTGCCTATGAACAGTGCTTCTGACTTGTCTGCCGATCAATACCCGGGTAAACGGATCGTTGCCCTGGATATCATCCGGGGGATAGCCATCATCAGCATCGTCGTGTTGCACCGGCTGCACTATAATTGGTCGGCGGCGGGGCCAGGTCATGCCATTGGTGACAGTGCTGCATCGTGGGTGCTGTTTGTGCTCTTCTACCTGATCACCATGGCCGGGATTTTCGCCCTGATAACCGGGACCGTAACCTCCCTGAGGGCTTACCAGAGAAATGCCGGAGGCCGGTCCGCTCCCATTCAGCTATTGTACGGAGGCCTGGCTACCGGGCTCTGGATACTGGGCCTTCATTATATCCAGCGAATTTTCCTGGCGAACGGTTTCCTGGAAGGACGGTTCCCGGTGGGGATTCTCCTGGGCTGGATTCGTACGGGAGAAGCGCTTCCCCTGGCACCTGGCCTGTATTATGAGTCGAATGCCCTGTCGATGATCGGATCGGTGGTCATCTTCGTGACATTTGTCCTGTTCCTGGTTTTGCGCAGCCGTAAACCCCGGGATCTGAAAAGCGACATCCGGCTTTATATCATTCTGGGAACCCTGATCCTGATGGCAACGCCCATCCTCCGCTATGAATTGGGACTCTATAAAAATATCCTGTCGGCACATCAGGATTATTTCAGACTTACGCTCATCAACCTGCTAACCGGCGGATACGGAATCTTCCCCTTCCTGGCATACGGTTTTTTCGGGTCCGCCATCGGGGCGGCACTGGCAGGCGGCGTATCCCGGCTAATCCTGAAACGGACTCTCCTGCTCTGCGGACTGGTTTTCTTCCTGATTGGCGGCGCCGGCTTCTTTATACTCGGCGGATGGGACTTCACCAACATCTTCGCCAATACGCTTACCAACCAGTTTCACTGGATCCTGTTCAGGCTAAACCAGCTTGGATTTTTCCTGATCTTATACTGGCTCTTCTTATCCGTGGTTGATTTCGCAGCTTCCGGCAGGAAAAAACGGGCCCACCGGATTTTTTATCCTGCCAGGGTGTTCGGGATGATGTCGCTCACCGTTTTTGTCTGCGAACCCATTTTAGCTGAACTATTTACCAAGATATTGGACCCGGTTTTCCCGGGCTGGAACGATCATTTGCTACCGGTTCTTCTCTTCGGATTTTTTTGCCTGATGATCTGGTGGCTCCTTCTTCAGCTCTGGTGGAAAACGGTGAGGTTTGCCGGTTCCGTTGAGTGGCTGAGTGCCAGCATCATCCGCCTCCTGTCGGGTAAAAAGAGCACCCGGTTCAGCTTCAGCTTCATGAAGGAGCGGATCTGACCGGATAAAAAAGTCCCTGCCGAAACAGGGACTTTTCCCGTGTAATCCTGTTCAGTTAAAACTGATTCGATTTTACTTATCAATTTCGAACAGGTTGTATTCGACTCTGCGGTTGAGGCGGAGGCTTGCTTCAAGATCGTTATTCTCAGCCGGATTGGATTCACCGTGATAATTTGTTCTTATCCGATTATCCGGAATGCCTTTGCTCAATAGATAACGCTTAACGGTATTAACACGGTTCTCAGAAAGTTTGATGTTATACTCCACGTCACCTTTGCTGTCACAAAATCCGGCAAGCTCAACTCCAAAGTTTTCATGCTTGGATAAAGCATTAACCAGATTATCAAGATCATCAATTCCTTGCGGTTTCAGTTTAAAGGAGGCGTTATCAAAATAGATCGGTTGCATCGCCAAATGGTATTTAGCGATAACCCCTTGAATATCATAAGGACAACCTTTCAATTCAACGGCGCCGGCTTTATCCGGGCAAGCGTCTTCGCTATCAGCAACACCATCCTTGTCTGAATCAATCGGGCATCCAAAACTGTCTACCTTAAATCCTTTGGGAGTATTGAGGCATTGGTCGTCCTTATCGGTTACACCATCGCCATCAGCATCAGACTTAGAATCCGGACATCCCTTGAATGCCGCCAGACCAAAAACATCGAATTTATCCTGGATCCCATCTCCATCGGTATCCGGACATCCCTTGAATTCCTTTAACCCGGCAACGTTCAGGCATTCATCCTCATAGTCCGCAATACCGTCCTTATCGGCATCAAGCGGGCACCCATTTACATCAACCAGAACATTGGCAGGAGTATTGGGGCATTTATCATTTTTATCCAGTACCTTATCTCCGTCACTATCAACATCAGGCTCCGGACATCCATTTAATGCTGCGAGCCCAAAAACATCCGGACATTTATCTTCATAGTCGGCAATACCATCCTTGTCGGTATCCTGCGGACACCCATAGTCATCAACCAGTACACCGGCAAGAGTACCGGGACAATTATCTTCATTATCAAGCACTCCATCTCCGTCAGTATCTTTTTCCCTGGTTTTGCCAAAGGCGATATTTAAACCGATAGAGTTTTCCATGAAATAATCAGGGTCTTGGTTCGGTTTAGTGGCAGGATACCAGCCGTCGATTTTATCTATCATAGGTGTCATTACGACAGACTGAAAAAACATGCTGATAGCCTTGCTGATACGTAAATTGAAACCAACTCCACCCTTCACGGCAGGAGACCAATACTGTTGATTCGTAAACGTTACGTTATCTGGACCCGTACCTGACGAAACGGACATATTCACCCCAAAACCACCAAGAATATATGGAGCTAATATTGCTGATTCCTTCAGCATATATCCGTTATTGAATTTGTATTTAAATTGCAAAGTCAGGTTAGACATTTGTGCATTAAAGTTTAGATAATCAGGCATATTTGGCTTTAACCTCGCATTACCGCTTTGCGTTTCGCCATAAATATAATTCACCGATAAATCAAATGAAGGGTTGAGATACCGGGCTATGCTTCCACCAAAAGCAAA
>Ga0209749_1001859_pt1 | contig 16307 bp, 9 predicted proteins | sample EPASupsiteSAE347_FD_187267 | JGI IMG/M metagenome (GOLD analysis project Ga0209749, IMG submission 187267) | Bioremediated contaminated groundwater from EPA Superfund site, New Mexico - Sample SAE3-47 (SPAdes) (version 2) | ecosystem: Environmental > Aquatic > Deep subsurface > Groundwater >... | reverse complement strand
CCTGCCATGTGCTTCCTTTACCACGGACGTTGACAGGAGAAAAAGTGCTTTCCATGGAAAAAACATCCGGCAGAGGCAATTTGATCAAGAATGCGAATATTGTCGTCCTGCTTGACGGCCATCCGGTTCTTAAAGTGGATGGAATAAATATTCTTCCGGAAATGGGCGTGATTGTAAAGGCCAAGGATGTGCGGGTCACACGCTTTGTCCACTGGGGATATTCTTCAGGCATGCCTGAATATTTTCACCTTGGCGGCTGGCAAATGTTGAACGATAAATCAATCCGCAAGAATCTTGATTCGCTTCAGCGCGGTCTTGAACAATCCGCGGCGGCTGGAGTCCAACTGCTCGTTACCTCGGAGACAAGCCTCACGGGCCTCTTCCCGCTGGACCGCGTCACAAAAGACCGCAGAGCAATCGCCGAGGCAGAACGGGAATTGCGGCGATTACTTAGCAAGACAAAGAAGGCTCCTTACCTGGTAGTCGGATTTCCCTTATGGGAATCATCGCCCGGACAGAGAGGGAGATTAATACGGTATAATGTGTCCCGTGTCTATGATCCGGAGGGAGAGATTGTCTCTACCCATGCCAAGATTCATTCCTGTGAATTTGATTTTTGGCATGGTTATCGTCTTCAGGAATTCAATATACTGGGGGTGCCGGTGAGCATGCATATCTGCCATGATACGCGTTATCCGGAAGTCTGGACATTGCCCATTATGTTCGGCGCCCGGCTTATCCTGCATCCGGCCAACAGCATTCCGACGGCAGAATCCATAGACGCTTTTGAAGCACGCGCCAAAATTTCCACAATGACCTCGCATACATTTTATATCCATGTGAACGGCGGCGGGAGAAGCTATATTGCGGGTCCCCAGAAATATAACAACCTGATCGCAGTGAGCGCGGAATGCAGGCGGGATGTTCAATCCTTCCCAATGGTAGGCCCGTCGCAGGAATGCCTCTTGCATGCCAAAATCCGTATCGCGGATGCCTTCGGCTACTGGCCGATGCGCTCGTTTAGAGCATCCGAAGAAATCGCCTCTTCCTATCTTGCCCTGTACCGGGCCATGGGAGGAAAAAGACCGGCGTCATAGGAACGTTCCAACCAAAATATTAATTAGACTATGAAAAAGATACACGACCCATACACCCGGAAAGAAATCTGGCAGATTACCGATGAACCCGACGCCAATATAACCCATCGCTACCACAACATTGATGCCTTCAGCAAAGACGGCCGTTACCTCGTCTATGGCCGGGATCTGCCACATCTAGGACCGGAAGCTAAGACCAGATCGGAAGTGGGTGTTTACGACCTTGCCCAAAAACGAGAAATAGGCCGACATCCGGGCGCTATGCCCTGCTGGAATCCATGCAAAAACCAGGTTGTGTATTCCAACAGCGGGAAGATTATACTCTGGGATATTGAGACAGGCAGTGTGAAATTACTTGCCGAGGTATTTGATCTGCAGTCCGCCAGCGTGGATCGGACCGGCAGATTCGCCCTCTGTTACTATGGTCTTGAAGCCTTCAAAAAAGGCAAAAGCGGGGTGGTCCGCGTGCCGCTCGCCGGAGGTGTCCCGGAACTTATCCAAAATCCGGGGCCGGAAGTATATCTATCCATGCCGACCTCCAACCCGGCCCATGATGTATATTCCGTGCGGTATCATGCCCCGAAACCGGGTATGGAGGTAACTCATCCCACGTTTAAAAGATTAGGTCTGAATATTGTCTGCCGCTACCTGATGATCGTGGGCACTGATGGAAGCAATCCCCATCCCGTCACATCTTACGACGAATGGGGACACTATTGCTGGAGCGGGGACGGCGAATGGTTCATTATCGGGCCGCATTGCAAGCGATGGGATGCGCGCCCTGAAGAGCCGTGGCAGGAGTGGAGTGCGTTGCCGGTGGGCTTCAACCATCCTGCTCCCTGCGGACGGGATGGCCGCCTGCTGGTCGGCGATTTCGGCAATATTTTTACTTACGTCTTCAACCGCCAGACCCAGGAACTTATGCTGATGAATGCCCCCATGAGCAATTCCATACCTTATTCCAAGAATGCGGATCCGCACCCGATTGGAAGTCCGGACGGAACAAAATACGTTTTTGATTCCATGTACGATCTGGAACACGCTCCAGTCACAAGGCTGACGGCATCCATAGGTCCCGGAGACGACATATTAGCCGTGGAAAGTACGGCTGGTTTCCCCGAATCAGGATGCCTTGTGCTTGGGTATTCAGGCTGCGGACCGGAGGTCATTCATTACGGAAAAAAACAGGGACACTTTTTCCTTGAATGCAAGCGCGGGTCTCCTCCTGAGATAAGCAAGGATACAGAATTCACCAAACAGTCAAACGGTTCTGTGGCAATGACTTTTGGGAGAGGGACAAATGTAATGGCGTATGCGGGATTACATTTAAGCGACGGTGTTCGGCGGGAACCGGACGTATACGTGCACGTGATCCGTCCGCCGCAACATCCACGAACAGTCCGCGCAAGGCGCGAAAGTTCCGCAGTTCAGGTCAGTTGGAAAAATCCCCGTAACAGCCGTGAATTTCGGGCTTACGGCGTCTGGCGTTGCGAGGAAGGGAAGGATTGGACCCGTTTGGAAGATATTCCGGTTGGTAAAATGGAGTATAGGGATGTCCGTCCCCCGGAAGGTCCTCTGCTTTATGCGGTCAGCAGTGTTGAACACAGCGGGCTGGAAAGCGCACGTTCGGCGGAGGCGGTTATTGCTTCGCAGGATGGCCGGCATTTGCCGCAACGGATATTCTTGCCGGTTGGCGACGCTGATCTTAATCCCAGCCTTTATGCCTCCCCGGAAGAGGCATTAACAGAAACAATTGATGAGGCGGCTTATAACCAGCGCGCTGTCATTCAAAGACACGGCGGTTCTCCGTTAAGGTGGATATATTCCATGCCGTGCGCGGCAGTATGTTCAATTTCTGTCCATTGCCGGACAATGGCATCCGCCGCGATGGTGAATTTTTCCTGTAATAAAAATACCTGGACCCGCTTCGTGGACGCGGCGGGTTATATATGGCTGCCTGTTACCATGGATGCTGATGAACGCGGGGTGGGCGCGGCGTTGGAAACCGGCGACAACATTCTGGTCTTGTCGGCTCCCGCCGAAACCCTTGTGGTGGATGCGCTGCGCCTTGATTTTAATTACATAGGGGAAAAAATATGATTACTGAAATGATCCGAAAATTCCGCCAAAAATTGAAAGACGGTCCGGTTCTCGGTCCCTTTTCTAAAACCGAAGATCCGGCCATGGTGGAGGCCATGGGATATGCCGGCTTTGACTTTCTGATTCTTGACCTGGAGCACGGACCCAATACCGTCCGCAGTCTGCAGAATCTGGTGCGTGCCGCGCAACTATCCGGGATCCTGCCGATAGTGCGCGTCAAGGAGGATTTGCCAAATGTGATTGGCGAGGCATTGGATATCGGCGCCGGGGGAGTGCAGGTGCCGAAGATTACGACGGCCGAGGATGCCCGGGCGGTGATTCAGACGGCCAAGTTCGCTCCGCTGGGAATGCGCGGGGTCTGCTGTGCCGTGCGCGCGGCTGAATACGGCGCCAAGGACCGGTTTGAATATTTTCGTGAAGCGAACGAGGCTTTGGTCATTCTCCAGCTTGAAAGCCGCACGGCATTGGAAAACGCAAAAGACATTATCCGCGTGCCGGGCATTGATATCATTTTTGTCGGCCCATATGATTTGTCGCAATCTTTGGGAGTGATAGGGCAGACCGATCATCCCGATGTGGCGGCCATGTTCCGTGAAATCGCCGGCATCTGCGCTCAAAACAATATCGCGGTCGGCACCTATGTGGAAACACCTCAGGCGGCCGCAAAATGGAGCGCGCTCGGCGCCCGTTATCTTTGTTATAAGGTGGATACGGCAATTATGCTTAATGCGAGCCGGCAGATAGTGAATGAATTTGCCGGCATGGCCTTGAGCAGCAGGGGCAAATCAGATGGAAACGAAACATGATTTTGAGATTCTGAGATATCTGGTCAAACAATACCTTGAGACGGCGCGTCAGCCGGAACAGGATCAGCGGCGGAATCTCTGGCGGCGACATAATAGCCTTAAAATGACCCGTCCGCCGGTGCTGGTAATGCTCGGCTTCTGGAACGCATGGCTCAGGGATTACATCCCGGAATCATCACTGCGTTGTTCAGATCCCTTCTTCCGTGGTTACGAGCGGATGCTCAGGCTGAAGCTGTTTCATGCAACCCTGGGGGATGACACTATCTTTGAACCTTGGATTAGCCAGGGAGCCAGTCATGTTTTGCCGTCAGGGGGCCGCTGGGGTATTGAACTCTCACGGACAAGTCCGGACGTTGATGGGGGCGCTTTTGCCATTAATCCACCGCTCAAGGAACTGGACGATATTCACAAATTGCTCAAGCCCCGGCGCCAGATAGACGAGGCGCAGACGGCGGCCAATCTCGCCCGTCTGCGCGATGCCGTTGGAGATTTGATTGAAATTGACGCGGTGCGCGGAACAGCCTACGCGCATTTTGGCGGCGACATTTCCACCGACCTGATCCAACTGCGGGGCATGGAGCAGGTGATGATTGACATGTATGAAAACCCCCAGTGGCTGCACGGACTGCTGGCGTTTATGCGCGACGGTATTCTGGCCGCGCAGGATAAGGCCGAGGCATTGGGTGACTTCAGCCTGAGTTGCCATGATAATCAATCCATGGCATACAGCGAGGAACTGGAAGACCCGCACCCCAACAGCGGTCCGCGCCGGCGAAAACAGTTATGGGGATTCATGGCCGCCCAGGAATTCACCCTGGTCTCGCCTCAATTCCATGAAGAATTTCTGTTGCGTTATCAGTTGCCGATCATTGCAAAATATGGTCTCTCGACTTATGGATGCTGCGAGGATCTCACCAACAAGATTGACATGCTGCGCCAAATCCCTAATCTTCGTCGCATCGCCGTTACCCCGACCGCCGACATCGGTCGCTGCGCTGAACAAATCGGCGGCAGTTATGTGATTTCGTGGCGGCCGAATCCGACCGACATGGTCAGCGCCGCGTTTGACGAGGGAAGGATTCGGCGGATTATCAGGGAAGGACTCAGCGCCTGCCGGGACAACGGCTGCGTCGTGGACATTACGCTGAAAGATATTGAAACCGTGCAGGGCGAGCCGGACCGCTTATCCCGATGGGTACGCATCGTGCGCGAAGAAACTGACGGCGCAAGTCAAATGCCGGCGTGACAGTAACCGGGAGAGTATCGGAAACACGCCCTTCTGTCTTGCCCGGCCCTTATAAAAAACATTGAAAAAATTATTGACATTATGATGTTTTTATATTTTACTTACAGAAGTAATACAGAAGAAAGCTATATGTTTATCAGTTGATGACGAACGAGAGGAGGGGGAGAGTGGAAACGCATAAGAGGGATTTTGTTTATCAGCCTTTGAAAGAAAACCTGGTCAGACAAATTGAGGCCGGCCGGCTGAAAAGGGGGGATTGCATACTTTCCGAAAAAAGGCTGGTCCAGAAGTATGGCATTTCCAACAAGTCGGTCCGCAAGGCCATCAAAGAATTGGTTGAAGAAGGTTATCTCATTGCCATGAGGGGCAAGGGGGTTTTTGTGGCCGAAGACTACAAGAAAAAGAAAGCCGTTAACGCGGATACCATCGGCGTGGTGGTGTCCGATTTGGCCGTTTCTTTTCATACCGAAATAGTCCGCGGCATAGAGCATGAGGCGGAACAAAACGGCTATCAGATGATCCTCGGGAACAATGACAATAACGCAAAAAAGGAGGAAATGTATTTGCGCCGGTTTGTCGGCCAGGGGCTCAACGGAATAATCGTGGTTACCGGCAGAAATTCCATCCGTAACAAATATTTCAGGGAAATAGGCCGAGACATCAAATTGGCAATCGTGGATACGTTTATAAAAGGCGCGGAAGCCGATTATGTGACCACGGATGACGAGCGCGGCGCCTGCGAGGCGGTTAAATACCTTATCGGTCTGGGGCACAGGAGCATAGCCAATTTAACCGGGCCTGGGGAGGTTTCCACCGCTTATAACCGGTATGAAGGATACAAAAGGGCGCTGCGAGAGGCGGGGATGGCGATGGATGAAAGACTTGTCCGTCTGACTGATTTTTCCGAGCAAGGCGGTTACGAAGGCATGAAGAAAATTCTGGCAAAGACCAGAGATGTTACGGCTTGTGTCGCCGTGAATGACATGGTGGCCTGGGGTGCCATGCGGGCGATAGAGGAGCAGGGGCTGAAAATACCGGAAGATATTTCCGTGGCAGGCTTTGGGGCCCTGAAATTAAACAACAGCAGTGCTCTTCCCCTGCCGCTGACCACCGTCAATCAGCAGGCTTATGAAATGGGCCAGGAGGCGGCCCGGCTGGTAATAGGACGTCTGCGGGGCGAAGGCGGAAAAAATATAAAAAAAATAGTTCTGCCCACAAAATTAATTATCAGGACATCCACCGCCCGCGTTTTGGCAAAGGCAAGTTAAAAAAGGAGGCAAACATGTCGACAAGCAAGTTTCATAAAGGCGTGTGGTTGTTTGTGGAATCTGATTTCAAAGAAGGTCCGGCCGCGGTCAAAAGGTGTGTGGAACGGCTGGCCCGGGCCGGCATTGAGCTGATGATCCCCTGTGTAAAAGTCAAGGATGGCTACCTGGACTATGCCACCAAAATAGGGTTGGTGAATCCGCTTTTTGCCAAATGGGACCCGCTGGAGATGATCTGCCGGGAGGCGCGCAAAAAAAACATCCAGGTGCATCCCTGGTTTTGCGTGTTTCATGAAGGGGAGGGGTCAAAATTACTCCGGCAAAATAAAAACTTGCGGGCCTTTATCTGGGAAAACGGAAAAGATGCGGGCACCTGGGCCTGCGCCATGCGCGACGAAGTGCAGGATTATGAGTTCAGTTTGTATCAGGAAGTCATGAAACAATACGATGTCGCCGGCGTGCATCTGGATTATATCCGGTCAGGATGCAAGTGCGTGTGCCCGTATTGCCGCCAATGGTTCCGGAAAAACATCGGAGGGGACATCCGGAAAGTTTCCATCAATTATGGCAATGATGATTTCTGGCAATGGACCAACTGGCGCTCAGCGAATATAACGCGGTTTGTGCGGCGGATTTACCGGGAAGCGCACCAGCGGAAAAAAGAAGTTTCCGCCGCGGTGATGTGGCATTATCCGGCGTGCATCGTGGATAATGCCCAGGACTGGGGCACTTGGGCGGCAGAGGGCATCGTGGATTATCTCTTCCCCATGAATTATTCTTCCGATACCCGCTTTATGGAACAAGCCACGCGGAATCATATCGCCGCGGTGGGTAAAAAATGCGCGTTATGGGAGGGGTTGGGGACGTGGCGTCTGATGGAGCAGATGAAAGCGGTGCGCAAAATGGGCGTCCATGGCGCGGTGATTTTCCAATACAATGCGCTTACGGATGAGCACATCCGGCAGATGGCGCGCTTTTAAGGCGGCAGTGCCGCCATCCAAAATAAATGGCCGGCGGTCCATTGTTCAGGTTAAATTTTCCGCAAAATTGTCATATGTTGCATGGAATGATTTAATATAAAAGGCGGACAACATGCTTTCCTGTTTTTTCAGGACAAAAAGCAGTTTGAGTCTTGTTCTGGCATTTATCGGTCTGCTCTGGTGCGGAACCGTCAGCCTCCGGGCGCTGGACCGATATGTGGTGGAACCCGGAACCATTGCTGACGGCAATGGTGGAATCTATACGGGCTGGGACATAGCGGCCACCCAGATTCAATGGGCCGTGGATGCCTCCACCAATGCCGGCGACACGATCTGGGTCTCCAACGGAACCTATGTGCTCACCAATCAAATCAGCGTTATAAGCAATATTGTTTTACGGAGCACCAATGGGCCGGATGTTACCATTGTCAACGGCAACTACGCCGCCGGTAATCTGATAACGAACCGTTGTCTTTACCTGAGCAATAAGTCGGCGTTTGTTTCCGGCTTTACATTTTCCAACGGCGCCAGCGACGATGTCGGCGGCGGCGGGGTGTTTATGGGCGCCGGCATTTTGAGCAATTGCACCGCGTGCAGCAACTTTGCCCTTTCGGTTGGCAGCACAGGCTATCGGGGCGGCGGAGGCATTCGCGTTATCCCCAGCGGCACGGTCACAACTTGCCGGGTCATTGGCAACCTTGTTACTAATTTTACATCCTCCGGCCAGTGGAACGGGGGCGGCATGTACGCTGATGGTGCAGGCGTTTTGATTTCAAATTGTCTTGTCAGTAACAATAGCATTGTCGGAGCGTCTGAGAGCCGGCGTGGCGGCGGTGTTCTTTTACGCAGCTCAGCCAGGATCAGGTCAAGCATGATATGCAACAACAGCAACCTCCGCGGTCTTGGAGGCGGCATATACCTGAGCGAGTCTCCTTCCATGGGATCCTGCACGGTTAATGTCAACCAGGCCGGCATTGGGGGCGGATGCGAATTCAGCAGCGGCACAATAACCGATTGCGTGATTTCCTGCAATTCAGCGTCAACCGCGGGTGGAATACGCATGGTGCCCGGCGCCGCATCCTATGTCTGCCGCATGTTTAATACCACGGTCACCGGCAATACAAATGGCGGTGTAAGACTGGAAACTTCCGAGGCGGGGGTCGGGGGAATAAATCAGATGATCAATTGCTCCATTTCCGACAATGTGTCCAATGGCGTGACAATGCGGGGATCGGCCAGCACCGGCAACAGTATTTCCAATTGTATCGTGCGCGGTAACATAGGCGGTATATTGTGTTCAAATATTGGGATCATTCGTAATTCTCTTATCGCCAATAACACCAATAATGGGAGTGTCGGCGGTCTGTTGATCGGCGCGAACTGCATCACGGCGCTGGTCAGCGGCTGCACGATTGTCAGCAACCAGTCTGGTTTCTCCGGCGCGGGAATAAGAATTGAGGCCACCAACGCCAGCCTGCTTATGTCTTCCTGCGTCATTTGTTCCAACGGCGTCAATGGCACCAACGACGTGTTTGACGCCTGCGCGCCCACGAATTACACTGCGCTCCAGTATTCCTGCGTGGGGACCAACCCCGGTTTCACCGGGGCGGGGATTATTGCGGATCACCCGCGGTTTATGGACTTTGCCGGCGGTAATTTCAGGCTGGCCGGTAATTCACCCTGCATCAATACCGGCTCAAACGAAACCTGGATGACGAATGCGTTTGATCTGGATGGCAGGACGCGTATCCGCTATGGTGTGGTGGACATGGGCGCGTATGAAACCATCCGGGACGGAACAAGCTATGGGTTCCATTAGGATAATATCTGGGACTGAGGCAAAGGCATCTGGGATTATTTCTTTCTTTGATGCCGCCGGATCCCAGCGCAAGGTACATTTTTGCATGATTTCAGCACGCCTATCCATTCCATTATAATTCGTTTTATTGTTCAATGGTCGGTAAATAAGAAAAAGGGAAAATATGATGAAAAGCGGCAATAAAATATCCGACGGCAAACAACATGGTGGTTATAAGACGGCGCGCAAACATCAAATGATTTTATTCTCCTTCGCCGAATACCCCGTGGCTTGCCACGGGTATGAAGGCGAGGAGAACCCTCCGAAGCCTTGGCGAAGGAGGGTTGGGGCTTCGGAGAATTCCGCAAAGATGCCCCGCGGCTTGCCGCGGGGTGCTTCACTGGCGGCATTATTGGCCTTGCTTGTTTTTCCCGGCCGTGCCTTTTCCCAGGAATCTTTCCAGATTCTGGATGGTTTTGCCAAAGTGATTAACATCAAGGGGATCAACTCCAACTACCAGGACTATCGCGGGTCATTCCAGACGGGAATTATTTTAAACAAGCAGGACAATGTTGTTGAATGGCTTACCGAATCTGCCATAGCTTCCAAGGATACGGTCTTTGTATTCACCGGCGGAAGTCATAAAGCAGGCTATTGCCGCTTGTTTGTGAATGACAAGCCGGCCCTGCTTTTTTCGCGTTATCCGGCGGAAGAATCCGCGAAGGACATTGTCAGCACAATCTGGTTCGGCCCCGAATGCCGCATGCTGTTTGATTATCACGGTTATTCCAACGGGCATGCGGGCGTCTATTATCTGTTCGTGCCCGGTTCATGGATTAAAGCGGGCGAACCGGCAAAGATTCGCGTGGAGCCTGTCACCGGGCCGGGCGACGCCTGGTTCGGCCTTTCCCAGAGAACAGACACGCTGAAATGCGAATCCGGACAGGATAAAAACAAGGATGGGACAAATGATCTCAAGGAAGCCATCAGCCTGCTGGCCAGAACGGACTTGCAAACCCCTGCCGAATATCCCGAAGCGCTGGGGACAAAGATTGAGGCGAAAGTGACTGTTCCGGAAAGTGTCGGGGGGGAGATAACAGTGGAGGCCAGACTGCGCATCCCGCCCAAAAATGAATTTGAGACGCAATTCGGCAAAGTAAAGTATGTCAACGAGGCCACAACGGAAACAACGCAGGACGCCATCCGCGTCCCGCAGAACGGCGAGCAAATTTCAGGCCGGAAACCGCGCGTGCCGGCGGTCTTTGAATATCTCAATATGAACCCCGGCAACGGCGTTTATATTGTCAACTGCCTTGTCCAGAACAAGGACGGCCGTGTGCTGGAGCTTGAGCGCGCCATAAAAATGGGCGCCGACATCCAGCGCTTTATCGGCCCGCCATCCAATGTGAAACTCCGGAATGGAATGTTAAATCAATATGAGATGCTGGTCCGGCCGGAACCGGTGACCCCGCACATTCCCTGGGCTAATCCTTGTCCTGGTCGCCCCGTTAAAGCGCTGTTCCTGATGCCGGGATCGGATGGGAGAGTGGTCTCCGAGCTTATCCAGCGCATGGGACTGGAGGCGCGCGCGCTTCAGACCGGACACTATGATGCGCAGGTGAAAGACAGTTTTGGGGCGGTTGAGGAATTCTTGAAATTTAACCCTGAACTCCTGGTGGTGAACAATACGCGCACCTGGGGCTATATTCCCGCCGAAAACAAGAAGCGTATTTTTGAACGCGTGGCGCAAGGCATGGGCCTGATCATTGTCTGGGCCACGGAGGAACCGCTTGTGGGCGCCAAAGATGCGCCACTGGCGCCAGTAACGGATGCCGCGCTTTACTCATTCATTTTTAGTTCGCCCTCCTTCAAGGACGCTGTCATTTACAAGGGTTATGATCAGCCGGATCAACTGGCTCATTTTTACACCCTTGGCCGGGGAAGGATTGTCCTGCTCCATGCGGAAAGCGGCACCCGCTATGCGGGCGGCTGGCAGGATAAGCGCAAAGCAGCCGGCATTATTCCGCCATATCTGCCTCTGCGTCCCGATGAAGGCGAGCCATGGGAATATCATTATATTTTCGCCATCCGCGCCATATTATGGGCGGCAAACCGGGAACCTGCGATTACCATTGGCGCGCTTGACATTGAGCAGGATGCTTCCGGCGCGACCATAACCATGCAGAACAAGGGCGGCGCCGTGGAGGCCAGCCTGGAAACAATTGTCAAAAACGATTATGCCGAAGAAGAATCAAAGCTTTCCCAGCCGAGCCGGATTGCGGCCGGAGAAAACAAGATAAAAATTGCCCTGCCAAAACTTGATCCCGGCCGGCACTGGCTGAATATCATTGTGCGCGACAAAAACAAATCATCCCTGGGCTTCGGCGCAAGCCAGTTTTTTGTTTCATCGCCGGTGAAGATCGCTGGATTGAATCTGGACCGCGAATATTACACGCCAACCCAGCCGGTCAAAGTTTCCGCAAGGATTTTTTCGGAGACCGCCGGGCCGGCCAAATGCCGATGGAAGGTTATGGACACGTATAACCGCCTGCTGGCCGAATCGGAACAGGATATTGCGCTCGTCAAAGGATCCGAGCAGGAATTGTCCTGTGAGTTTAATCTGCACAGCCCGATTGCCTGTCTGCACACGGTCTGGCTAAAAATAGAAAAAGATGGCCAATGTCTGGCGCGGCAGTCCGAAGAATTTACCGTTGTCAGGCCTGATTTGTGTGATGATTATCAGGTGAAAATATGGGGCGGAGTGCCGGATTACCATTACTATGGCTTGTTGCTTGACCAGCTAGTTTCCCAAGGGGTGGATGCCATTTTGGTTGGAGGAAACCGGGGCGATGAATTTATAAATCCGAATCGCATTATTGCCAGATTTCGCGCAGGCGCCTTGCATAATATGCGTGTGGATCCAATCAACATGGGCCAGATGTTGAACGGCGGCGCTCCCAAACCGGACGAATTGGAGCGGTCTAATTGCGTCAACAAGCCGGAAATGCGGGAGGAATATGTGCGCCAGTCCGAGTTTTGGGCTGACATGGGCAAACGCTACGCGCCCTGCACCTATCTCCTCGGCGATGAAATGCATTATGCGGCAGCGAAGGGTAAAGTCCATTACAACTGGTGTATGTGCCAGTATTGCCTGCCGAAATTCAGGGCCTATCTGAAAGGGCAGTATGGGGACATCAAAAAGCTTAATGCTGAATGGGAAACGGACTGTAAAAACTGGGATGAAGTCATGCCCATGACCTGGGATAAAGCCGCTGGCCGGGGAAATTATGCTCCCTGGCTGGACCATCGCATTTTTACGGAGAACGCCTATATGGACATCCGCACCATATTTTCCAGGACGATCAGAAAAACAGATCCTTACGCCCGCATCGGTCTGAGCGGTTTCTGGCATCCGAATATCTGGACCGCGGAAAACTGGCCCCGGACCATGGCCGCCGGGGCGCTCACCGGCTGGTCGCCCTACTGGTTTATGGATAATGAAAGCTTGTGGGTAACCCAGTTTTATACCGGCCAAGAGAAGCAGAGAATCCAGTCCTGGGTCGGATACACTTTCCAGAATCACAAGGCCTTGATCCAGGTCAGCCCATTTTACGGATTCAATGGCTCGGGTATCTATTCGGCCAGCGAATTTTTTGAGGCAAATTTTGAGCCGGGAGAATTGATGCTGAATATAAAGGATGACATTAAAGAACAAAAAGCCGGCTTGGTAAAATTATTGATGAATACCAGCCGGCCATTCGGTCCGGTCGCAACCCATTTCCCCGAACGGGCCGGGGTTATGATTGACGCTGTCCAGGGAATTTCCGATTTGCTTCCCTTCAGGGATTCCATGCCGGCGGCGGTCAAAGGATACGGCTTGTGGCCGCAGGTTGTTGCCGGAGAGCAGGTTGAAAAGGGGGTTTTGTCAGAGCGCAAAACCAGGGCGCTATTGACCGGCTATCTGCCGGCTGTCTCTGACCTTGAGTTACAACAACTGGAACAGTTTGTGAAGGACGGAGGCGTTTTGACGGTTTGTTACCGGTTTGGAATTTTTGATGAACACGGCAAACCGCGCGATTCCGCCATCCTGGAAAAATTCACCGGCGTGAAGGTTGTCAATCCCGCGTATAAGGCGGACGATCTGGTAAAAATTGAGACGCAGCCGATAGTTCCCGCGCCGGACGGACAATTTAGCAAATTAACCGGGCTTAGCCTGAATGTGTATAAGGAAAGCAAGGAGCCGGATTTACACCGGCTGGAAGCGCTGGAAGGTTCTGTCGCGGCCAAATTCAGGGATGGACCGCTTGCCGGCCAGCCGGCCATTGTCAGGCATGCGTATGGAAACGGGGCGGTGTATTATATCAATGGTTTTATGCAGGCGAGTTCCGCGCGTGAGAACAGCGTCGCCGACGACCGGTTGCAGCCGAATCGCGCGAGCAGTCACCGGATTATCCGGACCATTCTGGAACAGGCCGGCATCATGCCTGATCTGACCCCGAAAACATCCGGCGAATGGTATGAAGGGATTACCGTGGCCCGATTCCAGCAGGGCCATGCGGACTATTTCTGTTTTTCTTCCGAGCCGTCATCAGGCAAGTTTGAATCAAAAGATGTTATCTTCCAATTTCCAGCTCTTAGGCATTTTTATGAGGTAAAGAGCGGGAAATATTTTGAAAAAACAGATACCATAAAACTGCCGGTAACCCGGCCGACCCATTATGTTTTTGCGGCTTTGCCTTATCGGATTGGCGGGCTGGCCGTCAAAGAAACAAATCTGTCCGCCCGGCACGGGGAACAGGTTTCAATAACATTCCTGTTGCAGAAGCATGAGGCCGCCCCATGGGTGGACCATGTTGTGCATGTTGTTGTTAAAGACGCTTCCGGAAAGGAAAGGCCCGGGTATGGCGCCAATATCCTCTGCAAGGACGGTGTCGGTGTCTTCAAGCTCCCGCTTGCGCTGAATGATCCTCCCGGCGACTGGAAGATAGAGGCCAAAGAGCTGGCGAGCGGCCTCAAGACAGCGACAGCTTTGGCAGTAAAAGAGGAAAAATCAGAACGGTAATTTGCGCGTAAACAGTCCATGCAATTTGAGATAAACGGGCATGACAAAAAAGGACCGATCAAGCTGCGTTTTGAAGTCAAAAACCAGTTTGACATCATCAATGGCGTCTGGCTCAAGGGTAACCTGCATTGCCATGTGAACGCCATGGGCAATGCGCAGGAGGTCTGCAAACACTACCGGGGCCTGGGGTTTGATTTTTTGGCTTCCACCGATTATGAGACGGTCACTGCCCTGCCAAAATCCACCGAGGAATTCATCACCCTGCCCGGAGCAGAAAAGCGGAGCCTGGCTCATATTACGTTTATAGGCATTCAGGACGACATCTGTTCGCTGAAAGTTGACACCCTGGAGCTTTTAACTGCCGCCATAAAAGAAGCGGAATCCCGGGGCGGACTGGCTATTCTCGCGCATCCTTACTGGAGCGGGTTTGACTGGAACAGGCTTTGCGAGATAGCCCGCACCGGCGTAACCGGCTTTGAGATCAGCAACCGTATTTGCTGGAGGATAAACGGCAAAGAACGTTCTGAAGTTCTCTGGCATATGTTGATTGACGCCGGCATAACCCTCGCGCCAATCGGTGTGGATGACTCGCACGGATTTAACAAACAGATAACCGGCCGGACATGGACCGGCGTTATAGCCAATGAAAGAACAAGGGCAGGAGTGCTGGAGGCTATCCGGGCTCATCGCACCTATGCCAGCGAGGGGCCGATCTTAAAATCCATCCGTGTTCGTGACGACGGCATGCTGGCCGTTGAAAGCAGTCCCTGTCTGGCCTGCCATTTCATGTCGCGCGCCGGCGGCGCCAGCAGTGTGGTTGATGATGTGGAATCCGAACGGTTTGAGTTGGACCTTGCCAAATATGGCTACAGAATTCACGACTGGATTTCCGTGTGTCTTGAGGATAAATGCGGCCGGCGCGCATGGTCGGCCGCCATTCCGTTTAATGCGGAAGTTATTTCAATGGAAGGAAACACAGGTCATCAAATCCGAACAAATACACAAAAAGAAACCGAACGTAGTCCTGGTAATAACGGATGACCAGGGTTACGGAGACCTGGGATGCACGGGGAACCCTTGAATTAAGGCGCCTAATATTGTCCGATCATGATCGGCTCTGATGCGGAAAATCCGGCGCGGCTTGACGCCATGGACGTCATGGGCGACGTGGTCTGGCATCAGACGGACATAGTGCAGGCAAAAAAATCTGCCGGCCGGTGGACCGTGCATGTTGCTGAGGAGGGAGAATACCGGTTCCGGCTCAGGCGGTGGCCCGAAGAGTTGGATTTGCCGATTGAGGCCGGCGTCTCTCCGGAAGAGGCAAGCAGGCATATTTACGCTCCGGATACGGCCACATGCAGTATTATCGCCCCGGCGCGGGCCGAACTCAAAATCTTTGATTATGAAAAGATCATGCCAGTGGAAGCGGGTGCCAGGGAAATTACGTTTAAGCTTCATCTGACACAGAAGGGGATGACCCAACTGGAGGCATGGTTCCTGGACAACAATAACGAGCGTTATGGCGCCTACTACGTCTATGTTGAAAGGCTTTGAAAACAGGCGGTCACGCCGCGGTAATATGATACAAATTTGCCGTCTTTCAAACGGAGACCATGAAAGTCTTTATTTCAAACGGCTGTATTTTAATTTCTGTTCCGTTTGCGTTGGTTTTCAAACGAGGTTTGCGAAGAGGCTGTTCTATTAAATTTGTTTCCTTGACCCGGACGTCTTCCTTAACAAAAGACAGCGTGGCTTGCGTTTCTTTCCCCGCGGCTTCATAGATACGCAAGGCTATGTTTTTCTTTCCTGTTTCCGCTCGTTTCACGGAGGACAAGACAATATTCGGGGCGTTCGCGCTGAAAAAACTCTTGCGCGGCGGCAAATCGCCCGCGTGCTGCTCAACCATTTTTGCAATCAGCGGAGTGTTCAGCTCCAGGCCGTCTTTGAAGACAA
>Ga0209749_1001858_pt1 | contig 16314 bp, 12 predicted proteins | sample EPASupsiteSAE347_FD_187267 | JGI IMG/M metagenome (GOLD analysis project Ga0209749, IMG submission 187267) | Bioremediated contaminated groundwater from EPA Superfund site, New Mexico - Sample SAE3-47 (SPAdes) (version 2) | ecosystem: Environmental > Aquatic > Deep subsurface > Groundwater >... | reverse complement strand
TTGCCTGGAGAGATTTTTTCATTTCCACATCGGCGATGAACCTTTTGAGGGAGCGGATGGAGATCGGGCCGTCAACCTCCCTGCGGATGCACTGAACTTCGCAGGGTGCGGTGCAGATTCTGCCGGAGACAGCCGCCAGGGGATTCTTCTCCCGCTCAAGAGCCAGGGCCTCCGCAAAACGCCCCTCGCGGGCCAGAGCAATATAGCCCTGAGCGCTGACGCCGGCGGGACAAGCCGCCTTGCAGGGTGGAGTGCCCCGTTTTTCTATGGAGTAAACCTGGGGAAGTGCCTGGGGAAAGGGGAGATCAATGGCTTTGCGTTTATTGAAGCTGACCAGGCAGACCTCGGCGCACTTTCCGCAGCCGCTGCAGCTATCTTCCCGGACGAAGCGGGGCCGCCTGGTCACCTGTACGGTAAAATTACCGGCCTCCCCGCTGAAGGACGTGATCTTTGAATTGGTGAGGACTTCTATATTCGGATGAGCCAGAACCTCCAGGAAGCGGCTGTATTTCTCCTCCTTACCGGCCTCATCATCCTTAGGCGCACGGCCGGACTGCACCCTGGCCGCTTTCTTATTTTCTCCCAGGTAGGAAGCTCCTTCAAGAATGAAGGTCTTGATCCCGGCGCCGGCCAGCTCCAGGGCTGCAGTGATGCCTTCCGGGCTTCCACCTATGACCAGGGCGGACTTGTTCATACTCTGGCAAACCTTCTTTGTTTGTAAGAGCGAAAAAACTTCGCCCCTACGAAAATATATCGCCCCTACGCAACTGGCGGCGCGGCAGGAGGCTCCGGGACCCTCATTATGAGAAGCTCCTCAAGGGGAACTTCCTTCGGCTCTTCAGGCGGGGGCGCCGCATCCTTCGCAGAGGCGATATATTTTTCGCCCCTAACGGTGCCCCTGCCGGAGGAACCCGGGGAAAAAGGTCCCAATCCGAAAAGCCCTGGCAGAGGCTTTACTGGGAGAAGCTTTCCTCGGCGCCAGCCCATGACCGGCGGTTTGACGGGAAGAAGGAGAGATTTCCTGACAGGGGCGATCGCGGAGGCCGGCTGTTCCCTGTCAGGGAACTCTTCCGCCGCCTCGCCTGACGGTTCCGAAACTTCAGGAGTTATTTCTTCAGAAACGGGCGGTTCTTCTTTTTCTTCCCCGGGAGGAGGTTCTCCGGGTGCCGCTTCTTCGGGCGCTGCTTCTTCGGGCAGGGGCGACGCATGCGTCGCCTCTACTTCCTCAAGCGATACTTCCACGACCGAGTCGTCAATGAATACTTCGGTGTCCAGGAAAGCCTTAAGATCCTCAGAAAGTTCCTCAAACGATACGGCCTTCTTTGAAGTTCCCTTAACTTCGGCCGATACCGGCGTAATCTCAAGATCCCCCTTAAGATCCTCCAGAAAGGCGCGCGCCGTATCATCCTCCACGGGGGGAGGCGCCTCTTCCTCCGGGAAGGGCTCAACCTCAGGCAAGTCCATGGGGGGGAGTTCTTCCTCTTCCGGAAGCTCGAAGGGAATCGGCCGGATGAGAAAATCTACCGCGCCCTCCGTTTGGCCGGCTTTTTTCTCCGAGACACCTGCCGTACTCTCATTTATAAAAACGGCCATTGGTTCCGGGATGAGATCAAGCATCGCCGGGGGTTCGGCAGGGGCGAAAAACACTTCGCCCCTGCCTTCCGCCTCAACAGGCCGGATTTCCTCCTCAGGGGCCGCAGTAGAGGACACGGGAAGAGGCACCGGCTCCTCTTCAACAGGAGACGGTGAAAACTGAGGATGTTCAAGACGCGGGGTCTCCGCGGGAGGCGCAGGGGCCTCCCGCATTGGAGGCGGCAGCTCTTCCTCCCTCCGAAAAACTTTTCTCTCCACCGGCTGAAAAAGGACTTCTCTCCGGAGAAGACCCTCCAGGCGCACTTCCGGTCTTTCCACCCTGGGAGCGGCCTCTGCGGCCTTCCGGTGATAATCGCGCCTGAGAGGCCCGGCCGGCTTTTCGAGATGCTGACTTTCCGCCACAATTTGTGATTCTTCCCTGAGCTTCTCCGGCGGGATGGCGTTGACGAGGGCGGTCATTTCCCGCGCCGCCGAGACAAAGCCGCCGGGATCCCTGGTGGAAACATCGACCCAGCGGAGGCGCTCCGCCGTGACCCCGAGTTCCTCCAGAGTCTCCTTAAGCTCCAGTATCATTTCACGGCCCGTCTCGCCCGCCTCCCTGAAAAGACATTCTTCCGGTTCACAGCCGGCGACCATGACGGCCCCGATTCCCCGGCCCAGGGCCTGGAGAAGGTGTTTACGGGAGATGTTTCCCGCACACCCCGTCTCAATGACGAAGGCCTCCGCCGGATATGCCAGGCGAAGCGCCCCGGCCAGATCGATCGCCTGGTAAGCGCCGGAGCAGGCCATGACCAGGACTTTCTTCTCAGCCTCGTTCGAGGCCAGGGCCTCGATCTGAACCGAAATTTCTTCATCAGGCCGATCCTGAGAGTAACGCGCGTCACGTTCAATCTCTCCCTGCCGCAGGAAGGAGGAGACCCGGGCAGCGGCTGCGCCTGCAGTAATGATGCTTTCTCTGACATCCCGCGGACCTAAGGCCGTCCCTGCGCCGTAAACCGCCCGGGAATAACCCTCAATGGGTTTTAAGGCCGGGTGGCTGGTAAGCAGGTACCCAGAGGGATCGGTCTGAACGCGAAGAAGCCGCCTAAGGCGTTCCGACTCCCGGGTCGGGACAAAGCCGGACGCCAGGACCACCAGGGCAACCTCGATCCGGTAGAGTTCCCTGAGAAGGGTGTTCTCCCCGGTAATTTTGAGCCGGCGATCCCCCGCTTCCACAATTTCGGCCGGCAGGCCGCGGATAAAGCGGACGCCGGATCCCCTGGCCCGCGCATAAAGATCTTCGTGGCTCTTACCGGGCACCTGCATCTCGGTGTAGAAAACATAGACCTCGGTCCCGGGCCAGCGCTCTTTAATGATCAGCGATTCTTTCAGAGTATTCATCCAGGTGAGCGATCCGCCGCCGGCCCAGCCTTTCGGGACGGCCTGCGAGCCTGCGCACTGGATAAAGGCCACGCTTCCGGGCGGCTTGCTGTCGGAGAGGCACACCAGTTGTCCGCCCGTGGGGCCGTCCGGCCTCACCAGAGTCTCAAATTCCAGGGAAGTTATGACATTCTCGAATTTGATATAACCGTAATCTTCAAGGAAGGCCGGATCGGATGGCTCCATACCCGTCGCCAGTACGATCGCTCCCGCCTCCCTGGTCAGCTCCCTGGGCTCCTGCCCAAGATCAACGGCCTTTTCCGGGCACACCCGGACGCAGGCGTCGCAGGCCCCTCCATTTATTCCGAGGCAGGCCTTCCGATCAATGACGAAGGCAGGGGAGACGGCCCCGCCGCCGGCAGGGTAGATAGCCTTTCTGGATGAGAATCCCGCATTCCGGGCATTGGGAACATCCACCGGACAGACTTTCAGGCAGGCGCCGCAGGACGTGCAGGCCTCCGTGACGTGGCGCGGCTCGGCAATAATTTTTAACGAATAGTTTCCAGCCTCCCCCGCGACATCCTCGACGCGGCTTCCTGCCAAAAGTTCAATTTCCGGGTGCTTCTCCACCTCGGCCAACCGAAGGCCGAGGACGCACAGTGGCGATTCCATCCCCGGGAAGATCCGCTCCAGGCGTGAGAGAAGCCCGCCCAGCGCCGGTTCTTTTTCCACCAGGGTCACCGGATGCCCGCTCCCGGCAAGATCCAGGGCCGTTTGAATCCCGGCGATGCCCCCGCCGACGACGAGGGCTCTGGGCTGCACCTGTAGACGCTCAATCTTCCTCTCGCGGAGATGGGAGGCTCTGGCTACGGCCATCGTCACCAGGTCGATTGCCTTGCCGGTCGCCCGCTCCCGCCCGCCGGGATGCGCCCAGGCGCACTGCTCGCGGATATTGGCTACCGCTATGAGTGAGGGGGATAGATCGGCTTCTTTAAGGACTCCGGCAAAAGTCTCTGAATGAAGAAGGGGGGTGCAGGCGGCCACCATCACCCGGGAAAGCCCCTGAGCGAGAATATCACCGCGGATCAGTGCCTGACCCTCACGGGAACAGGCAGATTCGATTTGCCGGGCAACCTTTACGTTCGGAAGACCCGCGGCATATTCCGCCAGGAGATCGCAGTCAACTTCTCCGGCGATGCTCCCGCCGCAGCGGCAGATATAGACTCCTATCCCGGCCGTTTCCAAATCCCGGCTCTCCTCCCCGTTCATTCGGACCTCTCCTCATTGTCCCCGCTCTTTCCGGAAACAGCGTTCCAGACGATTTCCGAGAGGTCCTGCAATTGTATATTCAACGGCGCCCCCTCCGTCTCATCCTTCATGGCGCAGCCAAAGTGAATGAGACACTTGGGACAGTTGGTCAGAAAATCCCGGGCCCCCGTCATGGCCCCATCTTTCAGACGCTCCACCTGGCGCAGCTTCGAAAAGGCGTCACATCCGCACCAGGAGCTGGTGCCGCAGCAGGGGCCCTGCTTTCCGAAGCGAGTCATCTCTCTCAGATCCAGTGAGGGTATGTGCCTCAGGATCTCGCGGGGAGGATCGTATACTCCCAGGAACCTGCCGAGACGGCAGGGATCATGGTAGGTCACAATCTTCTCCAGGGCCGATACTTTAAGAGCACCCGAATCAAAGGACGGAAGCAGCATCTCGGTCCAGTGGAGGACCTCGACGTCGGGAAATTTCAGAAATTCCGGATAGAGCTTCTTGAGAGTAAAACAGCACTCCGGGCAATGGGTGACCACTTTTTTCACGCCCGCCTCACGAATGAGATTGATGTTATGCCCGGCCAGGTCAAGAAAAGGTTGTCTCTCTCCGGTCCAGAGGAGATCGTGGCCGCAACAGCGCTCATCTTCCAGCACCATCGGGCGGATCCCGGCCTTGTTCAGGAGGCGCACGACATTCCGAGCGATACCGATAAGCCCCGGGGACTCCACGGCAAACATTCTGTCATAATAAGGGAGACAGCCCACAAAGTAGAGCACGTCGCTCTCATCGGATGTCATGAGATCCGGCCCGAGCCACGAGGTGCGGGAGGGTTTTGAGCCGGCCTCCCCGGCCATCCGCATCATCGCCAGCGGCAGGCCGCCGTGGGCGGGTATGCCACGGTAGCCGGCCAGAGCCGCCATATTTCTCGCTTCCCTGATAAAAAGCGGAAAATCCACGTCTTCGGGACATTTTTCCCGGCACAGGCCGCAGGTGAGGCACGACCAGAGCCTGGGATCCGAATAGACTGACTCAACGGGTCCCAGAAGCATTCGCTCGATCAGGAGGCGCGGGGAAAAATTGGGATCGGCCAGGGTCACGGGGCAGAAGGCACTGCAGCGCCCGCATGAATTACATCGGGAAACACCGGTTTTTTCCATCAGTGCCTGAAGATCCTGCATCCCCTATTTCTCCTTATAGAGCCATTTGCCTGTCATGACATCAAAAATCGGCTCCAACTCTTCTTCTTCGAGAGATTCCTCCGGGGTTATTACCGGCGGCTCTAAAGGTGCCCCGGCAGGAGACATCCCCTTTGGAGGAGCCCCTTCATCCGCGGAAGGGATCTTTTTTTCTTCCTGTAAAGAGATCTCCTTCCCCGCTTCCGTCACCTTTTGGATTCTGATCGGATTGGGGCCGAGTATCCGAAGGCGCCTCTCGAAATCGTTTATGACCGAGACAAGGCGATCGGTATCCCCCCGGCCGATCCACTCCCATCGGAGCCTGGCCGCAGGCCAGCCAAGGATGGCCAGGGTCGCAAGCGTCTCTTCCAGGCGTTTCTCTCCGTAACGCCTTCCCTCCCGAAACCGGCAACACCCATCGGGGCAGCCCAGAACCAGAACCCCGTCGGCGCCGAGGGCCAGTGCCCGGAGAAGAAGCCCGGGGTTCAACTGACCCAGGCAGCACAAGCGGATCGGCCGAACTCCGGCAGCATACTGTTTTCTCTGCCGGCCGGCCCGATAAAAAGCACTTCCGGCTTCGCCGGAACAGGAAAAAAGTGTTATCAAAGGATGAAAATCGGCCATGCCCTATCCCGTCTCTTATTGGGGATCCTCAGGCCGCCTTCCGCCTTAAGGCGGTCTGAGTTCTATCCGTTCCCTGTAAATACCATATGAAATTCCAAAAATCCTCCATCGTGACAAGAGGCGACCCCGCCTTCGGCGGGGCACACAGAAAAGAACCCCGCCTGCGGCGGGGCTCATAATAATATATAATCCTCAAATCGAGAGCCTACTGGACGATGATTCTCGGAGTAATCATGATCACCAGTTCAGTTTGGGCCGTGTTGTTATTCGTGTATTTGAACAATTCGCCCAGGATCGGAATGTCGCCCAGCAGAGGAACCTTCGAAACCGTTTTATTCCCGGTGGTCTTTAGGAGCCCGCCCAGGATGATCGTCTCGCCGTTTTTGACTCTTAGAGTCGTCGAGGCGGTCCTCTCTGAGGTAATGGGGTACTTGTCAATCAAACCCGTTTGATCGCTGACTTTCGGAGCGATTTCGGTGGTAATGTAACCGTCCGGACCGATGGTGGGCTTTACTTTAAGCTCAACCCCGATATCAACGTAGATCACCTGGTTCTGTCCGGCCCTGGGATCAAAATACACGATGGGATATTTGTCGCCCACGTGTACATTGGCCTCCTTGCCGCTGATCACGGCAACTCTGGGAGTGGCCAGAATCTTGGCGTCCTTGGTCTGGATGAGGTAATTTAAAGTGGCCCTGATATAGCCCTGATCATTTCCGAGGGGACTCCGGGTGAAGTACCCGATTGCCAGATCCTGGACGGTGTCCGTCTGAACCTGGGAGCCGACCGCACGATTCTCATACAGTTTTGTCGAGGCGGCGTAATCCCACTGAACTCCGAGCTGGGTGAGGCCGGTGCCGCTTATTTCCATCACCTTGATCTCCAGCATGACCTGTTGGAGCGGTAAGTCAAAAGAATCTATGGTATCCTTGACCCTCTTCACCAGATCCTCGGAAGCGGTCACTATGAGGGCATTAAGTCTTTCATCCACCTGAATCTTGCCCGCAAGTTCCGGAATCACGGCTTCGAGCTGAGACTTTGCCTTGTCCTGGGTGGTGTATTTAAGACGAATGAGCTCGGTCCGGGCCGATGCGGTCGGAGCCTGAACATCGAGTTGTGATACCAGCCGCTTGATGGCCTTGATGGTAGTTGAATCGGCCGTTACGATAAGGGCGTTGATCCGCGGGTCCGGCATGATTTCCGCCCCCGGGAAGCGGGCCGTCAGAGTCGTGATCAGATCCGAAACCTTTGCCTGCTCCAGAGGGATGACCTGGGTGAGTTTAGCTCCTTTTTCCACCCCGGGATCCGGCAGTTTATCCGGCAGTCTTTTCAAGCTGTCGGCGCTTCCGACCACGATGATGTTGCCCAGGCGGGTATATTCCAGCCCGGAAGTCTTGACAATCAGCATGAGGGCCGTCTCGAAGGGAACATCCTTCAGGGCCATCGTTATGGTGCCCTTCACCGAGGGATCGCATACCATGTTTTCCCCGCTCTGCTTGGCGAGAAGGCGGATGACGGAAAGGACATCAGCATCCTTGAACTCCATGTTCACCAGAATGGGTTTGGGCTTGGAAGACTTAGCCGTACTCTTCGGAGCGGCCTTTTCAGTTTTGGATGAAGTCCAGGAGGAGGCTTTGTGGGCGGGGGGCGATGCCTTAATTACCTGCTTCCCCTTGAGATTCCCCGATCCCGTATCGGCAGGGCCAGCTTCTTCCTCTGAAAGCAGGGCATCCCGGGCCATTTTGAGCATGGATGAATCCCCCGCGCCCGTCGCTTTCGCGGAGTCAACCGAACCGCCCTGGCTGACCACCATGAGGAGACCATTGCCGTCCACGGAGGGAGAAACTGCATAACTGGCCTGCGAAGTCAGATTGACCTGAACCTTCACGGTTTCGGCACCGCTTTGGACAAGCCTGATGCTTTCCACGACACCCTTCTTGACGACCACTAATCTGGCCGCGGAAGGATCCAGCTCCGCCGGAAACACCTCCAGGACAATGGTTTCCTGCGGCTTGCTGACAGAACTGGCCGTGTGCCTGACCGGGGCGGTTGAACCGATGAAAACCTCGACCCTGTCAGGATAACTCCTGGCGGACACCCCGGTGACTCGGGCTTCCGGAGCTGCTTTGACCGGTAATGTACTCCAAAGGCACATCCCGAGAATAAATGCTGTCAACAGCAGCAGCCTTAAACTTTCGTGCTTCCTCGACATTGTAACTAATCCACCTCCTGGTTGTGTTCGCGCCTAATTCTCGGGAATTCCGAGTTTAATAACCCGCCCGCCGTCCTTAAGAACCACGGTTTTTTTCTTGATTGACTGGACCGTATATTCGCCGAATTTGTCACCCGGTCCCACCACATCGCTCTTGTTGCCGTCCTGAAGGATGGCCATCACTTTCCCGCCGGCCCGCATGATTCCGGTGACCTGAACCGTAGGCGGAGGCGGAGGAGCAACCACTAACGGGATGCCACCCGGAGGTTGCCCCGGTATCGGAGGCAGGCCCGTCGGAATCTGGGACGATATTTCCGGCGGCTTCGGTGGTTCCGGCCTCTTCCCCACCACGGGAGCAAAGGGATCCTTTCTCCCGGCGCTCATGGCATACCTGGGAACGAACCTCGGCGCCTGTACCGCCGCCGCACCTGGCGCGCCTGGAGCTCCGGGCGCGCCGGGCATTCCCGGAATGCCCGGAGATGGCGGTGTAATCGTGATCGGCTGCTGAGGAGCAGAGGTTTCAGCAGGCTGATCGGCCGTCTTCCTGCCGCAGCCGGAGATAAGTAGTCCAACCATCAGAAACAGTACGAGGATCATCGTCACGCGATTGAGCCGGATCTTCACTGCCCACCTCCTCCTTTGCTAAGATAGGCCGTCATGGGAATCGTGATATTCAGGACCGGTGAGACCCCGACACCCTTGCCTTCCGCGGGGGCGAGCGCTATCCGATCGATGGTGACCAGACGCCTTAACTTCAGCGCCCCGAGCTGCTGGAGAAAATCAACAAGGGTACCATACTTCCCCTGAAGCGTAATCTGGAATTTTCTGGTTGGGAACTGCATAAGCGCCGGGGCCACTGAGGCCGCGTCTTCTTTCTTGGGCTGCTCAGGAGTCCCCTCCGGCTTTTTTCCATCCGCCGGTGCGACGGTGGGGGACACCATGGCGCCGGGAGTTATTGATTGGATCGAAAAACTGGGATCATTCATCCGCTGTCTCTCGTAGATTGCCAGCTTTTCAATCTCTTTAAGATAATTGGAGACAAAAGCCCACTCGGGCTCCGGTTTGATATTTGCGATGAGAAGCCGCTCGAGATCGCTCTGGAGTTCGTCACTCTCCTTGTAAAGCTCGGGGAGCTTCTCGACCATTTTCTGGTTTCTCTCGAGCTCCTGATTCTTGGAATCCAGGGTAGTCTGGAGTTCCTTCAGATTGGCCAGTTTTTTCTGCCAGTCCATAAGATAAAAACTCACTCCCACCAGGGCGACGATAATCACCACCAGGAGAACCTTCATCGGAGTCGTGAGGTTCATATCTTAACACCCTCCTCTTTAGTTCCTGCGGGAGATGCACCCGGTTTTGCTGCAGGCGCTTTGGGAGGAGCCGGTACGACCGGCTGAGGCGCAGAAACCGATTCCATAACTGATTGATCAGCCACATGGCCAGCCTTCTCGGCATCATAGTGGCTCTCAATCTGGAAGGTATAGCCGATATAATTTCCCTCCACCTTCGTCATGCTCGTCGAAGAAAGAGCGGCGTCCTTGAAATAGCGGGAATGCCCCTCCTGCAGGTTCTCCATAAGGCTCGCTATGGCCTCCAGCGGTTTCATCCCGTTGACATCCACCGCCACTCCGCTCATGGATACGGTGTTGCCGTTCTGAGGCTCGATCGTGAGCATACTCAGCCAGGAGTTTTTGGGAACAACCATAGAGACCTCATCCAGCAGGTTGCTGTAGCGGATGGGATCATACCTCAGATTCTTAATCGTGAAAATCTGACTCCTCAGCTGATCGTTTTTCTTCTTAAGATCCTCAATCACCGGCACCTTGGATTTATACTCTTCGTTTTTCTGATCCACGACTGTAATCTCAGCCTGTCTGCTCGCAATCTGTCTCTCCAGATGTATGCCCCAGAGCCAGAAAAGCACGACGCAGATCGCAATTACAACCAGCATGAGAGCGAGCATTGGATCAAATTCAAAACGCTTTCGCTCAGTTGGCAGAAGATCTACTTTAATGGTCATAAACTCACCCCCTTCTGGAACTTAACCCGGCACGAATGTTCCTTAATATATCGTCTGTGTTGCTTAACTCCCTTCAATAGATTAGGCAAAAGCCCGGAAAGCCAGCCCCATGCTCACCGTGAGGATTGGAGCCATTGCGTCCAGTTCCTCCTGAGTATAGCCCGGGACCTCACTTGAAACCAGATTCTTGAAAGGATTTATAATCTGAGTCGGAATGCCCAGCTCGTTGGCCATGTAGGGACCAATGTTCTTGAAACAGGCAGTTCCGCCGGAGAGCAGGATCAGATCCAGTGTCTCCCCCCGGTAACGGGAGCGGTAGTAATCGAAGGAGCGCTGAACCTCGGTGATCAACTCGTTCAAGACCGGGATAATTACGTTAAAAATCCTCATCGAGGTGGGGGCTACCGGAGTGGCATCCTTTTCCACCCTGATGACGCCCTTGTCCCTCTTTATTTTTTCGGCCTCCTCGAAACTCAGGTTCAGGGACTGGCCTATGGATTTGGTGAAACTGTTGCCGGCCACGCTGATCGTCCTGTTGTGTCGCAGGGTGCCGGCCTTGAAAATATTGATGGTGCTGGAGCCGGCTCCGAGGTTTATGATGGCGAGCGTCTGCCTGAAGACCTCGGGTGTTACGGAAAACTGGACGGCCCTGGCCAGGGCAAAGGGCTCCAGGTCGATGGCCTGGAGCTGCATACCCGCCTGACTGATTACTTCCCCAACATTCTTCACAATCTCATTGGGAGCGGCGACCAGCAGCACCTCCATGGACTTCTCGTCACCCTCGATGGTCTTCCGCAAAATATTTCCGACGATCTGAGCTTCGGAGACGGAATACGGAAGGTATCTTTCCGCCTCAAACTTGATGGCGTGCTGCAGTTCTTTCTCCGTCATCTGTGTCATGATAATCGGACGAATAACCACCGACTGCCCGGCAACCGTCCCCACGACCTTGTTAAGCACAAATTTTGAGCTGTCCAGAAGTTGTCTCAAGGAATCGGCGAGCACCTTGGCATCAACGACGGCGCCATCCTTGATGGTCATTGCCGGCGTAGGGCCTACCGCCACTCTGGCCAGTTGATACCCCGAGGGCGTCTTGACCATCTGAACGACTTTCGTCGAGTTGCTGCCTAAATCAACGCCGCCGACAACAACCTTTTTACCCATCCCTATTAAGTTCTTAAAAAAGGACATTACTTTAGCCTCGCTCCCCCTTTCAGAGGATAACTCATCCCTCTAGCTTCGATAAAAACAAGAAAATTCCTTCTTCTTTCTCCCGTATTTGCATATTTAATAATTTTCATCCGCCGGGATTCACTTTCCGGCATTTCTATCCCCAGCATTCAATAAGGATGGCAGCCATTCCTCCTGCCGGTTGCTCCCCCCCTCATCCTCCGCACCGGAGGTCTCCCCCGCCTCCCTAGTGTAAAATTTCCGGCCAGAACATATAGAACCTGATAACGGCATCCCCCCAGAACAGCGCACAAACAGCCCCGATCGCCAAAAAAGTTCCAAAGGGGACCTCGCTCCTGGCACTCTTATTCCCGGCCAGAAGGGCCGGCAACTGGGTGACGGTCCCCAGGAGAAAAGCCAGAAAAAACGCCACCAGCACATTCCGCCACCCCAGGAAACTCCCCATCATCGCAGCCAGGGCGACATCCCCCCCGCCCATGGCCTCCTGCCCCGCCAGAAGGCTCCCGACGGAGCGGATGAGGAAAAAGACCGCATAGCCGACAAGGCAGCCTATAACGGAGGCCGACAGATGACGCCAACCCGGAGAGGAAAGAAAAAAACTGCCCAGGATTCCAAAAAGCACCCCGTAATCCGTCAGAGGCGCAGGAATGATGCGGTGATCCAGGTCTATGAAAAAAATGACCATCAGGAGGCCGACAAAGACAAGGTAGTACAGGAAAGTCCAGTTCAGGGTCTTCCCGCCGAAATGCATGAAAAGAAAGGCCGTCAGGCACCCGCATAAAAACTCGACCAGGAAATACCGGGACGAAAATAAGGAACCGCACGAGCGGCACCGCCGCTTCAGCATAAGAAAGCTCACCAGCGGGATGTTCAGCCATAGAGGAATGGGACTGCCGCACGAACCGCAACTGGAGGGGGGAAGAACGATTGATTTGCCAAGGGGACCCCGGCAGATGCAGACGTTTATGAAACTGCCGATCACGCACCCGTAGACAAAAGATGCCGCCGTCCAGAAATATTCCATGCCTTGTCTTCGCCCCGTTTACCTTGCCGCCCCTGAATTATTTGACGAAGAATGCTAAAAAACCTTTTGAACAACTTCCAGCCGTGTTTCTTCATGTAATATCATGTTTATCCGAATCCTGCCTGCTTTTCCGAGGGAGGAAATATAGCTTTATCTGACGAAAAACTCTTTATGATGCTCTTACTGGAAGACCTGGGCCTGGCCGTCATCCGAATCTTCGACTTCATGGGAAAACTCATCTTCCTTATTTATGACACCCTTGTCTGGATCGCCAGGGGCGCTGTCCGGGTTAAGCTGACCCTTGAACAGATGTCAATTCTCGGGGTGAACTCTCTCTCCATCGTCGTGATCACGACGGGGTTCGCCGGTATGGTCATCTCGCTGGAACTGGCCCAGATAGCCGTGCGCTACGGCGTGGGCGGGATGGCCGGCGGAGGGGTGGCCCTGGCGATGTTCCGCGAATTCGGCCCCATGCTCACCGCCGTGGTGGGCGCCGGCCGGATCGGATCGGCCATAGCGGCGGAGCTGGGCTCCATGAAGGTTACCGAGCAGATAGACGCGCTGGAGGCCATGGCCGTGCCCCCGACCAAGTACCTGGTGGTGCCCAGATTTCTGGCCTGCGTCTTCATGATGCCCATCCTCACCCTCTTCGGCAATGCCAGCGGAATCCTGGGAGGCTCGTTTGCGGCCAACGCGCTGGCCGGGATCCAGTACAAGGTTTTCTTCGACTCCATCTCCAACATGACCGTCCCGAGCGACCTCATAGGAGGACTGATCAAAGCGCTCATCTTCGGCGCCGAGATCTCCATCATCAGTTGTTTTCTGGGCATGAATACATCCGGCGGCGCGGCCGGTGTCGGGAAGGCGACGACCAACTCGGTCGTCCTTTCGATCATCATTATTTTCATATCCAATTACTTCCTGACGGCATGGCTTTTCAGTTGAACGGCGAGCCTATTATTTCCATCCGGGACCTCACCATCCGCCTGAGCGGACGGGACATCCTGAGAAAAATAAACGTGGATGTCTCCCGGGGGGAAATCCTGGTGGTCATGGGTTTAAGCGGCGTCGGGAAGAGCACGCTCCTCAAATGCCTTATCGGCCTCTTAAAGCCGACTTCCGGGGAAATCTTCCTGGAGGGACAGGAGATTACGCACCTTAAACCCCAGGAATTGAACGAGGTGAGAAAGAAAATCGGAATGGTTTTTCAGTCGCCGGCGCTCTTTGATTCTCTCACCATCGGCGAAAACGTGGCCTTCGGGCTGAGGGAGCACTCCCGCTTCCCGGAAGAGGAAATCCGCAGAATCGTCGTCTCCAACCTGGCGATGGTGGATTTGAAGGGACTTGAAGAGATGTACCCCTCCCAGCTTTCCGGCGGGATGCAAAAAAGAGCCAGCCTGGCCCGGACGATTTCCACCCAGCCGGAGATCATTTTATACGATGAGCCGACTTCGGGGCTGGATCCCATCATGAGTACCGTCATCAGCCGCCTTATCCTGGACATGAAGAACAAGCTGGGAGCCACTTCCATCGTGGTGACCCACGATTTGACGAGCGCTTTTTCCATTGCAGACAGGATTGCGATGCTGATAGATGGAAAGATCGTGGAGCTGAATACGGTGGAAGGCATCAAAAATTCCAAAAATCCCCTGGTTGTCCAGTTCAGGGAAGGCAGCGTCGAGGGACCAATCAAGGTTTAAAACCAGAAGGAGGAAATCATGGAGGTCAGTCCTGCGGCAAAAGTGGGAATGATCACGCTCCTGGGGATTATCATCCTGGGGCTCACCCTTTCCCAGATCAGCCGGATGCGGCGGGAGGAAGGCTACCGGATCAACGTGATCTTCGATCACGTCTCGGGCCTGATGCGGGGAAACCCCGTTCACCGATCCGGAGTGACCATCGGCAAAGTGGACGAAATCACAATTCTCCAAAATGATCGGGTCCAGGTGACCCTCCTCATCACCTACAAAAAAGCCCAGATCAAGAAAAAGGATATCATCACCGTCTCCGGCTCCATCATCGGGGACAAGTGGGTGGAGATCACTCCCGGCGGCGGCGAGGTTCTCACCGAGGGAGCCAAAATGGAAGGCCAAAACCCAATCTCCGCCGACGAAATGGTGGCCTCGGCGCGGGAGACCCTCCAGGACCTCAGGAAAACCATCCGCTATATTAACTCCCTCATCGGAGATCCATCCGTGCAGAAAGACTTCAAGAAATCCATCGGCAATGTCCAGGCCATTTCGGATGACCTCCGGATTGTCACCCACGACGTGGCCGCCAACGTCGCCAAACTGAGAATCAAGGCGGAGGCCCTGCTCGACAACACCAACTCTCTTATCTCCGGCATCAACTCACAGGTGAGCCAGGTCGGCTCTGAAGTGAGTGGAATGACAAAGGCCCTCCACCGCATGGCAACGGCAAACGAGCCCGCCGTCAGGGAAATCGTCGGAAATCTGAAAAACACTTCTTTAAAACTCAAGGAAGCCATGGCCGCCGTCTCCGCCCTGGTCACGAAAGACAGTTTCAGCCAGGACGTCCTCGATACCCTTGCCTCACTCAAGAAAGCCAGCGAATCGGTCGAAGCCATCGCCTCCGATGTTCGCTCATTCACCGCGGACCCACAGGTAAAAGAAGATCTCAAGGCCACCATTCATGAAGCCCGAAGCGCGACGCAGGGGGTCAATTCCGTCCTGGAGAAGGTCAACAAGTTCATGGGCGGCGACAAGGGGCAGCAGACCCTCAGGCAGAACATTTTCTACTCGGATATAGATCTTGAGTGGCGCACGAACACCGGCGAACAGGCGACCAACGCCAACATCTTCCTCTTCCCCGGCGCTCCCAACTCCGTCAAGCTCGGGGTGGACGCCATCGGGCATGGGAACCTCATGAACATACAGTGGTGCATGAACTACAAGTCCGTCTCGGCCCGCATCGGCGTCGTCCGTTCGCAGGCCGGGGTCGCCCTGGACAGCCGCCTCGGCAAGAAACTCCAGTTGACCGCCGAGGTCTATGATCCCAACAAAATCCAGGTTGATGTGACCGGAAAGCTCTTTTTCCCAAAAGACATTTACCTCATGGGGGGATACCGGGACGCCTTTGACGGGAAACAACCGGTCATCGGAATTGGAAAACGATTTTAAATCACTCAGGAGAAACCAATTGTGCTAAAGGACGAGCATCAGCTTCAGGAAGGGGAGATCCTCTTCGGCCGCTACCGAATCAAAGGCCTGATCAAAGTGGGCGGGATGGGAGCGGTCTACCAGGCGGAAGATTCGGCCGTGGAGGGAAAGCTCTGCGCCATCAAGGAAATGCTGGACTCTTTCTCCGCCCCGACCGAACGACAGGCGGCCATTGACCGCTTTCTTAGCGAGATCCAGGTACTGGGTGGGCTCATGCACCCCAATATTCCCCAGATCACCGACCACTTTGTCGTCCAGAATTCCTTCTATTTCGTCATGGATTTTCTGGAGGGAACGGACCTCTCCAGTCTTCTGCACAGCGAGGGCTCCCCGGGACTTCCGGAATACAAGGTCATGGAGTGGGCCCTGCAGGCCTGCGACGCCCTTGAATATATCCATTCTCTTAAACCGCCCGTCGTGCACCGGGACATCAAGCCCTCCAACCTGTTCCTGAGACAGACCGACGGGCGCATCCTCCTTATTGATTTCGGAATCGCCAGAGTCTCCCACCCCCAGGAGGGTTTCTGGCTGGGAACGCCCGGGTATGCGCCCCCCGAACAGCAGATGGGAAGACCGGAGCCCCGTTCCGACCTGTATGCCCTCGGAGCGACCATGCACGAGCTCCTGTCCGGCAGAAAGCCCGACGACTCTTTCAATTTCCCCCCATTCGAACAGCT
>Ga0209749_1001852_pt1 | contig 16353 bp, 13 predicted proteins | sample EPASupsiteSAE347_FD_187267 | JGI IMG/M metagenome (GOLD analysis project Ga0209749, IMG submission 187267) | Bioremediated contaminated groundwater from EPA Superfund site, New Mexico - Sample SAE3-47 (SPAdes) (version 2) | ecosystem: Environmental > Aquatic > Deep subsurface > Groundwater >... | reverse complement strand
TTCGGATTGAGGTCATCGGAAATTGGCATCCTAAGCCTAAGATTCAAAACATTCGGGTAACTGAGTATAATTTTTTCTGCTATTATCTTAGTACGCGAATAAAATGATCCTGAAAAATTAGGTTCGTCTTTTTCAGTAAATCCTATACCACTTCCCAATGGATGTTCTTTATCATATTGGTAGATGCATCCTGTCGCAATATTTGTTACATGTATATTATATAAGAAAGCTACATCTACAAGATTTGCTAAGCCCAAAACATTTGACCGAACAGTTTCTTCTTTGTGCATTTCACACCAATCCACCGTTGGTTTGCCTATTATGCCAGCAGAATTAATAACATAATCAGGCTTAGTTTTCTTTAGCTCTTCTTCTATTTTTTCCCGTTGTTCTAACCGTGAAGTTGCCGTGTAAACGGTGTGCCCTTGGTCTTTTAATAATTTGACTAGTTTTTGGCCTATCCATCCACGTTCTCCGCCAAATACCAAAAAGGTTTTACCGCACGCTTGTGTGAAAAATAACACAAAAAACATTACGCATGTATGTATTAAATATTTTACTGAATCCATGCTAAATGCTCCCTCTTGCTTACTTTTTGTCTACAAACCATTACGCTTTATAAGATATGCCTGGCTACATTCTAAATACAACTATTTTTTTAAAAATCTTGCTTTTCAGTTATTTGATGTGATTATTATTGTTTACGAACAAAAAAGAAGGGGTTTTCTATGAAGACAAAATATATATATTTATTTTTTCTGACTATTTATACCTTAGCCGCCCAAGATAATACGTCTGTTTTTGAAGGCAAAACGATTTTAATCACTGGCGGCGCTGGTTTTTTGGGAAAAGCTCTTACGCAAAGAATTTTAAATGAAAATCCCCACAAAATTATTATTTATAGTCGCGATGAATTTAAACATTATAATTTTTTAAATTTTTTTAAAAATAACCCAAAGTTACACTGTATCATTGGTGATGTTCGTGATTATAATCGATTAGAATGGGCTATGAAAAATGTTGATATTGTGGTACATGCAGCTGCTTTAAAAAGAATAGATTCTTTGGAGTATAATACCTCAGAAGCTGTTATTACTAATATTTTGGGATCTTTGAATGTAGCAAATGCCTGCCTGAAAAATAGAGTGAAAAAAGCAATTTTGATATCAACAGATAAGGCATGTTTGCCAATTAATACCTATGGTGCATGTAAGTTTGTTGCCGAGCGTGTTTTTGCCAATTTTAATTTTGAGAATGCTGAACAAACCGATACTATATTTACAACGGTTCGTTATGGTAATGTTCTTGAAAGCACGGGATCTGTCATTCCATTTTTTATGGGAAAAATAAAAAATGGCGAGGATGTACCATTAACAGATGCAAGAATGACTCGTTTTATTATTAGTAAAGAACAGGCTGTCGATTTAATTTGTGATGCTATTAGATATGGTGTTGGAGGTGAAATTTTTATACCTAGGCTTCCAGCGTTCAAAATAACTGACTTGATAGACGTTTTGGCAAAAGCGTATGGAAAAAATACTGTTAATATTAAAAAAATAGGAATTAGACCTGGTGAAAAATTACATGAAACTATGCTTAGTGAATTTGAAATAGCGCGAACATATGCCTTCAATAATAGGTTTGTTATAGCATCTGTACTGGACAATGTTTGCAATAAACCTTGTACACGCGGACATCTTAAATTGTCTGATTCGATTTACGCAGAGGAGGGAACATTGCTTTCTTTCGATACTATGAAGGAATATAGCTCCAAAGATGCGATAATTTCTAAAGACGAACTAGAACAATTGTTTTTTAGTGTTGGTCTTTTAAATAAGTAAAGCACTCGCAATTAAAATATCTTTTATAAAAAGGAGTCTTCGAATGAAAATAAATGGGTATCTAGATGGAAAAATAAATCAACTAAAATACATTATACTACTAACACATATCTCAATATTACTCGCCAATTCCAACAAACCACAACAACATGAGATCTGGTGGCAACAAAATCTGAACACACAGACCATGCTAAACACTTTTCAGAATTGGCTTGGGAATTGCGATGCAGCATCAAGATGCAAAGCGCGCACCCATATCATGAAACATGGGTATAAAAGTATTTTAGATGCAGGCTGTGGACTCTGCACTGAACTTGATGGATACGCAAAAGCAAACTATCCTATAGAATATATAGGTATTGATATTACCAAGCGCCTTGTAGAAATGGCAAAAGAGCAAGGTATCAATTGTCTACATGCCAGCATAGAAGCTATACCGCTAACTGACAACCAGGTAGATATCGTTTACATACGCCATATACTTGAACATTTGAGTTACTACCAACAAGCACTTCAAGAAGCAATTCGATGCGCATCAAAAGAAGTTTTAGTTATATTTTTTATGCCGCCAGATAATAATCCTGAAGCTATTTCTTATGAAAAAGATAATGGATATTATTTATATCACAATAAATATAACTTAAATTCCCTAGAAGCTTTTATAAAAAACAATAAAAAAGTTGACCATATTTTTGGGGAAAAAGTTTCATCCAGTGAAACCATACTCCACATCATGCTAAAACACTCAACGCAATAAAAACTCTACACAAAAAGAGGTTTACGTCGTGAAAAACAATTTCAAGAAAACGTTTTAATGAAAATCAACATCTTTTCATCGACACCTTGCATTCTTACCTTTTTTCCAATTAAACTCAAGACTATTATTTTAAAGATTGCTGAGCATTAAATGCAGCCCTAATATTCAACATAAAAAATAGCCCATATGCTATAAGTAAGGCTATCACACTTCCATAAATAGAAAATAGCGGGATAAGCGCTATATTAAGTAACACGTTAATTACTGCTGCTACTATATTAATACCAAGTAATAGCCAGGTTTTTTTACGATACAACAAATAGCATGAACTAAAGTAAGTGCCCATAAAAAAAACATAGCCCATCAGAATAAACCAGATATAGTTAAGCGCAGCTAGATATTTTGTTGGCAAAATGTGTGGGCCAATAATAAAAGCAAGCACTGTACCAAAACTTATTAAAACAGTCGTTATACCCATAGTAATCCACATAACTTTTTTATTTCGCGCTTCCAGGTCTCGTGCTTTTTCTGGATATTTCGCAAACTGTTGCAGCATATACGGAATATACGAGCCGCTCATAGGATACAAAACACACAAATTAAACATCTGCCCAACCATATCAGCAAGTGCATAGATCCCCACCGTCTCCATATCAGTAAAATAGGCAAGCAACCAGCGATTACCTGAAGACAACAACCAGGCAAAGAGAATATTGGGGACAAAGGGAAAACCAATTTTAAGCAACGATTTTGCATGCGCACTCAGTTGATCGACTCGCCAAAAGCCGTTTGTCTTGTGGCGAAAATATTGCCGAAGACCCCATAAACTTATCGCTGCTATGCCAATCGTATTGGCGCAGATGGCTCCCAAAATTCCCCAATGCAAATAAAACACTAAAAAAATATTGGTACTAATCGCGAGTCCGGCAGCACCAAGCTGCACGATAGTAAGCAAAACTGCGCGCATTTGGTAGCGCAAAACTTGTAAATAGAGTTCAGAAAAAAACTGGATAAAGCTGTACACAAGCGCCACCGCTATAATAGTTTTTGTGGCACTGCCTAAAAAAATATAGTTATTTATAAAATCTATTTTAAAAAAACAGATGGCCAAAATAGGCACAGAAAAAACAAGATAGGTTATGATAGCGTGATTAAGTACCGTTCGTCGCCCAGCAGAATCTAAATGGAAATACTCGAGGCCAAATGCCTGCCGTATACCAGGATTAAGAATATTGGGAAATATGCCGACAAAATTGTTTACTAATGCAAGAACTCCAAATTCGGCTGGCGAAAATATATGAAGCGACATAAACGCTATAATAGCGGTTACTGCACGCAAGATTGCGTTGCCGACCGCATAAGCAAAAAAGCTTTTGATAACCGGCAGGTATTCTTCAAGCTTTTTAAGCATAAGCGTATAGTGTTATGGCATACCCTTCGATACAATTTTGCTTCGCAAAATCACTCAGGGCGAACGGACTAAAATCACCTACTCGATCTAAATAACTTAACTCTCGAAACGGACTAAAGCCACTAACCTGATCAGAGTAACTTAGCTTTCGAAACAGACCAAAATCACCAACTTGATCAAAGTAAATTAGCTTTCGAAACAGACCAAACCCATCAGCTTGATCAAAGTAAATTAGATTTCGAAACAGACCAAACCCCCCCGCTCGGTCTGAGTGATTTCGTCTCCGAAATCGTATCGAAGACTTCCTAATCTCTGCACACATTTTTCAATACTTCATCAATCATGCGAGCTATACAAACCATATCATCCTCTTTTTTTCCCTGTGATGTCACAAACGGCGTACCAACCCGTATGCCACTAGCTACCATTGGCAGCTGCGTATCAAATGGAATCATATTACGATTTACATAAATTTCATGCTGAGCAAGCGCTATTTCAGCATCTTTGCCCGTTATATTTTTATCGCGCAAATCAACCAGGAACAAGTGCGTGTCAGTACCACCGCTTACTATTTTATACCCAAGTTTTTTTAGACTTTCAGCAAGTGCTTGGGCGTTAAGAATCACCTGTTTTTGATACTCTTTAAATTCAAAACTATCAGCAAGCTTAAACGCTACTGCTTTGGCCGCTATTGCATGCATGAATGGCCCACCCTGCACCCCCGGCATAACCGCTTTATCTATACGCGAGGCAAGTTCTTGTCTACATAAAATAAACGCCCCTCGCGGTCCACAGAGCGTTTTGTGCGTTGTGCTCGTAACCACATCAGCGTATGGTACTGGGCTCGGATGAAGTCCTGCGGCCACCAATCCTGCAATATGCGCCATGTCGACCATAAAGTACGCGCCAACTTTTTTGGATATCTCGCTAAAACTTTTAAAATCTATCGTGCGAGAATACGCAGATGCACCAGCTATAATAAGTTTTGGTTTATAATAGAGAGCCAGCTTTTCTACTTCATTAAAATCTATGAGCTCGGTTTCTTTGTGCACCCCATAAAAAACAAATTTGTAGCTAGAACCTGAACTATTTGCGGGATGCCCATGCGTTAAGTGCCCGCCAGCAGCAAAATTCATACTCAACACCGTATCACCAGGCTTTAAAAGCGCGTAATATACTGCACAATTGGCCTGTGCTCCCGCATGCGATTGCACATTAGCATGCTCAGCGCCAAAAAGTTTTTTTGCACGATCTATTGCGAGCTGCTCTATCTGATCAACATACTGACACCCAGCATAAAAGCGCTTTCCCGGATACCCTTCAGCATATTTATTTGCCAAACAACTAGCCATAACCTGTCGCACAGCATCAGGCGCTCTACTTTCTGATGCAATCAGGTTTATACCCTTCTCTTGCCGCAACTCTTCTTGTTGAATTAAGGACCAAATTTCCGTATCTTCTTTTTGCATAAGATTGCTTTTTTTGCTGCTTTTTCTACACTGTAAGTATATCATGGTTAAGAGATTAAGTGAGTATTGGAAGGAATAAGTTGTGATTTTTGCCGGTGATTTTCGTAAAGGAACCAAATTTATTCACAAAGGTGATCCACACGTTGTTATTACCTTTCAACATAACAAAATAGCCAATAGACGAGCCATTGTTCGAACCAAAATTCGTAATATGATAAATGGCTCAATTTACGAAGAAAATTTTCGCGCAGAAGACAAATTTGAAGTTCCAGATTTACAGTACCGTCAAATGCAGTTTTTGTATACCGAAGGTGACGAGTATCATTTTATGGACCAGGATACGTACGATCAAGTGGTACTATCTAAGTGGCAACTTGAAGATGTTCTTTCATACTTAAAATCTGATCTAGTCTACAGTATCCTCTATTTTAATGAACGCCCTATCGAAGTTACAGCACCTATGTTTGTTGAGCTCAAAGTAACTGAAACCATGCCGGGCGTGCGCGGAGACACTGCCCAAGGCGGCGCAACAAAGCCAGCCACCATGGAAACAGGGGTTGTCATACAGGTGCCGCTCTTTGTTAACGAAGACGATATCGTTAAAATAGATACGCGTGATAACAGCTATATCGAACGCGTAAAAAAATAGATACATCATGAATACAAACGGCACCGATGCCCCAAAATCACCTGAAGGCTATACCCGGAGTCAGGCTCGATCGCTTGTTTTTCACTTACTCTACGCCATGGAAGAATGCGACTACGACATCCCACTCCACGCGCTCGTAACTGGAATTAACCAGGGCTATGATCAGCATATTCCAGAAGATGGCGATATTGTACAAACAGCACAGTCTATTATAGACTCACGGGAACAACTGGATACGGTTATCCAGCAGTTTTTAGAACACTGGCGCCTTGAACGGCTCGGGTTATGCACCAGATTAATTCTACGATTAGGAACCTGGGAACTTGTTAACACCCAAACCCCTATTAGTATTATCATCAACGAAGCAATAGAACTTGCTAAAGATTTTGCCGAAAAAGATGCATATAAGTTTATTAATGGCATCTTAGATAAAATAGCCGCAAAACGTGATGATCTTCAAATAAAAAAGTAAAATTATTTTTTTATCTTTTTTCTAAAATCAAACAGCGACGGAAGATTGAGCGGCTTGTCTTGTAAGAGCTCACGCTCAAATTCGGTGTTTTTTCTCACTTCAGGCGACCGTGTATTGGAAAAGTAAACACATGACGGGTTGGGACACGGACGTGAGGCCAACCATGCGAGCCATTGCCCTATCACCGGACTATGCATATCACTATGGTTCGGTTCTTTACCATCAATAAATGTCCGCATATTTATAATGCCAATCTGATGTCCAAAAGCGCGTTGGTGCCCCAATACCGTTTGTATTGCATCGTTTAACGAATAAAGGTTATAAAGACGCCCAATAACGCGCATATCAGGCTTATAGGTTTCTTCGTATACCGGTGCTGCAAGCGCATAAAAAGTTTTGATACGTTGATTAATCGATCGCTGTGCAAGAAGCTGGCAAGCACCAAGCGCAACATTAACTCCATGACTATGCGCAATAATATGTAGCACAATAGATGGATCCAGACATCCTATAGTGTACGCAAGCTCCTGAGCTGCTGTTTGTCGGCTCGATTCGTAATTGTCACTGATCCAGCGAAACCACAGTACCTTATGTCCATCACGCACAACTGACCGTTGCACGGCAGAAAAAAAATCACCACCGAGCGTATACCACTTTTCTTTGATCGCCCACGTTCCTGGAACAACGATAAAAAGTTCGCCCGGCTGAAAGCCCTCGAGCACCTGACAAACTAAAATTAACGCCAGAAAAAATTTTTTCATACTACACACACCCATTTTGTATAACCATAGCGGGTAGCAAAAAAAAGAACAGCCCCTATCGGTAAGATAGGGGCTGTGAAAGATATTCAATAAACTAGTTACTCACCAAAAAAGAGGCTGAGCTCGCGCTTTGCACTCTCGGGAGCATCAGAGCCATGTACTGCATTGTGGCCAATATTGGTACCAAAAAGCTTACGTATGGTTCCTTCATCAGCTTTTTGTGGATCAGTATGGCCCATCAGTTTACGCCAGTCATCGATGGCATTTTCTTTACGTAACGCCATCACAATAACAGGCCCCGAAGTCATAAAATCAACAAGCTCACCAAAGAATGGCTTTTCTTTGTGCATTTCATAGAAATTTTCTGCTGACTCTTTTTTCAAGAGTCCCTTTTCCATGCGATCGATAGAAAAGCCGTTTTTTTCAATCATATCGATAATCGCCCCAGTACAACCAGCACCGATAGCATCAGGTTTAATAATAGCAAGTGTTTGTTCAATCATGATTTACTCAAAGTCACTTTTTTCAAGTTTTTCAAGGGCAAGTTGCAACTGACTCTTCGCTTTAGGCGTTGGCGGAACATGCGCCTTTCGCGGAGCAGATTCGCGAACAACCGGCTCTTTTTTGACCTTTTCTTTTTCTTTTTCTTTCTTTGGCTCAAGATTTGTTGAAAGATCTATTTTTCGCTCTTCTTGATTGATGTTGACAATACGGAATTGACGTTTGGCACCAATTTCAAGCGGTTCACCATCGCGACTCGTTCGCTTGCCATCTTTGTTTACAATCTCAGAATTGTGAATGAGGCCCTCAATACCGTCAGCAAGTTTTGCAAATGCCCCTATATTAGAGAATTTAACTATCTCAGCTTCAAGAATCTCGCCAACTTTATGTGCATCAACAAAAGCCTCTAATGGATCGGTAGTTAGCTGCTTAATACCCAGCGATATTTTTTTGGCTTCTTCATCAATAGAAAGCACCTGTGCTTCAACCACATCGCCACGCTTGTATACTTTACTTGGATGATCAATATGTTCAGTCCATGAAAAGTCAGACACATGCGCAAGCCCATCAACACCAGGCATCAACTGCACAAAAATACCAAAATCGGTAATATTGGTAACCGGTCCTGAAACTTTTTGGCCAACCGTTAATGTCCCCTTAATTGACTTCCATGGATCTTCTTGCAATTGTTTGACACTCAACGACATGCGGTGGTTGTCTTTATCAAGCGAGACTACGTATACTTCAATCTCGTCGCCAACTTTGTAACGACTACTGAGATTCTCAACACGATCGGTCCATGAAATTTCCGAAATATGTACGAGCCCTTCTACACCCGGTTGTACTTCAACAAACAAACCGTAATCCGTAATGCTCGATATTCTTCCCTTAATTTTTTCACCGATTTTAATAGCAGGATCAAGTGTCGCCCAAGGATTATCAGTAAGCTGCTTCATGCCAAGCGATATTTTACTGTTTTCTTTATCTATTGAGAGCACTTTTACCGTGACTGAGCCACCAATCTTGACCAGTTCACTTGGGTGAGTAATGCGCCCCCACGTCATATCAGTAATGTGCAACAATCCATCAATGCCACCAATATCTATAAATACGCCATAATTAGTAATATTTTTAACAACACCCTGAACAACGGCACCCTCTATAAGCGTCTCCATGGCCTTACGACGACTGCTCAAACGCTCTTCAGCCAAGTGTTTACGACGCGAAATGATAACATTGCCACGCTTTTTATTAATCTTAATAATATCAGCCGTTATTGTTTGACCAATATATTGGTCAAAATCAGTTACACGTTGAATATCAACTTGTGAACCAGGCAAGAATGCAGGAACGCCAATATCAACACTCAAACCACCCTTAACGGTATGAGTAACAACACCCTCAACCGGCTTGCCATCCGCAAATAGTTTGGTAATTTTTTCCCAAGCTTTAAGAGCCTTCGCCTTTTCATACGAAAGACCGACAAACCCTTCAAGATTTTCGAGCTCTGAAATAATAACATCAAGTTCAGCGCCAGCTTTTAGCCCCTTGAGCTCATAATCAGAAAATTCATGATGAGGAATCAGGCCATACGATTTATAGCTTATATCAACAAGTATCCCGCTATCCCCAACGTCAAGAACAATACCTTTGATAAGTTTACCTTCACGAACATTGGTACCAATTTCTTCGTAAAGAACACTTAATTCGCTCTTTTGTTCATCATTTAACAACGCTTCTGTATCAGAAACACCAAACGAACACTTACCAAAGTCTGTTGGCTTAAGTACTTTCTTAGGCATAAAAAAAGAAACTCCTCTATCCCAGCTGTATTTTATAGCTGGCTCCTGGCTAGAATAGATAAGCCAAGAGGGTTAATAATATTTAAAACAATTACGACACATTTTTAGTATACGCAATCATTACAAATAGTCAACAAAACCCCAGCCTTACCGTATGTCAGGTAAGGCTGGGGCACAGATTACATTTATCCTATAGCAGAGTAAACGGTCTTATTAGTTATAACACAACCCTTGGTACGTGTGGTAACCGTATTGGTTGGCAAATTAGCTATTTCCGTAACGTCAAACTCAACACGCATATTGGTTGGACACGTTATCTCATACCGGCTCGACAAACTACCCTGGGCAGTGCCGATAAATCCAAGTTGATTCTTACGTATAAGCGTAAAAAAACAAGACGTATTAGTAACCACAACACGCTGCCCAGGCGTAATGCGAACAGAGTCTATAAAGTATTCAAGTATGCTTACCAATTGTGGATCCGGCTTGAACAGATCGGTCGTAATAGTGAAATCGCTAGGCAATGATGACAACTGCATCGAATCACCTGAATAGAGATTGAAAGTATCAAGCCGCATATCGGTGGGTGGCGATGACCTATAGAGTGCATCATAGTATGCATTGAGATAGTTTTGATTATAGCTTGGACTAAGCAATTCAGTATCATCAAGAAACAAATTGCCCGTCGGATCACCCACAGAGGTACCATAGGGCCCCTGACGAGAAAAATCGTCATTCCCCACATCACGAATCTCATCAACACGATCGCTTCCTATAGAATAATCAACACGATATTGCAAGATATCATCAGGGTTTTTATAGGTAAAAATCATGGTAGCAAAGTTGCACTGCATACAAAACAGCATACAAAAAATAATTGATACTATTTTTTTGGTCATAGCCTACTCCCACCCTATTTAAAATAACTAAACCATAAATAAACAAAATAAATCAATAATATTATTTATTTAATAGAAAAAAGCTTTACTTAAAAAGCTCGTTCGATTCAGGTTAAAATTATTCCGAATCAAGCCGGTGAGAATGACATACTTTAATATGCTTTTTCAATGCGGCATTTTGCGTATAGCTTTTAGGACAATAGGGGCACACTCTTCTCCCACCCCAATGAGCAGGCCGAATATGCTTAAGACAATTTGATTTGTCGGTATACACCGCTCCGCAACTACTGCATTTAAAACCTAATTCGCATAACACGGGACGCGCAGATGCATCAAGTAGAATTGGCTGAGCTTCTACGTCAGCAAAAGAATCGTGGTTTCTCTTTATGTGATCATCAAGCTCTTGTTGGCTTGAAAACAATCTACCACAAATTCTTTGCGTTGTTCTGTGTAACCCTACACATCTAAATTTTGAAAAAAAAGATTGCGGAGAAGTTGACGTATGCTCAACGGATGGTGGTGGCGCTGATTGCTGGGTTGGAGCAGCAGCAGATCCACGATTTTCAATGCTTACCCCATAACGAGATAACAAAAGGGGGTTGATCGGCAACAAAGGGTCCTGGACGTGTGCACCAAGAATTATGTCTTCAAAATTGTCTAGCGACAAATAAAGAATTGGCAACACATGGTCCGACTTACAACAACGCGCTGCAACAACATATATATACTGGCACAACCAATCACACCTATAATACTTTTTAACCAAATATTCAATTACCTTAAACTTGTCACACGCCATCGCTCTTTCTATAACACACTCTGCCGCAGCTTTAAATATCGCATCTTTTGTACAACATCTATCAAGCAGCGCCGCGAGCGACTCAATCGTTTCATAAAAAAGCATATGATCGATCGCTTTAAGATCTACTAAATCATCAGCACGAACTACAGATGAATCGCCCAAGCTAGCCGTTGATGGTGCAGCCTGCGCGACAATCGAATCAGGAACATCAATACCACACCCACTCAATAATACACGGTTAAATGGCACCATGTGCTTAGCATGTAAATCACGCACCATAGTAGCTATTTCACTGTTACGTAAATGCCGTTGCATAATAGGCAAAACAAGCTCCAATTTATCTTGAACGGCTGCATTTAAATAAGTTTTTTTGTAAAGAAGACGATAACGATAATGATCAAAAAGATACTCCAGCATCGCCGCTCGATCACAGCCTACAGCCCTTTCAGCTGCATATGCCACAAGAGTATCAATTCGACCAAACTCATGGCTTAATTTACATTTTTCAAGCAATGACATCAACGCATCTATATCACCACGATCAACAACGGCCGAAAGATCATCCAACATTTTTTTTCGCGGCGTTACAGCGCTTGCCAAAACAAGAGACACTATTGCATCATCTGACGCCAGGGCCGACACAGCATTACTACCTCCACCATCTCGCAACAAATCAGTTGTTTGCATAGCATTACTGCTCTGTGAAATAATTGTTACCATTACCAAAAACAAGTAGTCAAAACTATATTTATTCATATCAAGATTAATTAAAGTAAATTATTTAAATAACATATCGCTACGGACGGTATCACAAATAGATACTTTGTCAATCGCTCCAGTAGACGATTTTTTCACAAAACATGTCGGTTGTGTATATACTCAAACCGTGCTATAATTACACAATAGAAATATTAAAAAAATTATGACTACCTTCAAACTTCAGACCCCATATCAGCCCGCAGGCAGCCAGCCAGAAGCTATAAAAACGTTGCTTCAGCAAAGACCCGGCAGATCAACACTTAAAGGGGTAACTGGGTCTGGAAAGACTTTTACATTAGCCAATGTTATTGAACAGCACAACAAGCCAACCCTAGTGATATCACCTAACAAAACATTGGCTGCTCAGTTGTACGAAGAATTCTGTCAGTTTTTTCCGCTGAACAAAGTATGTTATTTTGTGAGCTACTACGACTACTATCAGCCCGAATCCTATTTGCCTGTACAAGATATCTATATACCCAAAGAAACGCAGGTAAATGCCGAAATAGAGCGCTTGCGTATCGAATCTACCGCAGCACTCATGAATAGAAAAGATGTAATCGTAATTGCATCAGTTTCGTGTATCTATTCGCTCGGAAGCCCCTTAGATTATCAGCAACTTGCGCTGCCACTTTCTGTCGGACTCACTATAACTCGCCACAATTTATTACACAAACTTCTATTTATTCAATACGAGCGCAACGATATCGAACGACTACCCGGAACTTTTTATGTGCAGGGTAACACTATTGAGGTGCAGCTCCCATACTACCATCACAAGCTGCGCATCGAACTTTTTGGTGATACCATTGAGCGAATTTCATGGGTTGACAAGCATAAAAATAGCGTGTGCGAACGAATAACTGATACCATAATTTTCCCAGCCAAGCATTTTGTTACGACACAAGACAAAAAAGATCAAGCACTTGCAAGCATTAAAACTGAATTAAACAGCTGGCTACCGCACTTAGCAAACGATCTTTTGCGTGATCGCCTTACAAGACGCGTTACACATGATCTAGAACTACTTAAAGAATTCGGCTACTGCAACGGTGTAGAAAACTACTCATCTCATTTTGACGGCCGAAAGCCAGGCGAAAGGCCATTTTGTCTGCTCGACTTTTTCCCCAAAGATTTTTTGTGCATCATTGATGAATCACATATAGCAATTCCACAACTACGCGGCATGTATGCAGGCGACCGATCACGCAAGCAAAACCTCGTCGATTTTGGGTTTCGCCTTCCATCGGCACTTGACAATCGCCCACTTAAATTCGAAGAAATCGACAAGCAGCTTGCTGATGTTATTTATGTGTCAGCAACACCAGGCGATTATGAACTACAGCATAGCACTGCACACGTTGAACAAGTAGTACGTCCCACAGGACTCGTAGACCCAACGGTAGAATTACGCCCACGAGAAAATCAGCTCCAAAATCTCGAGCGAGAAATTAAATCTACGGCAAACAGTAATTTTAGAACACTCGTCACCGTACTCACCAAGCGTATGGCAGAAGAACTTGCTGATTATCTGGAAAATCACGGCATAAAAGTGTGTTACCTGCACAGCGAAATTAAAACACCCGAACGCACCGAGCTATTACAAAAATTACGAACCGGTATTCTTGATTGCCTCGTCGGCGTAAATCTTTTGCGCGAGGGGCTTGATCTTCCAGAAGTCGCTCTTGTTGCCATTATGGATGCCGATATCGAGTGCTTTTTGCGCGATAAGCGCTCACTCATACAAACCATTGGTCGCGCTGCACGCAACACGCAATCACGAGTATTACTCTATTGCAATAGCATCAGTAAATCCATGCAAGAAGCTATTAACGAAACAGCACACCGAAGGGAAATACAGCTTGCTTATAACAAAAAACATAACATCACGCCACAATCAGTATCACGCAAAGTCGGTAGAACAATTAGTACCCGTATTACACCTATCAAAAAAGAAGCACCAGACAAAAAAGCTTCAAAAAGATTATCCATCAAAAACACGCTAAAACAAATCGTTTCACTTGAAGCTGCAATGCATGCGGCTGCAGAAAAACTCGATTTTGAAACGGCAATTAAGCTACGCCAGGAATGGCAAGAACTACGCAATTCAATAGAAAAATTGCAATAACGCGGATATCAGTTAGAGTAAATAGCAAGAATAAAAATTGGCTTAAGGGTGGTTATGAAAAAACTGATATATTGGTGGTGTTTATTAACACTGAGCGGCCATTCGTGCACTCATAGGGATAGAGAAATGTCATATACATGGGCAACTGAACCAATAACCGACGCAACCCTACCACTGCTGTTTCCACAAACTACTAAAGAAATCCAATCACGCGTTAGTTATATAAAACAAGATGTTTTAGATCGCGTACAAAAAATCACTACTCTGGAAAACAGCCAGCGTACATTTGCAAATACCGCACAATCACTTGATGAAATAGGCAAGCATGCACAACGCATTACCGAACCACTCCAAATTATCAGATTTTTAAGCCCGGAAAAAGAATTACGCGATGCCGCTCATAGACACATACTAGAGTTGTCAATATTCCTACAAAAACACGTTGCCAAAAATGTCGATCTATATAGAGCATTTAAAGATTATTGTGATCATAATGCGCCGCATGAAACACTCGACCGCGAACAACATTATTATCTCAAAGAAACGCTCTCAGCATTTGAGCGCAACGGACTTCTTTTACCCGAGAATCAACTTGAAATGGTACGCCTGCTCATAAAAGAACTTGACGAACAGGGACTCGATTTTGAACGGGCGATTAGTGATGACAACACAAGACTTGTTTTTGCTGAAAACGAATTGGTTGGCGTTCCGCAACCAGTACTCGAAACGCTTCATCGCGACGATAAAGATAATTTTGTAATAACACTGAACTATCCAACCGTTTTTGCCGTACTTAAGCACGCACACAACGAAAATACGAGAAAAACCGTGCTTCGAGCGTTTGAAAATCGTGCTTATCCCGCAAATTATGCCCGTCTTGACCATATTATAGCCAAGCGCGATCTTCTTGCACATGTGCTTAAATTTGATTCGTATGCAGCGTACGACCTTGATAATCAAATGGCAAAAAACCCAAAAACAGTGCTCAGCTTTATACAAAGTCTTGCAGAAAAAGCAAAACAAAAGGGAACTCAAGAATCACAGCAGCTTCTTGCATTAAGACTTACATCAGAAACAGACAAAGTAAATCCATGGAATCTCGCATATTTAAAAGAAAACTATCGCTCACAAAACTTCGATCTCGACAGTAAAAAGCTTGCTGAATACTTTCCAGCAACACATGTAATTGAGCAAATTCTCGATCTTTACAGCAGCTTCTTAAACCTGCGCTTTGAAAAACTTGAAAATATCGACCTATGGCATTCTTCAACACAGATACTCAAAGTATACACCACAAAGAACACTTTTTGCGGCTATCTTATTTTGGATTTGTACCCACGTGAAAACAAATTTTCTCACGCCGCTGCAAGTCCCATCGTTTGTGGTATCAAGTACAACGACATACACGAGCCAGCAGTTGTAGTTATTATGGCAAATATGTCACCTGGTACAAAAGACACACCAGGCCTCCTCACATTTGATGAAGTAAAAACATTCTTTCACGAATTTGGTCACGCGATGCATGCACTATTAGGCGCAACACGTATGTGCACGTTTTCCGGTCTCAACACCAAAACTGATTTTGTTGAAGTACCATCACAAATGTTTGAGGAATGGATATATTCGCCCGAAATACTCAAGCAGATAGGCAAACATTATCAAACGGGCGAAAGCCTACCCGATACCACCATACAACAACTACAAAAACTCATACGATTTGATAGTGGCGATTTTGTGCTCAGACAAACCGCTCTATCCACATTAAGTCTAGAGCTTTTTACTGGTGCACATAAAAACATTCAACAATTATACAAAAATTATATGCAACAGGCGCGCCCTTATATAGCATTTGACGACAATTCACACATGCCGGCAAACTTTGGACATCTGGTCGGCTACGACGCAAAATACTACAGTTACATGTGGGCAAGAGTATTTGCGCTTGATATACTAGCAACTATCAAAGCCTATGGCGCAACTAATCCAGCAATAGGCGAACAATTTGCACAAAAAGTTTTGGCACGCGGTGGAAGTGCGGAACCCATTGAACTACTGCGTGATTTTTTAGGACGTGAGCCAAATCAGCAGGCATTCTTTGAATA
>Ga0209749_1001848_pt1 | contig 16408 bp, 15 predicted proteins | sample EPASupsiteSAE347_FD_187267 | JGI IMG/M metagenome (GOLD analysis project Ga0209749, IMG submission 187267) | Bioremediated contaminated groundwater from EPA Superfund site, New Mexico - Sample SAE3-47 (SPAdes) (version 2) | ecosystem: Environmental > Aquatic > Deep subsurface > Groundwater >... | reverse complement strand
GACTGCCGCTGTGGGACCGGACTCGATAATTCTTACGGGAAACCGGGCTGCTGTTTCAACTGAGGTAACACCTCCGCTGCTGAGCATAATAAAGAGTTTGCCCTTGAAGCCGATTGTCTCCAGCCTGTCGTCAAGTTTCGACAGATACTTGCCGGTAAGAGGTTTCACGTAGGCATTCGTGGCCGTGGTGCTCGTTCTCTCGTACTCCTTGATTTGCGGCAGAACATGGTACGAGATGGAAACCGGAATGTCCGGCACCTCCTGTTCTATGATCTCCTTCAACGTAAGCTCGTGTAACGGGTTTTCGAAAGAATTAAGGAGGCAGACCGCAACAGACTCGATACCCAACTGAGGCAGTGTCCGGACAAGGCGTCTTGCCCCTTCGACGTCCAGAGCCTTAAGCACTGTGCCGTCACTTCGAACCCGCTCATCAACCTCGAACCGGTACCTTCTGGGTATGAGGGGCTTCGGGAACTCTGCAAAAGTATCGTAAGGGGCGTATCGCATCTCCCTTCCCAGTTCCAGGATGTCCCTGAACCCTTTTGTGGTTATGAGGGCGGTTCTGGCGCCCTTTCTCTCTATAATGGAATTGATTACCAGCGTCGTGCCGTGAATAAGCTCGCTGAGCTTCGGCACAAACCCGGGAGTAACCGCCTCCAGGGTTCTTATTCCTTGCTCCACTGCGTCCGAAGGGTCTTTTGGCGTCGTAAGACACTTGCTCGTCCTTATCTCACCGGTCTCATCGTCCAAAAGGACAAAATCCGTGAATGTCCCACCGATGTCGCAACCCAGCCGATATTGTTTTTCCTCTGTTTTCACCATTATTCTCCTAATTTCTCCTTGGCCTTCAGCGCGGCCAGTACCTTTTCCGGGGTGATAGGGAGGTCCCGTATTCTCACTCCCACTGCATCATATACTGCGTTCGCTACGGCTGCCGCCGTCGGCACCAAGCCGGGTTCGCCGATACCCTTAGCCCCGAAGGGCCCATCCTTTTCGTCCGTCTCCACAATGACCGTCTCCATAGGTGGTACGTCCCTCGCGGTCAGTAATTTGTAGTCAAGGTAATTGGCATTCATAAGCCTGCCGTCCTTGTAAACCATGTTCTCGGAGAGCGCATATCCGAGGCCCATGACGCCGCCACCCGAGATTTGCCCCTCGAGGAGCATAGGGTTGAGTGCTTTTCCCACATCGTGGGCCGCCACGTAATTGATAATCTTCACACGGCCTGTCTGCCTGTCAACCTCCACCTCTGCGCCGTGGGCGCCGTAGGCATAAGTGACCGACGTGTTTCCCTTGAATTCCCGGTCCGGATTCTCGTTGGGCGGATCATAGAAGCATTCAGCCACGAGCATCCTGCCTCCCGCCGTATAATGAACGCTTCTGGCGACCTTGCCCACCGATATCTTTTTCTCTTCGTTGTGTATCGCGAATACCTGACCATCTTTAATGTCGAGTGTCGAAGGATCCTCACCGAGTCCATGGGCCGCAGCCTCCAGAATCTGCTGCCTCATTTTTTGGGCCGCGTGCAGGGCTGAATTGCCAGCGACAAAGGTCGTGCGGCTCGCATGAGCCCCCACGTCCCAGGGGCAGACTTCAGTATCATTATTGATCACGTTTATATCATCCATCGAAATTCCGACGACCTCCGCGACAATCTGGGCAATGACCGTCTCCGAACCCTGCCCGATGTCGGTCGAACCCGTAAAGACATCAAACTTTCCGAAGTCGTCGACCTTGATTGTCGTCCCGCAACCGTCGGACTTATACACTCTGGCGCCACCGCCCACGTGCATGAGAGAAGCCATGCCGAACCCCCTGCCGGTCTTCTGGTGCAGCTTCCCGTTCCAACCCAGTCTATCCCTCACCGCCGCCATGCACTCTTTCAAGCCGCAGGTCGTGACCTTGCATCTCATGGGTGTCAACTCGCCAGGCTCATTGGAGTTTATCAGCCTGAACTCGTACGGGTCGATGCCGGCGGCCTCCGCCAGTTCCTCGATAGAGGATTCGATGGCAAATGTGGCCTGTGGGTTGCCATAGCCTCTAAACGCCTGGCTGTAAGTGTTGTTCGTGTAGACGCATTTGGCAACATACCTGATGTTCGGCACCTTGTAGAGGGAAGATATGGGCACCATCATAACATTAGGAGTAGTGGCCCCCCATGATGCATAGGCCCCGTTGTCGAGTATCATTTCTACATCCCTGAAGAGCAGCTTCCCTTCCTTCGTGCAGCCCTGCGAAATCCGCGTAATGGTAGGCTGCCTCGGCGACGATGCAATGAACTCCTCCTCCCGTGTAAAGATAATCTTCACCGGTCGGTCTGTCGCCTTGGCGAGGAGGATCGCGATGTATTCGTAAGCGTACGTATCGAGCTTGCTCCCGAAGCCGCCGCCGATTGCGGTCTGGATGATCCTTACCCGCCTTCCTTTCATGCCGAAAGCTGCCAGTGCCTCTATAAAATCCTTCTGTGCCAGGAAGGGTATCTGTGTATTGCTGTACAGAGTCAAATTATTTGCAATATCGAACTGGGCGATGCATCCACTCGTGCCCAGGCAGCAGTGGGTCACCCACTGCGTGCTGTAAGTCCCCTCAACGACAAAGGCTGCCTCCTTTCTGGCACTCTGGACGTCACCCGACATCAGCCTCCATGGAAGGTTGAGCACGTTTGTGGGTTTCTTCTCTTTTCCGCCCACATGGCCTTCATGGACAAGAATCGCACCCTCCTTCATTGCTTCCACCGGGTCGAATATACCGGGCAACTCTCCGTACTCCACTTCGATCAGACCGAGGGCCTCTTCGGCAATCTCCGGATCCGTTGCGGCGACCGCGGCCACTTCGTCCCGTAGCGAGCAGACCTTCTCAGTCTTAAGTGGCGTATTGTCCTTGTAAAAACCGAACTTAAAAGGAGGAATCGTAGTGCCGGTAAGAACGGCCTTTACGCCCGGCAGCTTCTCCGCCTTCGCAGTATTTATATGCTTTATGCGGGCATGTGGATATCTGCTGTAGAGTATCTTCCCGTAGAGCATCCCCGGCAGCGACACATCCTGGATATACATGGCCCGCCCCGTCACCTTTGAGGGTGCATCTTTCTTGGCAATTCTTTTCCCTATGACGTTCAACTCCATGTCTACCTCCCGGCGGCCGATTTTATCGCATCGAAGATTTTCACGTACCCTGTGCACCGGCACAGGTTCCCTTCTATACTCCCCTTGATCTCGTCATCCGTGGGGTCGGCATTCTCCGAAACAAGGGCATAGGCTGACATGATCATTCCCGGCGTACAGAAACCGCACTGAACCGCACCATGATCGGCAAATGCCTGCTGGAGAGGATGGAGAGAACCATCCTTCGACACAAGACCCTCAATGGTAGTTACGTTCCTGCCCTCAGCTTCCATGACGGGAAAAATGCAGGAATTCACTGCTTTTCCATCTACAATGACCGTGCACGCACCGCACTCTCCATAGCCACAGCCTTCTTTCGTCCCGGTCAGTTTAAGGACTTCTCTGAGCAGGTAGAGGAGCGTCCACCGGGGATCAACCTCCATGCTCACCTCTTCTTTGTTCAGCACAAATGTTATATCTTTTTTCATCAGAGTCCCCTACCACAGCCTTTCCGGATACACCGTCCCGCCAGACCTGATTATCCGATCAATGGATTTAAGAATTGCTCTTGCTATGAGGACCTTGATCATCTCACTTCTGTACCATGCCTGACCGCGTATGCTATCCCGCGGGGCGGCCTCAGAGGCCGCAATCTCGCCGATTTCCCGGAAAATTTTTTCTGAAATGACCTTGCCCTTCAAGGCTGCTTCTGCTTTCTTTGCCCGCATCGGGCGCGGTGAAACCACACCCAGGGCAATCCGTATGTCTTCACATCGCACTTCTTCCTCGGTGAACCGCTGCAGTATCTCCCGGCCGCTCTCCACAGTGTTGAGAAAGTCTTTGCACTGAAGTTCGCCGCCGTTTTTCCCGACATTGATAGTAATCCGAACCGCTACACCTATAATGGGAAGATCCATGGCATTTCTTCTTGTATGTTTTATATAGGCCGAACCCGTCATCTCCCCGAACTCCGGCAACAGGAGACTTTTAAGAATCTCCCCCTTCCGGAGCACAGTCTTACCCGGTCCCGTAAAAAAATCGTCTATAGCCACGCGCCTTTCGCCGTCCGATCCGACCATAACTGCTTCGGCGCCGAGAACCAGTAGAGGGCAGGCGGTATCGGCAGAAGGGGCCGCATTGCAGATATTCCCACCTATCGTCGCCACGTTTCTTATCTGGGTGGAACCCAAGTTGCAAACTGCGTCATGGAGGGCTGAAAAGCGCTCTTTCACATACTCATCTTTCTGAAGTTCCCTGTGGGTCACGCAGGCCCCGATGGTCAGCCTGTCCATCAGGGATAGTTCCTTTATGTTCCTGAGTGATATCAGCTGCCTGGGAACGATCTTTTTCTGCTTCAAAAGCACCATCACGTCTGTTCCCCCCGCAATGTACATTGCCTCACCTCGAAACCGGCTTGTGAGGGCAAGGGCTTCCGAAATAGTGCCAGGCTTATAGTACTCGTACCAAATCATACTGTCTCTTCTCCTTCATTTGCCTCACATCTCCACACCAAAACCACGACCTGAAGAGGAGACGGTGTCGGACCCGCTCCGACGGAGGCTTCCGGCGGCGAACTTCAAACCTGCTCAGTCTCTCGTGTCGAACACTCTCTTCGTCTTCCGCTCTGAGCGGGGCAGTTCACCGTAACCGCATATTTCAACATCAGCACTGGCCAGTATCTGCTTTTTCACCCTGCTCTCGATCAGTTTCTTGCACTCAGTGTCGCCTTGTGGTGTGCAGTCCATTGCTCTTTCCACCTTGATATTCATGTAATCCTTCCCGTCCTCGGCTCTCCTGAGATGCACCTGGTATTCGCTTCCCACACCGGGGATGGCCGAAAGGACGTGGTCGATCATGCCGGGATAGATGTTGACGGCCCTGAAAATAAACATGTCATCGGACCGACCGAGGAACCGGTCGTGCCTGGGCAGGATGGAACCGCAAGGGCACCTGCCGGGGATCGCCCTCGTGAGGTCCCTCGTCCGATACCTGATAAGGGGGGCACCCTCTTTTCGCAACGTTGTTACGACCAACTCACCGATTTCACCCTCAGCCACCGGTGTCAGGGTCTCGGGGTTGAGGAACTCAGCGATATAGTAATCCGCCCAGTAGTGGATACCCTGATGATGTACGCAGTCTATTCCGGCCCCCGGGCCGTATAGTTCAGTCATTCCCGTTATGTCGAATATATGCTCCACACCGAGACCTTCCCGGATCTTTGTTCTCATCGCATCGCTCGACCGCTCGGAGCCGAATATAACCTTTTTGAGCTTGATCTTGTCCTTGATCCCCCTCTTCTCTATCTCTTCTGCCATGAGGAGACCCGCGGAGGCAGTGCACATAAGAACGGTAGCCTCAAAATCGACGAGCAATTCGCACTGCAAATCGAGGTTCCCCACACCGGCAGGTATCACCAACGCGCCGAAGCGTTCGCACCCAAGTTGAAAACCGACCCCGGCAGTCCACAGCCCGTAGGCGTTGGAGTTCATAACGCGGTCGGAGGCAGTCAGCCCGACCATCTCGTAGCACCGGGCAAAGATGTTGGCCCAGTCATCGATATCCTTTGCAGTGTAGGACAGTACCTTCCGTTTCCCTGTAGTGCCTGAGGACGCATGTATCCTTACCACATCTTCCATTGGTACGCTCAGAAGAGGGAAAGGATAGCCGGCTTTCAGATCGTTTGCGGTAGTGAAGGGAAGGAGCTTCAGATCGTCAAGCGTTTTTACCGAGTCCGGCGTGACGCCCGAATCCTCGAGTTGCTTGCGGTAAAAGGGCGAGCCGGTAAAGGCATGGCGTACAGTCCATTTTAGACCTTCGGTCTGGAAGTCCAGCAACTCTTTCTCGGTTTTTTGTACAGGCATGAAGGTCCTTTTCATCGTTCTCCTCCTTAGACTATGGCGCTAACTCAAGCATGTACATAATACTTAAATTATTTAACTATTAAACACCTTAGCGGCACGCCTTGTCAAGAATTATTTTTAGGATTTTTTTGAATATTTCAGTTTGCGGTTTCAGTGCCCCCTTCGAGCAGAAAACCCCTCGTCTTCAGGCAAAGATTTAGCGAAATGAGCATGCGTTGGCTCCGTTCAAACTGATACCGGAACCGCCGATGTTGGCCCCCCATGATATCGTAGACGATTTCACCCTCCCGGGCTTTATGTGACAATATAAAGCCGGCCTACAGGGCTTAAGTATTTCAAAGCATCAGTGTTTCTCCAGTTTCCTGCTTCTGCAGAACCTCTCTTCAAAGGCAATGAAACCTACCGTAAATACCCAACCTGTGCAGGATCGCCGATGCTGTTGCCATATCACAAACCTTTCCTCATTATGGTGGTGCAAGGGTGAGGTTTGTGGTCACGATGATCGTAGCAAGCTGTTTCCTTTTGGATATGATCTGAAAAAGGAACCTACCCGGTTCTTGGCCGGTGTATGCCATGCAGAATCCAACCAGTATTACGGCGGTAAGATGATCCGGAGGGCTGCAAGAAAAACATAACCAAGGCTAAAAAATGTGATTACAGATTGTGGCCTTAAAGGAAGTGTTTGACAGCCGTCACAATAATGTTTTATAAATATATTTAATATATGAATACATTATGCATAAAGTTATGGGTACCGGTCACAAATTCTGATTAATAGGCTTCGAAATAGGTTTGAATCGTTCACATCCCTCGGAATTTGCTCCGGGGTGATCGATCGAGAGATTTTAGTTTTGTAAAAAAATTATGAGGTAGGATAATATGAACACCGATGAAAAACTGCTTATAGCGATTATGAAGATATCAGAGCTCTACAAGAAAACTTCCTCCTCCATGCTTAGAAACTACGGGCTGACCTTCGCTCAGCATACGGCGTTGAGGGTCTTGGAAGCTTCAGCAACCGGACAAAGCGGAATTACTAATGTCAGCAAAACGATGTTGGTTTCCGGCGCAAATCTAACAGGAGTGGCTAAGAGATTAGCGAAGACCGGTCTCATTATTAAGAAAGACCACCCCAACGATGACCGCGTAACCTTATTGGAAATCACGCGAAAGGGACGACAATTGTTGGATAATATACGTGCAGACAGAGACAAATTGGTAAAAGAGTTTCTGAAAGATTACTCCGATGAAGAGATTCGCGAGCTCTTAACACAGTTAAAAAAATGTATCAACAGGCTTAAGACCTTCAACTCGACCTCCGTTTCGTAGTACTGAGCGGGGTGGGTTGTGTATTTGGCGTAGATGCGATCTTTTGCTCCAGTCCAAGCCCTATAAAGAATATTACCGGCTGGTCATTAATACAGGAAATTGTAGCAAATTGTAGACAAAGGGCGTTATATAATCTTTTTAAACCAGGGACGGGAACACGTCCTGAACGGGAGTGACGGCTCGTAATTACCGAACCTTATGCCACCCTTCTCCATCTCCTCTGTATTGAGCGAAGCGTTGAAATTGACATGGTACCAAAAAGCATCCGGTCACATTGTCCAACCTGCCTGCAGTGTGCAACATGATGTTTTTGCAGCTATCCCCACCACCACCTGACCCAAGTAATGCGTTTGCAGGAGAAATACATTCAGTATACTCTTTTCGTGATTACTCATTTCACTCCGCTATACGTAACATATCCTGCTTTGCCTATTTATATTAAGTAGTTACACTATATTTATCTTTTAATAGTTTTTTGGGCGTTTCAAAATCATTTTTACCATGTATCTGGACCCTCTGCAATACCACCTCGATTGCTTTGCAATAATCCCTTTGCACCTTAAGGTTCGATACACGGCAATAGCGTTGCATCGTGGTTATCCTGCTGTGACCGGGGAGATCCTGGATAGTCACGAGATCGGCATCGGCATTTAAGAGCTGGGTTGCCATAGTATGTCTGAGCTTGTGGCAGGAGACCGACACACCACTTTGTGCCGCATAGCATTCAATCCTTTTCTGAATACCCCTGACTGATATAGGTTTGCCTTTCATGGGTCCTTTCTGCACGAGGAACAACCTTTTTGTTTTTGAGGATCCCGGCTTCTTCACATACCTCTCAAGAGTCGACCTGGTATCTTCACTGAGATAGACCACCCTGTCCTTGCTGCCCTTTCCGTTGGAGACAAAAAGCTGCCTCCTGCTGAAGTCTATCGCATCGGAGGTAACATGCGCAACTTCTTCCACTCGGAGGCCACAGCGAAGCATAAGCATGAACATGGCACGGTCGCGCAAATCCCTGATCTTTTCAAAGAGCGCCGTGACCTGCTCCTCTTTCAGGTGTTTCGGGACTGGCTTCGGAAGACGCAACCTGTACGCCTTTTTCACCGGATTGATGAGCTGCAATCCCTCTTCATCAATAAGATATTCGAAGAAGCAACGTATGGTTCCAGGGTGGCAGTTGATAGTCTTGGGTTTGCGCCTCTTACTCAGTAGGTGATCCGTGTATATGCCTATGTCCCTGGGTGACGCCTGCGCCACGGGCACCTTAAGCCACAGGATGAAGTGATCTAAGATGTTAAGGTAATTCTTCAGCGTATGCGGAGAACAATTCATCCTTTTCAGGTATCGCCTGTATCCGGCCCTCAGCTCAGCAGTGTCCATCAATTCCTCCCCCCTCTACCATTGTTATGGCACGGAAGTATTCCTCTTCCCGGGTTATGTCGGTCAACCTTGCATACCGCCTTGTCATTTCTGTGTTGTGGTGGCCTAAAAGCTGCTGTAGACATTCCAGCCGCATACCCGCGTTGAGTAGTTCGCTTGCGAAGGTATGGCGGAGCGAATGGATCGTGTAGCCTTTGCGCTCAAGGCGTGCTTTCCCGATATACTTCGTGAACAGGGCGCGGGCAGAACTGTAGGCTAAGGTTTGGTAACCCCGACCGTAAAAGACAGCTACCTTTTTCTCATCCCTCCTGGCAAACCACCGCTTGAGGGCAAAGACGGCGTCAGCGCTCAGATAGACCACCCTTCCAAGGCCGTTCTTCTTTCCTTCAAAAATGTAGATCTTCCTCTCTGCGATATCGATATCGTTCATTATCAGGGCGAGCGCCTCACCAATGCGCATGCCTGTTCTGAGAAGCATAAGAATGAGTGCCCGGTCCCGTGTATGATCGATGACGGAGAATAACTTCCGCACATCGTCTGGATTCATGGCCCGGGGCAGCATGTCCGGGACTTTTATTCTGATCTTCAGGCCCAGCATCCTCTCCGGGATAACTTCCTGTTCAACGAGAAAGCGCAAAAAACCGAAGAGGTATTTGAGCCTCGCCCTCACCGACGTGATCTTTAAACCCCGATCCTGTTCACTTTCAACAAAGGCCTCCAGGTCGTCCCTTGTGGTATCTTCCAGAAGGCTTTTCCCGCGACTTGCGTACAAAGCAAGGAAGAGTTCGATCGATTTGAGGCTGCCCATGAGGCTACCGGGTCTATGGTTAAGTCGCCACTTTTACTGCAAGTATCGTTTTGCATACTCTTTCCCCGGAAGCTCCCATCTTGATATTATTTGAATAATCCGCTCGATCTGGTGTTGCGAAACATGGGTGTATAACCTTTCAATGTTAATTCTCGATAACTGATCATCGGCCGGTCTTGTCTGGGTCATTTGTCCTCCTTTTTTTTGAGGAAAAGCAGGTTAAATAATGACCCTTAGCAATCCTAAGAATCAAACAATTTTGTTACGTATAGCAATAAACAATATTATACGGAAATTGGTAATGCTGCTGCAGAACTGAAACAGGCCAAAGAAAAATGGCGTACCCGGGATCTTTCCCATGAGAAGATCAAATATCTGATTATTGACGGGGTAAACTTTCGTATGCTTGCCGGTGGCAGTAGTATTGAAAACATTCCCATCCTTGGGGTTACCGGGGCAAAAGAAGATAATACACGGCTCGTCCTTATACTTATCCAGAGTGGAGATAAGGAATCAGCTTCCGTCTATTCTTTTCATCCATCTTTTTCGGGGGCTTCGGCCTTCTCGAACGCAGCCGCCTGTACTTCCATTGCCGCTTACTGCTACCTCACCAAATCGGACAGGACAAGAACCGTCCAGTAAGGAAACAGTATAATAATAATATCCGCAATAATGTAAGTCGGCAAATAATACATGCCGCCCTTGAAGACAGTTCCTATGGGTATATCCTTTGCCATACCGGCAACCACGTAACAGCAAATGCCGATCGGCGGTATGATGGCGCCCATGCTCGCGGTAACCGTAATAATCTGGCCAAACCAGATCGGGTCGTAACCAAGCGACATGACAATCGGGTAGAATATGGGCAAAGAGACCAGAAGGAAGGCCAAGGCGTCCATTACGCAACCTCCGATAATGTAGCAGATCAGGATGGCGCTCAACATCGCCCAGTTGGGCATATCCAGGGAACTGATCAGGGCAGCAGCTTCGAAGGGCAGCCTTGTAACAGCAAGAAAACGACCAAAAATCGTAGCTCCGGCAACGATCATGAACACCAGGCAAGATATCCGAAGGGTATCGACAAGGGAAAGAACAAATTTTTTCCAGGTCAGCTTTTTTCTCAGAAGACAGATGATCAGACCCACAGCCGAACTCGCAGCTGCTGCCTCAGTTGCTGTAACAATGCCGGTGAACAGTGCATACATAATGATAGCAAAGAGGATGAGAATGTCTATGATCTCGGGGAGCGATTTGAATCGCTCTTTCCATGTGCTCCGCGGGCCGGCAGGGCCCCAATCGGGGTGTCTATGGCAAACAAAGATCACGGTGGCAGCGATCAGGATAGTCAGAATCACACTTGGGATCACATTGCCGAAGAAGAGTTTACCGATCGACTGGCCTGTATATATTGCATAGACGACAAGGATTATACTCGGAGGGATCATAACGCCGAGGGTAGAACCTGCCACAACCGACCCAGCGTTGAGTGCAGGATGGTACTTGTACTTCTTCATTGCCGGAATGGCTACCGTACTCATGGTCGCGGCGGTTGCCGTGTTTGATCCGCTGATTGCCGAAAAAGCCGCGCATGCCATGATCGTGGTGATGGCCAGCCCGCCTTTATAATGGCCGAACCATTTGTAGGTGGAAAAATAGAGGCTGTCGTTGTACCCGCCGTAGTGGGCAAATTCACCCACGAGTATAAACATGGGTATGACGGTAAGACCGTAATTGGAGAAGATGTTCCAGAGATCGGTACCGATCATCCCCAGGCCCGATTGGAACCCGGTCATATAGGTTACGCCGAAAAAACCGACCAGGGCCATGGTGAATCCTGCGGGGACCCGAAAGATAAACAGGATAATAAACATCACAACGATGCCGTAGAGAGCTACAATAGGTCCTTCCATGCTAAGCTTCCCCCTCTTCTCGCAACACATTTTTGAGAAAGTCCACCATGAGGGCCAGTGACAGGGCTGCAAAGCCCGCGGCCACCCCGAAAATGAAGGGGTGATAGATCACCTTCAAAGTCTCCATCACCTCTCCTCCCCTCATGGTTTTCATGCCCCAGACATATATCTGCCAAGTTACGATTGCAAAAAATACCATCGACACAAAGTAGTTGATACTGTCAAGCACCCTGATAAGCTTTTTGGGGAACTTTTCACTAAGTATGTCTACAACGATGTGGTCCTTCCGCTGTTGGGAATAACCGAGGGCAAAGGCAATGACGATCGCCCCGGCGAAAGATACCAGTTCGTAGGTTCCCCTGTACGGGTACCCGAATATGCGGAGAACAACGTTGCTGGTGGCGAGGCTCATGAGGAACATCACCGCGACCGAACCAATCACCATAAAAATTTTGTTGAGTGCATGACTGATCATTTCGATGGTATGCATAATCTCTCCTTATCGACTCTAAACGTTACTTAAACTGCTTTTCATATTTGTCTCGCAGGGTAAGGACATCTTTCACTATTTGTTCACCCGGCAAGCCCTTGGCGTTCATCCTTTTGATGTAATCGTCAACGATCGGTTTCATGAGCTTGGGAATCTCGCTCTTGTCGCTTGCCGATAGCTGAAAAACCTGATGTTTATATTTCTGTTTGGACCATTCCAGTGCTTCCTTGACATGATTATCGGCGTACGTTCCGGTCCACAGGGCATGTTCGCGGCCTAAATCGTCAATGACCTTCTTAACATCTGCCGGGAGGCTGTTCCACTTGTCTATGTTCATGACGACAACAAAACTGACGGCAAAAAGGTTCGCCTCTGTCGCATACGGGCAATAGGCCGCAAAGTTGAAGTCCTTGAGCACTTCCATGGAGGAAACAATGCCTTTGACGACCCCTTTCTGCAAGGCCTCCGGAGTGTCGGGCATTGGCATTGCCACCGGTGTACCGCCTAAAGCCTTCACGACATTAGAGGAGGCGCCTGAAACACGCAGTTCCAGCCCCTTGAGGTCTTTCAGGGATTTAACCGGTCGGCTAGACATTATGCCGGCAGGAGCAGATGTAAAGGCTGTAAGTATCTTCGTCTGCTCGAATTCTTTCGGTTTGTTTTTCATGAGGTAATCATATAGGGCAAGGCTTGCAGCCTTGGAGTTCGTAAAACCGATGGGCAGATCAAAGGCTTCCGACACCGGGAAACGGCCTGGCTGATATCCCATAGTCGGGTTACTGATGTCCGCCTGGCCCTGGACGGTACCGTCATACATTATCTTGGGCGCAAGCAAAGTTCCCCCCGGAAAGGTCTGGACTTTCACCTTCCCATTGGTCCTCCTCTCCACCTCTTTGGCCCATCGCTCCATCTGGACGCAGGGAAACGCAGTAGAAGGCGGTGTATTGGCATAGGTCAGTTTTATCTGAGCCTGGGCCGGCCGTGTTTGAAAACCAATTAAGAGCAAACAAACCGTAATGATTCCAAAAAAAACTACGACGAGCTTCTTTGTGCGACTTTTCATTCTATGATCCTCCTTTAAATTAAATACTGTCATCCCCAACACCCCCAAATTTCCGTTTGTGGAAGACCCGCTTGTGTTGCGTTCGGATCTGTATCCGACTGTGTCCCCTAAACCACTGTAAATTACTGCGTACTCTGCTCTTACTTCGTCTTGCACGGGATAATCAATTGGGCTTTTTCTCCAAAGTCCAGTATCCTTTTATACAACCTATTTACCCAGCCCTTTTTTCAACTCTTCGGTTATTATCGGTACCACTTCAAAAAAAAGATCGGCAGCGATACCGTAATCGACGCAATCATAAATCAGCGCATTAGGATCCTTGTTGATTTCAAGGAGCAGTTTGGAGGTGTCCATTGTTTGAGCTCGATGTTCTCTGTTGCAGCCTCAATTACCAGGTCACAGTTTCTTATCCGGTCGTAATCAGCGGTATAGATAACGTCCTCAAGCACCGCCTGTGCTTGTTCGGCAGTCATCTTTTTTCTGTTAACGGCCTTCTTTGCGTACGCTGAATATCTTATTTCCGCGTTCTTGAGAGCCTGTTCAGCTATATCGATCAAATATAGCCTGCTTCCAGGCAGGGCGCTTTTCAGGTAATATCCGATATCAGGGCCGATAGTCCCTGCTCCGATGATCGCTATTTCCTTTGGCAGCAGCCGAGTGGGTTGAATGAGTAAAGGATTTACCGATGACAAGGATAACTGGTTTATTTGAGCCATAGCCTGATCCCTCCCCGTCGAAAATTGACACCGGTTTTATGCGCTTGGAGCACGATTTTGTTCTGCACTTTTGAGAACCAATTCGTATCCCTTTAATAAGTTAATGCTTAAATACTTTAACTATTAAATATACTACTCGCCGACGGGTTGTCAAGAATTATTTTTGAAACTTTAAAAATATTTCTAATGCTGCAGAATAACGGCAAAATCAAGAGAGAAGGTCCAAGCAGGATACCTTAATTTCCCCTGATCAATAATCTCATCCTGCTTCCGGCCCTTAAAAAAGCTATATGGACAATGCCCGGTATTTCTGATTAAATGCCCTCGCAACCTTGTCAAATAAGTTTCAGAAGAAGTGCCGTGAATATGATAATCTGCCTGTAGTTTGCTCGGCTTCTATTTCTTAAATTTGGTGCGATCTTTGCTGTTAGTTCCTTAATAGCAGAAAGTTGAGGTGACCTGCCCCAAAACATCGCACACTACAAAATGTTAGTTTTCCGGCAAAATAGACAGGGAAAATTTTGCCATGAAAAACGTGAAATTCACAGAGGAGCAGATCACCTTTACGCTCATACAGGCTGAATTGGGAGCACCGGTCAAGGAAGTGATCGGAAAAACGGACAGAACAAAATAAACATTTTATCGGCAGAAGAAAAAGTATGGTGGACCGGGAATGAACGAACAGAGAAGATTAAGCAAATGGAAGAGGAGAACAGGAGGCTTAAAGCAATGGTAGCCGATCTCTCACCCGATATGCACATGCTCCGGGAGGTGCTGTCAAGGAAGCTTTAAGGCCTGCCCTGAAAAGAGGGCGGTATATTATCCCGTGGACAGTTTCAGAATGGATTGGCACAGGGCATGTAAAGTACTCCTGTCTGCCCCGTTCAAGCCATGGGCATCTTGCTTCAACAAGGGTCAGATATAAGCATAAAAGGCGGAAGGTATATACTGTCTATATTGAGGGCTTAGATCTAAGGGTTCAAAAAAATAAGAACGCTCCGCAGGCTACCCGGATAAATGAGAGCCGGCCAACGCTCCGATGCGTTGTATAACGGACGATGTTTCAAAAATCGATAGTTGCCTGGCCGTTGAGGTCGGATAAGGAAATACAGGGTGACCGAGTGGTTGAAGTGCTTGAGCATCCGGAGATAACCGAAGGGTTGCCGGATGTGATCCATGCAGACAATGGCAGTGGAGATGCCTGATGAATACAGGAACCAATGCCGCCGGAGGGTGGCTCGAAGGCCGGAAGACCGACATTATGGCATGACCGGTTTTTTTTGGGGGTACAGCAACAGGTCAAAAACATACCATTAGACAATGACAATCCAACATAAATATATAGTATATTAACTATTAATGTGTTATATATCACACTCATTAGAATGAGCCCAATAAAAAGTCGTGAACACCGACACAATATTGAGCAAACGAAAGGGATACGATAATTACAAAAATAAGCACTGTGAACACGGATGAAAAGCTTTTAATAACAATCATCAAAATTTCAGAACTTTACAAGAAGACCTCATCATCTATGCTGCGAAACTATGGGCTTACTTTCTGCCAACACACAGTATTACGCATACTTGACGGCTCTCCTAATGGTCGAAGCACAATTACAAATACCAGCAAAATGATGTTGGTGACCGGACCAAATTTGAGCGGAGTCGCAAGGAGGTTGGCAAAAATCGGCCTAATCGCCCGAAAAAATGACCCCAATGACGAACGAATAACACTCTTGGAGATCAGTCCAAGGGGAAGAGAGCTTTTGAGGAATATATCAGTAGAAATAGACAAGCTCGTCAAGAATTATCTTCAGGACTATTCGCCCGACCAAATTTTTAAGATGTTAATGCAGCTAAGAAAGTGTCTTTGACGGCTGGGATTCTAATGTGGATGGCACTTTTCACCTTCCTTCAAATCCTGGATACCCCTGATAGTTATGACCTGCCCCGAAACACCGTACACCACAAAACAAAGACCTTTGCACGGTAAATTATTCTGATTTAACTTGTAACTGTATGGTATAATAGGGATTATCTTCCCCTCAAGGAGACCATCTGTTGTCAGATAAATTCACCGCCCCGAGTTTTGCTGATTATTTCGTTGAACAGAGGAAGCATTCCAATACATTTCCTGATAAGATAAATCAGTTCATTGACTTCAAAGGAGCAGAGAAGCTTCAGGATATCGTTTATCCGCTTCAGCGGCTTCTCTCTTGTCGGTTCTTTGCCCGATCACTCCACCATCTGCAGATTCAGGAATGCCCTCCTCGAACTCAACCTCTATGAGAGGCTCTTCAATGAAATCAACGGACAACTGGAATCAAGGGGCATACTCGTAAGAGAAGATGCCATCGTTGAATCTTCCGGAAGGCCGGGAAAGGTTATGGAGATCATGCCTGAAGACCGCAGGGAGAAAAAATCAGAAATACCTGCTTCTGTCGTAACCTACTCTGACGACCCTGATGCAAACTGGGTTAAGAAAGGCAAAACGGATATAGGGTTGACGCAGAAGAAGGGTTCATCCTGAGCCCCTGCCAATACTGCAGATACCACAGAGTTTAAAAAACTCGTCGATGAATCCCGTCCTTCCCGAAGGACTGGTTATTCTTGCTGATAAGGGATACGCGAGCGAAAAGAACAGGAACCTGCTTGCAGACAAAAAGCTCAAAGACGGCATCTCGTGCACAAGGCTGCCGGGAACAGGCCGCTCACAACCGCACAGCGCATTATCAACAGGCTGAT
>Ga0209749_1001847_pt1 | contig 16425 bp, 21 predicted proteins | sample EPASupsiteSAE347_FD_187267 | JGI IMG/M metagenome (GOLD analysis project Ga0209749, IMG submission 187267) | Bioremediated contaminated groundwater from EPA Superfund site, New Mexico - Sample SAE3-47 (SPAdes) (version 2) | ecosystem: Environmental > Aquatic > Deep subsurface > Groundwater >... | reverse complement strand
TCACGCTGGACTTGGCGAGCGCTTTCACGGGAGCTTTTTTCGCGACCTTGATTTTTTCGGCCGGCTTTTTCGCCACGGCGGCTTTTTTTGCCGTTGCCGGTTTTTTCGCCGTGAGCTTTTTCGCCGCAGGCTTCTTTTCCGCGGGCTTTTTCTCCGTGAGCTTTTTCGCCACGGACTTCTTTCCCGCAGGCTTTTTCTCCGGTGCCGCCTCTTTGGCCTTAGTTTCCGCAGCATGGCGAACCAGTTTATTTTTCGCTTTTTTCACGGCCAACGCTTCGTCAATTTTCAGCCTGTCGATACCTGCGGCCGTGAATTCCTTGCCGTATCTGTCGGCCTGTTTCAGGTACTTCTTGTATTTTTCGTCGACCTGTTTCGCCGTCATCGTCATTTCGTCGATGCCCGACCCTTCGTATTCCCTGTCCAGATCGCGTTCGGCGAGCCTGCTTGCCAGGGCCTCCCAGAAATTGAGATCCTCATAATCGTCTATCGCGTCGAGGCACTCTTCTTCGAGATCCTCTTTGAGAAAACTTTCCTTCAGTTTCTTGTCGTAGGTGACGAGATCCGCGAATCCCTGCTTTTTCGCGGCCGAAAGGAATTTCCCGAAATACTTGTCCAGCTTCTCGACTTCGGCATCATCTTCCATTGTGTCGGTCAGAACCCAATTTCCCACATACAGATGCATGAGAAGCGTCTCGAAGTCCTTCTTCGAAAGAGCAAGCTCGATCTTTTTGACCATCGCCAGTCCCTCCTTGCCGTTTTGGCCCGAATCCGGAGCCATCATTAACCAAGTATAAGCAATTCTTCGTCCACGAGAAAGGGCCATATCGAAAAAATGCGCCCGCCGACCGCCGTAGCGGTCACGCAGCGGCCACATTGCGGTCATTTGGCGGCCACGCAGCGACCACACGAATTTTTACGTTATGCGCTTCACACTTGATCTTTCGACTATTCTGTGGCGTAGAATCACTTCCTGAAGCGAACTCTCGCCCTTGATGGATTTTATGAGCATATCGATCGAAAGGCTCCCAATTTCCTCGATGGGCTGATGCACCGTCGTGAGCGCGGGACGAGTCATCGCGGCCAGGCGGCTGTCATCGAAACCCATCACCGATATGTCGCGCGGTACCGAATATCCCTCGTCGATGATGTAGTTCATGGCGCCCGCGGCCATATCGTCGCTCATGCTGAACACCGCCGTCGGCTTCTCCGCCGATCGCAGGATTTCCCCCATGAGTCTGTATCCGTCCTGCATCTTGAAGTTGCCGAATCTGACGATCGAATCGTCGAGCGGGATCCCGAAATCTTTGAGCGCGCGCATATAGCCCTGAAGGCGCATCCTCGTTGTCGGCAATTCCACCGTGCCTCCGGCGATCAGCCCTATTCGCCGATGACCCATGCCCGCCAGATACGCCACCGCATCGTACGCAGCCGCTTCGTCGTCGATATTTACGGAAGGATTCTTCAACCCCAAGGGCCGCGCGCTCGAAAGGATTATCGGAATATCCATCGTATCGATATAGCGGCGGACGGCCGGCGTAATGGCTTCATGCATTATCACGATTCCGGCGACTCTCATTTCCTTGAAAACCTTGAGATACCGCATCTCTCTCTGCGGATCTTCGGAAATATTGGAAACGAGAATCGAATATCCCCTGGACGTCGCGGCTTCTTCCTGCGACCCGAGAATCGTCGAAAAAAAGCTCGCGGAAATGTCGGGAACGATGACACCGATGAGGTTGGTGGATTTCCGGACCAGACTTCTCGCTATGGCGCTCGGCGAATAGCGCAGTTCTTCTATCGCGCGCTCGACCTTGGACTTCAGCTCTTCCCTTACATAAGGATGCCCGTTGAGAACGCGCGAAACTGTAGTGACCGAAACGCCGGCCCGCGCCGCGACATCTTTTATCTTGGCGTTCGGACCGCGACCTCTATCCATGTGCTCCGATTATTGCCTTGTCGGAGCGTATGTCAAGCTCCTTCCCTCAGAGCCAGCCCTTGAGATAACTCGACTGGAGTTCGAAACCGGCGTCCAGAAAGTCTTGTGCCTTCGATGCGCTCGTTACGACCGGATCGAGGAGGAGTGCCTGCAGAAGCAGCTTTCGCGATCGCGTACGGTATGCTTCGACGATGAGCGCCTGAATGGAATGCTGCAGCCGCACCTGCGCCGCGAAGCCTTCCGGAAGGGGCGGCGCCGAATCGGGAATTATTTCGCCGTTTTGCACGCAGGCGGGAATTTCGATGCACGCGTTCCTGTCGAGATTCGGGATGTAGCCTCCGGTATTCAGAATGTTTACGGAGTTCAAAAACCGGGTTTCTCCGAGCGACATCGCCGTCATGAGAGGTACGGCGAGTTCTCCCGAACCCGTGATGTCCGAAGGCACGAGCGTTTCCCTGTCGGCCAGCACGGCTTCAAGATGCCGATCGGGCTTCGTCCGCAGATATTCCGCTATGCTCTTTTTGTATCTCCATGCCTGGAATCTCACGTTGGCGTCGGCGTACGGAAGCCCCGGCTGCACCTTCTGCCCTTCGAGACCGAATAGCCAGCGCAGTCCCGTGAATTCTTTGGAATAGGGAACGTATTCGCCCACATGATGATCCGAATTGTAGCCGATCGTTCCGAAAGTCTTCCAGAAATGCCGTACAAAAGGTTCCAGCGCATCCGGATTGCGCTCGAGCGCCTCTTCGAATTTCGCCGCCAGATTCTCTCCCGTTTTCCGGTCGCTGATCCGGTAATACGTATAAAAATGGTTCATGCCCGCCGTTCTGATATCCAGCTCCGCGGTATCGCGCCCGAGCATTTTGCCGACGAGCGAATGGAAACTGTAGAAACCGTGGCACAGCCCGACCGCTTTTACGCGAGTAAGGGTCAATATGCCTTTGAGAATCCTCGCTTCCGGATTCGTGAAATTGATGAGCAGCGCCGATGGGCAGAATTTTTCGATATCCGCGACGATGGGAAACACGATCTCATAGTTGCGAAGCGTGTGGAACAATGCTCCAGGACCGCCGTTTTCGCCGTAGATATGTTCCATGCCGAACGCGAGCGGAAGCCTGAAATCCTGTTCCCAGAGCTCCATCCTGCGTTGTTCGACCGCGAGGAGCACGAAATCGGCACCCGGCAAGGCTTCGGTGCGGTCGATCGTAGCGTGCACCGCGATATCTGCGCCCATGAGCGAAAACGCCTTTTTCGCATATCCCGCCATGACCGCCAGCGCATCGGGATCGATGTCGACCATCCACAATTCGAGGGCCACCGACCGGGCCAGTTTCGCTTCGAGTGCCAGGTCATTGATCAGCCCGCCGGAAAATTCTTTGCTCCCGGCCCCTATCAGTACGATCTTTTTGGACGCGCGTTCTTGTTGCATATATCCCTCCGGCCGTACAGCGTTTCGAACATCGCCATCGCCCGTTTTCATTAGCGTTCGCTTTCCCGGCCAATGGCTTTCTTCATCGCCGGAAAGGCCATCAATGCACCTTTTTTTGCACCCGAAAATTCTTCACCCAGGAAATGCGCGAAAGTCCAGGCACACCGGCGACGCAAATTGCCTTGCGGCAACTTCGCCCGCGCCGAATAGAACCGTATTTCCTTTTCCATCTTGGCGTACCCCGTTTTCAATTGCCTCGATTCTACGTCGATTCCCATACCGCGGTATACGTCCAAAATGGCGAGCTCCGGATACCGACCGCACAATCGTGGCGTCCCGTGCTCCCTCAGAAGCATGAAATCGCAATAGCGTTCGACCTCTCCGTGGGAGAGCCCTTCTCTCTGCTTCGCCTCGGAGAGGAAAGACTTGCCGCCGTCCACATCGAAATGCCAGTATTCGTCGATCGCATCGTGCAGCAGCACTCCGAGCAGGAACGCGATCAGGCCTGGCCGATCGCGTTCCTCGAAACCGGAAAAAGACCGCCGATACCGTCGTTCCGCGATCAAATCCGCGAAAGCATCGGTAAACGGATTCCAGTGCGCCGCTTCCGCAGCGTCGTCGTTCACGCCGCGATACCCCCAGTCGGGGAACACGGTACCCGACATGAACGCATCCATCGCATCGGGCGCTTCCAGACATGCCAATATCGCGGCCGCATCGCGCGCCGATCCTTTCGTGCCCGGACCCGAATTCATTCCGCGCAGCGAAACGACGAAATCCTCGGCCGCCGTCAGATGCGTACATAGCCCGGCCATGCTCAAACGCTCACTTTTCCGCCTCGAATCCGACGGAACCTTGAATGTAGTATCTCTGGAACACAAGGAAAAGTGTGATCGGCACGATCATGACCGACACCGCCGCGGCGGAAAGAGCTCCCCAATTCGTGATGAACTGCCCTTTAAGCATCGGAATGACCTGCGTCGCCATCATCTTCGCCGGATCGAATACGATTATCAACGGCCAGAAGAAGGAATTCCACGACCAGACGAACTGCAGCAGGCACACCGAAATCAGCGCCGGTCCCGTTTGAGGCAGCACAATACCGGCGAAAATCCGGTACTCCGTGGCGCCGTCGATCTTCGCCGCTTCCTCGATACCCGAATCGAGCCCCTTTATAACGTTGATCATGAAATAGATGACCCAGGGAAGCGCCGTCACCGTATTCATCAGGATCACTCCCGTGCGCGTATCAAGAAGACCGATCGCGTTGAGTCGCTTGAATGCGGGGATCGCGATCATCTGCCCGGGAATGGCCATCAGCGACATAAGCACCACGATGATGACCGTTTTCCCGGGAATTCTGTGCCGCACGAAAGCATAGGCCGCCGCGGACCCCAGCAGCGCCGGGAAAACCGCGCCGAGAAGCGACGAAAGAAGCGAGTTCCAGAGGGGTTTCAGAAATGGGATGCTCGTACCGGAAAATACGTATGCATAATTCTTGAGGCTTATGCTGAATTCTTCCGTCCTCCACCATCCGTCGACGATTTCGGCGTAGGGGCGAAGGGAAGCCACGAACACGCCGACGAAGGGAAGCAGCCACACGACACCGATGACGACACCGATCATCGTCAGGAAAGCCTTGCGCCACGGATTTTCCCTTATCATGATTGCCTCACCGATGCGCGCACATTGAAGTATATCGGCACCGCGGCGATCAGCGTCACGATTGTGGCGATCGCGGAACCCGTGCTGAATTTCGCATATCTGAACGCTTCGAGATACATCTGCAGGCCCATTACGTTGGACGCTCCGCCAGGACCGCCGTATGTCGATGAATAGACGATATCGAACGACGTGAGTTCGGCGATCACCGACATGACCACGACCGTCCGCACCGACCGGCTCAGCAGAGGCAATTCGATGAAGCGGAAAATCTGCCAGCCCGAGGCTCCGTCCACGATGCCCGCCTCGATATAGCTCGTCGGCAGAGCGGTAAGGGCCGAGAAAAATACGATCATGCTGTACCCGGTCCAGGTCCAGACATGCGTCAATATGAGCGCTATGAGCGCCGTTTCGGGATGGGAAAACCAGCTGATATGCAATTTTTCCACGCCGATGAGCGCGAAGAAATTGGACACCATTCCCGAGCTTTTTTCGAACAGGAATTGCGTGATGATTCCGATCACCACGCCCGGCACGATCATGCCTATGAATATAAAAGACCGCAAGAACGAGAGTTTCGGAAGCTTGATGAGGAGAAGCGCGAAAAGAAGGCCCAGAGCCAGAGACAGAGGGAGGTGAATCACGATCCAGATGAGGTTGTTGACCATCGCCCCGAATGGCGGCTGGCCGCGCAGTATCGCGCCGATGTCGAGGAACGCCGGATCCTTGAAAACGTCGATATAATTCGCGAGTCCGACAAACAAATTCGGATTTTCATCGGAGAAGAAGCTGAGATACAGGCTTTCAGCCACAGGGAGCAGCATGAACGCCACAATCAGCACGAGTGCCGGCAGTATGAATACGAAAGTTTCTTTCTTCATGGGGCGTCGCCGTTCCTTGACACGAAGTCGATCGACCATCCGTGAAAAGCGCCGGCGTCCCCGTCGGAGAGGGCGCCGGCGTTCATTCACTCGATCTTTTTATTTTCCCAGAGTCTGCTTCGCGGCCTTTTCCATCGCCGCAAGCACCTGATTCAGCACCGCGTCGGTCGGATTCGCCCACAGAAGCTTGAGCTGGTCCCACATCACGGTCTGGAACTTACCGCCGATCGTATCGTCGATATCGGGAGCGATGGCGGCCTGGCCGAGCACCTTGAGGATCATCTGCTCCTGCAGAGGATAATTGGACTCGGGCACTTTGTTGTAGGTAGCGATGCGTCCGCCGCCCTTTATCTGGATGGCCTGTCCCTCGGTGGCGAGGAACTGGAGCAATTTCTTGGCCTCGTTCGGATACTTTGTGTATGCCGGTATGAACCAATAGTCAGTCCAGAACGATACGGCTTTCTGGCCGGGAAGGAGGAACACGGAATAATCGCCGGGCGGGTTGTTGAAGCGCAGGGAATCGGTCGTACCGCCGACGAAGAAGCCGTATTTGCCCTTCCACATGTTCTCGGTCACCGCCGAAGTCTCTTCGGGCTCCCCGAAGGTTCCGTCCTGCAGCAGAGGCAGGAGGTACTTGCGGAAGATCGATTTGACCGGCGTGCTTTCCCAGGAAATCGAACCATCGATCAGACCGTTGTACAGCTCTTCGCCGCCGAAGGTGAGCAACCATACCTGCACTACCGTCGTATTGGTCCAGCCGACGCCGCCGCCCGAACCGATCGCTGCCTTGACGCCTTTGACCTTCTTCACCTGATCGAGCAGGGCGAGCAGTTCGTCCCACGTCTTGACGTTTCTGGGATCGGTCAGCCCGTTTTCCCTATACAGGCGCGAATTGAATTCCGCGATGTCCAGTCCGCCGATGCTCGAAACACCGTACAGGTTATTGCCGATCTTGAGCTGTTCCAGTGAACCGGGCCTGTAGTTCTTCTCGTTGATGACGTCGCCGACCGCGAGGATATTGCCCTTGGCCGCTTCCTGCGCGATGTACCACGGCCATGCCGTGTCGATAATGTCCGCCGGAGTTTTCTTCACCGAGAACTGCGTGGATAGAATCGTCGCGATGTCTTCGGGCTTGCCGGTCCTGTATGCGACCTTGATGCCGGGGTTCAATTCTTCGAACTTCGCGAGAACCGGCTTGAAGCCTTCCAGTTCCTTGTCCGCCCACGGGGCGATCATTTGAAGCGTGACCACTCCGTCCGAGCTTTGGGCGAGCACCGGCGCGAGCGCGGCGAACGCCAGGACGAGTATGAAAAAGTACCCTATGGTCTTTTTCATCCGAGCCTCCTTACGACACAATGCATGCTACTCCAGCCGTCAACGACAGCTTGCTATTTACATGGTACCGCATTCATAAATTCACATCTTTATTATATTATTTCTATATTTGAGAATATTCCTCGCTTCTATTTCAATGTCAGGCAACAACAACACACAGAGCAATTTTCTTTCTCATTTTTTTGAGTATGATATCGATTCCATATTTGTCAAGAAAAAAATGAGCATTTTGCTCATTTTTTACCAGCGGCCGCCGGCGCGGTGTGCAGGGAAATACCCTTGCGGCTTCCCATACGCCTATTCAGGCTTTCTCAGGGATTCCCCGCGCGACTGCGGCATCAAATCTTTACATTGTCACAATGGCGAGCCTAAACCGGCTTGCGAATCCTATCCTTCATTTTTCAAGGGCAGCTTCGATCGCCTTCAATATGACCATACTGCTATAGGTAGCTCCGGACACCAAATCCACGTCGAGGCTCTGCTTCGCGATCACCTCATTCACAATGGATTCAGCCGCCGCGCCCTGGCCGTTTCTGTGTTCGATAATATCTATTTTTTCGATCACATGGTCCTGCAGGAAGACATTCACCTTTACCTTGACGGGAAATACGGCGAATGAGCCCTCCCTTTCGCCCGTCTCAAGCGCGGCGAGATCCGGCATGCGAACTTCCGCTGTGGCGAGTCCCTTGAGATTGGATTCCAAGACATATTTTATTGCCACAACAGTAACTATGAAAATTAAGATGATTGCCAGGATTCGTTTTTTCGCTTTACCGTGCTTCACATCGCCCGCTTTCATGGTATCCGGCCTCCGATTACGACAAACAAGTTCTTTATTTGCTTTATCAACATATTTTTATATTATAGATATTGCATCCAAACTACTCCGATTTATACTTTTACGGAAAGGAGCAACTGCCATGAAGTTTATACCCTATCTTGTTTTCAAGGGCAACGCAGAGCAAGCCCTGAATTATTACAAGGTGGTTCTTGAAGGCCAAATCACCAACGTACAAAGGTTCAGTGATATGAAAACCGAACCGACACCCGAAGCATACAAAAATTACGTGCTTCACGGCGAACTGCGATTCGGCGATTTGGTAATCTATTTTTCCGACTCGCCTCAAGGCGTTGCGATGGGCGACAATGTTACTCTTTTGCTTGACTGCAGCTCGGAAGCGGAAGTCGATCGGCTCTATAAGGCACTATCAGTCGATGCAGAAATCCATATGCCGCTGCAGAAAACATTCTGGAATGCGAAGTATGCGAATATCAAAGACAAGTTTGGAGTAACCTGGCAGCTCAACTACCAATACTGACGCGTGGATCGCATCGTGACCAACATATAGCCAGCCATTAAGCAGCGCAAATATCCGATTCGGGTGCTTGCGCTACCATGGCTGCGGACGTCTTCCGTCATCTTGCGTTCTCCCATTGCTCCATCATGCCTTTTCCTCATTTCCGAGCGTATGCGTCTTTCAGTTTCTGCATATCGATTTTATCCATTTCGAGCATCGCCGTCATAACGTTTTTCGCTTTACCGGCATCTTTATCCTGCAGTAGCCTGCCCAGCAATGAAGGGACAATCTGCCACGATACGCCGTATTTATCTTTCAGCCAGCCGCATCTTTGCCTTTCTCCGCCCTCCGAAAGCCTGTCCCATAGTTCATCCACTTCTTCTTGCGTTTCACAAGTGACAAAGAATGATATTGCCGGGGAGAAAGAGAACATCGGCCCGCCATTCAATGCCATGAAGTCCTGTCCGTTCAACTGGAATGTCGCGGACATCATCGCCCCGGCCGGCCCAGGCCCCTCTTCGCCATAGCGGCTGATGCTAACAATTTTCGAATTCCTGAATATCGAAGTATAAAAACTCACCGCTTCTTCGGCATTCATGTCAAACCACAAGAAAGGAGTTATCATGCTCATATATTCTTCTCCTTGCGCTCTTTCGGCATCACTTTCGAATTGCTTTTACCGCACCGCACATGTATTCCCCGATCGCGTCAAACCTCGTCTTCCGTATATACTCTGATACCGTTTTCCTTAAGTAGTTGCGCGGTCACTCCATCGCCCGCTATGAGCTTTCCGGTAAAGCTGCCGTCATAAATTTCCTTTGACCCGCATGAGGGGGATTTCGACTTTAAAATTGCTTCTTTGCAATTATATTTTCGCGCGATTTCCAGTACGATTTTTGCTCCATTTTCAAAACGGACGGTTACATTCTCTCCATTTCTAGAGAATACCCGCTTCCCTATCCGCTCCGAAGGATCTCTCGGAGTGGTCAATCCGCCCAACTGTTCCGGACATACGGGGATTGCCTTACCTTCGTTCAGCAGTTCAATTACCCTTGCCGAGGATTTTTCTTTACAATCCCATCTGCATGGGATACCCGCCAAACACGCACTTACTAACATCATAGGACCAACAACTCCTCCCTCGGTCAAGAACCGCCGAAGCCCGGGAACCTTGCGCACTAGTTTTTACACAGTTTCAATATATTGTTCAATGTTGCCCAGTTTCTCGTCGTCGCCGAGACCTTCAGTATCTTCTCAATAAAATTATTGGACCTTTTCGAGGTCCCATATCCATTTCCGTAATACGAGTACACTACTCTATTCCTGACTTCATGAATGTCGATGTCGTTCATGGTTTCCATCAATACTTCAATATCTTTCTTGTCCGGTTCATGCGACAGCAACGTTACATACAGATTTTTCCCATCTCCGGACAGCTCAAGAGGATGCGATTCGGCGACAGTCCTCAGTTCATCTACCGACAGAACGATCGCCACAGTAGTCACTCCGGCGATACTTTTTAGTTCATACGCAATGTCCGCTTCCATCCTTCTCTTGTTGGTTTCATTGTTTTCAAATATCGCATTCCCGCTTTGAATATAGATAGTTATATTACTATACCCTATATACGCGAGCGCTTTTTTAAAATCGTCGTTTTTCAGAATACTTCCGCCCACATTCACTCCGCGTAAAAAGACTATGTATTTACCCATTTCCCCTCTTTATGCAATTTCTGACTTTCATTTCCAGTTCCTGGCGGCGAAACATCGCACACACGCAAGTCCACATAGAACACTGTTTTTTAATTGCCTTCACCAATTCACCGATCGTTTCACATAGTCATTTTCTCAAGTCCAAATCAATTCCCTTTTCTCCGGCGACTTTCAAAAACAGGTCTTTAACATACTTTGCGCGCCTACTTTTATCAAAAGTCTTGATTGCTTTTTCATTTACTATCCTTTCGACTATCGATTCAACATCGTCAATTTCAAGCAAATTTACGGCAACGCAATAAAAGTTTTTCGATCGGTCGTCATTGTACTCAGTCAACAATAATTCCAGATAGTCCGTCTTCCTGTCCAAATCACGTTTATATATCTCGATCCCGTTTTTGCGGAATTTACAAAAATCACTTATGACGTTTTTATACGTAATAAAGGAATCTTTTTGGGGAATGTCTTTATACCGACTGCACGGGAATTCCGGGCAATCGCAACAAAACTGGATGCTTTCGTGTTTCCTACTGCAACTGATGATGGCGCAAGACGGATGTTTATTCTGAAAATCTTCCCCGCCGCAGCCGGGACATTTTGATGTGCCAACCGTATTAAAACGCGGGCACAAGCCGCAGTTCAAACCGCATAATGAAAATTTCGGGTAACCGCGCTGATATTTATCCATAATGGTGCTGACTATTTCTCCATCGCCTGTTTTCTAAGCGTTTCAGGCATCTTTTCGATAGCGTACCGCAATGCCGTTCTCGGCATGTCACTCTTCCTGCTCATTACGTACCTGAATACTTCCGCCTGGTGCGCCTGGCTTGCAGCTTTAAGCATCCAGCCATACCCTTTTTGCACCAAATCGTCTTCGTCGACCAGCAAGATGTCCGCTATGGCGAGTATATCATGCAGAAAGCCTCCATGCTTGGCTGGAACGATCAAGGATACGGAAGAAGCCCTGCGCATCCATCGGTTCTTGGATTTTGCCCATTTTTTCAACACTTCTACATGCTCGGGATACATCTCGATAAATGTTCCTACAGTATGGTTGCAAAGAGTATCGCATGCCGCCCAATTGCCTACATACGTTCTTATCCATCGCTCGAAGACTTTGAAGTCCTTTTCTTCATACTCGGCATGGATAAAATAGGACCAGTTACAGGCAATAAATGATTCCTCCATGTAGCCGGACCGCCATAATTCTTCGCATATCTCGAATAGATCTTTCTTCTGCAATCCTTCAATGTCTTTATACCGTTCCTTCGCTATTTTCCCCACGAGGGCGGTCTTGACTCCATAACTTTTGACATCTTCTTTAAAGAACTTCTTTCCGCTATTCCTTGTTTTCTCATCGGAAAAAAGCTCCAGTTCCTTACGAAGCTCGGCAATGACGGTATTCATATATGCACACTCCCTCTTTTCCGTTCACATACATGTTATCGTCTGTCAATTCTATACTCTTCAATAATTCTCTTCGTTCCGCTTCTATTGTACCAATCGTGTTCTACAAGATCGAGTGTGTCGATTTCCTCTTTCCAGAATTCATATTCCCGCCATATTCCAATTTCTTTCTCGAATTTTTTTCCGTCTCTCAGCTTTTTACGAAATCTCATAAACGTGCTGTGCGCAGAATACGAAACATATCGTTCCTCATTCTTGATTCCGCATTCAAGTGCTTTTTGTCTGATTTTATTCCTTATCCTTACTACTTCATTTTCATCGTATCCATTGATGATTACTGCCTCTCGGCTGCATACAATGCCCCTAAAAGCAACTGTGAACGGAACACTCCCCGCGATAACGTCAGCCGTGCATTTTATTATTTTTTCTTCATCATGGTTTCCGCTTATGAACTTTTCTTTCGCCGATACGAAATCGAATATTGTTATGTGAAGATCCTCAAACGGATAGTAGTACTGTTCCGGTTCTATATGCCTGATATTTTCGACTAATTCTTCGTACGTTTTCCGATTTTCCTCCCGTAGTTTCACTATAAGGCTTATACCTTTTCTTGTATCGACACAGTCCGGTTCCAAATACCTATCGACAAGGATATCGTTCTTTCTTATATAGGAGATGCTTTCATTGTGGATTCTTTGGTAGATCTCGTTTGAACTCACACGACCTCTGCATAAACTTCAAGGTTACGAATTTTCACCCCTTTATCCGGCATGTACGATTCTTATCCGTTTTTTCGCTGTGCTCCCTCCCGTGACTTCTTTTTCGCAAAATAGCCAAGTTATTTCTTACCGAGAGTTTTATTTTCCATTTCTTTCTCGATCCGTAAAGGAATCTCTGTTTTGACTATTTCCAGGAGAAACTCTTCCACTAATTGTTTTCTATATTTCATATCGGGAAATCTGTCTTTGGAAACAAACCTTTTATAGTAAATTTTGTAGTTTTCCATTCCATATTTGGCAAGAAACCACGAAGTAAAAGCCCCTGCAACAGGATAACTATACCTGCAGTCAAATTTAAAAAACTCTTCATTTTCATAGAGCTTTTCCATTTCTTTAATTACCTTGCTTTCTATAACTTTTTTTGCCCAATATTCATTCGCTATCCCCCACCAGACCTTATCATATGCCATGGCGATCCCTTCTTTGACAAAGCATGACTCCAGATTGCCATATTGCTCCGCCATCAACAGATGAACGTCTTCGTGGTACCCGATGCATTTTACTTTTTTGTTATACGTTGCAAAGACATTATCGGGATATAGTGTATATCCATTCACTTCCTCGTCTTCATCGTTTTCTGAATACTGTTCCGGATGAAGCAACCGATATTGTTTTCCGCACTCCAGTGCTGAAGAGAACAGGTAATAATTAATCCTTAGGCTGCTTCGCAGATTGAACGATTTCAGAAAGTTCGAATAGCAATATTCCTGGCCTTCGGCAATCGATTTAATATTTTTTTCTGCCAAGGATCCGCCGGTAAAAACAAACCTGTAATGTTGTGTTTCATAAGTTCTTGAGTTTCTTTGATATTCTTCAAATAACGGAAAACTCATACTATAAAAGTCTCCCTGATTCCTATGCCGATTTTTTTTAGCGTCTCTTGCATACTGTTATCCGGCCAATGCTTCTCTGTTCGCTTCCATAAATCAGCCGTCATTCTTTTATTTCCCTACAAACGGAAAAATGCTTTTTCTATTCGCATCGGCTTCCCTTGTTGTTATGTGAATTGCGACCTCTTCGATAGCCGCGAGTCCTGCTATTCCCAATATGAAATAGATGCCACGAATATCGATATACTTCATCACAATCAGGGGTGACAGAAACACCGATAATCCAGTGATTTTATTAAGAATCGTATGCAAAAATACCAAGGAATGATATTTTATCAGTGAAACAAGATAGGCAGTAAACCGTATTACCAGGACAATCGCCAACGGAATTATGATAGATGATATTTGCGATTTCAATGATTCGTACAAGATCATTGCGATAACAAAAAACATCACAAAATCCGCTATCGAATCCAGCTTCTCCCCAAGTTTACTTTCGGAATGGGTCCGTCGTGCAATATATCCATCGACAACGTCCGACAATCCACATACAAGGTACACGATAATAAACGCGGTTTTATTTGACCAAAGCATAAGCGACGATAAAGACAACGCCATTCTTAGTAGAGAAATATAATTAGCGACATTGTTTATCTTTTTTCGCATCACAGAATTCGACCTATTCTTTTTCCAATTCGATATTCAGCATAACCGGGGCATTCGTCGGAATAAATGGTGTCAGTACGGTTGCTTTTTGTTGTCTATAGCCCTCGGCGAATATTTCAACAGTATGTTCTTCACAATAGGTAGTATATGCATAATTTCCCATGTTATCAGTTATTCCGGAATTTCCGTTCCCGTAACTTCCATCACTTACGACGGCATTCACGATTGGCAGACCTGTCCGGCTATCGCTTACATTCCCTGATATGATTATTTCAGTACTACGACAGTTTGCCAAAAAAACAACCAATAAAAGAGCGATGATGAAATAAACATATTTCTTCATCTTCTTTCTCCTTCTTGATAATACAATATTACCGACGAGCTATCTTTGTTTCATGAAAACAGTTCATAATAATCTATTGTTTCTTTCTCTTGAAATCCTATCCGCTTATACAAATTATACGCTCTCTCGTTTGTGTCATCCACATTTATTACGATTCTATTTTCGCCTGAAATTTTTTCTGTAATAACTCTTGTCAGAAATTCCTTCGCATATCCTTTTCCCTGTTCTCGCTTTAATGTTGCAACAGTGTTGATTGATACTTCATTTTCTTCATATCCGATAAAGCACGTGCAGACAACCTCCCCATTTAGTTTTCCCACATATCCTTTCCTGTGCTCATTCTGAAGACTCGATACTATATACTTCGTCGTACTCTCTTCGTCATCATTGAAGGCATCTACTAATACCCGTACTATCGCCCCGACATCATCGGCAGAGGCGCCAACAATCTCAAGCCTTGACGGGGATACGGGATCTCTATTGCCAAGTTCAAGTGTATACTCGGAATGTTCTTTCTTCTTGTCGGGTTGCGCGGCGACAAAGGCTTTGCCAGCGGCAGACACAGAATCGCATACAAGCAGTATTCGGGTGATCCCGTTCAGTTTCAGCTCTTCTTTGACAAGAGAGAGCAATGCCGTCCCCTTCCCCTTGTTTCGATGGTCAGTCTTTACGCATACTGAAATTTCCGCCTCGTCTTCCATGGGAGCGAATACGGAACCGACTGCCAGCAGAGTCCCCTTATCATATTCCAGGAACCAGGAAGGCATATCTTTCCTGGCGTTCAAACTGTTATCAATTTGAATACATGTTTTAGCTTTATCATAAGTTTCACATTCTTTGACGAGTTCTTTTACCGCCGCCAGCTGCCGTCCGTTCAGACTTGTGTATGTATGTATCATGTTCCCCCTCTCAAGCAATTGTTCTTTGTACCCATGTAATATTATTCTTTGAATAATCATCTTCAGCGTAGATATGCCATTCTCTCCATTCTTTAGTCTCCATACAATCTTTTTCCTTAATGAACTGCAGCAATGGCTTATAAGATTTCGGGACCGACCAGTTTGTCCCCCACACAAGAATTCCCGCCACCAATGCCGATTTTACTTTTTCGATCTTTGCCTTGGTCTCTTTGTCAAAGTCTTTCTCCACTTTATATCCAACCTGAACAGTGTACATTTTTTTCTCTTGTAGATCTAAAAATCTCACCAATAATGGCGGAATATTGGCATTATTATATATGTTCGTATATTCATCCAAAATAGCGGGTGTAATTCTTCTCACTGATCGCAATGCATCATCTTCGCTGATATTTGTTTCTTCCATATAAAAATAGATAAATCCCTTCACTCTTTGCAGCTTTGGCTCGCCGATCACGCATTCCGGAGAAGACATGCCGGTTTTCAATGGTTCGGAATTCATATAATGCTCCTGCCAATCTTATGATCCATCATACGCTTGAGGGCAGCAGGCAAGTAATATCAGGTATTTGTTTTTCTCTTTCGATATTTCACAAGAAGTTTTTTCGCTCTCTCATAATCTCTTTCGTCAACGGATATTGTCACTTCGCCGGTGGAATTTTTCTGCTTGCCTTTTGATTGAGTTTCGCACGGAATGCCCGCTTCTTGCAGAATGGCAGTAAATATTTCCACTTTTGATTGCGTTTCAAAGGTCCAAAGAGTTGTCAATATTTTATCCTCCGCTAAAATGATTCCCTATTTAGTCCTTGACGTATGAGAGTTTTTCACATATCAAGCCGTCTTTCGTTTTTATAATATCTACTCCTCTTTGCGATCTTTCTTGTCCATCCGTATCAACCCACATACACTTCCAACGCATGATACATCTATTTCCGAAACCGATAAATTCTTCTACATCCCTATGCATTTTTGCGTGTTCTTCGATATCTTTCCTAACCATTTTCTCTATATCCGTCTTCCCTTTATAGATATTCTCATTCGCTTCGTCTGCGATACAATCCTCACTTACTACCTGCAACATCCGAATTATGTCTTGATTGTTAAGCGCGGTGATATATTCAACTGCCGCACGCATTCCCGATTCTACACGGTCCATTCTTGCCGGACTCATATGACTACCGCCTTTCCCTTCATAGTACTTCCGACAATTACCAGTAATTCTCCGACAGT
>Ga0209749_1001846_pt1 | contig 16427 bp, 14 predicted proteins | sample EPASupsiteSAE347_FD_187267 | JGI IMG/M metagenome (GOLD analysis project Ga0209749, IMG submission 187267) | Bioremediated contaminated groundwater from EPA Superfund site, New Mexico - Sample SAE3-47 (SPAdes) (version 2) | ecosystem: Environmental > Aquatic > Deep subsurface > Groundwater >... | reverse complement strand
TGTTGGCGCAGAAGTTGAGCACTTTCCGCCCGCCGGCCAACTCAATTTCCACTCCCTGCTTCCCGGCGATGATCCGCTCTTCCTTGTAGAGCCCGGCCTCACGGATTAAGTCAAGCTCCCCCTTAAGGTATTCATTCATTTTTCCGTACATAGTCAACCCCCCGTTATCTTGTTAGGGCGGTCGGGGGATACCCCCTCCTCCCGCTTCATTGTAATCCGGGCTGTCTCATTGTGGCTCCGAAGGAGTCACGTTCGTTTTGAGTGCTATCATCCGGCGGATCTTGGAATAGAGCCAGGTGCAAAGTGCTCCAATACAGGCCGCCCAGAGGAACTTGATAAAGTAGAAATAGGCGAGAATCACTAAAAGAGCCCCGCCGACAATATAAGAGATCCGGCGGCGCTTATCCGGCAGAGATAACTTTTTCTTGAGCCAGGCGTCCATGAGGAAACACCCTCCCAGGAAGAAGCAGAATGCCAGGAAGCGGTAAAACCAGCCTGCCAGGTAGAAGATTCGAACGGAGGGGGCCTTGTCCACCATAAGTTTCTGAAAACAAAAGACCTTACCTTTTTCCGGAATGGTCACCATGACCGGAAGGACGCCTTTGGCGAGAGTCTCGCCCATATCCTGCCTGAATTCTTTGTCTTCCATGGGTACGGAAGCACCCACATTGGGCGCGGGAGCAGCCGCATTAACCGATTTTTCCAACATCTGTCCCTGGGAGCGCGCCCTTGAAGGGAAAGGATTCATATTTGAAATTATGCCGGCCAGCGGAGGATTGGATTTGACCTGCTCCATGCCGCTGAAATGAAAGTAGTGGTTGTTTTCCGGAAGGTAGAACGACCAGGAAGTCTGGGTGACGGGCAGGTCCACCTGTGGCAGGGAGAATTTGGGTATTCCCAGGAAGTTGCATCCGCCCGAGGGTTTGAAATAGACGATCTCCACCGGAAAGGCGGAAATCTGTCCTTCGGCGTAGCCGGATTTCTGAAGAGGGATGATTATCCGGCCGTCTTTATCTTTTCCGGGCTTGACGGATGCAGAGGCGACGAAGGTGCTCCATAGCTGGGCGCCGGAGGGAAGTTTGACCGATAGGAACTGCTTCAGGTTGTTTTTAATGACGAGCTGGAACCTGGTGACGGACTTGCCGTCCGGCGTCACCAGCGTCATGGCGCTGGCGCTGTCCGCAACCGCAGTCAGGACCGGCACATCCTCGTATCGTTTGACTTCCAGGGTGAGCCGGTAGTCGCTGTCCAGGTACTTGAAAGCGAGAAGAAGCGGGTGCTCCCCCCCGCTCTGGAGCTGCGGGGGAAGTTCCTGAACGTCAATGGGAACGACTTTTTCTGTTTTAAGTGCCTTGATTTCCACGTTGGTCCGGGCGCAAATTCCGATACAGCCTTTTTCCCGATCGGCTCCAACGAGATGGAAGTAAGGAAAGGAGGAGGTCGCCGAGACGTCCTTCAGTTTTTTTTCAGAGGAGATCGTCAGTGTCTGCTGGGCCTGAACCGGGCCTTTGAAACGGCATCGCAGATATTTGCCTCCTTTTTCATCTAGGACGGTCCATTCGTTAAGAGAATCCCTTCTTACATCCAGGATGTCCAGGTCCTGGGGGATCGCGATTCTGGCTTCCGTGACAGGTGCATTCAAAATGGAAAGCTCAAGCCTGGTCTCGACACTCATCAGGGCCTCCCCGAGAGTGGCCAGGTGAAAATATTCGGCAAAAATACGCGGGTTTTGTTTCTTGCCTCCGGTGGGTTTGGTACCTGCAACCGGCTGTTCCTTGATGGTGATCGTCAGGGATTGCTCCGGCTTGAGGACCGCTTCCAGGGCCGTCCGTTCCGGGAGCTGTTTTAAGGACGTGATGAGGCCCGAGCTCAGGGAGACCTCAAAAACCGGAGGAATAAGTTCCAGGTTGAGGGTGGAGATAGTGGCCGAAAGGAGGGGGAGGGAGAGCTGGCGGTCTTTGAAGATGGAATCCAGGTAACAGGTGATGGAGAGGTCATGGACGCCATCCTGCCTTGTGATCAGGCGCAGAAATCCATCGGTATTGACAAGCGAGACCTCTTCCCCGTCCAACCTGGCTGATTTCACCGTGAAAGAGCCGTTCAGAATCGGAATGCTCATCCACTGCTTTTTGTAGAGCTGAAGGCGGATATCCAGGTTCAAAAGCGTATAATCTTTCCTGCAGGTAAGACTGTAGGCCGCCTGCGAGATGCAATAATCCACCGGAGGCGGAGCCGGGGTGGGCTTGATGACGGGAACTCTTTTGAGGAGGGCATTGTATTCCTCCAGGGGCAGGGTTACCGTGCCTTCTTTGGGCCACCCCGCGGCCGCCAGAGCCAGGATGAAAAGAACCGTGAGAAGAATCCCCCGTTTCATCATCAGCACCTCCATTAAAATTTCATGTTTCACTCTAAGAAGAAGATGTTTTCTCGGAAATTCTCAGCCGGTCACGATTTTCCCTTCAAGAACGGCCATGACTTGAGTAAGAGGTATCCCGGGAACTTTTAACGAATAAAAAACTTGTGAAAACGAAGATCATCGGATGCGGTAACATGCCTGCCCGGGATGACGCCCTTGGAATCCGGGTGGCCAGGGAGTTTCAGCAAATGTCCCTGCCGGAAGGCGTCGAGGTCGTCGAGGCCGAAACGCCCGGCCTCTCTCTCCTTTCAATCCTGAATGGGGCCGAGCGGGTCATCATCGTGGACGCCGTCCTTAGCGGTCTTGAGGCTCCAGGCACGATCCATCGCTTCAAGGGGGAGCACCTGCCCCCAAAGTCGAATTTCCCTCTCAACGACCACGACATCCACTGGGTGGAAGCGCTTCAAATGGCCTTGATGGTCGAGCCGGAGAAGGTGCCCCGAGAGATTTTGGTGTTCGGAATAGAGATCGAAAAGATGGCTCCAGGGCTGACAGGGCTGAGTGAGAGCGCCGAGAAGGCGATCCCGGAACTCATCAGAAAAATTATGAAGGAACTCAGCTAGATTTCATGGTCTCCCGAAGGAGACGAAGTTAATTGAAAGTGGTGTAATCATGGCTTCAAAGAAAAGATACAAGGTCTTTCGGAGCAGTCCGAAGCAGTTGCTCATCCATTCTATCATTCCTTTTATCGTCTCGGTTGTCCTAATGAACGTGGGGCGGAATTATGCCCAGGTTTTTGCCGCCGATCAAGTAAAACAAATCCTGCTGGGATACCTTCCTTTCGGCCTGGGAGTCCTTATTATTTTCTGGATCGTTATTGCTTTTTTCCAAAACATCGGCCGGGAAATCGTCATTACCCCTCTGACGATTGCCCTCAAGCATGGGCGGCACGAGAAGATCATTTCCTGGGACGGTATAATCATCGAACTGCCACGGGACGGCAGGAAGCGTTTCAAGAAAGTTATGGTCGGAAACGGCAAGCATAAAATAGGTATCGAGGAATTTTATTTCCCGGATTTTGAAGTTATTGTCGAAGTCATAAAGGCTGCCAAGGTATCCCGTTCATCCACATTCACAGTCTGATGGCGGCCGGGAGGTAAAGCCAGTGTTTTTGCCAGGAAGGGATGTGCAGGTGGCCGGCGGAGGAATTTCCTCCATCCGGCAGAGTCTCAGCCTTAAGTCCATCCGGGGAATCCTGAAGCGTTCGGCGGCCCTCTATCCGTCGAATGTGGCCCTGCGGGCCAGGAAGCCTGATGGCGGTTTTCTGGAAATCACGTACCTTGATCTGCAAGCGGACGTCCGGCGTATGATCGGAGGTTTCGTCCAGGCGGGTATCGAGCCGGGAGATAAGGTGGCCATCCTCTCTGAGAACCGCCCTGAATGGGTCGAGAGCTACCTGGCCCTGGCGTCCATGTGCGCGGCGATCGTCCCCCTGGATACTCAATTAAAGCCGCAGGAAATACGGCACATCCTCCAGGACTCAGGAGCACGGGCGATCATCGTATCGGAGGGATTCCGCGAACTCGCCTGTGAGGCCTCGAAAAGACTGTTCCCGGAAAAGCTCGTCCTCTCCATGCAGAGTTTCTCAGCCCTCCTGGAGTGCCGGGAGGAGAAATGTTCGGACATCAACATCCACCCGGAGGATCTGGCGGTGCTCATCTACACCTCCGGAACTACCGGGAGTTCCAAGGCCGTCATGCTATCCAACCTCAACATCGCCTCCAATGTGGACAGCCTCTTTCAGACGATCTACTTCGATCAGAAGGATAAATTTCTCTCGGTTCTTCCGCTGCACCACACCTTTGAGGCGACCTGCGGGATGCTTCTTCCGCTCTCCGTCGGCGCATCCATCACCTACGCCCGATCGCTTAAGTCCAGGGAAATCATGGAGGACATCCGGGATTCCCGGGCGACCATTCTGATCGGAGTGCCGCTTCTCTTTGAAAAAATGCACCGCGGGCTCCATAGGGCTGTTAAAGACAAGTCATGGTTGGCCCGCGCGGCTTTTTCCGCTTCCATGGGACTCGTCAAATCCATCCGGACTCTTGCCGGGAACCAAGCCGGGGAATTTATTTTCCAGGGTCTCCGAAGGAAGGCCGGGCTTTCCTCCATCCGCCTCATGTTTTCCGGAGGCGCGGCCCTGAATATGGAGGTCGGTGAGGGCCTCCGGAGGCTGGGTCTTCCTCTCCTCCAGGGATACGGCCTGACAGAGACTGCCCCGGTACTCACTGTGAATGTCGCCAACGATAATCTGGCCTCAGTCGGGCCGCCCATTCCCGGCGTGGATATAAAGATTCTCAAGCCGGACGCGAACGGAATTGGAGAGATAGCCGCCAGCGGACCCAATATCATGATGGGCTACTATAATAACGAGGCAGCCACTGAGGATGCTTTCCTGGAGGGATGGTTTCTGACGGGCGATCTCGGCTTTCTCGACGAGGAAGGCTGCCTTTTCATCACCGGGCGGGCCAAGAATGTCATAGTCTCGGCGGCGGGAAAAAATATTTACCCGGAGGAAATAGAGACCCAGCTTCTTAAGAGTCCCTTCATCGCGGAGGTGCTGGTTGTCGGGGACAAGAACCAGCAGAGCGGCCGCGAGGACGTCCGTGCGCTCATCTACCCTAACTATGAGCATCTTGACGAATACGAGGCCAGGCACCAGATTAAACTCAAAGAGGCGGCCATTGAGGAACTTATCAGGCAGGAGATCCGCCGCGAGTGCAAAAATCTGGCCGACTACAAGCGGGTCAAAAACTTCTCCATCCGCGATGAGGAATTCCCAAAAACCACCACCAGGAAGATCAAGCGATCCCTCTTCGCCGAGAAAAAGGTCGAGGTATAGCTTGAAAATGGTCTTGATTACTGATGCGTAAAAAAGGATGCCTGCTCTTTTTACTTGTTCTTTTTATTATTCTTCTCTTTCTCTTTTTTTTCAGAGTACCTCTCCTTCTGGCCATGGGCCGTTACCTGGCCGTTCAGGACGAACTTAGAAAGTCGGATATAATCGTTGTCCTGGCCGGTGAGCGGGGGGAGCGCGTTGTCCAGGCGGTCAGGCTCTACCGGGATGGCTGGGCGCCTCTAATCCTGATGAGCGGCGGACCCGGAGAGGCCGGCATTCCTCTTTCCGAAATAATGAAGTCCCAGGCGGTTAAACTGGGAGTTCCCGCGAAGGCCGTCCTACAGGAGAGCCGCTCTCTGGATACGGGAGAAGATGCTCTGTTTACACGGGAGATTCTGAAAAAAATGCCTGTCAGGAGCCTGATACTGGTTACTTCCCCCTACCATGCCAGGAGGGCCGCCGACATCTTCAGGCGCGTTTTTAAGGACAGCGGGGTTGATATTCTTATTTATCCCGTCCAGAAAAGCTGGTTTAAGCTGAATGGCTGGTGGACGCGAAAGCTGGATGCCAAATATATTTTAATGGAATACCTAAAGATAATCTGGTATCGCCTGGTTGGAGCCAAAGTTCAGTGGAAGGGCGAAAGGTAGTTACTTCCAGTTTTCCACCAGGTAGGGTTTTAGTTTTTCGAAGGCCCGGGCCTGTTCCTCGATGAGCGCATCCGGTTCACCGGCTGATTTTCCTCCCATCGTCTTGAAAAAGCTGTAAAGTCGGGCGATCTGGAAGGGAACGAGGGCCTGTGTTATCTGAATTCGATCTCGATTCCGATGATGGTAGTTCAGGGCGAATTCTATGACGATTCTGGCCCAGAGTGCCGGAGAAAAACAAAACTGCTCTTCTTCCACATCGGCCGCCTTCTCAAAGGCCTCCATGGTCTCCTTTGAGAGGATTCCCTTGATAGTTCCCCTTGTTTCCGAGAAGAAGCGTTGGAACTCCTGCCAGAGCCCGGGGATTTCAAGGTTAGCAGGCGGTATACTCATGCAGCCATAGGGTTCTGAGGGTTCATCGGTCTCCGGGGGGCGTATCTGTTTCCACTGATTCGGATTCAGTTCCATAAGTTCGAAGAAGGCGTGGACTTTGTACTCGGAAAAATCGGGAGCCCATTGAAGTATCGGAACCGAGCAGACACGCATATCTTCCATGATGGCTTTATAGGGGAGCCAGAGGTCGGTGCAGGTTCCGGCATGAGGGCCTTCGCAGAATTTTTTTGCAAAAAAAACCTCCGCCAGGTTCCCCGAAAAAGCGAAGTCCGGTGGTGCCGGGTCCTTCAGCAGGGGGCCGTACAAGGTTCTGAAGAGAGGATAGGCCAAAAATTTCACGTAGGGGGCGTCGAAGGGATTGCGCCGGTAAGCGGGGCAGACAAGATCAAAGCCCTCCTCCAGGATGGGCCTGGCCAGAGTGGGAAAATCCCTCGAAAACAGATGCTGCTGGCGCGGGTCAATGATCACGGTGGCCCTGGCCCGGAGGCGGCTTGCAATTTCGAAGATGGTGCGCAGGGCGAAGACTTTCCCGGGGGCCCCGCTGTAACGACCGGTAATTTTTTCATGTTTTCCTGATATAGAGATCTTTTCAGCAATATCTACCGTTTTGTCGGAGGAGCCGCCATCGGCTATAAGAAGTGTTGCCTTCGGGTTTCCGGGAAAAGTCTCGATAGCCTGGACAGCTGTTTCAGCGGTGGAATTGATCGTCGTTTCCGAATTAAAAGTAGGGATAGCCACCAGTATTTCCGTGGTCCCGATCTCTTCGATCCGGCCGTTCATTTCCGGGGAAAGAATCGTGTCAATGCCCATACGTCGTTTCCTCCGCTCTTCTGTCTTCTGTCTACTGAATTATTAATTATAAATTATGAATTACTCTTTCGGTCTGATGATCGCCAGGGCATAGTTTTTCGTATCCAGGTAAGCGCGGGCCGCCTGAAGGACTTCGGCGGCAGTTACCTTCCTGATTAGTCTGGGGTATTTTTCAAGCATGTCATGTCCCAGGCCCGTAAATTCGTAGTATGATATCTGGGCCGCCTGGGTCGCATTGCGCTGGAGGGAGATTTCGTTGAGACCGAGCATGTATCTCTTGGCCCGCTCCAGTTCCTCCTCCGGGACTTCCGCCTCTTTTATCTTTTCCAGCTCGCACAGCATGGCCTCCCGTGCGTGATCCGTCATCTCGCTGGAAGTGCCGATGAAGGCCTTGAAGACGCCGCAGTCCAGTCGTCCTTCATAGATTGAGTTGACGGCATAGGCCAGGCCCTGCCGGTCGCGCAGCTCCAGGAAGAGGCGGGCGCCCATGCCGCTTAAGACGTGATTTAGGACATCAAAGGCGAAGAATTCCGGGGACGTTATCGGGGGCGCTTTAAAGCCCAGCACCATGGTTACCTGTCTTTTTTCGCGTTCCCTGGTGATATGACGCTTCTTGAAAGTTAAGGGCTCCCCGGGCGGCGGAGACAACGGTTCAACCGCCTCCGGAAGTCCCTCAAGGCATTTGAGAAGCTTTCGGGTCGCCTCTTTGGCCCGGACATCCCCGGCCAGGGAAACGACCATGTGACCGGGAGTGTAGAAGTTACGGTGCCAGGCGGATAGCTCCTCGCCCTTGAGGCGGCGGATGGAACTTTCCTTTCCCTTGAGGGGCAGGCGGTACGGGTGTTTTGAAAAAAGCGCTTCCTCGCAGAGTTCCTGGCAATAGATCAGGGGTTCGTCCTTTCTCTGGGCGATTTCAATGAGGATGTTTTTCCGCTCTTTTTCAACTTCGTCTTTTAAAAACAGCGGGTTGAGAACACAATCGCCGAGAATGGAAAGTCCCCGATCCAGGTGTCGGGACAGGATATTCATGGAGAGTCCCATGGAGTCCTTGCCGGTGAAAGGCTGGAGACTGGCCCCGATGAATTCAAGTTCTTCCGCGGTCTCCTCGGCCGAACGGTTCCGGGTCCCTTTAAGCAGAAGGCGCTGCGTCAGGTGAGAGATGCCGCTGTTTTTCTCGTTCTCCGCCCGTACCCCTCCGTTAAGATACACGGAGAGAGCCACTATGGGCGTGGAGTGATTTTCCTTCACTATGACGGTCAGGCCGTTTTCCGCCCTGAAATAGGTGGGTTTGACCTCCATCAGTTAATCCTCCTTGGGAAGATAGGAGACGACGCTCAGGTTCTCCTTCTGAAGATAAGTATGTGAAACCCGCAAGATGTCTTCACGGGTTACCGAGTAGAGCTTCTTGACGTAGCGGTCGGCCAGAGTGTAGTCTCCGATGATTTCAAAATATCCCAGTTTTTTGCTCTGCCCTTCTACCGTTTCCTGTGTAAAAATATAACGGGCCTCCGCGATGTTCTTGGCCTTCTGCAATTCCTCGTCGGTGACCCCCTCGGCCTGGATCCGCTCCAACTCCTGGAAGATGGCCTCCTGAGCCGGGAGAACTTTATGGGGCTCCAGAACCGCTTCAATCGTGAAGAGGCCGGGATACTTCTCGACGAAGACGCCGGCTGATATGCAGTTGACCAGGCGTTTGGTCTCCCTGAGTGAGAAATTCAAACGGCTGCTCCGGCCTTCTCCCAGGATGGTGGAAAGAAGATCGCAGGCGAAAGCATCTTTCGAGAAAATGTCGGGGACATGGTAGCCCATCATGAGGTGGGCGTTTTTAATGTCTCCGTTTAAGGTGCGCATCTTCAGTTCCTTCTGTGGGGGTTCGGCGGGAGAAGGATTCCAGGGGATTTCCCCCGGGCGAAGCTTTCCGAAAGCCTCTGAAATTTTTTCGAGGGCGTCGCCGGTGCGCACGTCACCCACCAGGACGATGGCCAGGTTGTTGGGCTTGTAATAACTGTGGTAGTAATCGGCAACGTTTTTCGCGCTTAAGCGCAGGAGAACGTCCTCGAAGCCGATGATGGTGCGCTTGTAGCGGTGCTGGGAGTAAGCCAGGTCCATCAGGCGTTCAAAGCAATAGGCGTCGGGCCGGTCCTCGTACATCTTGAGTTCCTCGATGATGACCCGGCGTTCCTTGTCCACTTCCTCTTCGAGGAAGAGCGGGTTTAAGATGGCATCGGATTCTATTCCCAGGGCGGTCTCGAAGTATCGGCTGGGAAGAACGATCCAGTAGCAGGTGCAGTCGTAGGAGGTAAAGCCGTTCATATAGCCGCCCAGGGAGTGGATCTCCTTGGCGATCTGCCCGACGCCGCGGGTCTTGGTGTTCTTGAAGAGCATGTGCTCCACGAAGTGGGAGATCCCGGCGACCTCGTCGGTCTCATCCACCGAACCAACCCGGGCCCAGATACTGAGGGCGATGACCGAGGCCGGATAGACTTCCTTGACCAGGATGGTGAGGCCGTTGTCCAGCACCTTGCGGGTGATGTCGGAGGCCAGCCCGGCATGCGGTGATTCGACCGTCTCTTTGAATTGAGGCCACAGGCCGCCCGGCGGCATGGTCTTAAGAAGAAAGTCGAGTTTAGGATTCATCGTTTACTCCACGGTTACGCTTTTGGCCAGGTTTCGCGGCTGGTCCACGTCGCAGCCTTTGCGGTCGGCGATATAATAGGCCAGGAGCTGAAGCGGTATGATGGCCAGGATGGGGGAAAAGATGGGTGACGTCCTGGGGATGTGGTAGAGGTGGTCGACGTATTTTCGGGCCTCCGCGTCTCCCTGGGTCGCAATACCGATGGTCACGGCCTCCCGGGCCTTGACCTCCTTGACGTTGGAAAGGATTTTGTCGTAGACGTTTCCCTCGGTGATGATGGAGAGGACCGGGACGTTTTCGTCTATGAGGGCGATAGGTCCGTGCTTCATCTCGCCGGCGGCATATCCCTCGGCGTGAATGTAGGAGATTTCCTTGAGTTTGAGCGCTCCCTCCAGGGCGATGGGGAAAGAGATGTTGCGCCCCAGGTAGAGAAAGTCCTGGCACTTGTAAAATTTCTGGGCCCAGGCCTTGACCGGGGCGTGAGAGTTCAGGATGTAATCTATTTTTTGCGGGATGGAGAGGAGCTCTTCCATGTAACTTTTGAGGGCCTCCTTCGAGATCTTCTCCTTGAGGCTGGCCAGGTGGAACGAGAGGAGGTAGAAGGCTACGAGCTGGGCCACGAAGGTCTTGGTGGCCGCCACCCCGATCTCTATTCCGGCCCGGGTGTAGAGGAGCCCGTCCACTTCGCGGGAGATGGAGCTGCCCACCACGTTGGTGATGGCCAGGGTCCTGGCGCCCAGCCGCCGGGCTTCCTTGACCGCGGCCAGGGTGTCCGCCGTCTCCCCCGACTGGCTCACGGCGATGAGGAGCGTGTGCTTGTCAACGAGGGGGGAGCGGTAGCGGAACTCCGAGGCCAGGTCGGTCTCCACCGGAATCCGGGTCAGTTCCTCCAGAAGGTACTTTCCCACCATCCCGGCGTGGTAGGCCGTTCCGCAGGCCACGATAAATATTTTTTTGATATTTTTAAGATCATCGGAGTTGAGGTTGAGGTTTTCCAGGACGATTTTTCCCGATTTCTGGTATCGCCCGGCCAGGGTGTCCAGGACCACCTTGGGCTGTTCGAAAATTTCCTTGAGCATAAAGTGCTTGTAGCCGCCTTTTTCGGCCATCTTGGCGTCCCAGAGCACCTCGAAACTCCCGCGGACGACTTCCTCGCCGGCCAGGGTGGAAAGGCGCACGCCGTCTTTTGAGAGTACGGCCAGCTCTTCATCCTGCATGAGGAGGGCCTCCCGCGTGGAGGATAAAAAGGCCGGGATGTCCGAGGCAATGAAGTATTCGCCCTTGCCCAGCCCGATGAGGAGCGGGCTTTCCTTGCGGGCGGCCACTATTACGCCCGGCTCCCTGACGGAGATGACTCCGATGGCGTAGGAACCCTGCACCTCTCGGAGCGCCTTCCTCACGGCCTCCTCCAGGGAACAATCGTAGTATTCCTCGATGAGATGGGCCAGAATTTCGGTATCGGTCTCCGAGCGGAAGCGGTGCCCTTTGGCCTTGAGCTTTTCCTTCAGGCCCAGGTAATTTTCGATGATTCCGTTGTGGACGACCGCGATTTCGCCTTTGCAGTCCGAGTGGGGGTGGGCGTTTCGGTCGGAGGGGCGCCCGTGAGTGGCCCAGCGGGTGTGCCCGATAGCGGTGCTGCCCGAAAGCGGGTGCTGTTTCAGGACGCTTTCGAGGCGGGCCAGCTTCCCGACGCTCTTGGTCTGTTCCACCTTGCCGTTCGAGAGGACGGCGATGCCCGCAGAATCATATCCGCGGTATTCCAGGCGCTTTAAGCCTTCCACCAGGAGAGGCACGGCGTTTTTTTTGCCGATGTATCCGACAATCCCACACATAGGGCTTTCCTCCAGGGTTCAATAATGCGGCCTTAAACTTCTCCCTGTGGCCTTTTAATCCTGCTTTAGATTGTGTTCGCTTAGGCGTTTTCCGGATCGGGGCCGTCAAGTTACGGCTTATATCATTCTATCCGAACACTTATGCTTTATCCCCGCTTCGGAAGAACACTCCCTGCTAATCTTTTTTTCTGAATCATTGTTGTTTTCGTTCTGCAATACGACGGATGATAAATGTGAAAATTGCGAGGGGGACTAGAATGAAGCAAAAGAGGAGCCAGGCCATTCCCAGGAAATCCTGAATTGAGAAGGCATAGCCTTCACCCAGAATTCGCCTCCAGAATAAAAAACCAGTGGCAAGAAGGATCAGGAAGAGGAGAAGCTCAGGGAAGTGCACCTGAAAGCGAACCTTGAAGTCCAGATTTCGGAGGGAGGCGATGACCCGCGAGAAGAACTCCTGGAAAATACGCCCCACCGTCCCCGGGAAAATGAGCTCTGTTGCCAGGATCGCCCAGAGAAGCGGAGAGGCGGCATTCAAGCCGTTATCCGCGCGGAGGAAAAGCCCATTGATTCGCGTGCAGTAGGTAAAGGCCTGGGCCGGGATGAGGAATAAAAGCCCTTGGAGCAGACGCAGAACATACTCAAAGCGGCTCCAGGGGAATACACCCGCATGAAGGATGAGCCCGGCCAGGTAGGACAGATAGAAAGCTCCCAGATAAATTGAAACTCGGCTGGCCTCCTTGAAAAAACGCCGAATGAGTCCATCAACATCTTCCTTATCCTTCCAAAACCGTCCGTTTCCGGCCGTCAGGAAGAGGTTCACGGAGAGGAGGGCGAGAAGCAGAGTTGATAGGACATATATCGGTATGATGTGGATCGAAGGGCGGGTGAAGCTTCCTACCGCCAGGAAAATAAGAAGGCAAGTCATCCCGGAGGTTCTTTCCCGTAGCCATTTGGGTAAATTGCTCTGCCGGGTGGCCCAGGAGAGCTCGATCAGGGCGGCCGAGAAAAAGAGAAAAAGACTCAGAAAAAGGAGCAGACGAACTCCAATCTGCACCGGGATAGAACGGTGCCAGGGCGAAGGCCCTGTTCCTCCGACAAACCAGAGGGCCGCCGAGACAATGGCGGGATCCAGAGATTCGGTGTAATGATCGCTCAGAAATGAGGCAAAGAAGAGCCGTATTCTTCCGGCACTAGCCCCGGCCGCCGGCAGGGCAAGAGATCCGGTATGAATGTCCGTATCGTCCCCTGTCCGCGTGGTCGCCTGGAAAGCGTCAAGCATCTTCGGGATAGGGTGCAGTTCATCTAAGACCCCGGATGCCATGAGAAAAGCCTTCGGGCAGGAGGGCGGAAATTCCACGGGATAACCTATGGCGATCTCCCCGGAGACGGAGGGATTCGAGGCTGCCACCAAGGCGGTGACATTAGCCCCGATTGAGTGGCCGGAAAGAAAGACCCGGTCTTTTCGGACGTCCTCCCGTGAGAGTAGAAATTTTACCCCGACCTCCACGTCCGACAGGTAGTCCTGGTAGGTGCTTTTTTTTCTTCCCTCATTTCCCAAAAGAAGTTCGAGAAAGATGACCCCACCCTCGGCAAAAGCGCGGGCCGCCGGTTCGAGAGTTTCCCTGTTCTGAAGGCCGTAATGGACCGAAATAATTGCCGGGTGCCTGCCGGAAACCTCACGGGGAAGAAAGAGGACTGCCGGGATGGAAGCTCCATCCGGGGTCTTGAGGCTCTGAATCTCCGACCGGTAGCCCCGGAAGGGCTCAGCAAAGAGAAGGACGGAAGCTGCCATCGCCGTCAGTATAAAGAGAAAGATAGAAAAGAATCGGCTTCTCAGCATTGTCCTGATATTCTCATGCAGCTATGCTCCGCGATGGCTCAGGCCTTCCCGCTTTTGATGAAGGTCCCGTTCTGATACTCCTCGAAGGCAATCTTCAATTCCTCCCGGGTGTTCATGACGATGGGTCCATACCAGGCGATGGGTTCCCCGATGGGCTTCCCGGATAAGAGGAGAAAGCGCACCTCTTCCTCTTGAGTATAAACGGCGATCTGATCTCCGTCATCGAACAGAACAAGATGCCCGTTCGACATGAATGGCCTCGTTGGAATGTCAAAGAAATCCGCTCCTTCGAAGTCGCTGGTAAACGGGTCCTTCTCACTGCAAAAACAGGCCTTCCCCGCGATCACATAGGCGAAGACCGTGTGCCCCGGTTTGGTCGGGTGCGTAAACTTCGCCCCAGGAGGGAGCGTCACATCCAGGTATTCCGGGTCGGTGACGATGTCCCGGACAGGCCCGCGTGTTCCCTTGACTTCACCGGAAACGACATAGATCTTGATCCCGTTTTCCAGGATAATTTCCGGTATCTTGCTGCTTTTAACGTCGCGATAACGTGGATTCATCATCTTGTGCGAAGCCGGAAGATTGGCCCAGAGCTGGAAACCCCACATGCTTCCAGCCTCATCCCCCTTCGGCATTTCCTGGTGGATAATCCCGTTGCCCGCTGTCATCCACTGCACGTCCCCGGAGCCGATAACGCCCTTGTTCCCCATGCTGTCGCCGTGTTCGACGTCTCCGCGAAGAACATAGGTGATGGTCTCGATTCCGCGGTGGGGATGCCAGGGGGAAGCCCTTGATATAATCCAGCGGATTGTCCGAGCGAAAATCGTCCAGAAGCAGGAACGGGTCAAACGCCGGCTTCTCGCTGTAACCAAAGGCCCGCTTCAGGTGGACGCCCGCACCCTCAAGCGTGGGTTTGCTCGTCAGAACCTTGCGTATTTTTCTAATTTCATTTCCCAATAATAAAACCTTCCTTCGATTTATATTGAGGATAATTTGGCTTTGAAATGCCGGCTTTCCTGTGATTTCTACCTTCACAATAAATAGTAAAGGCAGAGTGAGCCGAGCTGACTTCATAAAGATAAGTGGGTTTCCCGGCAGTTGGGCAAATCGGTATTTGTTTTAGATATTTCGGAACCAGCTTCAATGTTGAATCAGGGTAGAGCCCATCATTGTCAGTACGATACATTTCCAGCGCAGTTCCCATGTATTTAAGATTTGATTCGCAGGCGGTAAATTGCCCCTGCCCACGAGAACGAAGAAACCCCGGAGGGATGAGAGCACCACAAAAGATGAAAAATACAAAATAAAAAAGCAATTTCGCCAGAGTGATTTTAACTCTATTCATAGCAACGGTCTTCGTTGAAGAACCATCTTTAATTGAGGCGCGATAATTAGCGATTTGTTTTTGAACTAATTTTATCAGGAGGTAGAGAGGCACAGAAAATACAATAAGTATATAACCAAAGTATTCTATAAGGGAACCCATCCTGCCGCAACCCCCTTCATTTAGGATTTTTCGTTGTTATTTTACTATCAGACCTTCTTTCGATGTATATTGAGGATAATTCGGCCCTGAAATACCGGCTTTCCTATGATTTCTACCTTCGCAATAAATGGTGAAAGCCGAGTGAGCCGAACTGATATTATAAACATAGGATGGCTTACCGGCAGCAGGACAATTCGGTATTATTTTAAGATAATTTGGAACCAGCTTCACTGTTGAATCAGGGTAGAGCCCTTCATTGTCTGTACAATACATTTCGAGCGCCGTGCCTATATTTTTTAGATTGGATTCACATGCCGTACAATGCGCTAGAGAACGATTTGGTGTACCTCCACTTAAATAGATCCCAACCTGACACCACAATGCCAGCAAGATTGATAATAGAATTATGACTTTTAAAAACCAAAAAAACTTCTTCTTAAAAGTTGATTTGGTTCTAAAGATTTCTTTTATTTGAGAAAAACAATTCTCCAAAGGAACAAGAATAAAGAGAACACTACCTGCAAGAAATATAAGTAACATCACCAGAATACTAAGAATATCCATTGTGGTGCCTTTCCTCTTTTTCTCCTTTTATCACCAGGGCTTTGCCGACTTTTTCGACGTTTAAGTTTCCAACCGGAAGTCCGGAAAATAATTTCTCAATTTCTTTCTTTTGTTTTAAGGATTCCCCTGCCAGGGTCCAGATAATGAGTAAAGTTCCTGAAGGTTTTAAAACCCTCGTCATTTCTTTTGCATAGATCGGCGCGTTGCAGGAGACTAAAAGATCGAATTCGTTGTCTGAAAAGAGAATGTTCCTGGCATCGGCCTCAATGAAAGTTATTTTTTGCTCCTGCGCAAGCGCCTTCTTTTTTGCTTCATTAAGCATATCAGGCGACAGATCCATTGCTGCAATTTCGCTTGCAGGAAAAAGCCCGGCCAGAATAAGAGTGGAAATACCTGTCCCGGCGCAGAGATCGAGTATTTTTGAGGGAGATGAAACCAGGTCGTTGAGCGCATAGCGAAGCGGTTCGGAATATAAATCCAGTCCCAAAGAGGTTGTTTTTTCGTCATAGGCTGGAGCCAGATGGTGATAGAGCCGCTTCATGCCGTTGACCACATAATCCATTTGCAGAACTTCAGGCTTTTTGAGGAAGAACGTAAAAAGCCGGCTGTTCAACCATGGAAGAATTCGATCATGATAGAACCCGGCTGAATGATTATGATTCATTTACCGATGTCCAGACCTTTTTTTGAAGTATATTGGGGATAGTTGCGTGGGACACCCCTCCATCGATGCCCATCACCTTCGCAATAGATGGTGTAGTCCTCAGCGGAATTGCCCGTTGTATAAATATAGCTCGCTTTGCCGGATGCTGGACAAGTCGGGAGAAAACGGAGATATTTGGGAACTAGGCGCTCCAATGAATCCGGGTAAACTTTGTATTTAGTCATGTACATTTCCAGCACAGTTCCCATATTTTTAAGATTCGATAAGCAGGCGGTCAATTGGCCCCCCGCACGATCGCGAA
>Ga0209749_1001841_pt1 | contig 16456 bp, 14 predicted proteins | sample EPASupsiteSAE347_FD_187267 | JGI IMG/M metagenome (GOLD analysis project Ga0209749, IMG submission 187267) | Bioremediated contaminated groundwater from EPA Superfund site, New Mexico - Sample SAE3-47 (SPAdes) (version 2) | ecosystem: Environmental > Aquatic > Deep subsurface > Groundwater >... | reverse complement strand
CAATAATAGAATTGCGATCCCACGCACGAATAAATTGGTGTCCAATATTGGTTGCTGTTTCAAAACCTAATTCAAATTTCGGGCCTGCATATTCAACATCAAATCCAATCGTACCCATTTTAACCGATGCGCCTGATTTAAATTCTATCTTGTTGTTTGGGTGATATAAATAAACGACATAGGGCTCACAAAACAAAGACCCAAGCTTTTTGGTATCAAATAACGACCAAAGCACCTTGCCAACCAAAATATATGTCGGTGTGCCGTAGCCGCGATAAACAGTCGGCGCAGTAAAACAATTTTGATACACCACTTCGGTATTGCGCGATAAATTGTTTGCTAAGTTTTCAACAATAGAGACGTATGCATCGTAAGTTACATCATGTTTTAAGCTTATATCACCGTGCAATAGTGCACCAAACGCATACTGATCAATCGTGTTATCAACAAAAAAGCCAAGCATACCAGGCGAAACCGCATATGCCGCACCTAGCGAAATACCGCGTCCAACCTCAAATGGGAATATGCCAAACTTAAAATAATGGCGGCGATCGGTATTAATGCTGAACACATCATTAAGTGAAAACTTTACCCACGCTTTTCTAAACCATGGCACCAGACGATTAAACCCATGCTGATGCTCGCTCATGGTAACATCAGCCAAACTAACCGTATCAGCGGTGGTTAAAATGGAACGCGTTTCACCCCAGCGCACTTTTTCACGCAATGTTAATTTAGAATTAATGATATCGCTAAAGCGCGTGTGTGTGGTAAAATCCCATGTGCTTTGCGCATACGAATATTGGTCAAAGGGACTACCGCTAAAGTAGTCACTATTTTTTGCATACATAGCTTCAGCTTTGTGATCAACTTTGAAGTCAAACAAAAAGTCGCCTTTGCGATAGCTCAGCCATTGTGCAGGACGTCCTGCATGCAACACATGTGGTAAAGAAACTATTAAAAATGCAACAACCCGTCCCAGTTTACCAGCAAACCTTTTCATAATTCTCCCACAGTCTATAAATATATGTAGTCTGAAATTGACCAGACAAGCACTCCTAAAATGGTACCGTTACCGCATGAAAAGTCAATCACGTTTTGTGCGCTCAGGCAGCAGTTATTTAATTATTTTCGCCCATTTTTTTAGCCATTTCACGTACTTTTTCTGGCGTCGGTTGGTACAAATCAAGAATATTACCCCCTGGATCTTTAACGCTCGCCATAATACCATGAACGGCCTCAAATGGTTCCCGTATAAAGGTAACGCCACGAGCCAGCAGCTCTCCATACGCTTGTTTGACATCGGCAACTTCTAAAATAATACCGGTATGACGATCAGGTAACGGCTGAGTGGTCGGAGCAAGGCCCAACTTAACATCACCAATAATCAACTCTGCCCACTTATCTTTAAGATGAAATGCAAGCGGAAAACCTAACGATTGATAAAAAGTAATCGCTTTTTCTAGATCGTTTTCCATAAGAATGAGCATGCCGACCTTAATACGTGTATCTGCCATAATACCAAACCTTCTTGTTAAACAGGCGTCCCCATATCAGAGTAACAAATCAACCACAAAAACCCAAGCATCAACAGCAGTACCCTTAAAATTCGCCGTTATTGTTCAATGCCATTTTCTCAATAAACACGTATAAGCTACATAAGGGCAGTTTGATAAATTGCTTTTATCCGCTGAAAATTATGGTTCATCATGGGCCCCGGATAACGCAATTTCGCTCCAAACCCTTTATGCCATGCATGTATTGTGTTTATGGAGACATTTTTTAACTCAGGAACCCATTTTTTGATATACGATCCCTGTGGGTCAAACTTTTTTTGCTGGGTCCATGGATTAAAAATTCTAAAATAAGGCTGCGCATCAGCACCAGTTGACGCCACCCATTGCCAATTGCCGTTATTTACCGCAGGATCATAATCTACAAGTTTTGTGGCAAAATATTTTTCGCCCAACCGCCAATCAATCAGTAAATCTTTGGTCAAAAACGATGCAACAATCATGCGTACCCGGTTATGCATAAAACCAGTAGCATTAAGTTCGCGCATGCCCGCATCAACAATTGGAAAGCCGGTCTTACCTGTTTTCCAACGCGCAAAATCACGGGTATCTGTACGCCATTGAATGCGGTCAAATTGAGACTTAAATGCATGGCCAAATACGTGAGGATAATGATATGCCAGATAGGTAAAAAAATCACGCCAGTACAGCTGACGAACCAGCGCGTGCTGGTGCCCTAACTTCTTGCCGATAGCATGATATACCGTACGAATAGAAACCGTACCAAATTTATTATGAGCAGAAAGCAGTGTGGTTTGTAAATCTACTATATCGCGCTGTTTTGCATAGTTAGTAAAATTCTTTAGATTTTTGAGTATGCGATGAGCAACAGCGGCACCTCCGCGTACCGCCAAGCGCTTGTTTATTTTAAGCACCACTTTTTTATAAATAAAGCGCGTTTTGACCGCACCATTATAAAAATTAAAGTTGGTATAAAGTCGCGGTTTTGCAACAGAAATTTTTATCGCACGCTTGAAAAAAGCACTGAACATTTGATATGGCTTTTGGCTAGAATTATAGAGCGTATTTGGGGCATTAAGCAGGCAATCGTCACAAGACAAACAAACAATCGCGTGCCGCTCACAGATATTTTTTATCCGCTCATCACGTTCACGCGCAAATGGAGTATAGTCACGATTAAAAAATATCGCATCGATACTATTTTTTTTAATAATATCTTCTATAACTTTTTCTGCCTGACCTGAATATTCGTAGAGCTTTCCCTTCGCACGCACAAGCTGTTTTTTCAAGTCTTCGATCGAATCAAACATAAACTGTACAGCATTTTCGCTTTTATACACGTTTTTTGCAGAGAGTTGTCGTGGATCATAGATAAAAAGCGGAATAATAGCCCGTGATTGCTGCGCACAAGCAATGAGCCCCGTATTATCGCCTAAGCGCAAATCACGCCGAAAAATAAAGATACTCGTGCCAAATTTTTTGCCCATAACTAAAAACTCCCGTTTTGTTGCGATTATAGCAGTATTCTTGCTACGATAGTAGAGAGAAGGGGGGTTATCTATGAACATTCGTTTACCCTACGTTTTAATTCCTGCTTTTTGGCTCATAGTATTATGGTTAGGCAAAGTATTTACTAACGCTGGCATGGTATGGTATCGAACGCTCGTCCACGCACCCATTACACCACCATCATGGGTTTTTGTCGTTGCCTGGAATCTTATTTTTGCATGCACTATTTTAGCAACACTGCTCATCTGGAATTTTATGCCAAGAAACCGCTTCTTGGATTACTATGGCACTGATTGCACTTAACGGTATAACAAACGTGCTGTGGACCTATTTCTTTTTCTATAAACAGGCTATCGGTTATGCGCTTGTTGACGCTATCGCACTCACCATAACCACATGGACACTTGTGGCAATGCTCTGGATAAAAGACGAGGAACACGCAGCACTTTTGTTTATACCATACGCACTCTGGCTCATGTTTGCTTTATATCTTAACAGCATGTTCTTCATATTAAACTAATGTCGTTAAAGGTAAATTCACGAGTGTGGGATTTATTGCGCGCACGCATAATTTCTTCGTGCCGTTGACTGATATAATAGACCTCTTTCGAAACTGAATTTTTATGGATTTAAGATAACGGGAAACTCAGATCGCTTTGTCTATTACTCGTTTAAGAAGCCGTAGAAAAAGGGCTATCCAAATCAAGCTCACTTGAACTTAGATGCGTCGTATGCATAAACTCTTCTATCTGATCGCAAAGCTGATTAAATATCTGTGTTGAATTCTCAAATGGTTTGCCGCCATCAAGCTTAAGTACCGGCACCATTTGTAATTCAGGCATAATGTTACTTTTTGCTATCAAAAAATCATCATGAGCACGATCTATTTTTTGTAGATATTCAAGAGTAATTCCCTGTTCACCCGATCGATTACGCTTTTTAATGCGTTCCATACAAACTTCAGGTGATGTTTTTAGATAAATAAAGCCACTGGGCAGCTTGCACTTACTGTGCGTGAGCAACGTAAACCATTGCTTATAAATGTCCCACTCAATAGATGTCATACCACCGCTCATATAACTGTTATGCGCAAAACAATAGTGCCCTGAATAAATAGAGCGCTCCATCAAGCGATAGGGGTGAGTATGTGATTGTTCACGTAGATGCTCTTTTACACGGCAAGCCATTGCGTATGTTTCTAATGAAAATGCCCACCGAGGAATGTCGTTATAAAAATTGGCAAGGAGTGATTGACCACTTTCTTGGCGGTGCCAGCTGTGTACCGGCTCCATAACCACCTCAATAATATCATCCATCTCCTGAATTTTGCGAAGCAATGTCGATTTGCCCGCGCCAATGTTACCTTCCAATATGTACATCGTCCACCTCTAATTTTTTGGCGTATTCTACCTGAGATTAGCTTAATCATTCAAACGCAATAAGCAACTCAAAAAGTAAAGAATACAAGGCAAATTTTAAGAACGCATTACATATGATTGGCTATATACACCAAGAACATTCTGCATAATAGCAACGCTGGTTCCACTATCCAAATAACTAATAATTTCCATAACAGCCATGCTCGCTCGTGTTCGATTGGCAATATAGCATGCAGGTGAAGTTACAAGAACACGCAATACGTTGCCATAGTTTTTTACTCGTTCACGACTATTTGATCGAGCGGCCCACCAGACAAAGGCACCAAATGCTGGAAATACAGCCCCTGCAATAACCCGCTCGCGCCACTGAGCCATGCTAAAGCCAAAAAGTGGTATTAACCCACACCCAGCAATAATAGAAGCCATTATTTTTACCGGCTTCAAGCTCGCCATGGTATTTTTGATTTCATCACATACAACAACAATGGGCTCAGTAACATCAATGCGCCAACCTAGACGCTCTAGCTTGCTCAGCGCTTCGAGCACTATTGATGTACTGTGATAACGAATACCAATATCAAACGCCTCATATAAATCAAAAAATTTTTCGGTTGTTGTTTCATGCCACAGCGTAATAGAATGTCCATGACTATCAAAACCGCTAACAGAAATATGCTTAATTTCACGCACCAAAATTTTATCAGGATGCACGGTTGAAAGCAGGGTATATTCGGTCCATTCTGCACTCAGTGATCCCATTAAAAAAAGTGCTGCAGCTAAAAATTTACGCATGACGATCCTCTAGTTTTTCAAGGTTATTGAGTATTTTTTGGACCGCTTCTGCCTGTTGGCATGAAACACCAAACCATACCAATTTATCTTTGACCGCTTTTATCTTTTTATACGCCTCTGCACGATCAAAAGCAACCGCATAATGTGTCGTTAATAAACCCAGAACTTTAATAAAGCCTTCGATGTATTTCTGCTGTAGTCTATGGGTTAATAAAGCTGAAATCGTTAAACCGCTAGCCAAAGCACGGTTAATTACGACCATTTGAGCATCGAATTTGGCCTCGGAAAAATCTTTGGAAGAAGCGGGAGCTTTTACCAACACCGCGCTGTCTGCAAACCCTTTCAATAAGCAAAATGCGAGCTTTTCGAATGTACTTTTAACACCTTCGCTTACCAACCCAGAACAGGTTGAAGCAAACAAACAAGTTGCAGATACCATAGAAGCCGTCTTGTTAAAACGCATTCTATTGATACGTATAATCATCATGTCACACGCATCATCAATAACCGTATCAATTTTAAATTTACCATCAACGGTATACGCAGGACTTATAAAATCAGTTACTTTGCCATTTGCCAGCCCCAACTTGGTATAGGGAAGCTTTTCAAGCGATTTTTGCACAATAAGCGGATTGGCATCTTTTGCACCGATAGACAGCGCATCGAACAAATCGAGGTGCCAGTTAGCGACTTTCGTTACACAAGGATTCCACTGGCGCGGCAGCGCTGGCACCACAAGCGCCAAAAAATATCCCAACGAACCAGCGGTTGTTTCTCGAATCGTGATTTTATCAAGCGATTGCTCTGGCAAATATTCGTAGTACGCGTTTACATCATAAACTATTGATTGTGGCCAAGAGGTATCACGAATCATCGGCTGAATTTTAGATTCAGTACCAGCTGAGCAGTACCCCAAAACACCAAAACCAAGAACGAGTACACAGTAACTATTTTTCATAACAAATACCACCTACAGTAAAAGAGGGGCGCTTGCACGCCCCTCTTTTTTAATCAAGTGTTTAATTTAAGAAATTTTATTCAGTATATTTTGTAACTTATCAGCGTTGCTATTAAACTCACCAAACCACATTAACTTATTTTTAAGGTACGTTATTTTTTCTCGCGCATCTGCACGGTCAAATACCACATTTTCCGCATTGACCAATACACCTAACACTTTGATGTAGCCATCGATGTACATGTGTTCGAGTCGGTGTGCCAGAACTGCCGTAAGCAACGAAAATCCTGAGGCGATTTTACCAAGCCACTTGGTCTGTAATGGTTCTGTTGATTGATCCATAACACGAGCAAGTACCACATTGATCGGATCTATCGTTAAAAACTTGGCCACTTTATTTAAACCAGGAACGGCAAGACTCGCTGCATAGGCTGTAGAAACACCCTTAATAGTGCGATATTTATTAATTTTTGTCATCATGCTGTCATAGACCAGATCGATAAATTGATCAATCTTGAACTTACCATCAACACTGAATGGCACCAAAGTCATAAAGTCTGTTGTTTTACCACTTACTAAAGCCGATTTTGTATAAGGTACTTGTGTTAACGCCGCCTGCGCTATAACAGGGTTTGCCGCTTGTACAGCGATGGTGAGCGCATCAAACAGGTCAAGGTGCCAGACAGTAACCGCGTCAGAGCTTGGTTGCCATTGGCGTGGCAGCTCAGCAACAAAAGTACCTAATATAAAATCGAGCTTGCCAAGCTTAACTTCTCGTATGGAAATTTTGTCTTTGTATAGTTGAGGCAGTAATTCGTAAAACGAGTTAGGACTATAGGTGATATAAGGAGACCACGAGGTGTCGCGCACAATTGGTTGTATATTGATAACTGCGCCCTTGCTATCCTCTACCACTGTTTGCCGCTCTCCGTTGTCCGTTTCTTGTCTGATAGTAAGCACATCTTCGGTTGCAGCACTGATCCCAACCACCCCTAAACTCAACAACAAAAACAACTTGTTGCCTGTCATACGATTCCTTCACCATTAACCACTAAAAAATAGGACGATAACACTACATAATTACTTTAGCACAGTTATGGCGAAAGTAAATTGGAAAATAGTAAAATCTTAGAAAAAATTTTCTATCTTAATTATTAAAATACTAGCGCTTTCTCTTTTTATCACGTTTTTCATTGTGCGCTTGTTGTTGAGGTTGCTGCCCCTTATTCATAGCCATCATTTGTTCAAGTTCTCGCTGTCTACGCTCAATAAGCTCTTGTTGGTTAAAGTGTGCCGCATTCATATGATAGATGCGATAAATAATTTCCCACTTGATTTGCTGCATCATATCCTGAAACATAAAGAACGCTTCGCGCTTGTACTCATAAAGTGGGTTCTTGTACCCCCACCCACGGTAACCAATGCCTTCTTTCAGGTGATCAATATTGAGCATGTGCTGCTTCCAAGCTTTATCAACCGTTTCCAGCATAACCCATTTTTCTGCAATCGAAATTTGTTCAGGATCAAATTTACCGCGATAATATTCATAATTTTTGAGCAAATAGTTTGCAAGATCATACTGAAACTGGCTGCTAGAAACCGTGCTTATACCAGATTTTTTGAAATCTTCTACCGGAATGTGTGTTACCTTGCTCGCAACAGAAAACACTTGGTCAACCTGCTCGGGAGTTATGTGATGTTTTTGACATGCCTGGCCTATAATATCTTGCGCAAAGCCGTTAATCAAATCGGTCATAAGCGCTTTAGTATCACTACTTTGCTCTAAAATCTGGCGGCGATAATCATAAATAACCGTACGATGCTGGTTCATAACATCGTCGTACTCAAGCAGGTGCTTTCTGATATCAAAGTGATGTTTTTCAACTTTTTCTTGTGATTGTTCAATCACCCGCGAGACCCACTTTGACTCGATAACTTCGTCTTCTTTCATACCAAGCCGCTTCATATTTTTGGCAAGTGTTTCACCTGCAAAAATACGAATCAAATTGTCATCAAGCGCAATGTAAAAGCGTGATTCTCCCGGATCACCTTGGCGGCCAGATCTACCACGCAACTGATTATCAATACGGCGACTTTCGTGCCGCTCAGTACCAAGAATATACAAACCACCAACATCTTTTGACTCAGGTGTAAGCTTGATATCGGTACCACGACCCGCCATATTGGTTGCAATAGTTACGCGACCCGGATGCCCCGCATATTTAATAATTTCAGCTTCACGCTCATGCTGTTTGGCGTTAAGCACTTCGTGAGGCACACCGTTTAACTTTAGAAAATTACTAATCAATTCAGACGTTTCTACCGCCACAGTTCCCACCAAAACGGGCTGTTTTTTCTGGTAACGCTCTTTGACGTCGTCTACAATCGCTTTGTATTTTGCTTCTTGAGTCAAGAAAATTAAGTCAGATTTATCATCGCGCACCATCGGCAAATTAGTAGGAATTGAAATAACATCAAGCTTATAAATTTTATGAAACTCTTCGGCTTCAGTCATAGCCGTACCCGTCATACCGGCAAGTTTTTTGTACAAACGGAAATAATTTTGCAGCGTGATAGAAGCAAGCGTTTGGCTTTCTTTTTCAATCGTTACACCCTCTTTTGCTTCCAGCGCCTGGTGCAATCCGTCGCTGTAACGACGCCCAAGTAAAATACGTCCCGTAAATTCGTCAACAATCAACACCTGGTCATCACGCACAATATAATCAACATCGAGCTTAAACACTGCATGCGCTTTCAACGCCTGGCTTACATGGTGCAAAACTTCCAAATTAACCGGGTCGTAGAGATTCTGAACACCAAAGAACGATTCAATCTTGTCAACTCCCTGTTCGGTTAACTGCACCGAACGAGCCTTTTCATCAAGCTCATATTCTTCAGCACGCTTGAAATAGCGAACCGCTTTGTCAGCTTTTACATACAACTCACTCTCTTCATCAGTAGGGCCAGAAATAATCAGTGGTGTTCGTGCTTCGTCAATCAAAATCGAGTCAACTTCGTCAACAATAGCGTAATACAGCTCGCGCTGTACATAATCTTCTAATCTAAATTTCATATTGTCGCGTAAATAGTCAAAACCAAGTTCATTATTCGTTGCATAAAGAATATCGGCGCTGTACGCCTGTTTTCGCTCGGCATCGTCCATTTGATTTTGTAAACAGGAAACTTCAAGCCCCAACCCACGATAAATAGGACCGTTCCACTCCGCATCGCGGCGCGCCAAGTAATCATTAACAGTAACCAGATGCGCACCTTTACCTGCCAACGCGTTTAAATAAAGCGGCAATGACGCAACGAGCGTTTTACCTTCCCCGGTTTTCATTTCTGCAATTTTGCCCTGGTGTAATACAACGGCACCCATCAATTGCACATCAAAAGGGCGCATGCCAAGCTTGCGCTTTGAAACTTCACGCACTGTTGCGTACGCTTCAATCAAAATATCATCAAGCGTTGCACCACGCGCAAGTCGCTCTTTAAATTCAAGCGTTTTTGCCGCAAGTTGATCGTCTGTAAGTGCGCTTATGGTTGGCTCCAGCGCGTTAATTTTTTGCACAAATGGCATAAGCTTTCTGAGCTGCCGCTCATTAGCGCTGCCAATAATTTTACTCAAAATCTTTGTAAACATATGTATCCCGCACTCCCTTCTTGGTGAATTTTTAAAAAGTTTTTATTATCCGCCCCACTACCTTCTTGCTCAGTGTATCCAAATTATACTCATCTGGCGAGCAGAAGCGCCAGCATTTCTGCGATATGAACAAAATTGATCGTTACATATCGTGCATTTACTTAAAGAAGTATTTATGTGACTTACCATGACACCATTATTTGTAAGTTCTTCTATCACCGCATGCAGCAGGTCAAAGTAGTAGTTATGGTCACGCGTTAAGACATATTTTTGAGCAAACACAGGAAGTTGTTGTATAAAGTCTGCGCACACACGATAGCAACAAGCATGCGCACACGGGCTGCACCAGATAGACATATCAGCAGCTTTGGTACCAAAACAGTTATCCATATGAGCAAGCACTGTCGGTATTATACCACCAGCTAATCCACGCCATCCTACATGAATAGCTCCAACCACACGACACACCGGATCGGCTATCAAAAGGGCCGCGCAGTCCGCCGTTAATACACCAACAGCCAACTGCGCGCAGTCAGTAATCAAATAATCACCGTCATGCACGAGCGACTGAGCATAATTATTGCGCGTATGATGCGTAATAGCGTGGCCATTAATACCGTGCACCTGATGTTGGAAGGTAATCGCCTGAGCGGTAACACCCGATGGAACCGGGACAATTTGTGCACGCAACATATCTGGCTCTACACAGGTATATCTATCTCCAATCCCAAAACCATACCAGTCTTCTTGGTGTATATACATGCTGTTTACACAATTGAATTTATCATGTCGAGTGCCTGCTGAACTTCGATATCATATGACGGTTTTTTGCTCAAAGCACCAACAACCGTACCGGTTAATAATTGGCGGTAATATGGCGAACACTGAGCAAGCTCCGTTGGTGCCATAAACACCAGTTCTTTGGAGTTTTGTAGCGAAAGATCTAAAATACCGCATGTTTTTTCGAGTGTACGCAAGCGATGCGAAATAACAATCACCACCGACTTTCGCGCAAGCTCTTGCATCATAGCAATAACATTATGCTCGTTTTCTTCGTCAAGGTTGCTGGTCGGTTCATCTAATAAAATACAGGCGGGGCGATAATACTGAGCACGCAAATACACACCCGCAAAATCAAGACGCTGACGCTGCCCACTTGATAGTGCAAGCCCACCTTCACTCACCTTGGTATCTAAACCACGCTTCTGCTCGAGCATATGCCATAAACCAACACGGCCGAGAATATCTATAAGCTTTTGGTCATCATAGCCATGATTTTTAGGCAAGCCGAAAAGAAGATTGTATCTAATCGAACCGTAAAAACCACTCGAGCCCTGGTTTTGAAACGTAATCAATGATCGACGCTGTTCATCATCAATTGCATAAATATTAACCCCGTTAATTGTTACGGTTCCTACATGTGGTTTTAATTGACCACCCAAAATTGACAACAGCGTAGATTTACCCTGACCTGAATAGCCAATAATACCATAAAGTTTGTTAGACTGCTCAGCATCCAATGCAAGTTGCAGCGTTTGACCCGAAAAGACGGGCGCATCTTGATTATAACGAAATTTAAGGGTGCGGGCGATAATGCGAACAGACGCATGCTGTTCACGCTTTTTGCTTTCTGCATTCGTGGCCCCTTGGACCAACACGGGAAACGTTTGTCGTCCATAGGACCGCATGTAAGCAAAAAGATCTTTTACCCGCGTCAAATGATCCTTAAATCGATACAGATATTGGCCAACGGCGAGCAATTGATACGTGCCGCTAAAAAAGGTTACCAAAAGAGCAACACCCGTTACATGGGTAATGGTCCCAACGCTCATAAGATGCAAAATATAAAAGCCCGTAATGGCAAAAATGACCACGTAAGCAACTTTGGTAAATGAACTAATAATGTCATACGAACGGAGCGAATTACCCTCAACTGAGAGCCGATGCTTGTTGGCGTTTTTAAGCTGCATATCGATTTGCTGCGCGCTAAAGGTAGCACGGATCAAACTCATCTGCATCAAGCTTTCAGTGCCCAAATTTTTTACTTTATCGTCAGCATCTATACGCAATGGCACGAGCACATGCGCTGAAAATAAAAAGAGTACGACAGAAAGTATGGTTAAAAGCGACAACAGTCCAAGCACTAAAAGCCCCAAGAGATAATCAATAGCTAAAAAAGAGATCACTACCGTGGTAACTCCCACAATCATAGGCAAAAGCTCATAAATCGCTGATCGAAAAACTTCTTGATACGCTTCTGCTCCGCGATATATTTTGGCAAGAGCCTTACCCTTTGTGCTCGATTGGTGGAAAATAGGGTCAACATTTAAAAGCCGCTGGTTTGCCGCATAGTGAACACTCTGCAAGCACTGAACCATAGTTTTAGTGGCATTAAAATCAGAAAATAATTCGAGCAGCAAAATACCAACCCAGACCATAACAAAGTAGCCAAAGTACGAAGTACCATGCGCAATAAAATATTCCAGAAGCAATGCTGGCATAGAGAGAAAAATATTATTACAGATTTCGCCTAAAACCACTATGGCGATAGCTCCAGCTTGTTTTTTGTACAAGGTACCCCAGTGTTGATCAAAATCAACTGTAATAAGCTGGGCATATTTGTTCATCTTAAAAAGCCGGCTTAAGATCTTGTAATAACGTGCCATAAATAATTGCATTAAACTCATGATAACCTCCAATGAGTCATAAAAAGCAGGGGATCGCTAGACGGGCTCGGGTAATCGTTTTCCATAATTGTTATGCTCCTTGCAAGAGCAAAAAACCTCTTTGTTTAGTATGCAATGTGTAGTATAGCGTTTTTTTGAAAAAGTACAGCAGAAAGACGGAAGCTGAGAAAATTGCTCCGCCTGTAAAAAAGAAACTGTGTATGGTGTAACTACTCATATATCGTAAGTATACCAGATTTTGGGCAAAAAACACTCTTAATTTGTAGGTTTATCTATTTTACATGCAGCCCCAAATACATTAGTCTGGACTATAAAGAGAGTGATATATCATGACACAACAACGGTATAAAGAACAAATTCTTGCCATTGTCTCCCAGCATCTGCCTGGATGCACAGTTTACTTATATGGATCGCGTGCACGCAATACCCACCAGCCAGGGGCTGACATTGATCTTGCCATTGACAATGGCGCACGCATCGCTGATGGTATTCTTGCAACCATACGTTATGATATCGAAGACACGACGGTACCACTTATGGTAGATATCGTTGATGTACACGCTATAGACAAAGATTTTTATAACACCATCTCCAAAGAATGGGTTGTATGGAAAAAATAATAGGAAAAAAAGATGTTTTGCACCGAGCAATTGTTTCATTGCACAAAGCAATTGAACAATATCAGAAGGCGACAGCGCTCGCACATTGTTCTGGTTTTTGCCAAGAAATTTTCTATGATAAAACTGAACTTATTCGCACAACGCGAGATTCCATGATCCAGCGATTTGAATACAGCATTGATACGCTCTGGAAATACCTCAAATCGTACTGCGAGGATATAGAAAAAATAACGATTGAGTCAAAAAGCCCACGCGGTATTTTTAAACAACTCTGTAATGCACGAGTACTGAGTGAACAAGAAACCGAGGTTGCGTTAGAGATGCTGGATGCACGCAATGCAACATCGCATATGTACAAAGAAGAGCAAGCAGAGGCTCTTGCACAAAAAATAACGAGCTATTATCACGTACTTGCACAAATTGAGCGCAAAATAACCATTCATTAAACGCTGTCAGCCTTAATTTCGCCTTTAAGCAGCGCCTGGTAGTAAGACGACATCTCGCGCAGTTGTTCTGGTGGATAAAAGCGCATCTTTTTAGTCTCACTGATCAGTGAAATATCCAAAAGCGCCATAGCGTTTTCAATAGTGTGCAACCGGTGAGCTATAACAAACACCACCGATTGCACGGCAAGTTCTTCGATCATATCAGTAATTGCTTGTTCGCTTACCTCATCAAGACTACTGGTTGGTTCATCCATAAGTATTAACAACGGTTTATAATATTTTGCGCGCAGATAAAGACCAGCAAAATTAAATCGCTGGCGCTGACCACCTGAGAGCGTAAAACCACCTTCGCCAATCAGCGTATCTAAGCCATTACGCGATTCAAACAGTTTCCACAATCCAACACGCTCAAGCACTTCCTGCAACTGTTGATCAGTATAAAAATCTTTGTCAGTCGGCAGTCCAAACGTCAGATTAAACCGCACAGAGCCGCGCAATGTGGAAGAAGTTTGGTTCTGAATAGCAATCAACGAACGACGAGCGTAATCATCGATAGCATAAATATCGATCCCATTAATGGTAATCGTGCCCTCTTGTGGCTTAAGTTGTCCACCTAAAATAGATAGAAGAGTTGTTTTGCCCATACCAGAAGGCCCCATAATGCCATATAATTTATTTTTTTGCGTAGGCACAACCGTAAGCGAGAGCGAGTGATCATTAAATATTTGGGCGCGCACATTATATCTAAATTTAAGATTGTGCGCTTTAATGACGATATTTCCTGCTTTATCAAGTGGTAGTACAAAACGATGGTCACCCAATACAGGGAAAGTCTGATAACCAAACGTACGCAAAAACGTAAATAAATCGCCAATCTGACTCCAGTACGTGATAAACCAATAGACACGCCTGCCAACCTTAACAATATCAAAAGTGCCGCGCAAAAACGTGATAGCCAACGTTGTAGCATCAAATGCTATAAGTTTATGTTGATGGACCAAATACAAAAGATACGCACATATCACAAAAAACATGGCAAAATACATCAGACGCATGACCAAATCCATCAAAAAAAACGACGCTATTGAAGCGCGTTCTACTTTAATACTTTTTTGCGTCTGCAGGCGCACACGCTGGTCTGCTTCGTTACCAGCAAATGCGGATCGAATAAGCGAAATCTGTGCAAGATTTTCTAACCCTATATTTTTTAACTGGTCTTCTGTTGCGATATAACGAGCAAAAAACGCACGGTTGTTGAGGCTATAGAGCAGATATGCAACAACAACCATTATAACCATAAGCACGAACGCGATCAGGCAGAGGGTGAGATCAACGTAAGCAATGGCAACCAACGCCGTAATCGCGCCAACGAAGGTGAGTAAAAGGTCATTAACCCCAATCTCAAGAACTTCGCGATAGGCGCGTACGGCTCGCTCGATTTTTGCCAGTATTTTGCCTGTCTCGCGTGTCGTGTGAAATATCGGATCTACTTTGAGCAAAAATTGTTGCGCGTAATATTGGATACTTTGCGTACTGAGCAACACCTGTACGTAAATAAAATCAGAAAAATAGTCGAATAACAAAATAATAATCCACGCAGAGATAAGATATATAAAATAATCTATACGCCCCGAACAAAAAATAGCACCGATAACAATTGGCAAAAGCGTGATTGCGATGCGTTTAATAATTTGCGGCACGATAACCAACACCAGTCGTAATTTTTGGCAAAGCACCAGCTGAAGCCACGATTGACCAAAATCGATAGAAAACAGACACGTAAAATTTTTAATATTAAATAAACGATAAAAAAATTGATAATAGCGATCACTCATTAAACTCATACATTCCTTCCAGATGTCTATACATTACTACTCATTTTACTGTAAAACAAACGTGACACCATGCGCAAGGCACCGTATCAATAACACAAAATTCGACGTTCAAAACAATGATTTGAATGATTTGAGTGAGAATTTGGTTGCGGGGGCTGGATTCGAACCAGCGACCTTTGGGTTATGAGCCCAACGAGCTACCTGCCTGCTCCACCCCGCGGTTTAACATCATTCTATGCCTGTTTTCGCTCACTGTCAAGCACAAACTGCATATCAATTATAAAATTTTTTAAGTTTTTATAGCATCTGTCAGGCTTCGGTCAAGCGAGCGGTACATAATCGCTTCTTGCATATGAGGGAGCTCGATAGTTTCCGAGCTCTCTAAATCTGCAATCGTACGCGCGATTTTGAGTACTTTGTGATATCCGCGCATACTCAGTGATAGACGATCAAATGCTTGCTTTATCGCTTGTTCAGCTTGTGCGGTTATAGTGCAGTTGGCATCAAGCTCTTCGGGGTTCATGTGGCCATTGAATCGCTGTGCGCCCAAGCGCCTTTGTTGGCGCTTGATTGCGTGTTCGACCTTTTCGTACATGGTGTGTGATGCAAGTGCTGGTTCACGATCTTTGATGGTTTCGTAATCAACGGCCGGCACATATACCTGTAAGTCGATACGATCAAGCAGCGGCCCAGATAATTTGCTCAAATAACGCTGAATTTCCAACGGCTTACACGTACATGTTTTACGTTTTTCACCCCAAAAACCACAGGGGCACGGATTGAGTGCTGCAACAAGCAAAAATGAGGCAGGAAATGTTACCGTTTGATGTGCACGCGCAATAGTTACCTCGCGTGTTTCAAGAGGCTGACGCAGCGATTCGATCACACCTCGTTTGAACTCGGTCAGCTCGTCCAAAAACAGGACACCATGATGTGCAAGGCTCACTTCGCCCGGCTGAGGATACGTACCACCACCAATAAGACCTGCCTCAGAAGTTGTATGATGCGGCGCACGAAAGGGGCGTTGTGCAACCAATTGCTCGCCACCCAAT
>Ga0209749_1001840_pt1 | contig 16456 bp, 12 predicted proteins | sample EPASupsiteSAE347_FD_187267 | JGI IMG/M metagenome (GOLD analysis project Ga0209749, IMG submission 187267) | Bioremediated contaminated groundwater from EPA Superfund site, New Mexico - Sample SAE3-47 (SPAdes) (version 2) | ecosystem: Environmental > Aquatic > Deep subsurface > Groundwater >... | reverse complement strand
CCCGCCGTCATCGCTTCCGCCTCTGCCGCCGCCACCCATACCCATCAAAATCAACCAGGGCAGGATATCCCTGCCCTGCCTCGTTCCCAGGAGGAGGCCAAGGGCAATGGCAATAATAACGATCGTCCAGAAATTCAGACCGCCGCCCCTTGCCGCCGCCTTTGTCCGGCGCGGCTGCTCAACGGCGGGGTTTCCCGTCAGGGTCACCCCCGCGTCTTTGGCCACGACGGCGGCAATGGCGATCATCCCGTTGGCCATACCCTTTCCGTACTGATTCTGGCGGAAAAAGGGGAGCATGTATTTATCCCTGATTTCCCCGACCAGACCGTCCGGCAGGATGCCTTCGACGCCATACCCGGTCTCGATGCGCATCTTCCGTTCCTTGACGGTCAGAAACATCAGGACGCCTTTATTCTCGCCTTTCTTGCCGATCCCCCAGGCCCGATAAAGGCGATTGACATAATCGTTTATTTCTTCGTTTTCCCCCAGGGTGGCCACCGTGGCGACGACGATTGCCGTCCCCGTCTTCTCCCATACCTCCTGGGCCAGCTTTTCCATCCGGTCCTTATCCTCCGGCGCGATTACCCCGGCGAAATCGTTCACCGCCCCCGCCGGTTTGGGAAACGAGTCCTTTCCCCAGGCAGCGCCGCAACACAGGATAAACCCCAGCAGGGCCGCCGCGAATACCGCCTTTAGTTTTCCTGAAGTAAAGACCATTTCCCGTGCTTTCATCTCTAATGATTGCCTTACAAGATACACTATCTTAGCCAGCGAGAAAAGAAATATGATGAACTCGCAAAAAATCCTATTTATCTCACTTCGAGACCTTTGATTTCTCCTAACGTTAGGCAAATCGTCATTCCGGCGCTTATTGTCATACCGGCGAAAGCCGGTATCCAGTTATTTGTTCATTGACATTCTTTAAATCTAATCTTATAAAATATCAACCAAATATCAGGAGGTGCGGCAATGGTCACAATGGTTAAAACGGTCACAACTTATCTCAAAGGACAAATATACGATCTCGATGTCAACGCCTTGCAGGCGGATCCGCAGCAACCCCGGAAACATCTCGATCCGGAAGCACTCAACGAACTGACCGCCTCCATTCAGAAACATGGCGTTCTGCAGCCGATCCTCTTCCGACGGGACGACCAGGGCACCCTCTTTATCGTCGCCGGGGAACGTCGCGTCGCCGCATCGAAACAGGCCGGCATCGCCACGATTCCCGGCATCTTTGTCGAGGGGAATCACCGGGAAATTTCCCTGGTCGAGAATATCCTCCGGGAAAACCTGACCCCCGTTGAGGAGGCGGAAGGCATGAAACTCCTCATGGTCGAGGAGGGCTACAACCAAAACCAGCTTGCCGACATGCTCGGCAAGACCCAGTCCTCCGTCTCCAAGACCCTGACTATTACCAACCTTCCCGAAGATATCCTGAGCCAGGCGCGTTCGAACCCAAACATCCCCAAAACGGTACTCATGGAGGCTGCCGGGGCAAAGACGGAAAAGGGTATGCGCACGGTCTTCGCGCGTTACCTGGCGCAGGAGGCCAAAAAGAGCGCCGCCCCGACCCCCGCCAAGCCCAAAGTTTCCAAGGAAACGGCCCTTATTCGGCAGGCGGTCTCCTTCAACGATAAGCTGGCAAATCTGCAACTGGAAGACTGGAATGAGGAAAACCGCCAGGATCTGGCCGTGGCGCTCGGGAAAATCTGGCAGTCGACGACAAGACACCTCCAGACCATGGGCGTTGAACCATCGGAAGAAGAAGCGGAGCCGGAAGGCGATCCTCTGGAACTTTCCTGAGGACAACAATCCGGGGCGCCCAAAACAACATTTTTTCGAACATTCGTCAATTCGTTAATGTTATTATATATTTATCTTGTATGAATTATTCATATTTTTCCAGTGAAGCAGGAAACTGTCTGGCTGAATCTGAACCAGATGGCAGCCCTTTTTGATAGGGACAAGTCCGTCATTTCCCGACACCTGCGCAATGTGTTCAGGGAAAAGGACCTTCTTTGCCGTGTCCTTATTAATCTCATGAGCCGGAGGTAGCAAGCGAACAAAGAAATTGACTGACTATATTCCCGTTTCATGCTATTATCTTTGTAAAATGTAATCGGTGATGACAATATGCAAAGATATATCGACAGGCAGGCTTCACGCGAACTCCAGTACTCCCTCGACCATAATCCTGTAACGGCGCTGATCGGTCCTCGGCAATGCGGCAAATCGACTCTTGCCCGGCATTTGCTGGAAGGTAGGGGCGATGCGTTGTTCCTGGATCTGGAACTCCCATCGGATTTAAGGAAACTGGATGATCCGGAACTTTTTCTTGGAGAATATACAGAGAAACTCGTCTGCATCGACGAGATTCAAAGGAAGCCCGATCTGTTCCCCCTTTTGCGGGCGCTTGTGGACAGGGACAGGAGGCCGGGGCGATTTCTGATCCTTGGTTCGGCTTCTCGCGATCTCATCAGGCAAGGCGGCGAAACCTTGGCTGGACGCATTCATTACCTTGAACTGACGCCGTTCACATGGTGTGAACTGGAGGACAGCGCAAACAATAACGGATGGGACTTCAAAAAACACTGGTGGCGTGGTGGTTTTCCTCCGGCGTTTCTCGCGGATTCGGAAGCGCAGAGTACCACGTGGCGAAGGGATATGATTCAGGATTACCTGAGCCGCGACATCCCCTCCTTCGGCTATATGGTCCCCATGCCGACTATGGAGCGCTTCTGGAAAATGCTGGCCCATTATCACGGTGGACTTCTGAACGCTTCCAAAATTGGTCAATCTCTGGATGTTTCCCACAACACCGTCCGTAAATATCTCGACATTCTTGAACAGACATTTATGGTTCGACTCCTGCGGCCACTGGAGATCAATCTCAAGAAACGATTGGTCAAATCTCCCAAGATTTATCTACGCGACAGCGGCCTTCTGCACACACTCCTGGAAATTGATAATATGACTGATTTATATGGTCATCCGGTATTCGGCGCCTCATGGGAAGGTTGGTGCATCGAGCAGATCATTGCAAAACTTCCTTTGTGGCAATCCTTTTTCTACCGTTCCTCTTCGGGAGAAGAAATCGATCTTGTCTTGGCCAAAGGCGGCAAACGGCTTGCCTTCGAGATCAAGGCGTCCCTCTCGCCGCATCTTTCAAGAGGGTTCCCCGATACTCTGGAGGCCCTTCAGCCTGAACGCACCTGGGTCGTCTGCCCCATGACCGACCCAAGCTACCCGATACGCAACGGAGCACGTGTCGCAGGCTTCAGCGAGTGCCTGAAAGAACTGGAAGCATTCCTATGATCAAAAGCCTTTTTAACATTACAACGACAGAATAGGGAGGACAGGATTCCCATGTCCGCAAAGGTTATCTATGAGCGTTTTCTGTGGTTTCATACCCAGGTAAAACAGGGGAGTTTCCCCAGCGCGACGTCCCTGGCGGCACACTTTGAAATCGCACCCAAGACCGCCCAGCGGGACATCGAGTTCATGCGCGACCGCCTCTACGCGCCCCTGCAATACAGTCCGCCCCACCGGGGCTACCGCTATGAAGATGACACCTATCAGCTTCCCGGCCTCTGGCTGAAAGAAAGCGAGGTGGTATCCCTCCTGGTATCAGCCCGCCTCGCCGCCGCCATTCCCGACGGCGCGCTGAAGTCCTCGCTCCAGAAGTTTCTCAATCAGATCTTCAGCCTCCACACCCTCTCTACAGCCCTTTCCCTGGAGCAACTGCACCGGAAGGTTTCCGTCAAAAATATCGAATACTACCGCACCGATGAAAAGGTCTATCATCAGGTCCTCGACGCCCTCCTCCACAACCGCCCGTTGCGGATCGAATATTACTCCCCCCACACCGGCGCCCAAACCCGGCGCGATATTCTGCCCCTCCATCTCCTGGCCTATATGGGCACGTGGCATCTGATCGCCCATTGCCGGATGCGCAACGAACTGCGGGACTTCGCCCTGTCGCGCATTCGCGGCATTGAGCCGTCGGCCTGCGCCATCTCCGTTGCCGACGACCGTCGCTCCCTCACGGAATATCTCCGGGAACACTTCGGCATCCTGCGCGGTGCGGCCATCAGCGAGGTGACGATCCGCTTTACCCCGGACGTTGCGCCCTGGATACGGGAACAGGTCTGGCACCCGCGCCAGCAAATCGCCTGCGAAACCGACGGCGCGGTCATCCTGAGTTTTCCCGCATCCGATCTGCGCGAGGTTAAGCGCGAGGTCCTGCGCTACGGCGCCCAGGCGGAAGTAATCGCTCCCCCAGCCCTCAGAAACGAAATCGCCGCGGAAATAAAAAAAATGCAAAATATTTATCTGGTAGGACACGCTATGGGGGACCAGGTGTGATAAAGTCACATCAACGCCATCGTTTCGTCGTCATCGAAGAGGCGGATACTTTGAGATTCTGGATTGGAATGTCAGAGGAATCAGCGATGGGCGGCAGGTCGATGTCGGTAAGTGGTAAGGGGATTTTGTCATATATGAATTGGCGCGTGGAGGTGAGTTATGGGAATGGAAACAAAAGTTGCCCTTTTTCGCGGTAAAGGCATCCGCAAAACATTGTACAATAACGAATGGTGGTTTTCGGTTGTCGATGTATGTGCTGTGCTGACAGGAAGTATCGATTCAGGAGCATACTGGAGAAAGTTAAAACAAAGACTTAAAGAAGAAGGGAGTGAAGTCGTGACAATTTGTCACGGGTTGAAGTTGACTGCCCCAGACGGAAAGATGAGAGAAACAGATTGCGCCAACACCGAGGGAATCTTCCGTATCATCCAGTCCATCCCCTCCCCCAAGGCCGAACCCTTCAAGCGCTGGCTGGCAAAAGTCGGTTACGAGCGGGTGCAGGAAATCGAAGACCCGGAACTGGCAACGAAAAGGACGCGGGCGCTCTATAAGGCTAAAGGGTACTCCGACGCCTGGATCGAAAAGCGGATGCGCGGGATCGCCGTCCGGGAAGAGCTTACGGACGAGTGGAAAAACCGCAACGTAAAACAGGAGCAAGAGTATGCGATCCTCACGGCAGAAATTGCCAAGGCGGCCTTTGGTGTAACCTTCGGCGAGCATAAGGAGTTGAAGGGGCTGAAACGGGAAAACCTGCGGGACCACATGACCGACCTGGAATTGATTTTCTCGATGCTCGGCGAGGCCGCAACTACGGAAATAACCAGGGTTGATGACGCCCAGGGCTTCGATGAAAACCGCACCGCCGCACGGAAAGGCGGTGAAGTAGCCGGTGTGGCCCGAAAAAATCTGGAAAAGAAAACCGGCAAGCGCGTCGTCTCACCGGAGAATTACCTGGAGGAACCGGAGAGCCGGAAGCGGCTGAAATCGTAAATGAAGGAGGGAGGTATTCAAATGGCCAATCAGGCTCAGAAAACCAAGCACGTAACAAGCGAATTGATTTTGTACCAGACACCAGATGGTAAGACCAAGGTAGAAGTCCGACTGCAGGACGAGACCGTCTGGCTGAGCCAGAAGCAGATGGCGGAGCTGTTTCAGACCACCCCTCAGAACATCACCATCCACCTGAGAAATATTTTCAACGAGGGGGAGTTGGATGAAGGGGCAACTTGTAAGGATTTCTTACAAGTTCAAACTGAGGGAAGCAGGCAGATCGAGCGCAAACAGAGGCTCTACAATTTAGACGCCATTATTTCTGTTGGGTACAGGATCAAATCCCATGTAGCCACCCGATTTCGTCAATGGGCTACCCAGCGGTTGCGGGAATATATCATCAAAGGTTTCACCCTCGACGATGACCGGTTGAAACAGGCCGGCGGCGGGCATTACTTTGACGAGTTGATGGCCCGCATCCGGGACATCCGCTCCTCCGAGAAGGTCTTCTGGCGCAAGGTACTGGATATTTACGCAACCAGTATCGACTATACGCCCGACTCCGAGTTATCACAGCAGTTCTTCGCCGTTGTGCAGAACAAGATGCATTGGGCGGCCCACGGGCATACCGCCGCTGAGGTCGTTCATGACAGGGCGGATGCAGCCAAGCCGAACATGGGCATGACGACCTGGGCGGGCAGCACCCCCCGCAAAGGTGACGCGGAGATCGCCAAAAATTATCTGAACGGCAAAGAACTCGATATTTTGAACCGGATTGTCAGCATGTATCTTGATTTTGCAGAATTGCAGGCGCTGAACCGCACCCCTATGTACATGCGGGATTGGATCACCAAACTGGACGATTTTCTCAAGCTGAGCGGAAGAGACATTCTCGCCCATGCAGGGAAGATCAGCCATGATGAGGCGCTGGCAAAGGCGCATGCGGAATACGAACGCTATCGGAAAGAACGTCTGGACGAGTCGTCACCGGTGGAGCGGCAATTCACCGCCGCAGTCGAGAAAATGAAGCAGCTTGAAAAATCGAAAACACGGGGACACAAAAAGTGACGGATGACAATATTGACGATCTCATCATAATCTCCGCCCTGCAGCATTATGCTTTCCGCCCCCGGAGGCGCTCCTTTCTATGGCCAGACGCGGAGGCGTCTCAATGTCGCGGATATGGCGCGGGGGAGCTTTGCCTAAGATTTCGTAGCGGGGGAATGGGAGTATTTAGCCGGGTTATGGCATGATTTGGGAAGGGAAATAAATGGATTTTTATGCTGACGGAAACAAGAGTCAAAAGCTGATAATGCATATTGATGGCGTTAGGCGTAATGCGTCTTTATTTTCCAAAGAATTTGGGTGTGAAGCTTGGGGCGCGTTGTTGGGAGACTGGCATGATTTAGGAAAATTCATGGAAGCGTTCCAACGGTATATGCTTGAAGACGAACAGCGCATTGAACATGCTGTTGTGGGCGGACGTTACGCTACAGAGCAATTTGATGACCCTCTTCGCAAATTGGCATTGCAGTTTGCAATTACTTGTCATCATACCGGGTTACAGAATAGCGAAATCCTCAGAAAACGATTGGTCAACGCTGCACAGTTGGTACAGGATGCTATCATAAATGCGCCTGGGGATTTGTTGGATAGAGAACTCCCTGTGTGGCCCGAGTGGCTAATTCCGCCGAATGTCGCCGCTGAAAAAAAGATAAAAGATGAGTGGAAGAGAAGCTTGGAATTTTGGATACGTATGCTCCATTCCTGTCTGGTTGATGCTGATTGGCTTGATGCTGAAAAACGAGACCCATATGTACCGAAAAGACCCAATTTCCCTCCGCTTGATGAACTTAGAGATCAATTGGATGAGTATATTGATGTAAAAGTTACTAACGCAAAAAAGAATAATTGGACACCAGTCAATGCTCAAAGAAAAAACGTTTTGGATGCTTGCAGAGAATCTGCAATGACGAAAGCAGGATTTTTTTCATTGACTGTTCCTACAGGTGGGGGAAAAACACTTTCCGGGATGTCCTTTGCCTTAAATCATGCCGTGAAGAATCAATTAAAGCGGGTGATTGTAGTTATCCCTTATACAAGTATAATCGAGCAAAATGCAGCCGCTTACGCAGAGGTTTTTGGCGCGAAAAACGTAATTGAGCATCACTCAAATATTGATCCTGAAAAAGATACAGAAAGAAACCGACTGGCAGCAGAGAATTGGGATGCGCCTATCATTGTCACAACGAATGTTCAGTTTTTTGAATCATTATACACAAACAAGAATTCCAGACTTCGAAAACTTCATAACATTTCCAGAAGCGTTATTATTTTGGATGAAGTGCAATCTTTGCCACCTGGGCTGTTATATCCAATATTGGATGCAATACAAGAATTGAGAGAACATTACGGTTGTTCAGTTGTTCTTTCGACAGCAACTCAGCCAGCATTGAAAAAGCGCAAATCATTTATATGTGGATTGGATGCTGTGAAAGAAATTATTCCGGACGCAATGACGCTGTCGCGAGATTTAGCCCGTGTGAACATTGAATGGGAAACAGGCAGTGCAATAGAATATTCAGATATTTCGGAACGTATCCTAAAAGAAAATATGCGACGTGTTTTGGTGGTCACACATAAGCGTAAAGATGCCCGAGTGCTTGCCGGTTTGCTACCCGAGGATACTTATCATCTTTCAGCATCAATGTGCCCTTCACACCGAAAAGATATTCTTAAAAAAGTAAAAGAGTTGCTGGAAAATGAATCTTCGACTGTTCGGTTAGTAAGTACGCAATTAATTGAGGCAGGGGTAGATATTGATTTCCCTGTCGTTTTCAGGGCCTTAGCCGGACTGGACAGTATTTCACAGACGGCAGGGCGTTGTAACCGCGAAGGGAAAATTATTAACGGCGGCCGTTTAATTGTTTTTCGCGCACCAACAGAACCTCCGGCTGGTGTCTTGCGCCTGGGAAAAGGTATTACAGAAAGCTTACTTAATTCTGACGACGTTTTGCGGGGCGACGATAGTTCGCTGGATTTAACGTCTCCTGCAATTTTTGATACATACTTTCGCCTGTTTTATTCTGGTGTTCAACTGGATGGGGCAGGGGTTCAAAATGCTCGTGTAAGTCTGGATTTTCCTGAAGTTGCCAAACGTTTCCGTATGATTGACAGCGCTACATATCACGTCGTTGTTCCTTACAAAGATGCATATAACAAACTGGAGATTGTCCGGGCTAAATTCAAACCATCGCGGGACGATTTCAGATCACTTCAACCATTTATTGTTCAAATATACGCTAACGAGTTTAAGGCGTTAGATAACATAGGCGCACTTGGATCTATACATGAAAAAGCGTTCTTTCATTTAACGGCTCCGTATGAACGGCTTTACGATAAACGATTTGGTTTAGATATGTCTGAAAAAAATCTCTTTCCTGATTATTCAAAATTTAACGCATGAGTGTTTAAAGGAGGAATTATGGAAGAACGGAGAGGTCCGACATTAAAACTGCGGGCAAAAGGGCCACTTGCCATATTTACGCGGCCCGAACTTAAAACAGAACGGGTGAGTTATGAGGTTCCAACCCCTTCAGCCGTTCGCGGAATATTTGAAGCGATTTGCTGGAAGCCCGCTATTCAATGGCATGTGGAGCGCATCTACGTATTCAATGAAATATCCTTTACTGCGATAAAGCGGAATGAAGTGACTTGCAAGTCTGTTCAGCCCTTGCAATCCCTGTTAGACGGAGGAAATTATATTTACGATAACTCAATAGAAGTGGACAGGGTAACAAAGAGAGAAGAGAAGGGGAAGTGGAAATATGATACTCCAAACAGAGCGCAACGAAATACTGTCGCTTTGCGGAATGTTGATTATCAGTTTGAAGCATTTTTTACGATCACTGAGAAGGCTGGGCCGGAGGACAATATCTTCAAATTTATCGACATGTTTTCGCGTCGTTTGGAAAAAGGCCAGCATTTTCACCAGCCCTATTTCGGATGCAGGGAGTGTATTGCTGAAATTCATCCTCCCATAGAAAGCCCAAAAGGGCGGTCAATCCCTGTATCGAAAGAACTCGGTTTAATGCTTTGGGATATTGAGTTCGGAGGTGTGAAGGACCGGCAAAACACGCCCCTTTTCTTCAATGCAAAATTGGAAAATGGAAAAATGGAAATTCCATTGTATCCAATTGGGCGGGAGGAGGTGTCTTATGATATTGAAAGCACTTTATGATTTAGCACAACGGGAAGAGCTTGTGCCCGATCCTGATTTTGAAATCAAGCCGGTCTCTTGGGTGATTCGAGTGGGTGATGGCGGTAAGCTGTTGGGTATTGAACCGCTAAAGCAAGCAGAACAACTTCCTGTGGGGTCAAAGAAGAAACCGAAATTGTTAGGGATGCCAATGTTTGTCCCTTATCAAGGGTCTGTTACTTCAGGTGACCGCGCATTTTTCTTAGTTGGTAAATCTGAATATACATTGGGTCTCGATCCAAAAGGTGACCGCGAAGCTGATAAATTATATTCTCGGTTAAAGCTATTTTATGATCAAATCGAACAGTGTTGGAAGGCAACAAAAAATCCTGCGGTGCATGCCATTGCCTCATTTTTGGATTCTCTTCTAAAAGTTTCATCTGACTTTTTAGTGGATGATTTTGACGGTGTCGTATTTAAAAAAGAATTCAAGAATGAATACAAATTGATTCAAGAAGTCTTTGAAAAAAATGGCATTGATTGCAATGATCTCGCAACGGCAACACCAGAACGACTTAAAGACGCTTCTAATAAACTTCTCAGCATTCCCAATCTCACAGAACTTATCACTGAGAATAAGAATCTTTCTGAGGCACAATCAGGAACAGCGGATGACGCTGCAAGGTGGATAAACAAGATAACAATAGCTAAAGTTTACCCACAAAAAAGTCTGAAGACCCTACTGCCTGATGGTTGTTTGACGAACGATTTGCTCGCCTTTGCTTATTCGTTTGATGATTGCCGAGTTCACGAGTCGGAAGAAATTAAGAGATATTGGAAGGGGGTATGTTCTAAAACCGGCAAAGATGAGGGGAATGCGAAGATTTGTTTGATTACAGGGCGCAAATCACCTGTTGCAGACAGAATACCGTTGTTGAAAAATGTGCCCGGAGGAAGCACCAGTGGGGTTTCTCTTGTCTCATATAATTCATCAGCTTTTGAAAGTTATGGATGGAAGGAGAAAACAAATTCGCCTGTTGCCAATGCCGCAATTTCTTCAGAGGGCGCACTTTTATCCATGGCATCTCTGAACCGTCTTTTGCATCCCAATCCACCCGATCCGCAAGATCCGAATCAGACCTTATCAAAGCAAAATGTACATTTAAGCTCAGATACGGTGGTGTGTTATTGGACACGACACAAGAGTGAATTGTCCGATTCTTTTGGTTTGGCCATTGAGGTGGATGAAGAAAAGGTAGAAGCAAAACCGGTGCAGGTTTCGGAGATGTATAAAAGTCTTTGGAAAGGCATTCCCTATAAATTGGACAAGCCCGACGAATTTTACTCTTTGGTTCTGTCAGGCGGTCAGGGACGGGCAACGGTACGGGATTGGATAGAGTCGAATACACAGCATGTAGTGGATAGTCTGGCGCAATATTTTGCAGAGTTGAGAATTGAGCGTTGTTGCCCTGCTCCAAAAAATGGGAAACATCCTGAAAGCTTTCCGTTGCCTTTATTGCTTGAATCGCTTGCTGATCCGAAAGACCGCCGAAAAGAAGGTATCCCTTCTGCAATTAGCGCACAGTTCTACAGGGCATCAATTGACAAAAAGCTATTGTTTCCACAGCCGGCATTTAGCCGGGCGATATTACGTTATAGAGCTGAATTGGGGAAGGAAGGCAATGAAAAGAATGGCTGGTCCATAAAGAATTGGAACGATGCTCGTGCGGCAATTATTAAAGCGTATCTAAATCGAAAACATCGGAAAGAATCCAAACAAGAGGAGGTGTTGGAAAAAATGAATCCAAATTGTACAGATGAAGGATATCTGCTTGGACAACTCATGTCAGTATTGGAAAAGCTACAGGCAGAGGCGCTGGGTAATGTTAATTCGAGCATCATAGATCGGTACTTTGCTGGGGCCTCTGCATCTCCTAAAAGCGTATTTGGAAGTTTACTTAGAAACGCCCGGCACCATGCGAGCAAGGCTAAAGACAAAAAAGATACATGGTGGATCACTGCAAGGTTGGAAGACTTGATTGATCAAATTTGCAGCCAGTTTGATATTTCTTTGAAGAAGACAGAAGATCCAAAAACCGTCTATGAGAATGGCTTCCCTGCGTATCTTTCACAGGAACAGCAGGGGATGTTCGTTCTTGGATATCACCAGATGCGTAAATGGCTTAAATGGAAGTCAAAGGAGGAGCAGGATGCCTGGAATGCTGTTCATCAAGATGCCCCAAAAGCCTATTTGTGGGAAAGAAAGGAAGAAAAGAAGATTAATGATATTAAAACATTAACCGAAGAAAAAGGAGAAAACTAATGAGTGGAGCCATCAAAAATCGTTATGAGTTTGTTTTTCTGTTTGATGTAAAAAATGGCAATCCCAATGGCGATCCAGATGCAGGGAATGCTCCTCGTCAGGACTATGAAACGGGGAAAGGATTAGTTACGGATGTTTGCTTGAAACGGAAGATTAGAAACTATGTGGATATCACAAAAAACAACCAGGCTCCGTATGAAATTCATGTGAGAGAAGGCGCTTTTCTTTCTGAACATCATAAGCGCGCACATTTGGCAATTGAAAATGAAACGATACAGATGATCGTTCCTAAAGATTTGGTAGCTGAGTTTAAAGCATTTGAAGCATATCCGGATGGGATACTTTTCTCTGATGAGGGCGAGCGACCATGTTTGGTCTTGTCCTTAACCGGACTGGAAGAGACGGAGAAAAAAGCCAAAGGTTTGAAAGAAAAAAGCAAAAAGGAAGACACCGAGGACAAGAAGCTGATATCGCCCGCCGCAAAAGCGAAGCTGCGTGAACTGTTTATCGATTCAAAAGAGAAAAAAGCGGCGCAGTGGATGTGCAAAAACTTTTTTGACGTTCGTACATTCGGTGCGGTTATGTCCACCGGCGATATGAGATGCGGACAGATTAGAGGGCCTGTGCAATTTGGATTTGCCGAAAGCATTGATTCAATTGTGGGTAAGGAAATACCCATGTCGCGGACGGCTGCGGTAAGTGTAGATGACCCTGATCAAAAAGGATTAGGCGCTCGAAAATCAATTGTTCCTTATGGCCTTTATCGGGTTCATGGATATATTTCTGCGCATCTGGCAAATCAAACTTCCTTTTCAGAGGATGATTTACAGCTGTTGTGGTCAGCCCTGATGAATATGTTTGACCAAGATCCCGCTGCTGCTCGAACCGGAATGCACGCTCAAAAATTGATCGTGTTTAAACATGTTGGAACTGGTGAAGATGAAAAGCAAAAAAACGAACAAGCAAAATTAGGATGTGCACCTGCGCATAAATTATTTGAATTGGTAAATGTTGAATTGATCAATAAAGACAAGCCTCCACGTTCTTTTGATGATTATAAAAAGATTGACGTTGCGGATATAAAAACTAAGGCAAAAGTCTTAGGCGTTGAAGCAATTGAAAAGCTTTAGTCAGGGGGGCCATTATCCAGAATGCCGAATCATCATGCCGGATTGGATGGGTCCTTGTTTAGGAAACGTGATAATAGCCAATAAACGTGACAATCACTCGCGCTTAAGAGGCGGATGATTAAAAGGCCTGCCGATGAAAAGAAAAAGGACTATCAGATGCCAAAAATAACAAAAGACAAGGCCATCACTGACGTCTATCACCAAATACAGGATGTTCTCGCCCATGCGCGCAGCCAGGCCTACCATGCCGTTAACATTGCCATGGTCCATGCCTATTGGAATATTGGCAGGATTATTGTTGAAGAGGAGCAACGCGGGGAAGAAAGAGCGGAATACGGAAAAGGATTGATTGAGGAACTCTCGATTAAGCTTTCCTCGGAGTTCGGCAGAGGCTTTGATAAGTCCAATCTTTGGAATATGCGTGCATTTTTCCTGGCTTTTCCAATTCTCGACGCAGTGCGTCGAGAATTGTCCTGGACCCATTACCGCTTGCTGCTGAAAGTGGAACGTCCGGAAGTCCGTCAGTTCTACATGGAGGAATGCATCGCAGCTCATTGGAGCACCCGCCAGCTTGAACGGCAGGTCAATTCCTTCTACTACGAACGGCTCCTGAAAAGCCGCGACAAGGAACCGGTGCGCAAAGAAATTCAGGCGCTGGAACCTGACCCGCAGCCGGAAGACATCATCAAAGATCCCTATGTCCTTGAGTTTCTCCAGCTCCAGGAAAACGCCAGCTATCAGGAAAAAGACCTCGAATCGGCACTGATCGGCAAGTTACAGGAATTCCTCCTGGAGTTGGGAAGGGGGTTTTCCTTCATTGGCCGGCAAAAACGCTTCACCTTTGACGGTCAGCATTTCTACATCGATCTCGTCTTCTACAATTATATTCTCAAGTGCTTTGTTCTCATCGATCTGAAAGTCGGCACATTGACCCATCAGGATTTGGGACAAATGCAAATGTATGTCAATTACTACACCCGTGAGATGATGAATGAAGGGGATAGTCTGCCGATAGGCATCATCCTCTGCGCCGACAAAAGTGAAGCGGTCGTTCGTTACACCTTGCCGGAAGACAACGATCATATATTCGCCTCTCGTTATAAGCTATACTTGCCAAGCGAAGCGGAACTCGCGGCGGAGTTGATCAGGGAACACCGATTATTTGAAATGGAAAGGAAGTTAGAAGGTAATTGCCCATGATGACTTTAAAACGTTTTCGGTCCGGCCTTGATATGATTCCGGCAACGACGTCTTGGTATCTATCCGATATCAGCGAGGCGAAAGGAAGGCAGGAACTTTATACAAAACAGTCGCCGCAACGTTTGAAATCGCTCAAGGAACATGCCCTTATCGAAAGCGCGGTTTCTTCAAACCGCATCGAGGGCGTTGAGGTCGATAACAAGCGCATCGGCACGATTATCTTCGGAAAGTCGCTGCTCCACGACCGTTCTGAAGAAGAAGTTCGCGGTTATCGTGAGGCTTTAAATCTCATCCATGAAAAAGGCCGGCAATTGCCGGTTAGCGAGGAGAATGTAAAAATACTTCACCGCTTAATTCGCGGGGAAATTTGGGATGCGGGGAAATATAAAGAGAAAAATAGCGACATTATCGAAAAACACCCGAACGGCACATCAAGTATCAGGTTCAAAACTGTTCCTGCCCTAAACACGCCCGACTGTATGAATGGACTCCTGGCTATGTGGAATGACGGACGAAAAGAAGAAAGTATTCAACCTCTCATTGCGCTGGCTGCTTTCAACCTTGATTTCCTGTGCATTCACCCCTTCCGTGACGGAAACGGCAGGGTTTCCCGGCTCCTCATGCTTTTACAATGCTATCATCAAGGTATCGAAGTCGGCAGATATATCAGCTTAGAGCGGCTTATCGAGCAGAACAAGGAAAGATACTACGAAACTCTGAAAATTAGTTCGGAGGGATGGCACGAGGGAAAGCATAATCCGTGGCATTATATCAATTTCATCTGTTTCATCCTGAAAAGCGCTTACAAAGAATTTGAAGAAAGGTTGAACAGAATGCCGCATCCGAGAGGTGAAAAAACAGCCCTGGTGCATAATGCAATTAGTAGTTTCCTCGGCAATTTCAGCGTCGCCGAAATTCAGCTAAAATGCCCCGGCGTTGGCATCGATATGATCCGCCGGGTGCTAAAGGATATGCAAGTTGATGGTATCGTTGAATGTATAGGTCGGGGCAGGGATGCAAAATGGCGGAAATTGGAATTAGGTAATAACCGTTTAATTAGGTAATAAATTAGGTACTGGTGGTTATAGTGTATGACATTGACGATCTTATCATGATCTCCGCCCTGCAGCATTATGCCTTCTGCCCCCGCCAGTGCGCCCTGATCCATGTGGAACAGACATGGACGGAGAGCGGACGCACCGCCGAAGGCCGGATCCTCCACGAACGGGTCCACGAGGAAGGAAACGAGGCGAGAGGTGATGTCCGGATCGAACGCGGCGTGTCGCTCCGTTCTCTGCGGGTGGGGCTGATCGGCAAGGCCGACGTCGTGGAATACCACCGCCAGGCCGACGGCGCCTGGCTGCCCTTCCCCGTAGAATACAAGCGGGGCAAGCCGAAGCCGGATCATTGCGACAAGATTCAACTTTGCGCTCAGGCGATCTGCCTGGAGGAAATGCTGCATACGGAGATCCCCGGCGGCGCTCTTTTCTACGGCCAGACGCGGAGACGTCTCGATGTGGCCTTCGATGAAACTCTCCGCCGGGAAACGGAGATGACAGCCCGGCAGGTCCGCGAGCTTATCCTGTCGGGCAGAACACCGAAACCGGTGTATGGGAAACGCTGCGATAGCTGCTCACTGGCGGCCGCGTGTCTGCCGAAGACGATCCAGAAGCGGCGTTCGGTGAAGAATTACCTGACCCGCATGGCAGGAGAAGAACCGTGAAAAAACATCTGAATACCCTTTTCGTCACCACCCAAGGGGCCTATCTCGCCAAGGAAGGGGAAACGATCGCCGTCAAGGTCGAAAAGGAGGTGCGCCTCCGGCTGCCTGTCCATACCATCGGCGGGATCGTCTGCTATGGCAATGTGGCGTGCAGCCCCTTTCTCATGGGCTTCTGCGCCGAGAACGGCGTCGGAATCAGCTTCCTGACAGAGCATGGCCGGTTCCTGGCCCGTGTTCAGGGACCCGTTTCGGGAAATGTCCTCCTGCGCCGCGAACAATACCGGCAGGCGGATAACCCTCAGACGTCGGCGGACATCGCCAGGGCGGTCCTTACGGGAAAAATCGCCAACAGCCGGACCGTATTGCAGCGGGCGCTGCGGGATCACGGGGAGAAGATGACTACGGGCGACCTGGCCTTCGCCGTCAAGCGGCTTAACCATTATCTCGACGTTTTGAGCAAAGACGGGGATCTCGATACCGTCCGGGGTTATGAGGGCGACGCCGCCCATATCTATTTCAGCGTC
>Ga0209749_1001839_pt1 | contig 16461 bp, 11 predicted proteins | sample EPASupsiteSAE347_FD_187267 | JGI IMG/M metagenome (GOLD analysis project Ga0209749, IMG submission 187267) | Bioremediated contaminated groundwater from EPA Superfund site, New Mexico - Sample SAE3-47 (SPAdes) (version 2) | ecosystem: Environmental > Aquatic > Deep subsurface > Groundwater >... | reverse complement strand
GGAGTTTATAGCCGGAGCTGGAGAAGATCTTGATGCCGTTATCTTCATAGGGGTTGTGGGATGCCGAAATGACGATGCCCGCATCGGCCCGCATGCTTTGGGTGAGAAAAGCAATCCCCGGCGTCGGCATGACCCCGACGAGGATTGCATCGACGCCCATGGCGCAGATTCCGGCGACGAGGGCGTTTTCGATCATGTAGCCGGAAATCCGGGTGTCCTTGCCGATAATTATTTTTGAGTGATGGTCCCGGCGCTTGAAATAATGGGCGGTCGCCTTGCCGATGTTCAGGGCCATTTCGGGCGTCATGGGATATTCGTTGGCCACCCCTCTGATTCCATCCGTCCCAAACAGTTTTCCCATAAACAGTCTCCTTAGCCAGCAACAAAGATCGCCGGTGTGTATCCCCGGCGATCTGTAAAGTCAATCAATTTGTGTCGGTATTCCTTACGCTTTCTGTCTGTGATAGAGAAGGGAAGCCTCGATGAATTTCCGGAAGAGGGGATGGGGGTCCGTTGGCCGGGATTTGAACTCCGGATGGAACTGGCACCCCAAAAACCACGGATGGTCATGGAGTTCGATGATTTCCGCCAGACGACCATCGGGAGAAACGCCGGTAATTTTCAGATTGTTTTCTATCAGCCCACTCTTGAAATCATTATTGAATTCGTAGCGGTGGCGGTGCCGTTCATCAATTTCCGCGATACCATAGGCATCGAAGGCGAAGGAGGACTCGCTTAGTACGCAGGGATAGGAGCCAAGGCGCATGGTCGCCCCTTTTTCCTTGACAAGTTTCTGCTCCGGAAGGAGATCAATGACCGGATAGGGCGTTCCCTCGTCAAACTCCGAAGAGTTGGCTTTCTCCATGCCGCATATATAGCGGGCGTATTCTACCACGGCCATCTGCATTCCCAGGCAGATGCCGAAATAAGGGACCTTGTTGGTCCGTGCATAATGGGCGGCCTGGATCATTCCTTCGATGCCCCGGTCTCCGAAGCCCCCTGGTACAAGAATGCCGTCCGCGCCGTCCAGTTGATGATTGATGCCGTTTTTTTCTATCTTTTCCGAATCGACGAATTTCAGATTAACCCGGCAATCGTTGGCGATTCCGCCGTGGACAAGGGCCTCGTTGAGGCTTTTATAGGAATCCGTAAGATTCACGTATTTTCCGACGATAGCAATGGATACCTCTTCGGCGGGACGGAGCATTTTTTCGACCACATTCTCCCAGGCCTCCAGATGGGGACGTCCCGTCCAAATATTGAGGAGATCGACGATCTTCTCATCCAGTCCCTCGCGGTGATAGATAAGGGGCACTTCATAGATGCAACTGACGTCCTTGGCGGTAAAGACGGAGGCGACCTCGACATTGCAGAACAGGGCGATCTTGGCCTTGATGTCTTCGGAGAGGAAGTTTTCCGTTCGGCACAGGAGAATATCGGGCTGGATGCCGATTTCCCGCAGGGCCTTGACGCTGTGCTGGGTCGGTTTGGTCTTTACCTCTCCCGCTGTCTTGATAAAGGGGACCCAGGTGAGGTGAATGAAGGCGGCGTTTTGTTTTCCCACCTCGAGGCGGAACTGCCGCACGGCCTCGAGAAAGGGGAGACTTTCGATATCCCCGACCGTACCGCCGATCTCGACGATGGCTACGTCGAAGTCCTCGGCGCTGTCACGAATGAAGCTCTTTATTTCATTGGTAATATGGGGGATGACCTGTACTGTTTTACCAAGATAATCGCCCCGCCGTTCCTTGGAAATGACGGAAAAATAGACCTGCCCGGTAGTCAGGTTATTGGACTTCTTCATGCGGGTGCGGGTGAAACGCTCATAATGACCCAGATCCAGATCCGTTTCCGCGCCGTCATCGGTTACAAAGACCTCGCCGTGCTGGAAGGGGCTCATTGTTCCCGGGTCCACATTGATGTAGGGATCGAGCTTCTGGTTGGTGACCCGCAAGCCCCGGCTCTCCAGGATGGCGGCGATGGAAGCGGCGGCTAGACCCTTTCCGAGCGAGGAAAGGACGCCCCCGGTGACAAAGATGAATTTGGTGTTTTTCATATGGGTTCCTTTCGTGTCTTTTCAATAGGGGAGCCTTCAATCGTGGTCTTGATCAGACCGGCAATGACCTCGGCAGGTTCGCCGAGCAGACACCCCACTGATTTATCCTCTAAATACTGATCTGTCCAGGGCAGATTGTATTCGTTGATAAGATTGCGGATATCATTGAACTTATAGCCGAGGATAGCGATCTTTTCCCGGAGGGAGAGATTTTCGTTGAAGGCGATATGGAGGAGCAGCAGGTTTCTGACGGTAAGCTGGTCTCCGAGGAGGGGGACGATGACGATGGGCGCCCCGTCCCACTTCCCTTTCCCGACGTAGACATGTCCCATGCTGACCATCGTTTTTTTCGTGCCCATGAGCGTACGGGAGCGTTCCGCCCGGGAGGTCATTTGGAGCGAGACGCCTTCCCGCTTAACAATGGAGATGGTAGAGGCGTCGGTGGGATGGCCGTCCATATCGAGATTATTCACCTCATAGAGGGTATAACCGTTGACGGCGGCAATGGCCGGTTGAATCTTGGTCAGGGAAAGGACGCTTTTGCTGGTCAGGGACTTAGGGGAGAAGCTGAGTTCCTTGAGGACCCGGAAAATCATTCCCTCCAGTATTTGTTCCTTTCTGCTGGTCCCCACGGTGACCGTTTTGGCCTGATGACGAATGGCGTCGATAGGGCGCGACATTTCATCAATGGCATGGCCCAGGCAAATGTCAAGGCGGTCCAGGGGCGAGACGGCATCGTCTTCACTGAAGTCATGCCAGAAATCTTCCAGGGGGATCTTGCCTACGGCATATTTCAAAAGCAGCACAAGATCGGAGAGGGTGCCGGCGTTGGTGACCGCTAACGCCCCGGTGGTGCGTTTTCCGTTCAATTGATCACTGAAGTCCCGAATCATTTTCCGGAATTGCCGGTCGGCGATCTTCTCATAGAAGGACACTTGCCGTTTCCCTTGGTCCGTCAGGGCAAGGTTCAACTGATTCCGGAATTCTCTGATGAAGCGGGCGTCCTGGTCAATGCTCAGGGCGGCATAGTATCCCCAGAGATGCCCGGCGACGGTATTGAGAATGACCGGCAGGGGGTGGGAGGCCTTAGGCAGCCCGATGACGGCGTCGGCGATGGGGGTAAACCGGTCTTCATCCTCATCGGTAAAGACGACGACGCCGGCCTTGTGAGCCTTGAAGATCGCCACGTCCTTGACGATGTCGCCGACGACGGCTTCCGGGTTCCCGGCGGCGCAGACGATGATCAGGGGCTCCGCCGAAAGGTCGATATGTTTCTTGTTTTCGATGACATCGGAAGAGATGGTCTTGTAGCAGAGTTCGCTGAGCTTGATGCGGATTTCGTCGGCGGCGGCCTTGTTGGGTCCGCTCCCGACGACGGCCCAGTATTTCTTCTGCCTGGCCAATAGTTCCACGGAACGCCGGATCTCTTCCTTTTTTTCGATAACCCGCATCATCAGTTGCGGCGCCCGTTCGAGGTTCCTCAGTTCCCCGGCGATAACGTCGTCGGGCAAGGTTTTCAAAATCTGGGCAAAAGCCAGGGCCAGGATATGACCGGCAATGATCTGAGAATAGAAGGCCTTGGTCGAGGCGACGGACATCTCGATGTCCCGGCCGTCGCTCGTATAAAAAACCCCGTCCGATTTGGTGGTGATGTCGGACTGCCGCCGGTTGACAATGGCGATGACGAAGGCCCCCCGTTCCACGGCCATGGCTACGGCACGGTTGGTGTCCGTTGTGGTTCCCGATTGGGTGATGGGGATGATCAGGGTGTCGCTGAGATCTTCCTTCGGCAGGAAGCCGCTCAGTTCCGAAGCTACCTTGCCTTCGATCTTGATGGCCGTGTCGCGCAGGTAATGCTCCAGAGAGTCGGCAACCGCCGCTCCCGCCACGGCCGCCGTACCATGACCGATAATGGTGATGTGGCGTATCCGCCCCTGCAGCAAGGCCTGGCGGATCCTTTCCGGCAGGATGTCTTCCCCGAGATTGAAAGCGACCCCGCCCTCGGGGGAAATGCGGTATTTTCCCCGGAGCGTTTTCTTCACGGTCAGGGTCGATTCGGTGATTTCCTTGAGAAAGAAATGGGGATAATCCCGCCGGTCGATATCGCGGGTGGTGATCTCCGCCCGTTGAATATCTTCCTTAGTCAGCAACAATGGCGTTCCGTCATAGTAGGAGGCATAAATCCCGTCCACGCCTCCGGAGCTGTCCTGATCGAGGATAAATATCTGGCCGTTCGTGTCGGGTCGTCCGCTTGTCGAGGTTTTCTCTCCGTCCATTTTGACAAAAAACGGGGTTCCTTCCACCAGGCCGTACAATTCGGAGGCGAATATGTATCCGTCCGGATTGATTCCCACATAGATGGCCTGCCCGCTGCCTTTCAGGGCTAAAAAGATCTTGCCTGGCTCGATGCTGCTTCTCATGGCGATGGCATGGGAACCTTCAAAGTCATTCAGGGCCTTGCGGAAGGCTTCGGCAAGATCGTCTCCCCGCAACAGATAATCGGCGATGACGAGGGGGATAACCTTGGTGTCCGTCGTGATCTCCGGGGCGATCAGATCGTCATCCGACTCCAGGGAAGCGCGGATGGTCTGGTAGTTGTCGATATCGCCGTTGAGGACCACATCGATAGTCCAGGCGTCCGTACCGTAAAAAGGCAACTCTTGCCGGTTATTTCCCTTCGTCAGGGTGTAACTGCCCAGGGGGTGGCAATTCTCTTCCGTTATGGATCCCACGGACGCCCAGCGGGTATGGGCGATAGCCGCCTCCCAGGGGGTTTGGCAGCAGGCGCAGGCGTGGAACACCTTGTCGTCCCTAAGGGTCTTTCTCAGGGCCTTGACGTTTCTCCCCAATTCGCCGATGACCGAGCAGGTCTTATAGATGAAGGACAGGGACGCTGTTGCTCCGGAATCGACCTGAATGGATCCGTTCATCAGATCTCCGGGGGATGATCGTCTTTGAAAATCTTCGTAGAGGTTACCTTCCTTAAGAAGGGACTTGATTTTATGGTCGGCGGCCCCATTCCCCAGGGGGAAGATCAGCTCGATTCCCGCTGAGTCACGGCCCCGGACCTCCAGGCGGTCGAGACAATTGAAGAGATAATTAATGCTCCGATATTTTCTGAGGGCTGCCGGCAGGATGTCGGCGGTTGACGCCGCACCGGCAAGGTCGATGATCTTGCCAAAGTTCTCCAGGATGTCTTTGTCGAGGGTCCAGACGATGTCCTTTATCCGTGTCAGTCCGCTGTTGATCGCTTCCGAATCGCTGGTGGAAAAACGGTCGGCGTGGACCTCGAATGCGGATTCTTCCGCTTCGAGAAAGGCCTTCATCTCCCCAAGCAGGACATAAAGGCTGTCTGTCCGGGCGGCGTCAAAAAAGATGTTCCCAAAAGCGTCATCCCCCTTCAACTGCCTGATTGACTCGTCCATTTCTTCCAGGGTCTGCCGGCTTTCAAGGTACTCCCGAACCGGGAAGGTTCCCGCGGCCAAGGTTTGAATGCCTTTTCCACGAATGGTTTCGAATATTTGCCGCAGTTCCCGGTCCGGTCCATCGTCCGTGGTCTTTTCTTTTCTCTTTACCTTGAGAATGCCCGCGAGACCACAGTAAAGAGTCGCCGGATTCAGAGGGAAAAAGATGATGGCCGGGGCCGGGACCTGGGACGGGCGGCATCCGCAATGAATATGCCAGGAACGTAATTTGCGCTGCAGCCGACCGATGTTCATGATTGCTGCGGTCATAGCCGTTGTGAGGATAAGGATGTCGATGGCGGTAATAATTATCTGCATGTGGGTATTAAGGAAAATATTCGTTCGGCAACGTCGTCAACGATTGCTTGCAGCCAGGCGACACCGTGGTTTACGGCTGCCGGGTCGAGGTTCTGGATGCAGGAGATGTAGTCCATAGTCTTTTCCGTATTGTTCTTCTCAATGATGTTTTGCAGGATCTGTCTATGGGCGGGTTCTATATCCGCTTCCCTGCCGCTGGTCAAGGAGGCCTCAATGACCGGCCAGTTTTCCATGAATTCCCGGGATTGCCGGATCAGATCGTCCCGCCGCTCTCCGGAAAGGATTTTTTCACTGATCCTAATTGAGGACTCCATCTTTTCCGAGAGGGTGCGGAAGCGGGCGAGTCTCTCCTGAATGATCAGCTCCAGCCTCTCCACTGCTCCTTCGTAAAGGGGGCCATCGTCTGTCTGCGTGAAGAAAGGTCGCCGAATGTGATCGTACCACTGCCGGAGGGCGAGAATGTTGGCTATGTAAAGAATGTTATTGCAGATACGCCGTTTGATGTCGGCGTAAAAGCCCATGTGAAAGCTGATTTCATAAGCCATTTGGCCCTGTTGACCGATCAGCTTGCCCCCTTCGGGGCAATCGCCCCGGTAGACGGTGCCGGCGGCAATGACGGTTCCGTAACCGATCCGGACCGGTCCGACGATGCCCCCCTGGCCGCCCAGAAATATGGGGGCCTGGTTCAGCATGACTCCCCGGGGGACGTCGCCGATCAGGGAAGCGGTAGCTTTATCCTGATTGGGGGTGTAGTTGAAGTGGATGAAAGAACTACCCACCTCACTGTGGTTCCTGCGGCTTGTCCCACCGGCCATCAGGCAGTCGCAGCAATTGATCAGGCTGCCGAGGGTAACGAAGGGAAACAGGATGGTCTGTTTCATCCCGACGGTATGGGCTCCGCTGGCTTCTTCTTCTATAAGGCAGCCCTCACGGAGCTGGGCGCCGCTGCCTATACTGACGTTCGCTAAAAATGTCGAGGCGGTATAGAACCCGCCTTTAAGTTCCACATGGGGCCCCAGTTGACAATCGACTACGGTTACGGGGGCTTCGCGGCCCAACTTGACCCCTTCGGCAATATAGGTCTTTTCCCCGTAAATCCTCGTTCCGGCGAAAAAGGAAACGCCTTCGCCGGCAATCCGGTCCGTGACGACCTCTGCGCCGATATCCACCATTCCCGGATAGGGAATGTGCACCCCTTTTTCGAGAAGCTGAGTGATTTTAGCTTGCTGGGTCATGAATATTAATAGTTGATCAATCTTCCAGGTTAAGCTTCACCATCTTATTTTGAAAGGTGTTACGATTGATTCCTAGATAGTCGGCGGCCCGGCTTTTGACGTTTTGGGATCTCTGTAGGGCGATTCTGAACAGGCAGCGCTCGACGATGGCCACGACATCTTCATGTAGTCTGCTCTTCCCGTTTCCCGAACCGCTTAAAATGGTGGCGATGTCCTCTAATTTCTGACCCAGGATATCCTCGGCGACGGCATGGAGTGAGGATAGCCCCTCGGCTTTCTTTCCCTCTGGTTTATCTCCTGTTATGTCGTTCATACGTGGCGGTCTTCCTTGTTCTATGAAATGAATTTCAAATAAATGATCCCGGACAGGACAACGGCGGCGACCCAAGCTGCAATAAGGTCAGAGAGATTTTTCGTGGGTTTGTCCATTTGCACCCTGGCTTCACCTTCGACTTCGATCTTTTCCGTATCGAGATGGTTTACAATGCTCTGCACGAGAGGAGCGAATGGTTCGTAAGCGTTGGATACGATATGAAATCCCTTCTTGGTTGTCAAGAGGATAAAAACCTTGCTTCGCAAGCTCAAGCAACCTACATGGGTGATATCGCTCCAGAAGAGTTCCTTTGTTTTCAGTAACTTTTTAAGAACGACGCCGCCTTCGGTGATCACGATTCTCCGGCTCATCGCCTCGATCATGATCAGCAGGGATACGGTAAAAAAACCTGCCAGGACGAGTCTTTCCGTTACCGATCCTTTTACGGCCAGGGACAGCGCCAAGAGGACGAACAGCAGCAGGACGTCGATGGCCAGGGGAATGGTAAAGGACCGGCGAATGCGGTAAGCGGTTTCAGTCATGGTCATTCTTCCCTGATAAAGGTTCCGCTTTTACCGCCGCGTTTGGAGATCAGCCTGATGTCCGTAAGAATCATCTCCCGGTCGACGGCTTTGCACATATCATAGATTGTCAGGGCGGCGACGCTCACAGCGGTCAGGGCTTCCATTTCCACGCCCGTCCGGCCCACGGTTTTCACTCTCCCTTCAATGACGACTTCTCCCCGGTCATGGTTGCTTTGGAAGGAGATATCGATCCCCGTCAATTCGAGGGGGTGACACATGGGGATAAGCCGCCCCGTTTCTTTCGCGGCCATGATCCCGGCGATGCGGGCAACGCCGTATACATCTCCTTTGGGGATTTTGCCGCCCTCCACGAGCGCCAGGGTCTCCGTCTTCATTACGACCCTGCCCCGGGCCACCGCCTCCCTCATTGTCGGCGTCTTTCCGGTGACATCCACCATTCTGGCCTGACCGTATTTATCCAGATGAGTTAACTTTGCCATAAATGTTTTCCTGATTGGCGCGGACTTATCACAGCCTTTCGGTCCCGTCAAGATAGTTGAAAAAACTTCGAGGTTTCTATATATATTCAATGATTTTCAACTCAGGCTCAGGGAAGGAGCCTTTCCGTCTCCGGTTTCCTGCGCAAAGGGATTCATTGAAAGGGAGGAGGGCGTGAATGATCGTCAAAATCTTTGGCAGTTCCGTTATCGGCATCGAGGCCTATCTGATTGACGTTGAAGTAGATACTTCGCCGGGGTTGCCCCAATTCTCTACGGTAGGGCTTCCCGATGTCGCCGTGCGGGAGAGTCGGGATCGGATCAAGGCGGCGGTGAAAAATTCCGGCTATCCCTTTCCCCGGCATCATGTCACCGTCAATCTCGCCCCGGCGGATATCAAAAAGGAAGGCACCGGTTTCGATCTTCCCATTGCGGCGGGCATCCTGGCGGCGGAAGGCGTAGTCGGACCGGGTATGCTTCACGATTATATCCTCCTGGGGGAACTCTCTCTGAACGGGAGGATCAAGGGGGTGCACGGGGCCCTGCCGGCGGCCTTTCAGGCGCAGGAAGCGGGGCTGCGGGGTATTGTCCTGTCTCCGGAAAATGCCTCGGAAGCGGCTATGGTTCATGGTATTGATGTCATCCCGGTGGAAAGCCTCGCCGAGGTGGTGGAGTTTCTCAACGGCGCCAGGGAAATCGACCCGATGCAACCGGATGCGGCGGCGATGTTTCAGGATTCCTTTCATGCAGACCACGATTTCCGGGACGTCCAGGGACAGGATCAGGCCAAGCGGGCGATGGAGATTGCCGCCGCCGGGGGGCACAATATCCTTATGCTCGGTCCCCCGGGGAGCGGGAAAACGATGCTGGCCCGGCGCCTGCCGTCCATCCTGCCGCCTCTTTCCTTTGCCGAGGCCGTCGAGGCGGCCAAGATCTATTCCGTCGCCGGGCTGTTGAACAAAGGGGAGAATATGATCAGGCAGCGCCCTTTCCGGTCGCCCCATCATACAATTTCCGACGCCGGGCTCATCGGCGGAGGCCAGACCCCCAAACCGGGAGAGATCAGTCTGGCCCATCATGGCGTCCTTTTCCTTGACGAATTGCCGGAATTCCGGAAGAATGTCCTGGAGGCCCTGCGGCAGCCCCTGGAAGAGGGAACGGTGACGATTGCCCGCTCGGCCATGACGGTGACCTACCCGGCGCGTTTTCTTTTCGTGGCGGCTATGAATCCCTGTCCCTGCGGATATTATGGCGCCGCTCATCGGACTTGCCGCTGCAGTTCTCAGCAGATCCGCCAGTATCAGGGAAGGATCTCCGGACCCCTCCTGGACCGGATCGATCTTCACATCGAGGTTCCCGCCTTGCGTTACCGTGAGTTGGCGGGCCGCTATGAGGGGGAGCCCTCAGAGACCATCAGGGGAAGGATCGGCGGGGCGCGAACCATTCAGCGGACGCGTTTCGGCGCAAAGATGGCCCCCTTTAACGCCCGGATGTCCGACGGAGAGATCAAACGCTATTGCGAAATCGACGGGGAGTCCCAGAAATTGCTTGAAATGGCCATGGAAAAGCTGGGCCTCAGCGCCCGGGCCTACAAGCGGATCCTGAAGGTGGCCAGAACGGTCGCCGACCTCGATGGCCGGGTGTCGATTCAGGCTTCCCATGTCGCCGAGGCCATCCAATATAGAAGTCTTGATAGAAAGCTTATTTAGTGGTAGAGTAGTAAAATCTGTCAAATAATTACGGGGGGGATAAATAATTATATGGAAATCAGCATCGTTCCGGTCGATCCGGGAAAGAGAAAGCCCAAGCCGACGGATGAGTCAAAGCTCGGGTTTGGGAAAATTTTGACCGACCATATGTTTACCATGTCATATCACTCCGACAAGGGATGGTATGATCCCGCGGTCAGAGCCTATGAAAATCTGCCCCTCGATCCGGCGGCCATGTGCCTCCATTACGGGCAGTTGATCTTTGAAGGGATGAAGGCCTACCGGGGGAAGGGGGGAGAGATAAATCTTTTCCGTCCCACGGAAAACATCAAACGTATGAATGAATCTGCGAAGCGGCTCTGCATGCCGACCCTGGATCCGGAGATCTTTTTAGAGGCGGTAAAAAAGCTCGTCCTTCTCGAACAGGACTGGATTCCCCGGAGCAGCGGCGCCTCGCTTTACATCAGACCGACGATGATTGCGACCGAGGCCGCCCTGGGCGTCCATCCCGCCAACGCCTATCTCTTCTATATTATTGTGGGACCGGTGGGGGCATACTATCCCGAAGGTTTCAGCCCGACAAAGATTTACGTCGTGGAAGAGTACGTCCGTGCCGCTCCCGGCGGCATCGGCTATTGCAAGGCGGCGGGGAACTATGCGGCCAGCCTGATGGCGAGCGCCATGGCCGTCGAGAAGGGCTACACCCAGGTGCTCTGGCTGGACGCCGTCACGAGAAAATATGTGGAAGAAGTGGGAACGAGCAATATCTTTTTTGTCATTGGCGACGAACTGATCACCCCGCCCCTGGCGGGAACGATTCTTCCCGGCGTCACCCGCGACTCCGTTCTCCGGATCGCCCGGTCATGGGGACTGAAGGTTTCCGAACGGCCCCTGTCCATGGATGAGATCCTTGCCGCCTGCAGCAAGGGTATTATGAAAGAGGCCTTTGCCTCGGGAACGGCCGCCATCGTTTCCCCTATCGGCCAGATTTGTTACAAAGACAGGGAATATCCGATTAATGAAGGGAAAACAGGCGCCCTGACGGAGAAACTTTACCGGGAAATACTTGAGATCCAGTACGGCGAAAAGGACGATCCTTTCGGCTGGCGCATGAAGATCGGATGAAGGGCAACGCGGTTTACGGCCCCTTTTCCGTCCTCGTTAAGGATTAAAGATGATATTCCATAGACTTGCCCCGGCAATTCACAGCCTTGTGGAAAACGCTGTTGATAACTGTGTGTATAACTTGCCTAAGTCTGTAAATGTCACGATTTTATGTCGGTTTGCCGCAAATTTGAGCAGCTTTGAAATATATAAAAATCAAATACTTATGTATGTGCTGAGGATTTTCTGCGAGTTAGGCCCCGCCCGTGTAAGATATGCACATAGATAAAAAAATGGCACGACTTTTGACTAAGGGACAGGGGCAGTCAGGGAGGTTAGGGATGTACCGGAATTCGTATCTCTTTATTATCACCGTCGGCGTTCTCATGGGTCTGATCTGTTTGCCCGGGGGGCTGGTCCAGGCCGAAAGCCTCTCTCTGGAGGGGATCGCGCAGGGACTCCAGGGGACCTATGAAAAGACCGCCGATTTCAAAGCCCGTTTCGTCCAGGAGGTTACGCTGGCTTCGGTTAACCGTAAGGAACGGGAGGAGGGGACTGTCTATTATAAACCCCCGCAAAAGATGCTCTGGGATTATACGAAGCCCAAAGTAAAAAAGCTGATTATCAATCCGACCAAGGCTTATCTTTATGTTCCCCAGGACCAAGCGGTTTACGTCCAGGATACGGGCAAACTCTTCAAGTCACAGATACTCGTGCGTTTATTGGACGGTCTCGGGAAGGTGACGGAGGATTTCAATCTGGCCTTTGCCAATGCCAAGGAACCGACGGATGCGGGAGGGCATTATCTCCTCACCCTGACGCCCAAAAAAGGCGATCTGGGAGTTGACAGGATTCTGGTGACGGTTCACAAGGACAATTTTACCATTACCCAGTGTCAGTTTTCCGATGTGTACGGAAACCGGACGGCCGTCTCCTTCCGCAACATAGTAATTAACAGTAATTTGCCCGATAAACTGTTCCAGTTCAAGCCGCCCCCGAAGGTGGAAATCTATCCCATGCCGTAAGATCATGGGGTCAGACTTACTTATTGACATTTGGCACAAATGTCAATAAGTAAGTCTGACCCCGAAAGATGTCCTGCAAGTATCAAAAGTTCACTTTCTGTCATTCCGGGCTTGACCCGGAATCCAGTATTATCGGTTGTTTCTGTGCGATCTGGATTCCGGCCTCCGCCGGAATGACAACTTTTAACGAAGTCCTCAAATGGGGAAAGATGGGAGAAGCTATGAAGGCTCTGGAAATAGCTCACCTTGATGCAGGCCCCGTGACCTCACGGGGCGGGGAGTCGAATCTTCACCCTGCCCTCCGTAGCGAATGGCTCGACGTCAACGGCCGGGGAGGGTATGCGTCCAGCACCCTGCTGAACTGCCACACCCGGAAGTATCATGGTCTCCTCGTTGCCCGGCTTGCTGCGCCCCCCGGACGCTACGTCCTCCTGTCCAAATTTGAAGATACTTTCTCCTGCGGGGCTCGTCGGCATCCTTTGACCTGCCATCAATATCCCCGTAGCTTCTTTCCCGAAGACTACAGCTTTCTGAAAACATTTCAGCAGGATGTGTGCCCCGTCTTCACTTATGAAGGGGACGGCGTTCGCATCCGGAAATCCCTGATGATGGTAGGGGAAGAGGATTGCCTGCTGGTTCGCTACGATCTCGACGATTGTCCCGCCCCGGGGGTCCTGCGCCTGCGACCTTTCCTGGCCTTCCGGGATTATCATCGCCTGAGCCGGGAAAATTCTTTCCTGCGGGGGAAAACCTTAACCGTCAAAAATGGTTTTTCCATCCGTCCGTACGCCGGCATGCCGCCCCTCGTCATCCAGACGAGTATCATGCCGGACTGGCAGGAGCAGCCCTTGTGGTATCATGCCTTCGAATATGCCGAGGAATCCCTGCGGGGCTACGAGCATCATGAGGACCTCTTCAGCCCCGGCATTCTGGAAATTCCCCTGCGGAAGGGGAAAACGGTAATTGTTTCGGCATCCCCGGCGCCTTTCTATGGCCGCCTGAGGAAGAAATGGGACGACGAGGAGCGCCGGCGGCGAAAGATCGCGGAGCAGGACGGAGTAATAGCCGGGACTTTGAGCAGGGCGGCGCCGGAGTTATATGCCCGGGATCAGACTGAAGAAGGCGCAACGATTTCACCGGATGCGGGAGAAGAACACGACCTGATCCGGCTGCTGTTCCGGGCGGGACGGCAGTTTCTCGTCCGGACCCCGGAGGGTCGTCCGGCGGTTATTGCCGGTTATCCCTGGTTTGGGGAATGGGGCCGGGATACCCTGATCTCCCTGCCGGGACTTGCCTTCTGCTCAGGTCGCATCCGGGAAGGGACGGACATCCTGACTCATTTGGCAAAATTTGAGCGGCAGGGACTCCTTCCCAATGTCTTTTCCGAGGAAGACAAGCAGCATGCCTACAACACCGTGGACGCCCCCCTCTGGTATTTCTGGGCCGTTCAGCAGTTGCTGAAGCATGGGGATGACAAAGACGCCGCTGTGGAAAAAAACATCTGGCCGACCCTGAAAAACATCCTTCGCCAGTTCATCCACGGAACCATCTTCAATGTCTACATGGAAGACAACGGTCTCCTCCATGCAGGCGCCGAAGGCCGGGCGCTGACCTGGATGGATGCCTGTGTCGACAACCGGCCCGTAACCCCCCGCTACGGATATCCCGTCGAAATCAACGCCCTCTGGTACAATGCCGTCTGTTTCGCCGCCGAGTTGGCCGCCCGTTTCGGGGATCGGGAGTTCGACTTCCAGGAGCTGATTCCCCGCATCCGCCAGTCCTTTCTGAAAACATTCTGGATCGAGGAGGGGGCGTATCTCGGGGATGTTTACCATCAAGGTCGTCTGGACCGCTCCGTCCGTCCGAATCAGATTTTTGCCGTCTCCCTGCCCCACTCGCCCCTCGATACCGATCAGGGACGCCGGGTGGTTAATAAGGTCAGAGATGAACTGCTTACCCCGGTGGGTCTCCGCACCCTTTCTCCCCGGGACCCCGAATACCGGGGTCGCTGCGAAGGACCCCCTGCCGAACGGGATGGGGCCTACCACCAGGGAACGGTCTGGCCGTGGCTCCTCGGTCATTACGGCGAGGCCCGGCTCAAGGTCGCCGCAGACAGGGAGGAAGCAAAGGCCTCGCTGCGTCTTTACCTGCGGACATTCCTGCGCCGCCATTTCCGGGAGGCGGGTGTCGGTTGCGTCTCCGAGATCTTCGACGGGGATGCACCCCACCGGCCGGGGGGCTGTATCTCCCAGGCCTGGAGCGTGGCGGAGTTGATCCGCCTATATACCCTCACAGAATAACTTGGCGATCCTCACCCTCTCCCCGAGAGAGGGATTTTGGGGCCTTTGCGAATACGTCGGTCATTGAGTATTTTTGCTCGGTCATTGAGTAAAAATACTTGTGTGACTCGAAGCCCTGTGATATAAGGCTCTTATGAATTACGAACGCCCTCTTTTATCAACCCTGTGCACGGTCCTTTCCCGGCCGACGCCGGTCATTCATGTCCTGATCGGACCGCGGCAAGTGGGGAAAACCACTATTGCCCGCCAGATTGAGTCATCCATCGGCATTCCTACCGTTTACGCCTCTGCCGACAGCCCTGTTCCTCTGGATTCAACCTGGATCGACACCCACTGGCGCCGCGTCGTCACCGATGGCTCGGCAGCGGGCAGTCCGCGGCTCCTCATCCTTGACGAGGTGCAGAAAGTGCGGGGATGGAGCGAGACCATCAAGCTTCTCTGGGACAACCGTCCAGCAGCGCCGGAAATCCGCGTTCTTATCCTTGGATCCTCGTCCCTCTTGATGCAGGAGGGGCTAACCGAGAGCTTGGCGGGGCGATTCTTTCTACATTGCTGCAATCATTGGAGTTATCCAGAGTGCCGCGACGCCTTCGGATGGGGTTTGGAGCAATGGATCTACTTCGGTGGCTATCCGGGGGCCGCATCCTTTACGGAAAATGAATCCTCCTGGAAGCGATACATCGCCGATTCCCTTATTGAAACCGTCCTGGCCCGCGATGTCCTCCAGATGAGCAAGGTCGCCAAACCAGTACTGCTGCGCCATCTCTTTGCCCTGGCAGCCACATTTCCGGCACAGTATCTATCCTATACCAAGATGCTCGGTCAGCTCCAAGACGCCGGGAACACGACGACCCTTGCCCATTACCTGAAACTCCTCGAGTCGGCCTTTTTGGTGAGTGGCCTGGAACTCTTCTCGCGGGGCTGGCAGCGCAAGCGCGGAAGCAGCCCGAAACTTGTGCTCTGGAACAATGCCCTTGTGAACGCTCTTTCCACACGGACCTTTACCGATGCCATCGGCGATACGATCTGGTGGGGGCGCCTGGTGGAAAATGCCGTCGGTGCTTTTTTTTGCAACAGCCTCCACTCTGTGGAATACACAATCACCTACTGGCGGGAAGGGGTGAACGAAGTTGATTTCGTGATCTCCAGAGGACGGGACATCTGGGCCATCGAGGTCAAAAGCAGCCGGAGCGGCAAGGCACCCGGCCTGACCCGATTCCTCGCCCGCTATCCCGAAGCGCAGGCGATCCTCGTGGGAGGGCAGGGAATCCCGCTCGAAGAGTTTTTCAGTAGAGATGCCGTATCATGGCTGCCGCCAAGACAACCATAATCACAGACACTATCAAAAACTGCTGCACAAGTTTCCATTTTGGTTATCAAATATATTAATGAATTCTCGACGAAAGGTGGCATTATTGGGGGATGACCGGGTATATTTTTATCTTCCTGAAGCCAATAAAAACGATATCTCCTCCGATATGCCAGCTTTCGAGTCGTAATCAGCGGAGATTTATCAAGGAAAAAGCATAGTTGGCTTGAACTGGCTCCACCTACAAAGCAGCGGTTTTAGATTTGAAATTGAGGTGATGATTACCATTTGAACTGAGGTGTCTGATAGTGATGCCGAACCATTAGTACTGCACCATGAGCTCTCCTCTTTTCAGCATTTGGGGCCGAGATAGCAATGGAACAATTATACTCTTAGGTGCACATTTTTATTTAATTTGGGCAGAAAATGTTTTGATTGCAAGCCGCTACGCTTACCCAAGCGCTGACAGTCCTTTGCGATCAATGAGATCAAGAAGCCGCTGCGCTGGGCCGCTTGGTTTCTTTTGCCCATGCTCCCATTGTTGCACCGTTGTTTTGCCGATGCCAAGAATGGTAGCAAACACAGCTTGGCTAACATGGTTAGCTGT
>Ga0209749_1001838_pt1 | contig 16476 bp, 11 predicted proteins | sample EPASupsiteSAE347_FD_187267 | JGI IMG/M metagenome (GOLD analysis project Ga0209749, IMG submission 187267) | Bioremediated contaminated groundwater from EPA Superfund site, New Mexico - Sample SAE3-47 (SPAdes) (version 2) | ecosystem: Environmental > Aquatic > Deep subsurface > Groundwater >... | reverse complement strand
GGGCGACGGTACTTGCTTACAGCGCCCTGAAGCGGGCCGTGGAGATGGTAGGACGGGAGAACGTCTATTTCTGCGTTTTCGAAGAAAACCGCCCGATTCTCGATATTCTGGAACTGGTTCCCCCGGAGAACGTCTTTCCGATCCGCCATCAGACCTTCGGGGTATTTCTCTGGGATGTCTGGCACATGCTGGAACAGGTATGGCGCCTGCGGATCGACGCCACGGTGGATATGGAGTTTTTTGCCCGGGCCTCGGCAATCCTTTCCTTTCTGACGGGGGCGCGCCGCCGGGTCGGCCTGCACCGCTTTACGAGCGAAGCCCCCTACCGGGGTGATCTGCTTACCCACCGCGTTCAGTACAACCCCTATCTCCACACCGCCAAATTCTATCATCTCCTCGTGGAGGCCCTGACGGTCAACCCCGAAGATCTTCCCTTGCTGAAACTTGATATCGGCGCCTTTAATGAAACTCTCCCCGTATTTACCCCTGGGGAGCGAGAATCAAAACGGGTCCGGGAATTGCTGAAAGACGAATTCAAGGCACGGGAAAACGGCCCCATTATCCTTTTGAATCCCAACGCCAGCGATATGCTCCCCCTGCGCAAGTGGCCGACCGAGCGCTTTGTCGCCTTGGGAAAGATGGTCCTGGCGCAGCATCCCGAGGTGTGGCTCGTAATTACGGGGGCGCCGTCGGAGCGGGTTGCCGCCGAGGAAGTCAGCCGTCAGATCGGTTCGGCAAGGGTCGCCTCTTTTGCCGGCAAGACGACGCTTCGGGAGCTCCTCGTCCTCTATTCCCTGGCCGACATCCTCGTAACCAACGACAGCGGCCCCGGACATTTCGCTTCCTTGACCCCCATCAACAGCATCGTCATGTACGGTCCCGAGACACCGGCCCTTTTTGGGGCCATCGGCGGTCGTTTCCAGGTGATCCACCCCCAACTGGCCTGTAGTCCCTGCGTCAACGTCTTTAACCATCGCTTCTCCCCCTGCCGGAATAATCTCTGTATGCAGTCCATCTCCGTCGAGGACGTTTTCAGGAAAGTGAAGGCCTGTCTTCAGGAAGTGGGGAAACAGGAATAACGAACAATGGCGCATTCGCAAGAAGTCCCGACTCTCCGCACTCCCGCCCCGGCGGCCATCCCGCTCAGGAAATTAACGGCGCCGCTGGTGAGTCCTTTTTTTGTACTGTTCCTGGTTCCCCTGATCCTGTATGTGGCGGTACTTCCCGTCATGCCCCTGATGGAGCCGGACGAGGCGCGGTATGCCCTGATTCCCCAGTACATGAACCAGGCGGGAGATTATATTACCCCCCATCTCAAGGGAGTGGCCTATCTTGAGAAACCGCCGTTGGCCTATTGGGCCACGGCCCTGTTCTTCAAAACCTTTGGGGAGAATGCCTTTGCCGCCCGTCTGTTTGCCGGTCTCTGCGCCTGGGGTTGTATTCTCCTCGTCTGTAACATGGGGTCCTTTTTTCATGGCCGGAAGACCGGCCTTTACAGCGCCGCCGTCCTGTCCGTGAGCCTCCTCCTTTTTGCCCTGGGCAGGATCAATATCCTCGATATGCCCTTGACGCTGTTTCTGTGTCTGGCCATCTGGTGCGGCTTCCGCTTCTTCCAGTCCCCCGGCATGACCGATAAAAAGTGGCTCTACGGGTTCTACGGATCGTCCGCCCTGGCCTTTCTGACGAAAGGAGTGATCGGCGTCGTCTTTCCCCCGGCGGTTATCGTCCTGTGGCTCCTCTGGTCCCGGCGCCGGCGGGATATCCTGAGGATATTGTCTCCGGGGGGGATCTTATTATTCGCTCTCCCCGTCGGGGCCTGGCTCTTTATGGTGCAACGGGCCAACCCCGATTTCTTCTGGTTCTTTTTCATCCATGAGCATTTCCTCCGCTATACGACCAAGATTCATGAGCGCGTCGAACCCTTCTGGTACTATCTGCCCGTGGTGTTCTTGGGGATTACCCCCTGGTGGGCTTATATCACCCGGGCGCTTATGGGGGTGCGCCGGAAGAAGTATGAACTATTCTCCGGCGCGGAAATCCGCCTTTATGCTTCCTGGACAGGCTTCATCTTTCTCTTCTTCTCCCTTTCCTCTTCAAAATTGGCCTCCTACATTGCCCCGGTGATTTTGCCTTTTGCCGTCCTCATGGGGTGCATCTTTGCGAGCTATGAAGATCAAAGCGACGATGACGCCTCTGGAGAAGGCGATAAAACGGCTTCCTGGACCCTGGTCCCTGCCGTCGTGCTGTCCCTGGCCCTGGGAGGGCTGATGCTGGCGCCCCTGTTTGTCCGGGAATACCGGGAGATCGTTCCCCCCGGCGGGTGTTGGCTATGGCTCGTCATACCTGCCATCGTGGCGGCGGCGATCCTTTTTATCCCGGAAACATTGCGCAGAAAGGCAAAAACAGGTTGGTTTGCCTCGATTTATATCCTTTTTGCCCTTTATCTCGTCAGCCTCCTTTTTCCCCTGTCCCACTACCTGACGCCGGGCAAGTCGGCCCTGGATGTGGCCCGGGCGATCAGGGCGCACGTCCCGGCGGACGCCGTTGTTTATCAATACCGCAGCAACATGTACGGGATTGATTTCTATACGGGGCGGAACACGCCCATCGTGGAAGACCTGGGGGAACTTAAATACGGGGCCGACCGGATTAACCCGCAGGAGCGGGAAGGGCGTTTTCCGACGGAGGACCAATTTGTCCGGGCCGTGAAAAAGGCGGCCTCTGGAGCTGCGCTGTTGGCAGGGGGCAAGGCCGAAAAGGTGATATCGCCACCGCCGACGCCAGGCAGGGCACCGGCGGTGGCGCCGGGAGGGCTTTCGTTTGCCGTTACGGAAGGGAAGGGTCACGTGGAGACTCTGCGGCGCTCGTTTTCCGAGGCCCGCATCGTATGGACCAACGGGAAATTCTATCTCCTGGCGATTCCTTGATTTTCTGAAAACTTGACAAAAACAATTTTGTTAAATGATTATTGCTGTTAAATATAATGCAAAGGAGAAGAAAGATGAGACTTGGGCAAAAATTATTAATGTCGGTCGCGATCGGGTTCGCATTCACATCATCCGCGGGGGCCGCTCAGGACATTCCATTTTCGGGTTTTTTTGGTAATCCGACCGTCTATGAGCAGTTGCAGCAGGGACCAAAAGGCGGGGCCAAGCTGCGCTGGCTGAAGGGAGGAGTCGATCCCAAAAAATTCGATAAATTCATGGTGGATAGCGTAATTTTCTTTCTGGCCGACAACGCCGACTACAAGGGCATCGATCCCCAGGAGATGAAGGAACTGGCCGATGCCTTCAACAAGGAAATAGTGACCGCCTTCAAGGGGAAGTACGAAATGGTGTCCGAGCCCGGTCCCGATGTACTACGACTTCGTATCGCCATCACGAATATCCAGCCGAGTAAACCCGGCTACAGCGCGATCACATCAGTCATTCCCGTCGGGTTGGGGGTAAGTCTCGTCAAGAAGGGCGCAACCGGCGGTTGGTCGGGCAGCGGCCAAACGTGCGCCGAGTTTATGGCCATTGACAGTATGACCAACGAAATTCTCATTCTCGGAATAGATCAGCAGAAAGCGGCCTTCGAGCAGCGGTTCACGAAATGGGGTTCGGCCACGGACGCCTTCAAACTCTGGTCCGAGAAAATCGTCGAGTTTATCGACCGCTCTAAAGACATCAAGAGGGATAAGGGCAAATAATTCATTGATTGCCGTTACGCCGTCTTGCCGTTGAACTTTGCCGCCAGGTTCTCCAGTTCATTCCAACGGGCGTAAGCCTCATCCAGTTCCTCATCCAAGGCCTCCAGGCGGTGGGAGGCCTTTTTTATTTCAACGGCGTCTCTGCCGGCATTGACATAGAATGCGGGAGAATTAAGGGTCGTAATCAGGCGCTGCTTCTCCTCCTCCAGGGTTTCGATTGTCTGCGGCAACCCTTCGAGCTCCCGTGTTTCCTTATATGACAATTTTTGCCTTTCTTGCGGTGGTCTGTCCTTCTTTCCGCCGGGCGGGGTCTGTCCTGATACCCGGGAGGTCGCGAGCGGGGGTGATGCGCTTCCTTCCTCCCCAAACCTTATCTGCCGAGTCCCCCGCCCCGGAGTCTGTTGCTGCCGGAGCCAGTCGTCGTAGCCGCCCACATATTCCTGAAGTCGCCCCTTACCTTCGAAGACAATTGTCGAGGTTACCAGATTATTGAGAAACGCACGGTCATGGCTGACCATGAGGATGGTGCCGTTATACTCCAGGAGTCGTTCTTCAAGGAGTTCGAGGGTTTCGGCGTCGAGGTCGTTGGTTGGCTCGTCCAGGACCAGGACATTGGAAGGGAGCAAGAAGAGCTTTGCCAGCAGGAGGCGGTTGCGTTCACCCCCCGAGAGGGAGCTGACGGGCGACAGGATCTGTGCCGGGGGAAAGAGGAAATCCTGGAGATAGCCGATGACATGCCGCGAGATACCGCCCACGATGACCATATCGTTGCCGTCGGCGATGTTGTCTTTTAAAGTCCTGTTTTCGTCCAATAGGGCACGGAGTTGATCAAAGTAGGCGATCCGGACGCCGGTTCCGAGGCGGACCCGGCCCTGCTGCGGTTCAAGATCGCCGAGGAGGATCTTGAGGAGCGTTGTCTTGCCGATGCCGTTGGCCCCCATAATGCCCACCTTATCGCCGCGGATTATCGTAGTGGAGAATGTGTCCACGATTATTTCATCGCCGAAGGCGAAGCTGATCTTTGTAGCTTCTACGACCAGTTTGCCGCTGCGTTCCGCCTCCCCGATCGTCAGGCGGACATTTCCCGCCTGTTCCTGCCGGCGCGCCCGCTCCCGGCGCATTTGCACGAGCGCCCGCACCCGGCCCTCGTTACGGGTGCGACGGGCCTTGATTCCCTGCCGTACCCAGGCCTCTTCCCGGGCCAGTTTCTTATCAAATTCCTCCCACTCCTTTTCTTGCGCCTCCAGCAGGGCCTGGCGGCGTTCGAGGTAGGTAGCGTAATTGCAGGAAAACGAAATCAGGCGGCCCCGGTCGATTTCCACGATCCGCGTCGCCAGTCGCTGGAGAAACGCCCGGTCATGGGTCACGAACATGATGGTTTTTTCGAACTTCAGGAGGAAATCCTCGATCCAGAGGATAGTATTTATATCCAGATGATTTGTCGGCTCGTCCAGGAGCAGGAGGTCCGGGTCGCTCGCCAGGGCTCTGGCGAGAAAAACCCGGCGCTTCATTCCTGCGGACAACAAACGGAACTCGGCATTCTCATCTACGTCAATCATGGCGATCACCTTTTCCACCCGCTGATGATATAGCCAAGCCCCGGAGGTCTCCAGCCGGTGTTGAACCCCTGCGAGCTTTTTCAGCAGACTGCCGTCGCCGCTCCGGGACATCTGCACGGTGAGATCGTGGTATTCCCGGAGCAGTTCCAGGTGCTCCCTGCCGCCGGAGGCCACAACGTCGTAGACCTTTCCCGGCAGATCGTCCGGAACGTCCTGGGGCAACATGGCGATCCTGACCTCGCCGTTGCGAATTATCTCGCCGGTATCCGGGACAATATCACCCAGCAGCAATTTCATGAGGGTGGACTTGCCCGCACCGTTCCTACCCAAGAGGCCGATCCTTTCCCCTTCCTCGATTCGGAGCGCAGCCCCATCGAGCAGTCGCGGCCCGCCGAAGCCGACCGAAACCTCATTGATCCATATTAGTCCCATATTCACCGCTATTTACGATAGTTGAATTATATGATTGAATTTGCTTTTAATGTATATGGCTCGACAATAGGCTGTCAAGATAAATCCCCGTCCCGAGTTGAGAAGCCGCCCCGTTGACAGTTGCGGCCATGAGCAAGCAGTACTTAGGGACGGACATTCCGGTTGACATCTCAATGGATATCCGGTAGCTCTTGCCCGTTGACTCATATTAAAATCTTACCCAAGGAAGAGAGATAGGAGGTAACGTTGCCTCATAAAGAATGTTACCCTGGTTTGATGTAGGAGAAGATCGTTTTAAGTTTCTTTTCCATAGCTTTTCTTAGCAGGAAAGGATTGAGATTTTCAAGTTGTTTGGAAAGGGATGTTTTGACGGAATCGGAGACATGGGTGGACGCGATGATTCTTTGGTAAGGAGTTTTCGGGGAGTCATGTCGTTTAATGATTTTTGATTTGGATCTTTCTTTGGCAATGAGTTTTACAGAAGGGCAAAAGAAGTTGTGAAAGAGTCGCCATTCATGTTTATAGAGGTTATTGAGGAGGGGGACGAGGTTGTGATTATCTAACCTTTCATAGCCGATCCATTGTCTGATGTGGGTCCAGTTTTTCTGCTCGATATGCGCGTTATCGTCTTTGTGATAGGCTCTGCTACGGGTGAAGCACACGGGTTGATTTCTTTGTGAGAAGTGGCGCAATAGGTGATAATTTAGAAACTCTGAGCCGTTATCGGAATCGAAGCCGAGGAGAGGAAACGGCAGGGATTTTTCAATATCTTTGATTTGTTCCAGGATGCCGGTTTCTCCTTTTCCCCAGACGGCGCGCTGCTCAGTCCATCCTGTGGCAATATCGACGGTGTCGAGGGTGAAGATGAACATCCCGGCCATGGAATCGCCGCAATGGGCAACCGTATCGGCTTCGAGGAATCCTGGTTTTGTCTCGTCCCATTGATTGGTTTGGATGGGTATTTGTTTTCTCAGGAGCGTCCCGGGTTTCGTCGTTGAGCGCCCGCGTTTATTTTCCTGGATCCGGGCAGGGGCAAGAAGTCTGTCTATGGTTGCTGGTGATATGCTCAGCAGGGCGTTTGTCACTTCGGGAGCAAGCTTGCCGTATAGTTGATCATATCCAGGCAGCCAGATCGCCAGAATGGCTTTCAGGCGCTTTGAACAGGGAAGATTTGCCGTAAGCCAGATCTTCTTCAGGGGGATAAGTATCTCCTCTTTCTGGTAAACAGGTTTTGGACCTCTTTTCTTTGGTTTTGGTTTCGTAAAGCGTTTGAATCCCCGCAAGAGTTGGATGGCGTATTTACGGTGATAGCCCGAGGTGGCGCAGAACTCATTCAGAATGAAGGTTTTCTCCTCATGAGAGGCATTTTTATAGCGCTTATGTGTGGCTTCCGTGTATTCTTTTTTCGATTGCGGACTCATATTCAACCCTCCGTCAGAAAGTCGGTCTTCGGTAACATCGAATTATGAGTCAACGATCCTGTTTATTCACCTCCTTGGGTAAGATTTAATTTGAGGCAATTCGCTTGACGTAAAAGAATCCAGTAACTTGATAAAGAGGGTCATAATTGGTTCTGTAACGCCCTGATCACGCACAAAAATAAGATGATTGTAAAAGTAATTAAAGAATCGGAATCGAAACAGTCCATAAACCTACGTGGGAAACATATCCTCGTTATTGATGATTTTAATAATTTCCGCACTGCCGTGAAGAACATGTTGACCTTCTCCGGCATCAAGGCAATCGATGAAGCCGTCAACGGTGAAGAGGCGGTCAACAAAATGTCCATTAATAGTTATGATCTCGTGATGTGCGACTATAATCTTGGTCCGGGAAAAGACGGCCAGCAGGTTCTCGAAGAGGTAAAATACCGAAACTACATCACTCATTCAACGATATTCATGATGGTAACGGCAGACAACAGCATGGACAAGTTCATGGGGGCTATGGAATACCAGCCTGACGATTATCTGATAAAACCTTTCACCCGGGAGACATTGGAGAAAAAATTAAAAAATCTCATCGAGAAGAAAGAGCTTCTCCGGGGCGTCGAAAAGGCCATCGCCGACGGGGATTATGATCACGCCCTGGCAACCTGTGAAGCGGAGATATTAAAAAAACCGCGCAATCTCGCCGATTTATACCGGTTGAAAGGGGAAATCCTCTTCAAGATGGGAAATCATGAAGAGACGGAGCGTTATTACGACTCCATCATGGCCATGGGGAAGTTGCCTTGGGCGATGATGGGATCGGCGCGGGTAAAGTTCGCCATGGGGAGATATGGAGAGGCAAGGGATGTATTGGAGCAGTTGATCGCTGCGAACAACAAGGTAATGGCCGCCTACGACTTCCTCGCGGAGGTACTGAAAAGAATGGGGGAACCACTGGAGGCCCAAAAAGTCCTGATGGGCGCCGTAGCCATCTCACCGAAAGAAATCAGGCGTCAGAAAGAGCTCGGGCAGCTTTCCTACGACAACAAGGATCTGGCCGTAGCGGAAAAGGCATTGAAAGCGGCGGTCAAGCAGGGTAAGCACTCCTGTTTCAAAAGTCCGGAAAATTTCTCTATTCTCGCCAATGTACTGGTCGATAAAGGGGCGAGGGAGGAAGGGATTGCGGTCCTGAAGGACGGGAACCGGGAATTCCATAATGACCGGGAAGCGACCATTCAGATCGCCATGTCGGAGAGCATGGTTTATACCAAACTAAACCGGCGCGATAAGGCCAAAGAAGCATTAAACCGGGCCGTAGACATTGCCAAAAGTCAACCAAGGAAGGGGACTGCCAAGGTTGACGTTGACCTTGCAAAGGCCCTGATTCTGCAGGGCGATGAAGAGAAGGGCAGGGATATCGTCCGGCGGTTGATTCAAAACAATCACGAAGACACTGAGGTCCTGGATCAGGTAAAGCAGGCCTTCCGGGATCTCGGGATGGATGATGAGGGGCAGAAGCTGGTCGATACGGCCGTAGATGAGGTCATAACGATGAACAACGAGGGCGTCCGGTTGGTCAGGGAGGGTGATCTGCTGAAGGCGATTGAATACTTTCAGAAGGCGGCCGAAATCCTTCCGGACAACAAGATCATCAACGCCAATGCCGCTTACGCTCACATCCTGTATATGCAGAAAAACAAGCGGGATACGGCGCTTCTTATCAAGGTGCGGGTCTATCTCGATCGGGTAAAGAGGCTGGATAAGGAGTATAAAGATCTGCAAAAACTCAGATCCATGTATAAAATGCTGATGCTGGAGTGAAGAATGGAATCACAGGATGAATTGACATTTTCCGATGTACTGGCCTCAACCATGCACGACACGAAAAATTCTCTGGGCATGCTCTATAATACCCTGGAGGAGATGATTGGTCGCTGTCAGGAGAGACAGTGTGATGCCCAGCATGAATTCTACTTGCTGCAATATGAAATTAAGCGGCTGAACAACATCCTGATCCGCCTGCTGTCGCTTTACAAGGCCAAGAAAAACCAGTTGCTGATCAATTTGGATCTCCATTGCGTACGTGATTGTCTTGAAGAGTCCGTCGTTCAGAATGCCCCCCTTCTGAATTCAAAAGGCATCGAAATCGACCTGGATTGTCCGGGCGATCTCTTCTGGGTTTTTGACTATAACCTCGTTCTGGGCGTAATCGACAACATCATGAACAACACGTACCGCTACACCCGGGACAAGGTGCGCATCAGCGCTTTCAGGGAGGAGGAATTCCTCGTCATCCGCATCGAGGATAACGGCCCGGGGTACCCGCAGCAACTGCTGCGCCAGGTAAATAGTGACCGGCATAATGGAAACTCCGTTTCTTTTGACACCGGCAGCACGGGTCTCGGCCTGTATTTTTCCTGCCTTGTTGCCAAGTCCCACAACAGCGGGGAGAGGAGGGGTTATTATCTAACGGAAAACGGCGGCAGCCTTGGAGGAGGCAGATTTTCGCTCTACCTTCCCTGAGGATGCCTTACTGCGGAAGCTTCTTATCAGCATACGATGCCATCCTGTGAACGGGTTGATAATATGGCCTGGTTATCGCATCTTTATTAAATTGTTGAGCCTTCTTTCTCCCCAACATTGTTTCTCGATATAAGCGCCTGTTCATGGCCGATGAGCTTACGGGCAAGCTTTAGTGCTTGATAATAACGCGTACAGAGGACATGTCCGCTTATGGAGTCAATCAACTTCATACTGCTTGGGGAGACCTTGACAAAGGCGCGGATCAAATCCCAATAAATCCGGTGATGATCGGTTAGGCACTCCTGATCCAGGTACATGAGCTGAACTATATAATAAATTCTGCGGGCGGGAGAAAAGGCGTCCTTTTCGGTGAGAATGTCTTTCTCACGCAAGACGGGAACATTGTTTTCGATAGTAAGACGCGCCGTTGAATTGCCGTTGGTAATCGCCGCGGCGGCAATTATCATCCGTTCGTGGGGTTTCAAAGTTATCTTCAGCGACATCGCCGTTGCCTCCTAACAGGTCTGTTATCCAAAACAAGAAATTCCCAATCGATGCTCTGAATGCAAAAAACCATGAGCCTCAGTACTTTTTAATTAGAGCCGCCGGCGAGAAGGAGATAATTCAACTCACCGGCGGCGGTTTATGGGTTATGTGTCAACTATATATCCGCCCCCCTTAAGAGAAGAGGGACAGCACGGCCTGCGACGCCGAGTTGGCAATGCTCAGGGAGTTAATGGCCAACTGCTGTTGCGTCTGGAGGGTCGTGAGGTTGACGCTTTCCTCGTTCGTATCGGCATTGACGAGACTTGCCGATCCTTCCTTGAGCGTCGTGATCAGGTTCGTGGTAAAATCCTGGCGGGCCGTTATCATGGTTAGCTGATTGGACATTGTCTTCGCTTTTGTCCTCAGTGTATCCTTTGCATCATCAAGAGCAGTGATCATTGTATTGACACCGCTTTCCGTAACATCGAAGGTGGCTTCACTTCCTGAGTACCAGGCCGCCGCCGTGGCGTCGGTTAAATTAAGGCCGGTACTGGCGCAAGAAGCATCGAAACCGGTAAGGGTGATTTTTGAATCGCCTTCCTCATCGAAGACCACTTCCAGGGTCTGTGTTGCACCTCCCAGGAGATTGATTCCCCCATACCCGGCATCCCCGGCCAGGTCGTCGATCTGATCAAGAATCTCGTTGTATTGCGAGATATAGTCATCCATCTCATCGTCATCATCCGCCTTGAGGGCGGATTGGGCCAGGGACTTTGCCGAGGCGATGAGTTCCTCGATAGCGGTGATGCCGTCATCCGCGGCTTTGAGCGTCTGGATGGCCTCACTCATACCGTCTTTCTTGGCCTGAAGATCCCCCGCCCGCTGGAGGTGTTCCTCTGATTTAAAGTACGAAATCGGATCGTCCAGGGCGCTGTTCACTTTTTTACCTGTGGTCAGCCGGTATTCCGTTTGATTCATCAATTGCTGGGTTGCCTGGAGGGAATTGAGGTTCTGGGATATCGTGGAATTTAATGAAATATTACTCATGGCTTTTCTCCTTTTCTAAGGTTTTTTCTCCGGCATTCTACCGGATTAGTGGTTAATGGAGCGCCGATAATGGCGGCGTCAACTTGCGGCTCGTGTGTCCGGACATCAGCCTTACCCTCCTTATCGGCGGCAGCGAACAAAAACTTTAGTAATATATATTAAATATAATACTATAAGTTACTATTAAATTCGCAAGTCCTTATGAAAAAACGACTATCCAGGAAAGCAGATAACCTATTGATTGCTTCCCCTCCTGACCCATGATTCATTCGGTTCAGTCAAGCAGTCGGTCGTCCGGGAGTTTCCCACCCTGCTCGCTATCCATTTTTTTACAAGATGGCCAATAATATTAGTATATAAAGTAAATAGTATGATCAACATAAAGCATGTGCCAAGATTGGAAAGGGACTTCCTGGGAAATTTATGCCGATCATGAGGCAATAATTACCCGAGAAGGAAACAGGAACATTAGGAGGAGATAATAACGGAGGTCATGATTACAGCTCACGAAGAGAAAATTTTCAGCTCCGATAAGTTACCGATAGCCCATCGTCCTTGACTCTTTACCGTAACCAAACCAAAAGCAATTTGTTCATGCTAAATCCCCTATCCTTGTATGAAGTATAGGTGTCCAGCCAAAGTCTCCCCTGACCGCCGGCAATGTAACTTCTTGCGAATAAACCCTTGCAATAACGAAAGCATATCTCCTGTTTTTGGCATCAGGCTTGCTTACTCCGAAGAACAACCGGTGAGAAAAAAGATGTAAAAAATACGTTAGCCGGTTGTGCAGTGCAGTTGTCTGGCAGGTAGGAAAAAAGACGGAGCCAAACACATGACTTGGGCGTCGGCGTGTTTGGCTCCGTGGGACGAGCGGCGGTAAAGCGCACTCGCCGTTAAGCTATTACGGGGCGAGCGCTTTGTCAAGCCTCCTCTTCTTTTTTCTTCCTCCCTAAACACACAAGTAATGTCAAGGCATCCGTATGTTGCCCCACGGGGTGTACTTGTTTGCAGACGTACATCCCGGCAGGGGGCATACGTTAAATGCGGATGTCCAAATTACCAACTTTCAAGGAGGGTGAAAACATGACTATTTCGGCAATTGGCTCATCATTACTCGGCGTCAGTCAGGCTACCGGTTCCGCGACGGAATCATCATCGGCTTCGGATGACTTTCTGAAGATCCTTTTGGCGCAGCTTAAGAACCAGGATCCCACTGATCCCATGGATACCAGTGAACTGACCTCCCAACTGGCCTCATTGAGTCAACTCGAGCAATCAATCACGACCAACAGTTATCTGGAGACGCTTGCCCAGTATGGCGCTGCCGGCAATAACGCCGATGCCCTTAGTTGTATCGGCAAAACCGTGACGACTGAGGACGTAACAGCGGCCTTGGTAACTGGCGTTTCGTTCAAAGACGGGTCTGCTTATCTGGTTACGGACAGCGGCGAGATCGACTTCGGCGATGTCACAGGGGTTAGTTCCACATAAGACCGGCGAACGTGCTTGATATTACCGACGTCGGTATACGCCGGTTGACCGGACAAAAAGAAAGGAGTTCGTAAAATGAGCAGTGCCTTGTTAACAGCCGTGAGCGGTCTTAATACCTTTAGTGAACAGATATCCATCGTCAGCAATAATATTGCCAACTCGGAAACAACGGCTTATAAGTCCCAAAGCGTATCCTTTGCCGATATGCTGAGCGAATCCCTCTCGGCGTCTGCCGCCACCTCCACCGGCTCCGGCGTAACGATCAGCAGTATCGCGACGTCCTGGACGCAGGGCGGTTTTTCCGGTACCGAATGTGCGACGGATCTTGCCATCAACGGGTCGGGCTTTTTCATTGTCCGAGATGAGGACGGAACGGGAACGACATACTACTCCCGCAACGGCGAATTTGATTTTAATGATGACGGTATCCTCGTCAATACAAACGGTTTGGCCATCCAAGGTTACGCCTTGGATGATGATGGCAATCTCGGCGCTATGGGCAACATCGAAGTATCTTATGAGGCCTCGGCGCCCGTTTCGACTACCATGATGTCCACGAGTGTATCGCTGAACTCCGAACTTGAAGCGGGAAACACCTTTGCCACCACCACAACGGTTTACGACTCCCTTGGCAATGAAATCCCTGTTACCATTACATATACGAAGTCTGCAACTAATAACCAATGGACTTGGACAGCCGGCATTTCGGACATCTACGGAACGCTGGAGGGAGACAGCACCGGTACGTTTACCTTTAGTAACGATGGAACACTAACCAACGGTACCGCCGACCCGGAATTTTCCCTGAATCTTACCAATGGCGCCGCCGACCAAGAAATAACCTGGGATATTTATAATACCGACGGTACAACCAACGGGTCACTGGTGCAATATTCAGGAGATTGTGTCCTGAACGATCAAGACCAGGACGGTTCTCCTTCGGTATCCCTAAGCTGTGTTTCCGTAGATGAGGAGGGAATCCTGATCGGTACCTACTCCGACGGCACGACGAAAGAGCTCTATCAAATCGCCTTGGCCAATTTCGCCAACTATGACGGTTTGAAGAATATCAGCGACGGTCTCTACACATCAACCATTAATTCCGGCGAAGCCGTCATCGGTGTTCCGGGCAGCGGTCAATTGGGAAGTATCACCGCGCAAAGCCTGGAAAAGTCCAACGTCGATCTGACAACCGAATTGGCCAATCTCGTACAGGCCCAGCGGGCCTATCAGGCCTGCGCCAAGCTCTTTACCACCGCCGACGAGATTATGCAGACCACTGTCCAGCTCAAATCCTGAGAGTGAAGGGAGGGAATAACCGCCATGACTACCATCTCAACCATCATGAGCACGTCCCTGAGTGCCCTGAAAGCCCAACAGGCAGCCATCAGTATAACGGGCAATAACGTCGCCAACGTCAACACCGACGGTTACTCGCGACAAAAGGTCGTCATCAGCTCTACCCTGACCGGGACCGAGGCAAACACCAAGCGGGTCTGTGATACTTTTCTGACGAACCGGATCAATGACGCCAATCAGGAACTTGGCAAATATGAGGCGGAGACAAAGTACCTGGACAGCGTGGAGATAATTTTTGATGAATCCGAGGGTTCCGGTCTGAGTGAGGCCATGAGCGAATTCTGGAGCGGTTGGCAGGATCTGGTCAACGATCCCTCCGATTCCTCCGCACGTTCGCTCCTTGCCGCCGCCGCCGATACGCTGGCCACGACCTTCAACACCATGGCTGCCGATCTTGATGACATTCAGGAGGGCATTGATGACGATGTCGTCGCCGCCGTCGGTAATGTCAATGAAATTTTGGAACAGATCGCCGATCTGAACCAGCGGCTCGTCCGGGCCGATGCAAACGGGCAGGATGCCAGCGCCTATAAAGACAGCATCAATTCCTTAGTATCGGAACTATTTTCCCTGCTAGATGTCAATACCTACCGAAATGATCTTGGTCAGACATGCATTCAGTTGGCCGACGGCAAACCATTGGTTGAAGGGGGCACGGCATGGTCACTTGCGACGGAAACCAATTCAACGACAATCCTTCAGGACATAACCTGGGTAGCTGAGGACGGTACGGCTACAGTCGTCACGGCAGATATCTCCGGAGGGGGATTGGGGGGCTGTCTGGAGGTACGGGATACGCTGATCCCGGCTTATCAAACACAATTAGATACATTGGCCGCCTCCATCATGGAGGCGGTAAATGATCTCCATGCCGACGGCTATGACCTCGACGGCGAAGTCGGAGAGGCGTTCTTTACCGGAACCGGCGCCGAAGACATGGCAGTGGCAACGGAGATTCTCACGGGTCCAGGCGGGATCGCCGCGGCGGAAAGCGCCGACGGTGCTACGGGAGACGGTACCATCGCCGCTTCCATTGCCGCCCTTGCTGATACCCTGGTCTTGGATAGCGGGACATCGACCTTCAGTGACTATTACAACGCCCTGGTCAGTGAAATCGGCGCCGCGGCCAAAACTGCCGCGGCCCGGAACGAAACGCAGACCGATGCCGTTACCGCTATGAAAAACCTGCGAGAGTCAGTTTCCGGGGTGTCGTTGGACGAAGAGACAACCAAACTGGTCCTCTATCAGAACGCCTATGAAGCAGCGGCAAAGGTGATGACTGCACTGGATGAAATGCTGCAAACGATTCTTGAGATGTAAGGAGACGGAAATATGATCAAATGGATACCATTGGAGGTAGGAAAATGAGGGTGACACAAAATATGATGGTGAACAATGCAATTAAGTGGATAGTTAAGCAGACAAAAGAACTCAATGACGCCTCGATAATCGTGGCCGCGGGCAAACAGATAAACAAACCTTCCGATGATCCGGCGGCGGTGAAACAAATCCTGGCGGAGCGGACGACGCTTTCCAGTTATGCCCAGTACTTGTCGAATATCGACCAGGCCAATACGTGGGTCGAGGCCGACAATGACACGCTTGAAAGGGTAACTTCCCTGCTTCGGGAGGCCGCAGACATCGTTGCGGGCCTGGATACTGAGGACGGCGACACGGCAGGCGGCGCCCGTGAACAATTGGAGAGCGTCTATGAGCAGGTTATCGCTCTTGCCAATACCAGATTCAGCGGCAATTATATGTACGGTGGCGATCATGCCGATACGATCCCCTTCGTCGATCAGGTCGCAATTTCTGACGGCACGCCTGCCGATATTATCTTTGCCCTGGCGGATGATGCCGAAGATGTAACCATTGAGATAACCGACAGTGCCGGTACTGTTCTCCGGACACTTACGGCGGCGTCCGGAGGCGGTGAAGGCGACAATACAATCGCCTGGGATGGTTTGGACGACGACGGCAATCTCCTGTCCGACGGTGCTTATGATTTCACCATCAGCGCCACGGATGCCGACGGTGATGAGGTGGCTTCATACCCGGCTTACCGGGGCAATGCGGGCAAAAAAAGGATTATTGTCGGGGAGAACAGTACCGTTGAGTTGAACAGAGACGGCGAGGCATTGTTCAGTGAAACTCTGAGAGCTTTGCGGAAAGCCCTCACAGCCCTAAACAATGACCGTTGCGACGATGAGCTGATCTCCGCAACCAGTGATTCCCTGGCAGAAGCGATCGACATTGTCACGGCGGAACAGGTGAGTCTGGCAAACATTGCCTCCCAATTAAGCACTAGTGAGACGAGATGGGATAAATTGACATTGACCGTCAAGAACAGTCTGTCGGCTGTCGAGACGGGGAGCGTTGAACGGGCCGCTGTTGAACTTCAGGTGCAGGAAACAGCCTACAAAGTTGTTTTGGAAACAACCGCCGGCATAATTAAAAT
>Ga0209749_1001836_pt1 | contig 16493 bp, 17 predicted proteins | sample EPASupsiteSAE347_FD_187267 | JGI IMG/M metagenome (GOLD analysis project Ga0209749, IMG submission 187267) | Bioremediated contaminated groundwater from EPA Superfund site, New Mexico - Sample SAE3-47 (SPAdes) (version 2) | ecosystem: Environmental > Aquatic > Deep subsurface > Groundwater >... | reverse complement strand
CCCGTCGAAAGCGGAGTTTCCGGAAGGACCCGGATTCGGTCATGACTTGGCAACAGGTCAAGAGGTCTATACTGGTGCGAGATGCCTGATAAACTGGTTTTTCTACCTGAAGCCAGACAGGATATTCCGAGGCGTATTCATGGTACGAGGGACAAGCCCCAAAACTTGGTATGGATTTTATCAGGTGCTTGGAAGTCGCAATCCTGTCAATCGAAAGACATCCTCGGATATATCCAGTTGTTCACGAGGACTATCGTCGCGCGCTTATCCGGCGTTTTCCTTACGCCATCTTCTTTGCGCACGATTCTGAACAAATTGTAATCTATTCCGTATTCCATTGCTCCCAAGATCCCCAAAAATGGCGCAGCAGATTCGCAGAATAAAAGAATAAACCGAACAAACGCATGGAACCCGCTAAAACGGCGATGCTCATCGTTGTTCGTGGGAAAATACATGAATAATCCAAAGACTTATTCGTATCATTTCAGCCCGTAAGGCAACAAAAAATTAAAGCTCTACGTAGAGAGGAAGACCTCGGATGAAGCAAGTGACCATCGGTAATCAGACGTTCAGCAAAATCCTGTGCGGAACTAATTCGTTCTGGGGTCATTCGCATTTCAGTGAGGCCAGAAACGCTGAATATCTTGGCCGTTTTAATGATGAAACGATAGAGCGGACGATACGGCACTGTATTGGCTTGGGCGTCAATACAGTAGAGTCATGTGTTAACGAGCGGATTGTTTCAATCCTCCCAAGACTGCGGGAGAGCAATCCGGCCCCCATTCATTTTGTGGGTAGTACGCGAATTGACGAAACGTCCGGAATCAAGAGCCACCAAGAGAAGCTGTCGTTTCTGATTGCGAGCCGTGCGGACATATGCGTTATCCATTCACAATACGTTGACCGACCCGGCAAAGGCGGCTCAATTGGCGGCCTGGAACAAATGATTGACAAGATTCATGCGGCCGGACTTTTAGCCGGTATCTCTACCCACAAGGTGGAGACAATAGAGCTGTGCGAGAAACGGAACCACGGAATCGATACGTATCTTTTTCCTCTAAATCTTTCCGGGTTCGTGTGTCCGGGATACAAAGGACGGGAAACGGTTCAGGAAAGAGTGAATATTGTCCGCAATGTTTCCAAACCTTTCATACTGGTCAAAGTGTTGGCGGCAGGACGAATTCCTCCGGAGGAAGGCCTGCCATTTATCGTAGAAAACGCAAAACCCAATGACCTTATCTCCATGGGGTTCGGGACAGAAGACGAGATCACGGAGTCGCTCAAGTTGATCGAAAAACTTTTCTGAATTCGCAGATAAAGGAAACACAGAACAACGCCTCGTATTATCATCCCTGACAGGTTGCCAAACCTTCAACCGTAACGTTACAAGGCCAGCGGAGTAGGAATGGGTTTCACTCGGCAAGTCCATGGAACTGAACCGGGAACTTACCCGGCTCGTGGGATGATGTTCGGCAAACGTTGTACGTTGTCAGTTCAGGCAGTGGTCTTTGCCGTCGGCTCGCCGGTCCGTTTCTTGTGGCCGCATAATTTTACCAGCAGTTTTTCCAGCAGTATTTTTTCCAGGCCGGAGGAGGAGACCAGTTTGAGACGTGTTGCAAGGATCGCCTCCCTGGCCGCATCCAATTCCCGACGGGAAAATAAGCCGGCCTGTTTTGCCAGTTTTTCCAGGTAGGATGGATGCGGGGGGAGGCCCTTTTTGGTGGTCAGCAAAGACGCCAGCGCGCTTTTTTCCTCGCCGGTTATTTTTCCGGAAACCATCTCTTTTAAAATCAACAGGTAACGGAAGCGAGATTCCAACCCCATGACCAGCCCGATTTCGCTTTCCTTCTGAAATAACAACTGCCGCAAAATGGCAATGGCCTTGGGAAGATCTCTAAACCCGACCGCATCGGCCAGGTTGAATGAATTGTTTTCGCGCGCGGCCGACACGATCGCAAACACGTCGTCCTCGCTCGCTTTCTGCCCGGGATGGAGGTAGGCCGTCAGCTTGTTGACTTCCTGCAGCAAGAGCCGGCTATCCGTTCCCACCAGTTCAACTATAGCAGTAACAGCATCGGGAGAGGCCTGCAGTTTGTTTTTTTGCAAAGCGGACCGGGCGAAGGCCATCGCGGCCCGGTCTTTTTCCCAGGGCTTTAAGGCGGCTTGCTGGTGTATTTCGCCTTTGGCATTACACGCCTTGAAAAAGGCCGCGGCCTTGTCAATTGCCTTGGCGGTTACGACCAGGATATTGCCTTTTGGCAGACCGGTTTTGATCAGGCCGGCCAGCGCACAGAGCGTTTCAGTTGTTTCATTAGCGCGGGCGATAATGCCGCGGTCAAGGAAATTGGCGCCGCGCATCCAGACCACTTTGCGCGCCCCCATGAAGCCGGGCGTGCGGAGGGCTTCAATGCATTTGACGATGCTCGCGCCGGCTTCAGTCGCGTTCCGGGCCTGGGCTTCAATAATTTCAAGGCCGAGCGTTTGCTCCTCCGGCAGTATCAGCTTATTGATGAGATTCCTGGCGTCTTCAACAAGGAGATATTCGTCCTCGCCGCTGAAAATATAAACCTGAACCGTATTGTTTTGTGCCGTTGATTTCATCTTGAATCCCCGCTATAGCCTCACTTCAAAATTTCCCAATGCCCGCCCTTATCCGGACCGACACGCCGGATTCGTTTTTCATCCTTGAGTTTTTTCAAATTCCACTCAACACCGCGGCGGGTCAGTCCGGTTTTATCCATTATATCTTTCTGGGTGATTCGCGGATCGGCTTTGATCACGGCGAATATTTTCTCCACAGTTTTCTCCACAGTTTTCTCCACAGTTTTCCCGGCCGGTTCTTTCATAGCAGATATTTCGGGCCGATAAAAAGTCACCAGAAATCCGCTTTTAATCTTTTTGAAAACCACTTTTACTTTCCTGGCTTTGCATTCCTGAGCAATGCGGCGCAAGCCGGAGCCCCATTTTTCAATATCTTCGGAAAGATACAATGTTTCAGCGATCAAGGGGTTGCGGGGCACGCTGGGGAGATTGCCTTTGACGAAATCTTCGGGCTCATATTCATAAGGAAATTGGCCGGGATTGAATATTTCTATCCTGTCCCGATAAATGGCGATTTCATTGCTTTTGGGATTGGTAAAATCTCTGTGGCACAGGGAGTTTATAATGGCTTCCCTGACGGCGCGAACAGGTATTTCCGGGATTTCAACTCTCCTGCTTCCGGAAAGGTCTGCCCGCCAGTTGATATGTTCCTTGACATAGGTCTCGCTCTTTTCGATCAGATCAAAAAGATTGCCGTGAAAACTTTGAATGTCCAGGAAGGTTATCTTGTCTTTCCCGGCAAAAACCGCCGCCTGCACTTCCATCCCGTTGTCTTTACAGAAAAGCGCCCGGCCGGCATTGAGCAATTTGCTTCCTTTAACAAGATGCAGTTTATTCAGGACATTCCTGGCCGAATCGAAAGAGAAACCGATCCTGCCCGCTTCTTTGCCCCTTTTGATAAACAAACGCAGTGTTGCAACATCAGCGCTGCCGGGTGGTGTTTCAGAATCTTCCGCGCCCCATGAATAGACATAGTTTTTTTTCTTTTCCACGAGGTGTTCTATTTCCCCGATAGAGAGCTTTTTATTTTCATCTCCGGCGCGCAGATAAAACCGGCCGTATGCGGAATACAACCCTTCATGACCACTGAATTTCACCAAAACACAATTCTTGCCTGATATTTTCTGAACGGAAATATCCGGGAATATTTTTGGGTCAATGTGGTCGGCGATCGCCCGGGAAATATCTTTAGCTGTTGATCTGCCTATCTGCTGGCCGACAACCCTGCCATCATCATCAATACCGAAATAAACCCTGCCTTTGCCGTGCTTATTCAGCATCGCACCAATGGAAACAATTGCTTCTTTAAGCTCGGATGTGGATCTTTTTAGTTCAACAGTTTCGTTTTCTTCAAATTTCATATCCAGGGCCCAAGAATTGCCGTTTATTCTACATTCTTCATCCGATTACACAATGAAAATTACAAATGGGAATTAATGGAGCAATATTTCTTGCATAAGGAAGTCAAGCATAGTATATCTTTTTCAAACGAAACGTTCAATAACAGCGGGTTGTAACATGAAAAGAATCTGGGCGCCTTGGCGCATGAAATACATATTGAAATCCCGGCAAAAAGGTTGTTTTTTATGCGATATTTGCAATACCGACCGGGATCAATGTAATTTTGTTCTGAAAAGGGGTAAATTTTGCGTCCTTCTGCTGAACCGTTATCCTTACAATAACGGACATCTTATGGTTGCCCCCTATCGCCATGTTGACAACATAGAATCATTGAACGAAAAAGAATTGTGCGAAATGATGAAGTTATCTTCCATGGCCTGCAAGGCACTGCGCAAAGGCCTGAATCCGGATGGATTCAACCTGGGGCTGAATATCGGCGCGGCGGCCGGCGCCGGCTTGAAGGACCATATTCATTTGCATATCGTCCCGCGTTGGGAAGGCGACACCAATTTTATGCCGGTGCTGGGCGGGGCAAAAATCATTCCCCAGTCTCTTGACGAACTCTGGCGAAAGCTTAAGAAGGCTTTGCCTAATGGGTTTTGTCATTCCCGATTTAATCGGGAATCCAGAAAAAATTTATCCCTGGATTCCCGCTTTCGCGGGAATGACAATGCAAAGAAGCGAAATAAATCTTTGTAAGCATCCATGCGACAAAAAATTTATAATCCCAAAACAGCGCTCCTCCAATACGGCATCCGCGAGGTGGTTGAGCTGGCCCAGCAACTCGGCGAAGCCGACCGAAATTTCAAATTTATCGGCGAGAATATCGGCGACCCGGTGGCCAAGGGATGGCAGGTGCCCGGTTTTATCAAGGAAATTCTCGCGGATCTGATCCTGAAAAATAACGGCGTTTTCGGCTATGCGCATTCGCGGGGAATACTGAAAAGCCGGCAATGGGTGGCCGAATGTTCAAGAAAATACGCTCCATCCAGCCGGCTTGATTGCGAACATGTCTTTTTTACCAACGGACTGGGCGCGGCCATCAGCCTGCTTTACCGCACCCTGAAGCCGGGCGCGCGCATCATTCAGCCGCATCCGGGTTACCCGGCCCACATATCCAACGAGAAATTTGCCGCCGGCAAGCCTTCCATCGGCTACCGTTCAGATCCGGAAAACGGCTGGTCGCCGGATATCGGGCATCTTGAAAGCCAGATAAAAAAGCATCCGGAAATTACCGGAATTTTACTGATTAATCCCAATAATCCGACCAGTGCCGTCTACAGCGCATCAGTTCTTGAGCGCATTGTCCGGCTGGCCGAGCGTTACCGGTTGATGCTGATTTCCGATGAAGTTTATTTCCGCATGGTTTTCAACAAAACAAAATATGTTCACGTAACTGAATTGGCGGCCGGCCGGGTGCCGCTCATTGTCATGCGCGGCATGTCCAAGGATATTCCCTGGCCGGGCGGACGCTGCGGCTGGCTTGAATTCCATAATGTCAAGCTGGACAAAGAATTTCAGCTTTATTTTGAAAGCCTTAAAAAGCCTTTGATGCTGGAAGTCTGCGCCGCGGCCTTGCCGCAGGCCGCCGCGCCCCTCATTTATGAAAATCCGCAATATATTCAGTGGCTTAAAAAATATACGGCGGAATTGGAACAAATCAGCAATGAAATCGCCGGCCTTCTGGGTTCCGTTCCCGGCCTTAAAATCCGTCCGATTCAGGGCGCCTTTTATATGATGGCGCTCTTTGAAAACGGCGTATTGAACCGGCGCCAGCATTTGCCGATTAATAACGAGCATTCCGCCGAAATTATCCGCCGGGCCGTTGCGCCGGCAAATTTTCCGTTGGACAAGCGCTTTGCCTATTATACGCTGGCCTCAACCGGAATCTGCGTTGTGCCGGCCAGCGATTTTTCTTCGCCTTATCCCGGCTTCCGCATCACAACGCTTGATCGTGACGCCATGCACCGTCGGGAAACATACCGAACGCTTGCCAGGACAATCGGTAAATATCTTGCGTCTGCGTAATGAATGAGGCTTCTTCAACCATCGTGTTCTACCTGTCATTCCCGCGCAGGCGGGAATCCAGTCCCTTTATAATATTACAAATCAGTCTCATGCTGGATTCCCGATTGAATCGGGAATGACAACCCTATGAAAATTAATGTCCTTAACCGCCAGAGCATCCGTAAGCCGAATGCCGGGAAAATAAAAGCGGCGATTAAATTTTTCATGAATAAAGCCGCGGCCGGCAGCAACTGGAAAGAATTATCACTCGTGCTGACGGATGACGCCGGTATCCGGAAAATCAAGCGGCAGTTTTTTGATATTGATTGCGTCACCGATGTCATCAGTTTTTCCCTGCCGGCCGGGCCGGGCCGGGGCGGCTGTTTGACGGCGGAGATCGTGGTCAACGCGGAACGGGCCCGCCTGGAGGGCAGGGGGCGTAAGGGTGTTGAACATGAATTTGCGCTCTACCTGGCCCATGGCTGTGATCATCTTGCCGGCCATGACGACCGCACAGCCCAAGAGAGAAAAAAGATGCGCCGGCGCGAGTTGCGCTGGCTGAAACAAGCGGTAAAATTGAACTTATTGTCCGGCTTGTTCAAGCTGTTCTGAAAAAAGTTGCTGTAGCGTTTTTTTAATATATGATGTTCTTGTAATGAACGCAGCCTGGAACAACATAATAAAGGCCTTCCGCGTAAACACCCTCATCGGGTTGCTCCTGCTGGCGCCGCTGGTCGGCACACTGCTGATCCTCAATTTTTTCATTACCTTTGTCAGTAATCATGTTCTTCCCGGCGAATGGCTTAAGTCCAATTTTGCCATTCTTTACCGGATTGCGGCGCTGGTTATTGTCATCGCGGTGCTTTATTTCGTCGGTCTGTTGACGCGCAATTTCTTCGGCCGGAAAATTTACCGGATGGCCGACAACATCCTGACGCATATTCCGGTAATTAACAGCGTTTATACTTCCATCCGCCAGATCAGCGAGGCGGTCGTCAACAGCCAGAGCACGCTCTTTAAGGATGTTGTGGCCGTGCAGTTTCCGCGGATCGGCATGTATTCAATCGGCTTTGTTACCTCCCGCGCGCCGGAAGCTATCTCGCGCAAAATCAATGCGGTCAATAACGACCTGATGAGCATCTTTGTGCCGACTGCTCCCAATCCAACCACCGGTTTTTATCTTCTGCTGCCGCGCTCGGAAATCATTTATTTAAATATCAGCGTTACGGCGGCCATGAAACTGGTAATTTCCGGCGGAGCGGCAAGTCCCTGGAAAAATGAAGAAGAATCAAAAATGACTCTGCTGGATTATATTGAGGCCTGGCTCAAGCGCGGCGAAACCACGGCGTCTCCGTCAGAGCCTTTACCGGCGAAAAATAAACCGGCCGAACCAAAATAATTTTTTGCCCTTAATTCTGCCGGGCCGGGGCTGAGGGTATCTGATTCAGGCTTATGATCATAAAAACTCAGGCAATCGCGTTGAAAGTTCAGCCCTTCTCTGAAACTTCCCATATTGTCAACTGGCTCACGGCCGACCACGGCAAGATTGCCACCATCATCAAGGGCGCGCAAAGACCGCGTAACGGTTTCCTGGGCCAGTATGATCTTTTTTATACCTGCGAGCTTCTTTTTTATCTGCGCCTGTTTCAGGGCCTGCACATCGTCAAGGAATGTTTTCCATTAAAGACCCGCTCCGCGTTCCGCTCTTACTGGCCGGGGACGGCCTGCGCCTCGTATTTTTCCGGACTGACTGCGAAAATAGCGCCGTTTTACGCCCCGCAAAGGGATATTTACACATTGCTGAACGCCGCATTGGATTTTTTTTCCGCCGAACAAAACTTGCCTTCCGCCCTTGAAACCGGCCTCTTCTGGTTTGAGTTGAAACTGCTTGGCGTCATGGGCTTTGCCCCGCGCCTGAACGCCTGCCTGCAATGTCATCACCCGGTCGCGCCGGATAACAGTCCGGCCCCAATATCATTTTCAGCGGCGCGCGGGGGTGTTTTTTGCGGGGCATGCGCCGGACAAAACCGGGAATCATCCGGCCGGATCGCGCCGGACAGCCTGGCTTTGCTGAAATTCTGGCAGTCTTCCCGTAATATCCAGGCCGTCCGGAATGTCGTCTGCCGTGAACGCCAGTTGAAGGAGGTGGGCCTTATTCTCGGAAATTTTCTGCAGTATCACCTTGAGACGGAAAATACCGGCCGCGAAATCACCCTGGCCATTCTGCGACAACGGCGGGAATGACAGGCAGTTTCATTTTTCCACTTTGTGCCTTTCCGCCTTCGCGGCTCGGCAAAGCGCCGCTACGGCGCGACGACGGCTGCCTGTGTGCCTTTGTCCATCATTATCCCTTGAAGATATAATATTTGCGGACAACAAAATTGACCATGGCCGCCGCCACGATATCCGCGGCAAAGGCCAGGGTGGTGCTTGAGCCGATAAACATGACCAAAAGCCACATGACGGCGCTGCCCACGGCAATGCTGATGGCCGAAACAGCATAAAACATGGTTAATTCCAGCCAGCGTTTGTGCCGTCCGGACTCAAAAACCCAGATGACATTCAGAATATAAGCCGCAAAATTGGAGAAGATGAACGCCAGCCAGTTGTTGATCACCGCATTACGCGCCCGCACGGCGTCATTGATGGTTTGAACGGTAATATGCAGAACTTTTACAACAATATCGTCTTCCTTGAGCGCTGGCACAATCAGCCACGAAAAAAAGTAAAACACCACGATATGAACCGCGACCGCCACACAGCCGGAAATGGAATATTTCAAAAACTGGATCAGAAGAGAGGCTTTTCGCTGGGTCAGCTGGGTCAAGATTAATTTTATGTTCATGCCTGAAAAATATAGATGTTTTTTCTGAAAACTGCGGCAAGTTTTAACCGCGCGTTCCGGATAGTCAAGTTATTTTGGTCTTATTCCGGCAAAACAATAACATCATGCGGATCAACCCTGATGCTGACCGGCTGCCCCCGCTCCGCAGAGGAGGCAAAGGCGCCCGACTGAAGCGTATTAACGACAAACCCGCCATTCAACTCCACCCGGCATTCAACCGCCGCCCCCAGATACACCATCTCTCTCAAACGTCCGGGGAAAACATTTATTGCCCCGACATCGGCCGGCCCGCCGAGGCGCACTTTTTCCGGCCGGATTGCCATGACAACTCCTTTCCCTTCCGGGAAAGGCTGGCGGCATGACCGGCTGATCCAGCGGCCGGCCGCGTTTTCAAGATGCAGGGAGTCAGAATCTTTGGAAACAACTTTTGCTTTGAACAGATTGGCACAGCCCAGAAAATCGGCGATGAAACTGTTTCCGGGCTGTTCATACAATTCGCGCGGTGTCCCGATCTGTTCAATTTTTCCAGCGCGCATGATCGCGCAACGGTCGGCCATGGAAAGCGCCTCGGTCTGGTCGTGGGTGACATAAATGGCGGTAATCCCCATCGTTTTAATGATGTTTTTTATTTCCAGGCGCATTTCCACGCGCAGTTTGGCGTCAAGATTGGAAAGCGGCTCGTCCAGCAGGAGACAGGCCGGCTTGACAACCAGCGCGCGCGCCAGGGCCACCCGCTGCTGCTGGCCGCCCGAAAGCTGGCTTGGGCTGCGTTTTTCCGTGCCCTGCAAGCGCAGCAAGGCAAACATCTGCCGGACGCGTTCCAGCCGTTCCTGCTCCGGAGCCCGGTGCGCGGGAACTGTCAGGCCAAAGGCGACGTTTTCATCGGCAGTCAGATGGGGCCACAGCGCGTAATTCTGAAAAACCAGGCCGACGTTTCGCAAATGAGGAGCAAGATTGTTGATCGGATCATTATTGAAGCAGATCAGGCCGGAATCGGGGGGGCAAAAGCCGGCAATAATGCGCAGGACAGTGGTCTTGCCGCAGCCCGAAGGCCCCAGCAGAAAAAAACATTCTCCGTCAACAACTTCAAAGGAAACCGAATCAAGCGCTTTAAGATCGCCAAACGTCTTGGAAACATTTTTTAAGGCAATTTTCACCGGATAAAAAAAACGCCTCTGGCTAGGTTCTATTTATTTGCCGGCGCCAGTCCGGACGTTTTTTTCTTCTGAATGAGTTGTTGAATGATAACAATGCACTGATTGGCCGACCAATAGAGCACCAGCGCCGACGGCATCATGTAAAACATAACCAGCATCATGACCGGCATAAAAAAGAGCATCATTTTCTGCTGATTCGGATCAGTGGCCGGCATCAGGGACTGTTGCCAGGCCTGGCTGACTGCCATGAAAATCGGAAGAATATTCAACGGTATGGGCAGAATGTCCGCGAAAAGCCTTTCCGGGGCGCTTAAATCCTGCACCCAGAGAAACGGCGCAAAGCGCAGTTCAATCGCGCTGCGCAGGACAACAAAGAGGGCGATAAAGACCGGGATCTGAATCAACATCGGCAGACAACCACTCACTGGGTTGACCTTGTTTTTCTTGTAAAGCGCCATGGTTTCTTCCTGTATCTTGCGCGGATTGTCCTTGTGTTTTGCCTTGAGCTCGGCCATGAGCGGCTGCAGGGCCTGCATTTTCTTCATGCTTTCGGTGCTTTTATGCGTGAGGGGCCAGAATATGATCCGGATCAGGATGGTCAGCAGAATGATCGCCACGCCGTAATTGGGAATGAAACTGTAGGTGATATTAAGCACCGTCAGCAGGAATTTGCAGACGGGTGACCACATCCCGAATTCCATAACGTCTTCCTGATGCAGTCCCAGCGTCCGCAATATTGAATATTTTTTTGGGCCAAGATACAATTTTAAATTTTCACACAAAGCCTCCCCGCCATTCAGCGTCTTGCCGGCCAGCAGGACAGCGGCGGCCACGCTCTTTATTTCAGCGCTTTTTGGCTTGAGGGCCGGATTGGCATCTTCGCCGTCAACCGTAATGCGTTCCGCCATAAAGCTGTATCCGGCCGCCCCGTTCTCAGGGACAGCGATTTGCGCGAAGAATTTATTTTTTACGGCCAGCCAGTCAACGGGAACATCCTCATCCTTGGCAATATCCTTGGGCAGGAACGATGTTTCGCCTTCCTTCTTTAAAGTCTTGAAGAGCTTTGCCAGTTTACCGGCCCAGTGAACCACGCCCTCGCCGCCGCTGGAGGCCAGGACATCAATGCCAAGGTAATCCATGCCGCTCATGCGGTATTCATGGGCCGGCATCTGCATGGGGCCGAGTTGCATGGCGTGTTTGGGAATGACCTGCGCCTGGGCGCTGTTGTTGGTAATGACATCGCGCACAGTGATCTGATAAGCGTCATTCAGTTCTATCGTTCTCGTCAACTGCAGGCCGCTGGCGTTTTTGCCTTCTATGACCACCGCCTCCGGACTGCGGCTGATGACCGTAAAATTATCGGCGGCCGAGAAGCCGTTCAGCCCCTTGTATGTCAGGGAGGGCATTTTGGTAAAATCAAGCACCAGCGGTCCGCTGTCTTTTTCCACCGATGCGCGGTAATTGGCGAATGTGGCGGATACGATGCCGCCGCCCCGGGAAGAAATCACAATTGACAGGCCGGCATTGGTAACGGTTGTAAGTTGTTCCGGCACATTATCAGGGGCGGGGAGGGAAGGTTCCCCGGCCGGTTCTATGGCCGGTTTGGATTCCGCCGTGACTTTTTCAGCGATTTTTTCCGTTGCTGTTATTGAAGGCGCGGAGGCGGAAGATGAATTGGAAACCGTGTCTATCTGCTGGAGGGAAGCCGGGGGCGTTGTCTTTGGGTTGAACACGGGCTCAAGCCAGTGCTTGTAGACGAAAGGCCATGCCATAAGCAGGGCAAACAGCACGGCAATAATCAATAAATCCTGTTTTTTCATGCGCATGGTCAGACAATATAATCAGGGAGTGAAAAACTCAATGCGGTTTTTTCCCTGGCACAGGGTCAAATCCTCCGGGGTGAAAAGGGTGGCACCGGCATAGTCTGCGGATTCCGAGCAGCGTCCCTTTTGAGGCGCCCCACTGTTGCACCGCCTCTATGAAATACGATGAACATGAAGGATAAAAGCGGCAGCAGGGGCCGAAAAACGGCGAAAGTGCCAGCTGATATAAACGGGTAAAAAATATTAAAAATTTGCCTGCCATAAATTCACCTTTCTTCGCCAGGAAGCCCTGTAGCTTGCCACAGGGAGGAATGGCCTCCCTGGCTTCGCAGGGTTCCGCAAAGATGCCACGCGGCTTGCTTCACTTTCCGTTCTGCTCCTTTGCCAGCAGGCCGGCCTCGCCGGCCAAGGCAATCAATTCCGATTGCACTTCATCCCAGGGCGCTTTAATTAGTCTGCCGCGCGCCATCAAAACAATATCGCATTGCCCCTGCAGACGGTGGCGGTTCAGGCGAAACGCTTCGCGCAGCCGTCTCTTTGCGCGGTGCCGCTCCACTGAACCGCCGATGGTCCGGCCGGCCACAACGCCCAGTCGTAATGAAGCATCGTCCCCGTTCCGGATCCACATCACCATCAAACGTCCCGTGAAGCGGCGGTTCTGCTCAAAAGTTTCCCGCAGGAGCTTGGCCGCCGTCAAACGCTGTTTCCGGGATAATTTATGGCGGATGGGTTGATGCAGGACCAAAAGGACTCTCCCTCCCCTTACCTTGTCGGAGCCGGCGATATTTGCCATTCCGCGCGCGCCGCGTAACCGGCGGCATCCGGGCTTAAACCGTAAGTTTGGCGCGTCCCTTCCGGCGGCGCCTGGCCAGGACCTTGCGTCCATCGGCCGTTGCCATGCGCGCCCGGAAACCGTGTTTGCGTTTTCTTTTTTTAACTGAAGGATGATATGTGCGTTTCATTTTTATTCCAATCCAGCCCGGTTATTTCATGGATAATTCAGGCCAAGTCAACAGTCTAAATAATTTAATAAGGTTGTCAACCTTTCTCCGGAGATTCGGATGGTAGATCGTCATCCTTTTCAATTATGATAGTGATAATATAATACCCGATCGGCACGCCGACGACCATGCCCCAGATGCCAAAAAAGCGCTCACCGAGCAGCAGAAGAATCAGAACGAGGATGGGATGAACGTGCAGAATATTTGCCGTGACTTTGGGATTAAGGACATAGGCCTCAAAGGCATGGACCACGGCAATAAGGGCAAGCAGCTTCAGCATGAGGGGCAGGCCGCCGACCTGCACACCAAAGAGCAGAATCGGAACAGAACTCAGGAAAGTGCCCAGAATCGGAATAAAACCGCAAAAAAAGACAACCGTTGAGAGCAGGGCAATGTTCGGCACGCCGAATATCCATAACCCCGCGGCGGTCAGCGCCGTGTTGCAGGCGGCAATGATCGCCTGCGCGCGGAGCGCTTTTCCCAGGACATCGGCAAATGCCACGAGGTGCGGCATGGCGCCGAGATAAAAAGTCCGGATGCGGCTTGTCTCCAGTTCCCGCATCTTTTCCACGATCAGCCGCCAGTCCTTGACAAGGATAAAAGAAAAAATAATGGAGAGGAAAAGGAAGAGCAGCACTTTCCATCCGAGCCTGGCGAGATTCAAAATGGCCGAAAGGACATGCGGGAAAACGGCCTTGACGGCTTTGCCGGCTTCATCCTGGAGGGTCTGCATCATCAAGGTGTATTCCTTTGACCCGATAAAATCCTGCGCCTTCTTTTCCCCCAGCATGCCCGTGATGATCTTGTCAATAAACTGTTCGGTTGTCTCCAGATTTTCTTCCCCCCCCGCTCCGGTAATATCCGTCAGCACCCGGTTGGATTCAATAATCAGCTTCGGTCCAACCCAGGCGCCGATCGTCCCGAGCAGGCCGACAAAAACCAGAAAGACAAGCGCGGTCGCCAGCCGGTAGTTCATTTTGAAGCGCTCCACGCACCGGTTGACGATGTTTTTTGTGATAAAGGTGATCAGAAAGGTAAGAAATATGAGCAGGAAGAACGAGCGGAGGAGATAGAAGAGCCCGGCCAGGACCATCCAGAGCACCATGGTCTCCCAGTTGTTCTCAAAAAATTTTCTAATGCTCAGTCTGTTTTGCATCATCACTCTCTATCAAGTCAGATTCCCACAATTGCCGCCGCAGGTCAAGCGCGCGATCAACCAATAACAGGCCGTGACCTGATCACCGCCTGGGCGCGCGGCGCCATCCCGGCCGCAGAATTTCATTGACGGCGGAACACCGGTCCATATACATTTCTGCCCGCCGTCATATTAGCGGAACAAGCTGCCTGAGGTAATCTAGAAAAATCGGGAGGATAAATGGAAGCGATCAAACAGCTCATAGATTTTTTTCTGCATCTTGACAAGTATCTCGGGCAGATTATCAGCGTGTGCGGACTGTGGACCTACGGGGTCCTTTTTTTGATTGTTTTTTGTGAGACCGGCCTGGTCGTGACGCCCTTCCTGCCCGGAGATTCACTGCTTTTTACCGCCGGCGCTCTTTCGGCCACCACTTCATTAAATGTTGCGTGGCTGCTGGTTGTTCTGGCCGCGGCCGCCATCATCGGCGACGCCGCCAATTATGCGATCGGTTACTATATTGGCGAAAGGCTGATCCGAAGCAAGTTGATCAGGCAGGAATACCTGGACCGGACGCATAAATTTTATGAGCGGCACGGCAAAATGACGATCATTCTGGCGCGTTTTGTGCCGATCGTGCGGACCTTTGCGCCGTTCGTCGCCGGACTGGGAAGCATGAGATACGCGGAATTCGCGGTCTACAATGTTACGGGCGGCTGCCTGTGGGTCGGCCTGTTTGTGACTGCCGGCCGGTTGTTCGGCAATCTGCCGATCGTGAAGCGTTATTTTACGCTCGTCATTGCGGCGATCATTATCATCTCCGTGCTTCCCATTGCGTATGAGATATGGCGGCAGTGGTGGGATGCCCGGAAAAATAAATCTTAACCCGGCTCCCAAAAGCATCATGCCGTAAAACAAGCGTCCGCCAGCCCCGCCGCAGCCATCCGACTGCTTATTTTCTGAATATCGGGTTTAGAAATAAGCCCTGATACCCATCTTCAGACCCACGTCGTAATTTTTGGCCTCGCTGTCATTGATATAGGCGTCTTCGCTGGCCAGGTCATAATACAATTCCGTGTAAATCGCGACGGTTTCCGACAGGAAGAATTTTGTGCCGCCGGTGAACTCAACATTGATGAAATTCTTGACGTAAAAATCGCCGAAGAAATATTGCAGTTTCAGGCCGGCATAGGGCATGATAAAGATATCCAGATCAAGGTTAAATTCGCTGAACCCTCCGACGCCATATCCGAATTGCGAGCCGTCATAGGCCCAGGTCAGCAGGCCGCCGGCTTCAATATTATCCAGCACGAAATAACCCAGACCCGTATCAAGCAGGAAATCAAACTTGCCGTTGGGGTTGTCAAAATCCACGTTTCCGCCCAGTCTGAGTTCCATGGTATCCTGTTGAATCGGCGTGGCTAAAGCCGCCGCCGCAATAAACAATCCCGACAGTATCGCCATCACTTTCTTCATCGTTCTTTTCTCCTCGCTAAATTATGTACCGGCTGATAATTCTATTCCTTAAAAAATACGACATGTCCGCGTTAAAACAATTGCTTCAAAAACCGGCATCACCTCCTATCGCCCTTCAACCTGCTGCCAAGGCGTGGTCAGTTTGTAATTTCAAAACACCGAGGCAGTTAGTCCAAGGGCGGTAGTTTATTGTGATTGCTTCCGCTAAATCAAGCAAAAACATCAATCTTTTCATGTCGTTTGACGTCTGCGCGCTAGCTTGTCACCTGGCCACAATCTGAAACGAAATGGTTGACAGCGCTTTAGCCAGAATGTATATATCCTGCCACAGATAGAGGTCCTTGGCTGCCTGTGGCAGAGCCGAGCTCCCTGGCCGGGTTTTGGGCCAGGCGGGCAGGCCGCCAGCGGCGGATTGACACCGCCGGCCAAACGGATTTTTTGGAATAGACTAAACTTGTGGTGGGGTACCGAAGTGGCTAAACGGGGCAGACTGTTCCGCCAGAGGCGGATCCGCCACCGGCGGAAAATCTGCTGAAATATTTTTGTGCGACGTAAAAACTTGTGGTGGGGTACCGAAGTGGCTAAACGGGGCAGACTGTAAATCTGTTGGCTTACGCCTTCGATGGTTCGAATCCATCCCCCACCACCCTTTTACGAGAAGCCCTGTGAGCATTGAGTTTGCAGGGCTTTTCCCTTTTGTTTACAAGGCTTTCCTGCGTTCTCCAATCTGCTGAATATCCCTTCGCCTACCGCATCCTGTCGCTGGCAGTCATTGCCTGTCACGGTCTGTCACGGCGTTTTCGAGGGCGATAAAGGGCACAATAGAGGGCACAATTTTCCCCGCCTTTTCACGATATACTCTTCCATTGGCATCCGTAACGCCGTAACAAGAGGCAAATGGCGTTAACCGAACATAACCGGAATGATATTTGTGGCTTGTTCTCAGGCCCCGGCAGGCGAACGTTGTGTTGCGTTGTTACGGTTGCGAAGCCCAGGAAAGATAAGGTTAGCACATATAGCAAGAACAGGACCGGGTCAACCTACTTG